>Ga0302314_10008101_pt1 | contig 18762 bp, 15 predicted proteins | sample III_Palsa_N2_3_FD_200533 | JGI IMG/M metagenome (GOLD analysis project Ga0302314, IMG submission 200533) | Peat permafrost microbial communities from Stordalen Mire near Abisko, Sweden - III_Palsa_N2_3 | ecosystem: Environmental > Terrestrial > Soil > Palsa > Peat permafrost | place: Sweden...
AGGGTTCGGGGATGGGGTCCGAACCCCCACGCTAGGCCATCCCGCCTGCGATCTCAAGCGGGAGGTTGCGGCCCTATCCCAATGACATTCGGGCTGTTGCGGGCGAATGGCATTTTACAGGGAAGGGCTAGTCAAGAGGTAACCGCCGGCCGTCTGGTCGGTCTATGCGGGCGCAGTCGACGGCGGCTCCCTGCGGGAGTGACGCCGGCGTCCTCCTTGATGTCCCCAGCCGCCTCCCAGCCCCGGCCATGAGCCCGCCGCCTCCGATTCCCCCTGAGGATCCGTGGGAGCCGCCGCTCTTCACCCGGGCCGCCACGACCGTGTTCCGGGTGGCACTGGTGGCGGCGGCGCTCCTCGTCGCGACCTCGGGCCTCATGGCCTATGTCTACTTCCACTCCACCTACTGGAACCGCATCGGGCTGGCCCCGCCCCAGCCGATCCTGTTCAGCCACCGCCACCACACGGCCGAGCTCCATATCGACTGCCGCAACTGCCATGCGACGGTCGAGACCTCCGCGTTCGCGGGGCTGCCGGCCACCCACACCTGCTTGGCCTGCCACTCCCAGGTGTTCGCGAACACCACCATGATCCGCCCGCTGGCGGAAAGCCTGGCGCGGGGGATCCCGCTGCAGTGGACCCGGGTGAACCAGCTTCCGAGCCACGTCTACTTCAACCACAGCATCCACGTGGCGAAGGGTGTCGCCTGCGTCACCTGCCACGGGGAGATCGGCAAGATGGCCCTGACCGCCAAGGGCGAGCCGCTGACGATGCGCTGGTGCCTGGACTGCCACCGCAACCCGGCTCCGCGCCTCAGCGAGCCTTCGGACCTGTTCGCCCCGCTGGCGGCGCCGGCCCGCCCGGGCCCGCACCCCGACCTCATGGCCGTCTACCACGTCCAGACCGCGTCGCTCACCGACTGCGCGACCTGCCACCACTGAGCCATGCCCTCCCCAGAAGACTCCAGCGCAGGCCAGGTCGGGAGGATGTGGCGCGGCGCCGCGGAGCGGGAGCTTCCCGTGGAACTGCGCGCGCTCCCGACCCCGGAGTTCGCCGCGGAGGCCGACATCTGGCCCCCCGGGCTCGATCGCCGCGAGTTCCTGCGCCTCATGGGAGCCTCCCTGGCCCTGGGGGGCGTGGCCGGCTGCACCCGCCCGGCTTCCCTCATCGTCCCCTATGTCGTGCCGCCGGACGACACCCGGGCCGGGGGCGCCCGGTTCTACGCCACCGCGGTGCCGGTCGAGGGCTTCGGCCGCGGCATCCTGGTCGAGAGTCACCTCGGCCGTCCGACCAAGATCGAGGGCAACCCCGACCACCCGGAAAGCCTCGGCGCAACCGACGCGGTGACGCAGGCCGCCATCCTCGCCCTCTACGATCCGGACCGCTCGCGGGTCCCTCTTCGGCAGGGGGCGCCCAGCTCCTGGGCCGCGTTCGAGGCGGACTGGGCCGCCCGGCGGGAAGGGCTCGTGGCGACGCGCGGCCGGGGACTCGCCCTCCTCACCGAACCCACCACCTCGCCCAGCCTGCGCCGCGAGATCGGCGCGTTCCTCGCCGCTTTCCCCGAGGCCCGCTGGTACCAGCACACGCCGCTTCCCGCCTATTCCGCCGGCGGCTTCCAGGCGGACTATGACTTCGGCGCCGCGCGCACGGTCCTCCTCATCGGCAGCGACTGCCTCTTCCGCCACCCGGCGTGCGTGCGGTACAGCCGGGCGCTGGTCTCGCTCCGGCGTCCGGACGCGGCGGGCGCCCTGGGCTCGCGCCTCTACGCCGTCGAGGCGACGCCGACCCTCTCCGGCGCCCTGGCCGACCAGCGCCTGGCGGCCTCGCCGGAGCGCACCCGCCTGGTTCTGGATGCCATCGCCGCGGCGGTGGAGGGTGGCTCCCCGCCGAGCTCCCTCCACCCCGAAGAGCAGTCCTTCGTGGCCGCGGTCGCCGCCGACCTGCGGCGGCATGCCCCCGCCGTCGCCTGCGTGGCCGGCCCCGAGCAGGACGCCGCGGTGCAGGCCTGGGCCCTCGCGCTCAATGGGCGGCTGGGATCCCTCGGACGGGCGGCGCGGCTGCGCCCCGCGGTGCGGTCCGACGCGGATCCGCGGAGCGCGGGCTCGCTCGGGGACCTGGCCGCCGCCCTGCGGGCGAATGACCTCCAGGCCCTCGTCATCCTCGGCTCCAACCCGGCCTACACTTCCCGGGAATTCCGCGGGCTGGGTGCGGAACTCGGCCGGGTGGCCTTCACCGCCCACCTCGGGAGCCACGCCGACGAGACCGCCGCCCTCTGCGGGTGGCACCTGCCGGAGGCGCATTTCCTCGAGACCTGGGGCGACCTGCGGGGCTACGACGGGACCGCCACCCTCCTGCAGCCGCTGATTGAGCCGCTCTTCGGCGGCCGGTCGGCGCTCGAGGTGCTGCACGCCCTCCACGACCCGGCCCCCACCGCCGCCCGGGACCTGGTGCGGGCCACCTGGTCCGGCCCGGGCGGGGTTGCGTTCGAAGTCCAATGGGCCCGGTGGCTGGCCCGCGGGGTGGTGGACGAGGCCGCCGCCGAGGAAGCCGCCCCGCCGGCGCCGGCCGTCCCGGCCCTGGCCCGGGGCGGCGGCATGACCGGCCGGTGGCTCATCATCGTCCCCGACGCCAGCGTGCTCGACGGGCGCTGGAGCAACAACGCCTGGCTGCAGGAGCTGCCGCGGCCCCTGACCCAGCTGGTCTGGGACAACGCTGCGCTCGTCAGCCCGGCGCTGGCCGCCGAGCTCGGGATCGAGAACGGGGACATGCTCCGGCTGGAGCACGGCACCGCCGCCGCCGAGGCCGCGGCTTGGGTGATGCCCGGCCAGGCGCCCGACTGCGTCACGCTCTCGCTCGGCTACGGCCGGACCCGCGCGGGCTCGGTCGGCAACGGGCACGGCTTTGACGCCTACCCGCTGCGTTCCCCCGACGAGCCCTGGCTGCTGCCCAACCTGCGGGTGACCCGGACGGGCGCCCGCTACCCGCTGGTGACGACCCAGCACCATTTCACGATGGAGGGGCGGGACCCCGTCCGCGTCGTCGTCGCCGGCCAGGGGGGTTCGGCCGCGCCGGATCCTGGCACCACGCTCTACCCGGCGGAATGGCCGGAGGGCCGCTACGCCTGGGGCATGTCCATCGACCTCGGCGCCTGCACCGGCTGCAACGCCTGCGTGGTGGCGTGCCAGGCCGAGAACAACACCCCGGTGGTGGGCAAGGACCAGGTGGCGCGGGGTCGTGAAATGCACTGGATCCGGATCGACCGCTATTTCGACGGCCCGCTCGAGGCGCCGCGGATCCTGAACCAGCCGGTCACGTGCATGCAGTGCGAGAACGCGCCCTGCGAGGTGGTCTGCCCCGTCGGCGCCACCGTGCACAGCAGCGAGGGCCTGAACCAGATGGTCTACAACCGCTGCGTCGGCACCCGCTACTGCTCCAACAACTGCCCCTACAAGGTGCGCCGGTTCAACTTCCTCGACTACCGCGACCCGCCGGACTCGCCGGTCAACCTGCAGAAGAACCCCGACGTCACGGTGCGGGAGCGCGGGGTGATGGAGAAGTGCACCTACTGCGTCCAGCGGATCAACGCCGCGCGGATCGCCGCCGCCAAGGCCAACCGCCCGATCCGCGACGGGGAAATCCGGACCGCCTGCCAGCAGGCCTGCCCGGTCGAGGCCATCGTCTTCGGCAACATCGCCGACCCGGGGAGCCGGGTTTCGGCCGCCCGGCGCCGGCCGACCAACTACAGCCTGCTCGGGGAACTCAACACCCGGCCGCGCACGACCTACCTCGCGCGGGTGGTCGCCGCGGGCGAAGGGGGGACGGCGTGAAGCCCGCAGCCGACCCGCTGCTGGCGCCGGGGCAGACCCTCGAGTCGGTCTCGCGCGACCTGACCGCCATCCCGCTCGAGCATCCCCATCCGCGCTTCTGGTGGATCGGGTTCTTCGTGGCCTTCGCCGGCGTCATGGTCCTCCTCGTCTCCCTCACCTGGATCCTCGTCAAGGGCGTGGGCGTCTGGGGGATCAACATGCCGGTGGCCTGGGGGTTCGCCATCATCAACTTCGTCTGGTGGATCGGGATCGGCCACGCCGGCACCTTCATCTCGGCCATCCTCCTCCTGCTGCACCAGGAGTGGCGGACCTCGATCAACCGCTTCACCGAGGCGATGACCCTCTTCGCGGTGGCCTGCGCCGGCATCTACCCGATCATGCACCTCGGCCGGCCGCAGTTCCTCTACTGGCTCCTGCCCTATCCGGACACGATGGGCCTCTGGCCGCAGTTCCGCAGCCCGCTGGTCTGGGACGTCTTCGCCGTCTCGACCTACGCGACGGTGTCGCTCGTCTTCTGGTACGTCGGCCTCCTGCCCGACCTCGCCACCATGCGGGACCGCGCCCAGGGCCTCACCCGCCGGCGGATCTACGGGCTGATGAGCCTCGGGTGGCGGGGCGAGGGCGCGCACTGGCACCACTACCGCAAGCTCTACGTCCTCCTCGCGGGCCTGGCGGCCCCGCTGGTCGTCTCCGTCCACTCGATCGTCGGCATGGACTTCGCCATCGCCATCCTGCCCGGCTGGCACTCGGCCATCTTCCCGCCGTACTTCGTGGCCGGCGCGATCTTCTCCGGCTTCTCGATGGTGCTGACGCTGATCATCCCCCTCCGCTCCGTCTACGGGCTCCAGGGCATGATCACGGCGCGGCACGTCGACCTGATGGCCAAGGTGATGATGGCGATGGGCTGGATCGTGGGCTACGGCTACTTCTCGGAATTCTTCACCGCCTGGCGCAGCGGCGTCATCTTCGACCGCTACGTCGCGCTCAACCGGGTGGTGGGCCCCTATGCGCCGTACTTCTGGACGCTGATGGCCACCAACATCCTCGCCCCGCAGTTCCTGTGGTCGCGGCGCCTCCGCCAGAACCTCGCGGTGCTCTGGGTCGTGGCGGTCTGCGTCAACGTCGGGATGTGGATCGAGCGCTTCGTCATCGTGGTGACGAGCCTCCACCGTGACTTCCTCCCGTCCTCGTGGGGCATCTACCACGCGACCTTCTGGGACTACTCGACGTTCTTCGGGACGATCGGGCTCTTTGCCTCCCTCCTCTTTCTGTTCATCCGCTTCCTGCCGATGGTCTCCATGACGGAGATGCGCGCGCTGGTGGTGGAAACCGACAAAAGCCCCCGCGCATGAAGCCCCGCCCCTACGGCCTGATGGCGTCCTTCCCCTCGGAGCAGTCCTACCTCGACGCCCTGCGGGGCCTCGCCGGCGCGGGCTTCCGGCGGATCGAGACCTTCACCCCCTACGACGTCGCGGCGGAGGAGACGGTGCTGGCGCCGCGGGCCTCGCCGATCGGCTGGATCATGCTGGCGGCGGCGCTCCTCGGCGGGGGCGCGGCGTTCTTCATGGAATGGTATGCCGCCCGCGACTACCGCCTCGACATCGGCGGGCGGCCGGTGGACAGCTGGCCGTCGTTCATCCCGATCACCTTTGAGCTCACGGTTCTGACCTCGGCGCTCACCGGCGTCGCGGCGTTGCTCTGGCTGGCCGGCCTGCCGCGGCTGGACCACCCCGTCTTCTCGGACCGGCGGTTCCGCCGGGCCAGCCAGGACCGGTTCTTCATCTGCCTCCGCGCCGATGAGCCCGGCTACACCGAGGCGCGCGCCCGCGCGGCGCTGCTGGCGGCGGCGCCCGAGTCGATCGAGGAGGTGCGGGCGTGAAGCCGTCCGCCCCGTTTCGCCGCGCCCTCGGCGCCCTCCTCGTCTGGGGGGCGCTGGCCGGCTGCGACAACATGCAGCACCAGGAGAACGTCCGCCCCTACGAGCCCTCGAAGTTCTTCGCCGACGGGGCCTCCGCCCGGACCCCGCCGCCGCAGACGGTCGCCCGCGGCGACCCCGCGCCCGGCGACCCGGTGGCGGACGGCCGCCGCGGCGGCGCCTGGGCGGCGGACTTCCCGTTGCCGCTCACCCACGGGCTGCTGGAGCGCGGGGCGGGCCGATATGCGATCTACTGCGCCGAGTGCCACGGGGCCGACGGGTACGGGCAGGGGATCGTGGTCCGGCGCGGGTTCCCGGCCCCGGCCTCGTTCCACACCGCGGCCGCGCGGGCCGAGCCGGTCGGCCAGATCTTTGATGTCATCGGCCGCGGCAGCGGGGTCATGTACGGCTTCGCCGACCGGATCGCGCCGGCGGACCGCTGGGCGATCGTCGCCTACCTGCGGGCGCTGCAGCGCAGCCAGCATGCCGCGCTGGCCGATGTCCCGGCCGCGGAACGGCGCCGGCTCCTCGCCCCATGACCGCCGCCGACCACTTCCTGCAGCGGGTCGAGCGGCGGGCGGGCTGGTCCGCCGCGGCCCTGGCGGCCGCCGCGCTGGTCCTCGGGCCCTTTGAAGTCCCGTGGATCGCCGCCGCCTACCGGCTCGCCGCCTTCACCTGCCTGGCGCCGGCGGCCGGCTCGCTCGTCCTGGTCCTCATCCACCGGGTGACGGGCGGCCAGTGGACCGCGGGGCTCGGCCGGTTCCTCGGCCGGGGCGTGGCGGCGCTGCCCTGGATCTGGCTCCTGGCGCTCCCGGCGCTGCTCCTGCCGTGGCCGGCGGCGAGCGGCCACCGCCACCTCCCGCTCACCCTGGGCTACGACGGGCTGCCGATGGTGGCCCTGCGGGCGGCCGTGGTGGCGGCGCTTTTCTTCGTCCTCCGCTCCTGGCTGGCGGACGGTCCCGGCGCCCTCCGCGACCCGCGGAGCAACCGGCGCCCCTGGGTGGGGCCGGCCGGCCTCATCATGGTCTTTTTCATCTTCACCTTCGTCGGGGATGACTGGCTCGAGTCGCTCGAGGCCGGCTGGCACTCCACCGCCTTCCCGGTCATCTGGATCGCCTCGCAGGTCGTCTCGGGCCTCGCCCTCGCCCTCCTCTGCGGCCTGGGCGCCGGGGCGCGCCCGGACGTGGACGGGGCGGCCGGTCGGACGCTCGGGATCGACTGGGGCAACCTGCTCCTCGCGACCATGATGTTCTGGACGTACGTCACGTTCGCGCAGTTCCTCATCATCTGGTCGGGCAACCTGCCGGAGGAGATCAGCTGGTACGTCCGACGGGAGCAGGGCGGATGGAAGTGGATCGTGCCGGCGGTGGCCCTGGGCGGCTTCGCGGTGCCGTTCTTCCTCCTCCTCTCCCGGCGGCTGAAGCGGAGCGCGACCGGCCTGTCGCTGGTGGCGGGACTGCTCCTCGCCACCCAGTGGCTATACCTGTTCTGGACGATTGCCCCGGCCGGCGGAAGCCCCTCCCTTCCGGCGCTGCTTCTCCTCCTGGCGGCGGCCGGCGCCGCCGCGGCCCTTTTCGTCAACCGCTACGCGCGGGGCGCCCGCCTGGCCAAGGGGGAGGCGCCATGAGGGCCGAGCTCTCCCGGCCCCGTTACGAGCCTGCGGACGCGGAGCCCCGCGTCGTCGGCCTGATCGCCGCCGGCCTGGCCGCGCTCATCGTGCTCGGCCTCGTGGCCGGATGGGCCTACCTGGCGGTGCGCCAGCACACGGCGCCGCGGGAGGGACCCGCGGCCGCCGGCTTCCAGGACGGCCCGGCCTACCGCACCAGCATCGACGCCGCCTGGGACGGCTACCAGCGCGACATCCGGTCGCACCTGGTCGGATACGGCTGGGTCAACCGGCCGGCCGGGATCGTGCACATACCCGTCGAGCGGGCCATCGATCTCCTCTGCGCGGGTCCCGCCGCTGGGCGCCCGGATGGCCAACCCGCCCCTCATCCGTGAAGGCCGCCCTGCTTCTCCTCGCCTTGTCCCTGCTCCTCCCGGCGGCCGCCGCCGGGTCGGACGGCGGCGTCGGCTATGAGCAGCGGATCGGCGAGTCCCTCCCGCTGGGCACCGTCCTCACGGACGCGCAGGGCCGGGAGCGGCCGCTCGGCGCCCTCCTCGCCGGGCGACCCGCCGTGCTCATCTTCACCTATTTCCGCTGCCCGGAAATGTGCTCCCTGGTGGCGAGCGGCGCGGTCGAGAGTCTGCGGACGCTGAAGGCCACCGCCGGGGCGGATTACGAGGTCATCACGGTCAGCATCGACCCCTCGGACACCGCGGCCATGGCGCGGGAGCGCGAGCACCAGGACCTGGGCCGCTACGGCCGCCGGGGAGCGGCTGCCGGCTGGCACACGCTGGTCGGGCGGGAGGACCAGGTGGCCGCCCTGGCCGCGGCGGCGGGGTTCCGCTACCGGTTTGACCCGCGCTCGCGGCAGTACGCCCACCCGAGCGGGCTCGTCGTCCTCACCCCCCGGGGCGTGGTGTCGCGGTATTTCCTCGGGGTCGACTTCCCGGCCACCGACCTCGCCGAGGCGCTGAAGGCCGCCGCCGCCAACCAGACCGGCAGCTCGGTCTTCAGCCTGCTCCTCGTCTGCTTCCAGGGCGGGGCCCAGCAGGGCCAGTATTCCCGGCTGGTCTGGATCGCGCTTTGGGCGGGGGTCCTGGCCACCCTGGGCGCGGTGTTTGGCGGGATTGCCTGGATGCTCGGCCAGGAGCGCCGGCGGCTGATGGGAGGGGCGCCGTGAAGGCCCTGGCCGGTCCCCCGTCCGACTGGCTGCCGGCGGCGAGCGGGGTCGCGCCCCGCGTCGACCACGCGCTTCGCGGCCTCCTCGGCGCGAGTCTTTTCATGGTCGTCGTCCTCACGGCGCTCACGCTCTACATCCTCATCCGCTACCGGCGCGGCTCGGGCGCCAGCCGTCGGCCGCTGCGGATCGCGACGTGGAAGATCGAGGCGACCTGGATCGGCGGCACGCTCGCCGTCTTCCTGTGCTTCTTCTTCGAGGGGGCCGGGGTCTACGCCGAGATGGAGCGCATTCCGCCGGGCCTGCGCGAGATCAGCGTGACCGGGCGCCAGTGGATGTGGGACGTGCGGTACCCGAGCGGCCGGAGGGAATTCAACGCCATCCACGTGCGCCTCGGCACGCCCGTCCGCATTGTCCTCAGCTCCGAGGACGTGATCCACTCCTTCTACGTGCCCGCTTTCCGGATCAAGCAGGACGTGGTGCCGGGCAAGATCGTGAGCACCTGGTTCGACCCGACCCGGGCCGGGACCTATACGCTCTTCTGCGCGCAGTACTGCGGCACGGCCCATGCCCAGATGCTGGGCCAGGTGGTCGTGCTGGACGATTCCGACTACGCGGCCTGGGCGCACGGCGGCTCGCATCCCGGGGAGGGCGCCGCCCCGGCGGCCCGCGGCCAGGCCGTCTACCGCCGGCTGGGCTGCGCCGCCTGCCACGAGGGTCCGGGGGCGACCCCGGCGCCGTCCCTGCGGGGCCTCTACGGCGGGATCGCCGTGATGGCCGACGGCCGGCGCCTGCAGGCGGATGAGCAGTACCTGCATGACGCCGTGCTCGACGGGCCGCATTTCCGGGTGGCGGGCTATCCCCCGACCATGCCGACGTTCGCCGGGATCCTCGCGCCGGCCGACACCGTCGACCTCGTGGCCTACCTCGAGTCGCTCGGCCGGACCCCGCCCTCGGCCCCCGCCCGCCCATGAGCTCCGCCGTCCCCGCCCCCCCCGACCAGCCCAGCTACCTCGGCGCCGAGACCACCGTGGCCTCGTGGCTCGGCACCCGCGACCACAAGCGGATCGCGCTCCTCTACCTCTTCACGATCACGGGCTTCTTCGTGCTCGGGGCGGTGGCGGCGGCGCTCATGCGCTGGCAGCTGGCGGTGCCCTCGGCCGACCTCGTCACCTCCGACACCTACAACCGGCTCTTCACCCTCCACGGGGTCGTGATGGTGTGGTTCTTCCTCATCCCCTCGATCCCCACCGTGCTCGGGAACTTCCTCCTGCCGCTCATGATCGGGGCCCGCGATGTCGCCTTCCCGAAATTGAACCTCGCCAGCTGGTACATCTTCGTCGTCGGCGGCCTCCTCGCCCTCTACGCCATCGTGGTCGGCGGCGTCGACACCGGCTGGACCTTCTACACCCCCTACAGCAGCACCTACGCGAACGGCCACGTGATGGTGATGGCCGCGGGCATCTTCGTCGCGGGCTTCTCCTCGATCGCGACCGGCCTCAACTTCATCGTCACCGTCCACAAGCTGCGCGCGCCGGGGATGCGCTGGTTCCGCCTCCCGCTCTTCGTCTGGGCGATCTACGCCACCAGCGTCATCATGGTGCTGGCGACGCCGGTCCTCGCGATCACGCTCCTCCTGATGGGCCTCGAGCGGGTCTGCGGGATCGGCATCTTCGACCCGCGGATCGGCGGCGACCCGCTCCTCTTCCAGCACCTCTTCTGGTTCTACTCCCACCCGGCGGTCTACATCATGATCCTGCCGGCCATGGGGGTGATGAGCGAGATCATCACCTGCTTCGCGCGCAAGCGGATCTTCGGGTACCCGGTGATGGCCTTCTCGATCCTCTCCATCGCGGGCCTGGGCTTCCTCGTCTGGGGCCACCACATGTTCGTGAGCAGCCAGTCCGTCTACGCCGGCGTGGTCTTTTCCTTCCTGAGTTTCCTGGTCTCGGTCCCCTCGGCGATCAAGGTCTTCAACTGGATCGGCACCCTCTACCGGGGCTCGATCACGCTGGCGACGCCGCTCCTCTATGCGCTCGGCTTCCTCGCCCTCTTCACCATCGGCGGCCTGACCGGCCTCTTCCTCGCGACCCTGGCGGTGGACGTGCACCTCCACGACACCTACTTCGTCATCGCCCACTTCCACTACATCATGGTGGGGGGCGGCGTCATGGCCTACATCGGCGGCATCCACTACTGGTGGCCGAAGATCTCCGGCCGGATGTACCCCGAGCGGTGGGCGGCCTTCGCCGCCGTCACTATCTTCGTCGGCTTCAACCTCACCTTCTTCCCCCAGTTCCTCCTCGGCTACCTCGGCATGCCCCGGCGCTACCAGATCTACCCGGCCGAATTCCACACCCTGAACGTGGTCTCGAGCCTCGGGGCGGTGGTCCTGGCGGTCGGCTACCTCCTGCCGCTCTTCTACCTGCCCCGCTCGTTCTTCCGCGGTCCCCTCGCCGGACCCAACCCCTGGAAGGCGACCGGCCTCGAGTGGCAGACCCCGTCCCCGCCGCCCCCCGAGAACTTCGGCGAGACCCCGGTCGTCACCGGGCCGCCCTACGACTATCCCCCGCTGTGAGCGCCCCGGCCGCACCCCTTCCCGAGGCCTACGCCGACGCGCGGCAGCGCGACGTCGCGAACCACCTCGGCATGTGGGCCTTCCTCGCGACCGAGATCCTGTTCTTCGGCGGCCTGTTCCTCGCGTACTTCATCTATCGCTCGACCTACCCGGCGGCGTTCGCCGCCGGCAGCCGGACCCTCAATTTCTGGCGGGGCACCTTCAACACCGCGGTCCTCCTCGGGAGCAGCCTCTCGATGGCGCTGGGCGACGCCTACATCAAGCAGGGACGGCGGCGGGCCCTCCAGGTCTGCCTGGCGACCACGGCCGTCCTCGGCGCCGTCTTCCTGGCGGTCAAGGCCTCGGAGTACCACGAGATGTACGCCAAGCACCTGCTGCCCGGCCGCGGCTTCGAGGCGGGGGCCGCGCCCGGGCTCCAGCTCTTCGTCCTCCTCTACTTCACCATGACCGGCCTGCACGCCTTCCACATGCTGGTCGGGCTGGGGCTCATGGCCTGGCTGCTGCGCCAGAACCGCCGCGGGCGGTTCACGCCCGCGCGGCACGCGCCGATCGAGATGTTCGGGCTCTACTGGCACTTCGTCGACTGCGTCTGGGTCTTCCTCTACCCGCTCCTCTACCTCATTCCCCGCTGACATGCCGGAGTCCGCCGCCACCTTCCGCCGCCTCTACACCACCTTCGGGGCCCTGATCGGCCTCCTGGTGGTGACGGCCGCCGTCTCCTCCCTCCCGTCCGGGTGGTGGTCGACCCCGCTGTCGCTCCTGATCGCGACCGCCAAGGCGGCGCTCATCTTCACCATCTTCATGCGCCTGCGCGACCAGCCGGCGCTGGTCCGGATCTTCGCCCTCGTCGGCTTCTTCTGGCTGGCGATCATGCTGACGCTGGCCGCCGCCGACTACTTCACCCGGTTCTGGCCGGCCTGAGGCGGCCCATTCGGGGCGCCGCCTTTGATATCCGGTCCGGACCGCCTATCGTTTCGCATGCCGTGGGACGTCACATTTGACCGGGGAATCTGGCTGCCGCAGGTCGGCTGGCACCTCGACGCGCATTTCCCGGCCGACCGGTCGTTCGTCTCCCATGCCCACTTCGACCACCTGGCGCTGCACCGGGAGATCCTCTGCTCGGAGGGGACCGCCCGCCTGATGCGGGCGCGGATGCCGGGGAACCGGACCGAGCACGTGCTGCCCTTCGGGCAGGAGGAGCCGCTGACGGCGGACTGCTCGGTGACGCTGCACCCGGCCGGCCACATCTTCGGCTCCGCCCAGTCGCTCCTGCGGCACACGGAGCACGGCTCGCTGCTCTACACCGGCGACTTCAAGCTGCGCCCGGGCCTGTCGGCGGAGCCATGCGCCACCCCGGCCGCCGACGTCCTCATCATGGAGACCACCTTCGGCCGGCCGCAGTACGTTTTCCCGCCGACGGACGAGGTCCTCCGCTCCATCGCGGATTTCTGCCGCGAGGCCCTGGCCGACGGGGAGACGCCGGTCCTCTACGGCTACAGCCTCGGGAAGAGCCAGGAACTCCTGCGGAGCCTGGCCGACGCCCGGCTGCCCGTGCTGCTCCACCCCCAGACCTTCCGCCTCACGCGGGTTTATGAGGAGCTGGGGGTCACGTTCCCGCCCCACCGCGAATTCGAGGCGGCCGCCCTCCCGGGCCACGTCGTCATTTGCCCGCCCCAGGTCCCGGGCTCGGCCTTCCTGCGCCGGATTCCCGCCCGGCGCACCGCCGTGATCACGGGGTGGGCGCTCGATCCCAGCGCCCGCTACCGCTACCAGTGCGATGCGGGCTTTCCCCTGTCCGACCACGCCGACTACCCGGACCTGCTGCGGTTCGTCGAGCGGGTGGGACCCCGGCTGGTCCTCACCCTCCACGGCTTTGCGGCCGACTTCGCCCAGGTCCTCCGGCAGCGGGGAATCGAGGCCTGGGCGATTGACCAGGCGAACCAGCTGGAGCTCGGCGTGACCGTGGCTCCCGGCGGCCTGGCGGCGGAGCCGGAGGGCACGGTCGTGGCGGAAAGCGGGGAGGAGGAGGCGGAACTGCCCCCCGGCGCCCTGGGCCGCCTCGCGGCCGCGGGGGAGCAGATCCGCGCCACGCCCCGCAAGTCCGAGAAGACCCGGATCCTGGCCGAATACCTGGGCGCGCTGCCCGCCGACGCGTCGGCCTACGCCGCGGTGTTCCTCACCGGCCGGCCTTTTTTCCAGGCCGACGACCGCACGCTCAACCTCGGGTGGTCGCTGGTGAAGCGCGCCGTGCTCGAGGTGGGCGGCGGCAGCGAGGCGGACTTCCGCCTCGCCTATCGGCGCTTCGCCGACAGCGGCGAGGCGTCGGAACTCGTGCTCGGAGGAAAGACGCGGACGACCGGGGCCGATCTCCTCGACGTGGCGGCCTTCTTTGGGCGTGCCGCCGAGGCCCGCGGCCCCACCGCCAAGCTGGCGGAGCTGACCGCGTTCCTCCGGCGCCTCTCGCCGCTCGAGGCCAAGTACCTGGTGAAGATCATCACCGGCGACCTGCGGATCGGCCTCAAGGAGGGGCTGGTGGAGGAGGCGATCGCCGCCGCGACCGGCCAGCCCCTGCCGGCCGTCCGCGAGGCCAACATGCTCTCGGGCGACCTGGGCGCGGTCATGCGGGCGGCCCGCGAGGGCCGGCTGGGCGACATCCAGCTGCGCGTCTTCCATCCGCTGCAGTTCATGCTCGCGAGCCCGGAGCCAACGGCGGAGGCCATCGTCGAGCGGCTGGGCGGCACGGTCTGGCTCGAGGAGAAGTATGACGGCATCCGCTGCCAGGTGCACAAGCAGGGGACCCGGGTGGAGATCTTCTCCCGCGACCTGCACCGCATCACCGACCAGTTTCCCGACCTGGCGCGGGCGGCGCAGGCGCTCCCGGGAGACTTCATCGTCGACGGCGAGCTCCTGGCCTGGAAGGACGGCCGGGCGCTGCCGTTCGCCGAGCTCCAGAAGCGGCTGGGGCGGAGGGGCGATGACTTCTTCCTCGGGGAGGAGATCCCGGTTTCGGTGTCGTGCTACGACCTGCTGTGGCGGGACGGCCGCGTGCTCCTCAAGGAGCCCCTGCGCGAGCGCCGCCGGCTGCTGGCGGATGTGCTGGCGGGGCGGCCGGCCCGCTTCCTCCTCGCCCCGACCCGCCAGGCGGCGGGGGCGGTTGAGGTTGAGGCCGCCTTCCTCGCCGCCCGCACCGGCGGCCACGAGGGCCTGATGGCCAAGGATCCGGAAAGCGCGTACACCCCGGGTCGACGCGGCCTGGCGTGGCTGAAGCTCAAGAAGGCCTTTGCCACCCTGGATGTTGTGGTCGTGGCGGTGGAGTACGGGCACGGCAAGCGGCGCGAGGTCCTGAGCGACTACACCTACTCCGTCCGGGACACGGAGCACGACCGCCTGGTCACCGTCGGCAAGGCCTACAGCGGCCTCACCGACGCCGAGATCGCCCGCCTCACCCAGCACTTCCTCGAGAACACGCTCGAGGAGCAGGGCCACCGGCGGACCGTCGTGCCGGACGTGGTGCTCGAGATCGCCTTCGACTCGATCCAGGCCAGCGATCGCCACGAGAGCGGCTTTGCCTTGCGCTTTCCCCGCATCAACCGGATCCGCTCCGACAAGACGGTGGCCGAGATCGACACGCTGGAGACGTGCCGGCGGCTGGCCGGCCGCCACGCCTTTGCCGATGCATCCTAGGGTGGCGGCGCCCCGGCTGTCCCGCCGCCAGCTGATGGCCGAACTCCACCCGGAGCTGGCCGCGTGGGTGCGGCGGCGCTTTCGCGAGCTCGCGCCGGCCCAGGAGTTGGCGGTGCCGGAGATCCTGGCCGGGCAGTCGACGCTGGTGTCCTCGCCGACCGGCAGCGGCAAGACGCTGGCGGCCTTCCTCGGGGTGTTCGACTTCCTCGCCAAGGCCCATGACGCGGGCGGGTTGGACGCCGGCATCGCCGCGGTCTACATCTCGCCGCTGCGGGCCCTCGCCTACGACCTGCAGAAGAACCTGCAGGAGCCGCTGGCCGAGCTCGGCTGGGGCTGGCTCCGGGTCGCGGCGCGGACCGGCGACACGACCCCGACGGAGCGCGCCGCCCAGAAGCGGCGTCCGCCGCAGATCCTCGTCACCACCCCGGAGAGCCTCACCCTGCTGCTCAGCCAGCCGGCCTGGCTCCCGGCCCTGCGCTCCGTCCGCTTCCTCATCCTCGACGAGCTCCACGCGCTGGCCGAGAACAAGCGCGGCTCGCTCCTCATGGTCTCGGCCGAGCGGCTGCAGGAGGTCTGCCCGGCGCCCCTCGTCCGCATCGGCCTCTCGGCCACCATCGCCCCGCTGGAGACGGTGGCGGATTTCCTGGTCGGCCCGGGGCGGGAATGCCGGCTGGTGGAGGTGACCCAGCACCGGCCGGCCAAGATCGAGGTGTTCTCGCCGCTGGCGCGCGACGCCTACCCGCCCGCCGGCTATACCGGCGCCCGGGTGCTGGGCGAACTGGGCGAGCTCCTGCGGAAGAAGCAGACGACGCTCATCTTCACCAACACCCGCAGCGGCGCCGAGACGATCGGCGTCCGCCTGAAGGAGCTGCTGCCGGCCCTGGCCTCCCAGATCGAGGTCCACCACGCGTCGCTCGACCGGAGCGTCCGCCTCGAGGTGGAGGACCGGCTGCGGAAGGGCGAGCTGCGGGCCGTGGTCTGCTCGACCTCCCTCGAGATGGGGATCGACATCGGCTCGATCGACCTCGTGGTGATGGTCTCGGCCCCGAAGGGCGTGTCCCGCGCGCTCCAGCGCCTCGGACGTTCCGGCCACTCGATGGGCGCCACCAGCCACGGGATGCTGGTCGCCTCGAACATCAACGACCTGGCGGAGTGTGCGGCGACGGCGAAGATGATGGAGCGGCGGGTGCTGGAGCCGGTCCGGATCCACGAGAACCCGCTCGACGTCCTGGCGCAGACGCTGGTCGGGCTGGCGGTCTACGGGAGCATGACGCCGGACGAGGCGCTGGCCCTGGTGCGGCGGAGCTACCCCTTCCGGGGCCTGACCCGCGAGCTTTTCGACCGGGTGCTGCGCTACCTGGAGGGCGGCGGCGTTTCGCTCGAGCGGGCCTACCGCGGCCTCTTCGGCAAGGTCCGGCTCGACGAGGCCGGGCACCTCGCGCTCGCGGCGCCGGCGGTGGCGCGCAGCCTCTACCAGAACATCGGCACCATCACGTCGGAGAACATGGTCCAGGTGCGGATGGGCCGCCGCAACATCGGAGAGATCGAGGAATCCTTCATGCGCCGGATGAGCCCGGGGGACGTCTTCGTCCTCAACGGGCGCTGCTTCCGGCTGGTCAACACCCACCTGCTGACCGCGCGGGTCCGCCCCGCGGACAGTGCGGTGCCGACCATTCCCCGCTGGTACGCCAACAAGATGCCGCTCGCCTCCGGGCTGGCCGCCGAGGTGGGGCGCCTGCGCGCGATGATGGCGGGGCGCCGGGACGGGGCCTGGCTGCAGGCCGAGTACGGGCTCTCCGCCGGCAACGCCGAGGCGCTGGTCTCGCACTTCGCGCTGCAGGCCAAAATCTCGGCGATCCCGACGGCGGACTTCTTCCTGGTCGAGGTCTACCGCGAGCCCGGGCTCATCAACTACTTCTTCCATTCGCTGATCGGCCGCTCGGCCAACGACGCCCTCTCGCGGGTCATCGCCCAGCGGGTGAAGGAGACGAAGGGCGGCAACGCCCTCACCACCATCGACGACTACGGCTTCCTCCTCACGCTCCGCTCCTTCCAGGCGCTGGGGGCCGAGGAATGGCGGGCCCTGTTCCGGCGGGAGGGGGCCGAGGCGGACATGCGGGCGGCGCTGGCCGATTCGTCCCTGGTCCGCTGGCAGTTCCGCGGATCGGCCCAGACCGGCCTGATGGTGCCGCGCCGCGTCCACGGCGCCGAGCGCAACTCCCGGGCGATGCAGTTCAGCTCCGAGGTCATCTTCGACGTGCTCCGCCAGCACGAGCCCGACCACCCGCTGCTGGTCGAGGCCTACGCCGACGTCACCCTGCGGTTCCTCGACCTGCCGCGGGCGCTGGAATTCATGGACCGGGTGGCGACGCTCCCCTGGGACCTGCGGGAACTGCCGCAGGTGAGCCCGTTTTCCTTTGGCATCTACGTCAGCAAGATCAAGGAAACCATGACGCTCGAGGATCCCGAGACCACGATCGAGCGCCTCTACCACGAGATGTATGGCCGCCACGAAACCGCCCGCCGCGGAGATCCGCCCTGACGTCTGGCTCGACGGCCGGCGGGCGCTCTGGCTCTCGCGGCCGCGGATCCTCGTCCTCGCCGACGTCCACTGGGGCTACGCCTCGAGCCACCGCGTCCAGGGCAACCTCCTGCCGGTCTGGGGCGATGACGAGATCGCCGCACGGCTCGCGGCTCTGGTCGCCGACTACCGCCCGGCCGAGCTGGTGTGGCTGGGAGACTCGCTGCACACCCTGGCCGGCCGGGCGAGTGCGGAACGCTTCATCGACGAGGCGGGGGTTCCGGTCGTGGTCATCGCCGGCAACCATGACCGGCGCTGGAAGCGTGCGGCCGAGCACAGCGTGACCCGGGCCGGCTTCTTCCTGCACCACGGCCACCGCGCCGCCAGGCTCCCGGAGGGCCACACCGAGGTGATCGGCCACCATCACCCGGCGGTGACCTGGTATGACGGGGCGGGGGGAAACCTGAAGATGCCGGCGCTGGTCGAGGGCCCGCGCCGCCTCATCCTGCCGGCATTCTCGCCCTGGTCGGCGGGGACGCCCTGGAACGGGCGCCTCCGGGCCGGAGAGCGCCTGTGGGTGGTCGGGGCCCGGAGGATCTTCCCGGTGCCCGAGACCGCGCCGGCGGTGCCGGCCCGGCTCCGCCGGGCGCGCCGAAAGCGCGCCTGAGCGGGAACCGCGCGAAAGATTGGCAGTCGTTTGCCCCGCGGCGCCCGGCGCCGCGGCCATGCCACGGATCGCCCTCCTCCTCCTCGCCGCCGCTCTGGCGCTTACCCAGTCGGGCTGCCTGTCCCTCGGACCGCGCAGCCTCAAGGCGGATCAGGTCGACTATGCGCGCGCGCTCGGCGATGCGAAGAAACGCGAGATCCTCGCCACCGTGGTCGGCCTGCGCTTCGCCGACGCGCCGGCGGTGCTCGACGTCAGCCAGATCATCGCCGCGTACACCTTCGACGTCACCGGCGGCGCGACGCTGAACAGCCGGCCCGATCCGGGCGGCCCCCTGGGCGAGGCGACCGGCACCGTCTCCTACTCGAACCACCCGACCTATACCTTCACACCCGCCACCGGCGAGGCCTACGCCACCGCCTACATCCGGCCGCTGTCGCCGACGCTGGTGCTCCCGCTGGCCGAGGGCGGAGTCCCGATCGACCTCCTGCTCCGGATCACCGCCCAGTCGGTGGGCGGCCTGCAGAACGGGGCGCTGCTCGGCGGTCCGGCCGGGAGCGGCTCGCCGGAGTTCTTCGAACTTCTCCAGGTCCTGCGGCGCCTCCAGCTTTCGGGTGACATCACGGTCCAGTACCGCGCGGATCCCAAGGGCAGCCACGTGTCCCTCATCATCGCCCCGGACCGGGCGGGCGCGGCCGCCGACGTCACGGCCGACAAGGAGCGGGTGCGCCGTCTCCTCGGCCTGGCCGCCCAGGCCAAGGCGTATGACTTCGTGACCACGGACGGCACCACC
>Ga0302314_10008103_pt1 | contig 18757 bp, 20 predicted proteins | sample III_Palsa_N2_3_FD_200533 | JGI IMG/M metagenome (GOLD analysis project Ga0302314, IMG submission 200533) | Peat permafrost microbial communities from Stordalen Mire near Abisko, Sweden - III_Palsa_N2_3 | ecosystem: Environmental > Terrestrial > Soil > Palsa > Peat permafrost | place: Sweden...
TCCGCGCCCCGCCCGTATCGTTCTGATCCGGCATGGCGGGTTTCCTAAAGGCTATGTAGCTCAGCTGGTTAGAGCACAGCACTCATAATGCTGGGGTCGGTGGTTCGAGTCCACCCATAGCCACCAGTCGTGTCTAACTCACTGACACGACTCGTCTTCCGAGCATTGCCGCACCGTTTTGGCCAAGTGCTACAGCGAGTGCTACGACAAGTGCTACGACGAAGAGGAAAAGTTTTCGCCTCCCGCATCTTTGTTCCTCGTGATCTTCGGGGCCTTTTGGGCCGTGCCGAGATCACACGAAGTCTGCGGACTACCGACTCGCGCGAAGCCAGTCGCAGAAACTTGCTTTGGGCGCCACACATCGGCACCCTTCTCGGCCATTTGCGAAGGCACGGTCGTTGGATGAAGCAAGACGAATTGGAAGCATTGACGCAGAAGTACCTCGCTGCGTCCTTCGACGAGATTGAAGATCGCCTAGCCCTCGACTGGAACGCAGCCGGGATCGAGATTCACTCTTCGCACCTCAATGAGCGATGTCATGAGCTGTCGGGTGCCTTGGCTTCTGCCGATGTGTCTTCGACCATCGGACTCGCTATGGAGATAGCCCCGCAGGCCGACGAACTCGCTCAGCGGAAGCTGGCGAGGCGACTCATTGAGGCCCGGCTCCAAGCGGCTATGGCCGAGCTCCGTGCGGTCGCTGGTGAGCCCCTGAGGCGTCCTGAAGTGGCCCAGAGAGTCCCCGCAGATTTAATGCCCGAGACGAAGCGGAGCCCGAAGGTTTCCTCGTTGACAGCGATGTACGCCGAGGAGCGCATCGCGCAGGGTAAGTGGACGCCCAAAACGGCTGAGCAGAACAAGAAAATATTCCAGCTGATTGCGGGCCTGCTGGGAGACCCTTTCGTTGGTGATGTCACCAAGGATCACATCCGCCAACTCGGACTCGACATCACGAGGCTCCCTGCCAACATGACCAAGAGGTATCCCGGTCTGACGGTTCGGGAAGTTCTGACCAAGGTGGAGAGCGATCCAGCTGTGCAGCGACTTGAACCTCGAAGCGTGAACAAGCACTACCAACACGTGCGCACGCTGTTCCGATGGGCGGCCGATCATGATCACATCTCACTTAGCCCCGCGACGATACTTCGTGAGGTTGAGGAAGGACGGGCTCAGGATGCCCGCAAGGTCTTGGATGACGCCGATATCGTGGCGTTCTTCTCCGAAGTCGAGAAGCGAGCCAAGGAACCTTATGGGTATTGGATTCCTCGGATCATGGCATTCACTGGCTGCCGTATGGGCGAGGCAGCCCAGCTGCGGAAGGTTGATGTCCGGATCGAGCAGGGCATTCCGGTCTTTGACTTCAACGAGGAATCAGAGGAGTCCCGTCATAAGAGGATCAAGACGGATGGCAGCATCCGGGTCGTGCCGGTTCACCCGCGTCTACTGGTCTTGGGCATCTTGGGCCTCGCCGAAGCCTGCACCGAAGAGTTCCTATTCCCAGAGCGAGTGCGTTACACGGCGAATGAGAAGCGAGGAAATGTTGACCGGCTCTCGAAACAACTCACGCGATGGCTTCGCTCTGCCGGTGTCACTGATCCAAAAAAGAAAGTTCAGAGTTTCCGCGGCACCATGACAACTCGACTGAAGGACCTCGGTATCCCCGAGTACCACATCGCAGAGCTGGCGGGCCATGAGAACGACAACATCACGACGGGGCGTTATGGAAAACGCAGCAACCTAGCAACGCTGCGGGACGTGCTCGCTCGGCTGACTCTCCCTATCTGAATCTGCGAGTGGCGAAGATGGGTCTTCCGGGGGGTACGATGCATCAACAGTCAGCGGTAATCCCCCGTGATCCAAAGCCAGCCCCCGAAGATCGTATGTCGCCCAATGGAGCCCAAAGACGTCCCGCAGGTGGCGGCGTTATGTACAGCACTGGGGTATCCGACCAGTGCTGAGGAGGTAGCTCGTCGTTTTGAGGGCCTTCTTGCTCGTCCCGACAACGGAATGTTTGTGGGACAGGACGAAGCAACGAGAACCGTATACGGCTGGCTACACGTCTACGGTGTCCGCCTGCTTGAAACGAACGGCTACGCCGAGATCGGTGGACTGGTGGTGATGCAGAGCGTGCGCAAGAGTGGCATAGGACGAGCGCTGGTTCGAGCTTCTGAGAGCTGGGCATACGCCCACTCCTACGATGAGGTTCGACTTCGGTCTGGCCTCCATCGAGACGAGGCGCATCAGTTCTACGTCGCCATCGGATACACGCAGGAGAAGGCCAGCTACATGTTCAAGCGTCACACGTCGCCGGTTTAGACTGCTTTTCAAGCTGGATCGGGATTGCCACGAGCTCGCAAGCTAACGCCACATCCTCGCCAACGATTCGCAACACTCGCCCTCGGCTCACTGGATGTTTGTGCAAGGCTGTGATCTCGACGCTGCCATCTGCGCGATCTCGCTCCCAGCGCTTGTGCGTGCCGCCTGCCATGCGGTGGATCAACTTGGCCGCCTGCACTCGCCGATATTCGTCGTGACGGTCGAGCGCAGGGTCATCTCGTAACCGCATATCCACCGCCAACCAAACAGCGAGCACTTCAAGTGGATCGACCTCTTGCGTGCGCAGCTGTGCCCACATGGTCCTCGCACGGTCCGCCGGTGTCTTGCCGGGTAACCTGAAGGCCTCTATGGGCGCCCCCGCGGACCGGTAGAGGCGTAGCACGTTGGTCACCGACAATCTCACACTCGGTTCGTCGGCGTGCGCCTTGAGCCACTGGAGCGCTTTCACGCGGTACGGACGGATCTCGCCAGCACCATAGCTGCGTTTGACGTAGCTTCCGTGCCGCCGATAGAACTCGATGTGCTTGCGGCAGTAGAGGCGGTTGAGGCCCTCGCCGCGGTCGGCAGTGGTGCCGTTGGTGCACGGGTAGACCCGACAGCGCTCGTAGGCGTCTACAGGATTCGCTATGCGGGCATGGAGATTGGAGAGGCGCCGTTGGCGCTGACGTGCGTCAGTCACGTTGGTAGTCCAGTTCTTGGGAAGGCTTTTCGCCCCCCGCTAATAGCGATTCAGAGGTCACCTCATGAGTACCTATGGGTATCTTCAGGAGCCCATGAGGAGACCATCATGAGTATCTATAGTCATCTCCCTTATCCCTCCCCCCACAGAGTTCCTATGGGCATCTAGAGAGACACCGGCAGCCTGTTCGGGGAGGGGTGTGGTCATGCCTATCAGCTTCCTCCCCACCTTTCCCTCCACCTCCACTGTCCCAGGCACTCCAGTGACCTCCTCGAACGCTTGCTCCATGACTGCCCTTGCTGCTTCGACCTCTCTCTCATTGTTGGCTATGAGCACGCAGTCGTGGATCGGTAGCGCTCTGATGCCCATGGACTTCAAGCGCGGCAAGACGCGTATGAGGATTTCGCTTTCGTCGTGCATGAAGCGCAGACCGCTGGCTGACCCGAACAGAGGGACGAGCGGCGCGTGATAGCGAGCAATGAGGCTGTAGGGTCGCTCGAACTTCCAGCTCTTGGGCATAGTCCCGCGGGTGTGCCGTGGGAAGCGGGTAAGCAGGGAATCCGAACACAGCAGCGCATTGATGATCTGTTTGGTCTCGCTGCGGTAGAGCTCCAGTCCCCACACAGCGTAGAGGTCACCCTTGGGCAACTCGGCGCCGACTTCAGCGTAGGCCATCCGAAGCGCTGACTGGGCGAAGTCCAGTGAGACGACGGGTTGGTCGTCGATCAAGACACCATCCAGTCGAGGCGCTTTCTCCATGGACTGCCAGAATCCTCCGTAGAGACGACCTCCCGCCTGGAATGAGCCGTTATTGAAGATGCGTTTGAGGAACCGTTTGCCGAGGTCTACCTTGTCCTCTTGCTCATCGCCCCACCATGACAAGTTGGTGTCGGCGATCCAAGCGTTGATCTCGTCCATCTCCTTGCGGATGCGGGCGACATCTTCCGACTTTGGCAGGGGAAGCTTGTCGGCCAAGAAGACGACCTTGTTGTTGATGAATCTTTGGACCTTCTTGCCGCGGAGCTCCAAGGGCTCGCCGAGCAGGGCACGCTCATACCCGAAGTCGCTTAGCGCTAGGCCGAGCTCCGCAATGCGCCTGCCGAGCCAAGCGCTGGGGCGAATCGTGGTCCGCAGACCGCCGCGGGACTGCTGGTCGCCCTTACGGAGCTCGACTAGGTTCACCTCGGGCACGGCTAGGCTCTTCACGAGGTCGGCGAACTTCTCTGTCATGAAGGGCGCGCGCCGCCGTGCTGGCGAAAGCGCCGCCTTCGAGAGCTCGACGGTCATCCACTCAGTGGGCTTGGTCAGGTGAAGGTGGGCCAAGTCGCAAGTGAGGGCCAAGACAACGCGTTCGTAGATCAGCTGAGCCATTGCCTGACGTCTCTTGCAGCGCCGCTCTGCCGAGCTCAGGCGGTCAAGGACTTCGAGGACCAGTCCTCGGGACTCACTAGTGATGGGAAGGCGGGATGGGTTGAAGGGGCGGTCTGAAACACGCTTTTCTGCTTCTGGCTCGGTCATTCGACTTCAACGAAACTCGACACCCCTCACGGCCACGAACGGAGACGGACACAGCAAGGCAGGCGACTGGTGGACGGTCGCATATCGTAAGTAATCGCGACGAAACGCACAAGCTTGCGGTTTATTGGCACAGAGACTCGCTTCCAGGGCTGGCCCGCAGGATTCGTAAGTCGCCGTCGCAATCCAGTGGTCGCGGGCCGCATTGTGTGCGCTTCACCATGGCGTCGAGCGGCGCTATTAAGCTTCTTGCCGCTGCGCTGGCGTACCTATGATCTGTATCAACCCACTTCGAACACGACGTCCATGAGCCTTCCCGTGAACGGAAACGGCCCGACATATTCCTTCGACACAGCCTCGCCTAGGTCGCGACCGATATCCATGGTTTCGGTGGCGCTGTAGCGTGCCGGGGGCACGTGCGCGAAGATTGCTTCGGCCACCTCTTTTCCATTCACAAAGAGATGTGCTGTACCCCCGCCGCCGTAATCTTTGCTCTGATGATCGTAGTGGAACGCGACGGTTACATCACCTTGCGGCAGCTTCTCGCCGGAGCGAATCAGATCGCGTTCCTTGCCAAAGAAATTATTTTCGTACATGAGCTCACCTCCCTTAACGAAGAAGGCGTAGCCGGCTCCGCCGCCGGCCGCGACGATGACGCCCTCGACTCCTTCTGGAGGAACGGTGATGCGCGCCGTAATGGAATGGCTACGCGCTTTGAGGTCCGGCGCGGTGCCCTCGCTGATCCGCGTTGTGCCACCGTAGTATTTGAAATGTGTACGGCCGCGGATAACGCTTGGTCGATCAGGGATGTGCGCTCGTTCCGAAAAGCGATCATCGAGAGGAAAAACAAAATTGGCTTCCGCTTCTCGGTCAAAGACAGCCTGTAGCTCTTTCAGCTTTTCAGGATGCTTGGCGGCGAGGTCGTCCGCCTGACTGAAGTCCCGGCGGAGATCGTAAAGCTCCCAGGTATCACTTTCGAAGTTGCCTTCGCGGCCGAGGAGCACCCAGGGCACCCCATGGCGCGCGGACGCTATCCAACCGTCATGATAAATCGCGCGGTTACCTGCGTTTTCGAAATATTGCGTCTCGTGACTCGATTTCGCGGCGGGATCATTGAACGTGTACATGAAGCTAGCGCCATTCAGCGGTTGCTGAGCGATGCCATTGACGGAATCTGGAAACGTGATGCCAGCGGCCTCGTAGATGGTTGGTGCAATGTCGACGACATGGTGGAACTGCTCACGCACCTCACCTTTCGCTTTGATCTTCGCCGGCCATGTCATCGACACCCCCGTGCGACTGCCTCCGAAATGGCTCGCTACCTGCTTGGTCCATTGAAAAGGGCAGTCCACAGCCCACGCCCAGCCGACCGCGAAGTGGTTTTCATGCTCGCCGCTACCGATTTCGTCGATTGACTTCAGCATGGTCGAAACGTCATCCGGAAAGCCGTTTTGCGTGGCCATATTGTTGAGGGTGCCTGTGAGTCCGCCCTCAGGACTGCAACCATTGTCGCCGAGCACAGCAATGATCAACGTGTTTTCCGCGTTGGGCAGTGCATTCACTGCATCAAGTAGGCGGCCCACGTTCTCGTCCAGATGAGTTAAGAACCCCGCAAAGCACTCCATCTGACGTGCATAAAGGCGCTTTTCGTCGGTACTGAGTGAATCCCATGCTGGCAGCTCTTCAGGGCGCGGCGTCAATTTCGCATCCGCTGGAATGGCGCCCGTCTGCTTCTGATTCTCGAAAAGCTGATCGCGATAGGCATCCCAGCCGTGATCAAACTTTCCATGGAAGCGCTCGATGTATTCCTGATGCACGTGGTGCGGCGCATGCATGGCACCAGGTGCCCAGTACATAAACCAAGGACGGTCTGGTGCAATCGACTGTTGTGTATGCAACCACTCGATGGCTTTTTCGGTCAGGTCTTCACTGAGGTGATAGCCTTCCTCCGGTCGCTTTTCCGGTTCTATCGGTGAGGTATTGCGGAACAGCTGCGGTGTGAATTGATTGGTTTCGCCTCCGATAAAACCGTAAAAGGTCTGAAAACCCTTACCGGTAGGCCACCGATCGAACGGACCGATCGGGCTTGTTTCCCAGTCGGGCGTGTTGTGCCACTTGCCGAACGCTGCGGTGCTGTAACCGTTATAGGTCAACACTTCTGCGATGGAGGCGTTGTCATCTCCCCACATGCTGTTGTAACCGGGGAACCCCGTTGATCCTTCGGTGATCGAGCCATTGCCGGTGCGATGGTGGTTGCGGCCGCACAGTAGTGCCGCACGCGTGGGCGAGCACAGCGCGCAGTTGTGAAAATGGGTATACCGCAAACCGTTTAGCGCCAACTTGTCGATGTGCGGCGTGGGGATAAGTCCGCCGAACATAGAAGTTCCGGCATAACCCAAGTCATCAATCAGAATGACGAGTACGTCAGGGGCGCCCTTAGGCGGAGCAATCGGTTGTGGAAAGTCGGGCTTGGCGTCCTTGTAGTTTTCGGCAATCCTTCCATTGAACGATGGTTCCGGCAGCGGCAGATTTTGCACGAACGAAGACATGGGGGTAGCCTCGACGACTCAAGTGATGGTAGAGGTTGTCCATTGAACTTGAGTTGTCAAAAAACTTCGTCGGTAGAAATACTCACATCGACGCCGACGACAATGGCGAGAGCTGGCCAGATTGAAATACTAGGCCGCCGATGGCTGCATCATCGCCAGCTCGCAGAAGCTACCGGCGTCAACTAGCGCAGCTCAATGCCGCCACGCAAGCGACAGCTAGGGCATTTCGAGGCGGTCCAGAAGATTGCGCACGGATGTCTTGTGCCACCTTCCACCACGGGGAGTCAGCATCCCTCGCTCGTTCAGAGCGGCGGCCACAGAACCCAGGCTCGTCTTGCCCTCTGCTGCCAATGCTTCGACGACAGGTTTGAGGTTGTGCGCATGTGTGTCAGCGGCGGCCTTGATGGCGCTGAGACTTGCCGCGTTTCCCCTCCCGGCTCGCACAAGAGCTTGAGCACCATACGGGTTTCCCAAGCGAACACCGCGAGCTTTGGCGGCAGCCAGTGCTTCCTTGGTTCGTCGGGAGGTGGCCTCGCGCTCTTGCTGTGCCACGAGGGCCATGATGCCCACCGTGAGGTCGTTCGCATCTGGCATATCCGCGGCCACAAAGCGCGCTCCACTGTCACGCAGGGCCAAAAGGAAGGCGGCATTGCGGGACAGGCGGTCCAGCTTCGCGATGACCAGCGTAGCGCCCGTAACTTTCGCGAGATGCAGTGCGCTCGTAAGCTCTGGCCGCTGATTGAACTTGCCACTCTCGATCTCGGTGAAGGTGTGGATAACCGCGCCGTGCCGCTGCGCGGCGTAGTTTTCGATGGCAGCCCGCTGGGCGTCCAGGCCGAGGCCGCTCTCACCCTGCTTCCTGGTAGAGACTCGGAGGTAACTTACAAGCTTCATCTGCTCCTCGCTGGTATAAGACGGCCATACGCTCGTTAGGCAATTCTGTACTTCGGAGCGGATTTCCGCAATCGGCCGCCGCGGCTACTGAATCAGCCGCAATGAACTGCGAGTGGGCGGGAAGGAGCGAGCTAGCGCAAGGTGTACCAAGGCACCGATGAGGTACCTCCAGGGTGCCCACGAGCGGGACAAACATCAGTGCCGCGTATCACGTAGTGTGGAGTCGAAGAGCTTCCGCCACTATAGCCGCGCGCAGGACAAAGCTCATTGCCACGAATTTGATAGTGCGGAGTAGAAGAACTGCCACCTTCATGTCCACGCGCCGGACAAACATCAACGCCTCGGATTGAGTAGTGTGGAACAGAAGAACTTCCCGCAGGATGTCCCCGTGCTGGGCAAAGGTCATTGGCCATTTTGGTTATCTCTGAAGAACTTCGCTTGACACTGAAGAGAAGATTAGACGCGTGGGGCACGGGGGGCATGTTCGTTGACGAGAGTGATAGGTGACCCTTCGGAAATTTGTAGGAAATTTTTGACCTACTCGCCAGTAAGCGTACGGAGTGCGGCGTCGAGACTATTTATTGCACGCTCGGCTTTGTTCACCGCAGCGTTGATCCTGGGACCTGTAGCGCCTCCAGAGGTTCGCAGTTGAACGAGGCTCTTAAGCACCTCGATTGCCTCTCGGCGCTTGGACTCGGTTGCGTCGATGGTTACTAGTGTCGCCTCGCGAAAGTCCGTCAGCTTCGGATTGTTGAGATCGAGAAGGCGAAGGGTGTACTCCCCAGCAACAGACCGAGCCTCCACGACGCTCCTTCGGTACCGCAGGTGCCGAAACATTTCATGGTCACATGGATTGGGAATGAACTGACTGGCCTGCAGCTGGGCTTCAGTTGGCCAAAATTTGCCCTTTCGCCGGTTGCATGAGTTGCATGCGTAGAACAGATTCGGGTAGCTAGTCTTCAGCTCTGGGAATCTAGATTGCGGCCGGTAATGGTCCACACCAAAGTCTTGATCAAGGCCGCCATCTGGCCGGCAACAGTAGACGCACTTCTCCCGAAACTCTCTTCGAAGCGCGGGCTTGTACTGAGGGTACTTGGAGTAGGGGCCGGGTTGTTCCCGGCGAGCATGCCTAGCCTTCGGATAGGCGTAAGGACTCACCGAAGGTCAAACTGCTTCTTGAGTTCCTCAAGATGCGCAGAAACCTCCTCCAGCGTGGAGGTTGCGGTATCAAGGGATTGCCAGGCGTCATTTGAAACGCTGGGGACAAGGCGACGAAGCCTCTGCGTCAGGATATGGAATCGTGCGTCGTCTTCAGGGCTAGATTCCCCGACGAACTGGCGCGCAAGTAGCTCCAAGCGCCTATCTCTCGCGGCGGTTACTTCGTCTAAGCGTTCTTCCGCTTCATGCACGAAGTATCGCGAGTCGGAAAGCTCCTGCTCATCGCCCAGCGGGGTTACGGTCCTCGTCGAAATCATGATGATTTCGGGGACATCGGTCAGTGCCCCAAAGTGTGTCTGCTGGCTGCCGGCTTTCTTGGCAGCAAAGTGAGTTCCGTGCTTGCTCAATGGTGAGGACGTGCTGTAGTCCCCAGCCGATTCGCCTGCTAGTGGTGTCTGTTCACGGGTAGCGAGAGTCACTTATGAACTCCTTTCTTTTCGCCCAGGAAATCACGTGCGCGGTCGCCTAGCGACCAACTGAACAAAGAAAATTCTAACTCGTGAAGGCGGCGAACGGTGGCCAAGGCGTCCGATACCGCCACTTCTTCCTGATAGAAGTCATAATCCAGAACATATCCATTTTTACCGGAGTTCGGGCCGGCTTCGACTCCAAGACCGTGCTGGAAGAGGTAACCACCAGCGCCGGTGGTGCCCCGGATCTGCTGGGAGTAAACCTCAACGTCGCCATAGACTCCCTCTACCAGTGGCCCGACTAGGGAAGGGTTAACCCAGCCATCTATCTCCCTAGGGCCGCAAGGCAGCGTATTGATGTACCGCAGGCCAATGCGGGTAAAAAAGTCGCTATCGATCGTCTCTTTAGCGGCCTCGATTACGATCCTTAGCTGAGCCTCGAATTCGTCGAAGGAGTCGTACCGCGCTGTCTCCAACGTTATCGCCGAGGATTTGAGCACGAGAACCCAACGGGACTTCTTTGAGCTGAACTGGTGCGCGTTGGCTTTGGCTAGAGACGCCGGGCCGACGTGGACGCCGCTCATGACTGAGTGCATCGGAAAGTCCTTGCGGACGGCTCGCCAGAAGCTACTCGGAGGACGCTGGTCCTCTATTTCAAAGATGGTGGGGAAACGAAGCTCGCATACCGCGTTGCGGATGAAGTTCCGCGAGTAGTGAGCAGGGTCAACTGAAGGCACGTTCAGCAGGCGGAAGCTCGAACCGTGCGCATCATCCGCAAGCTTTTCTTCGTCCACGAATCCCCTCCGGCCCGTTGCGATGTGACTCGCCAGCAAGTCGCTGGTTGCTTCGTCCGTACCGCATACTGCCACGGAACACAGCAAACGACTATGGCCATGGCCCCCGAGATTCGTCACGCCCTCGACGGGATGCAGATTCTGGGCGTGATTGTCCGCCGCGCCGCGGAGGCGGCCAAGCTTGCAGCATTGGCCTTACATCGGCTTAACCGCGATCTAAGCCGAGAGCAGGGCGCGATCATCTCGCGTATGTTTGGCCTTCATCGTATTCGGTCTTGCAAGCAGGGCAACTCGACGGCTTGCTTGAAAACGAAGGATGCGCAAGATGACGCAGCTTCTTGTCCACCTCCCAACACCGCATGCAGTAGCCCCCACCCGTAGACTTACCGTCGGCGCCGATATCGAAGTATGCGCTGCCGTCCTTTACCACCTTTTGCTTGATTTCTAGCGCTTCGTCTAGCCGCTTGACCTCCAATTGAAGCGCAGATGTTGTCTCCTGCGCTTCGACCACCGCGACGCGGGCGTCCGCCAAGGCGCCCATCATGTCTGCTAGCTCTAATTTTAGTTGCGCATGATCCAGGGAACTACCTGCGGCGAGAATACCCTTACCGATATCCATGGCGGTCTTGATACCTGACAGCGCGCTGACAATTTCCGCAATGACCATTCCCTTTCCTCATTTCGTTACGCGAGTGAGCTTCAGTCATGTTACGCGTTTTGATTCCTCGATTTTAGGGCGTCTGTGGCGTAGATCGACGTTCCTGCAGGGGGTACCGGCTCCATCGACTAATGTTTGTTTATGGCTACAGCGGTGCCTTTGCCGCGCTCACCACATCAAGAACCCTGCATGACCCATAACCTACCGAACGCCGCCGAATGTGTTGAAGCGGCTGGTACTGCCGCCAAGCCAGAGGACCTTGTGAGGTTCCTTGATCATCTATGGTCGGTGAAGGTAACCGAGCACCTGTTCGATCCGTGGCAACAGAGCAACAACGACGACCTTGACGAAGGTGCCGTAGCGCGCCGCCGCTTCGCCCTAGCGGCTCATCTCAGTGCTCCGCGTCCGTCGCTTCTTTGCGTCGGCGAGGCCCCGGGGTATCGCGGATGCCGCGTTTCAGGTGTTCCGTTTACGTCCGAGGGCCAGATCGGCGACGCTGTAATACCGCGCCTTACTTCCATGAAGACGCGCTTCTCGGTGCGGCCACGCCCTTGGCGAGAAGGATCAGCGACGAAGGTCTGGGGCGCGCTTACAGCACAAGGTCTCGAAGAGGCCACGGTTCTATGGAACGCCGTGCCTTGGCATCCGCATCCCCCGGGCATGCCCTTGCAGAACCGAGGGCCATCATCTGCAGAATGGCTGGCTGGCCTTCGGTTGCTGCAGATGTTGCTCGAAGCATTGCCGGAAACAACGCGCGTCGTGGCCATCGGTCGTGTGGCGGAGGCAGCGCTGAAAAGACTCAACGTTGATGCTTATCACGTCTGCCATCCGGCGGCCCGAAGTGGTGCGCGGCTCTTTCGAGAGGGTATTGAGGCATTCGCTTCAAGGCTCTGATCCACCTCCTACGTGTCACGCAGTTCTCGTAACGTCGACAGAACTCGATGTGTTACCTGCGGTGGAGGCGTTTGAGGGCCTCGCCGCAGTCTGTGCTGGCACCGTTGGTCCGTGGGCAGATCCGACAGCGCTCGTAGGCGTCCAGAGGATTCGCTATGGCCGCGACATGAGTCGAGTCAAAGGGGACAACGGGTGCGCTGGTGGGTCGATACAATGAATCGATGATGACGAGTAGGGGGAGTAACAGATGGATGACGGCACCACCGTGACTGATGCGATGCTTTCTACGCAAAAGGAACTTAATGAGAAGGTTGAAAAGGCCTGGGAGGTGATCGACAAGCTGACGCTGGATGACTTGAGGCAGCAACTGCAACTCATCAGTAATAACAATCTTGGCCAGTGGAAGCGGGCGGCTGAGTTGATGGAGCCTCTATTGGTCAAATGCCAAGAGAAGCGCATCAAGCAGTGTAGATCGTTGGTGCTGAAGTGCGTCCGGCCTTTGGTACTGTCGGAACGTACAGAGGCCTTGGAGGCTGCTGTGCAAGTATTTCGCGAGCGTGTGGACGCTATAGGCCTCGAGATGGTTCTCGTCTGGAAGCGGTTGGATAGAAAGACTCCACTAGCTGCGGATGAAATCTACAGTCAAACGTTCCGTGACATGGGTGCGCTTCTGGAATCCAAGTGCGCCTCGTCAAAGACATGGCTGTCTCTAGAAGTTGAGTCGAAAATCGTTCTTGAAAAGAGAGGCCATCAGCTTGAGACAGCGTCTATCCGGGCTGCGGAAGCCGCGGAAAGAGCGGCAAGCGCCAACGAAGAGGCGGCACAGGCATCTATCGTCGCCACATTGGCTACTCAAAGAGCGGCCGATGCAAGCATGAGAGCCGCTGATGCAACGAGCATTGCCGGCGAAGCCACAGAGAGAGCAGCTGAGGCCACAGAGAGAGCGGCTGTTGCCGCCGAGGACGCGACGAGAGCCAGCCGCCGGATGGTCGCGGTTACAGTGATATTCATTGTGGTCACCGCGCTCGGATCAATTGGGTCGATTTGGTACGCGAGATTGACCTATTACAAGCCAGACCCTAAGCCTCAAGCTGTAACCGTGACGGTGCAAGCGCCAAGCGAAGAGTGGTTCCTCGCAGCTCAGGGATCATGCCTTGGACTGAAGCAGTGCGCGCCAATGACGAACTTGAAGTCAGACCGGGTTTTTGCTTTGCGGCCAGCAGCGGTATCTATAAGCACGAAGGACTGAACCGGAGTGCGCGTGAAGTGCGCGGTGGTTCGAGTCCACGCTTCGCCCTCGAATTCCGGAGGGATATGGGGGGAGAGCCTTACTTTCAGTCTGACTTGATACCCCAACGGAAATTTGTCCCAGGGAATGCGGGCTTACCCTTGGGAGTCCATGAGTGCTACGGCGAGTGCTACAGCCACTGCTACAATGGCCCCAACCGCCCCGGCGGGAAGCCGCGGTAATGCTCGGTTATTTGGTAGGAAGGTGGCTATGCTTCACCTCCACCCATATCACCATGTCCCTGCAGCCCCTTGCAGGGCCGCGTTTTCAAGTGTTTCCGACCTGTTTCCTAGCTCGTGATATGAGGGAACCTCGGAAGTTGCTGCAGCGACGCGGCAAGATTTAAACCTCCGAATTTCGTTCCAGCTGATCTTTAGCTTCTGACCGACTCCGGCCATGCATGGATCGAAACGACCAGCTTGAGGATCTCAGCCGCGAACGGGCGATCGCCTCGTGCTGCGCGCGAGTAAGGTGCGAGGCAAAGCGAAGTCCTTGGAGGTGCCTGCAGAGGAGCTTGCAGTGACTTTTAGGGCAGACGTGGCAAGCGAGTTCGACCGCGAAGGAAACCCCCGGGACACTGGGGAACGCTGGCTCAGTCGGATCTTCACGATGACCGCTTGGATCAGGGTGGGCGACTGTGCGGCGGCTTCTGGCAGGGATGACGGCAGAGGATCATCTGACCGACATCCGGCTCGATGGTAAACCCGCAATTCGTCAGTCACTTCGTACGTTGGACGGCTGGGGTCTTCCATTGGCCATTCAGTAATGCAGGCTTGGGCCAGTAGTAGCGCATGAACATGACGAACGGCCCCTTCGGTGCGGGTAGCCAGTTGGCTTGTTTGTCTTCGCCCGGGGAGTCAGCTTGAACGTAGATGGTTAGGCCACCATCCGGGTCGGTCTTGAGATCCGGCAACATCGGTGAATTGATCAGGTAGCGATTGATGGAGTTCTTCACCAAGAGCTGCTGCGGCAGGTCATACATGGTGACTGACCAGAACGCGCTGACGGGTGGCAGCTTTCCCTTCGCGAAATGCAACGTATAGCTGTGCTTGCTTCCATCCAGCGGCTGACCTTCGGCATCTTTGTCGAGGATCGGATAGAGCGCTTCGTCGCGCGAGTTGGCACCAATGCCGACCTGGGTGCCGGTGGCTCGGGTGACGTAGTCGTTCTTCAGGAACTCACGCGTGCCGAAGAGCTGATCGGTCTTGCCGCCCAGCGAGGCGCGGCGGACATCGATCTGTTTCTGTCCGTCGGCCATACCTTCCTTCAAAGCGGCCTGCAACTCGGGTGAAAGGCCGGCGGCATCGAACGGCTTGCCTGGCACGATCCCGATTTCCGCAAAGCGCTTGCGCAACGCGACTTCGCTCGGGTGTGGCGGCTCGGCAAACTGCAACAGGAAGGCAAACTCATTGAAGAAATCCAGTGAGCTGTGTTCCTGGTCCGCCGACACGGGTTTGATCCATGAGATGTCCGGCGCCGGCGGTGGTGCTTTGGTGCCTTCAAACGCCGACAGCGGCTGAATTTTGTATTCGCTCTGGATCTTCTTGACGTTGTCCAGGTCGGCTGGATTGAACAGCTGCGTTCGTCCCACAACATTGACGAACTGCGTCTCTGAATGGAACACCTTGCTGATGCCCTTGGGCGCAGCGCCCTTCCATTGCGGACCGGCGATCATGTAGTTGCCACCGTCGTTGCCGGTGGTGCGGCTACCGATGTAGGCGAAGTTGAAGGTATACAAATCCATCAACTGGAACACGAAATAGCGTTTCTTTTCGATCTTCGGGATGGTGATGACCATCGGCTCAGAGCGCAGGTCGAGGCTGGCGAATGAGTACGGGGTGTCGGCATTAGGTGTCACGAAGGCGCTGTCGTCCGGGGTGAAAACGCGCGCAAAACTGAGCACCTCATTGAACGGCCCCTTGTACTGGGGGTTGCCCTTGGCGATCGAGAAGGCATACATGGTCTTGTAGGTGCTGACCATAGGAACGCCATAGACATAGGCGTCACGCGCAACTTCCTGAGCTTGGGCCGGCGAAATGGTGGTGGCAGCCATAGAAGGTGACGAAGGCAGCACGGCTAAGGTGGCGGCCGTGAAGATGCTCCCGAAAAGCGGCTTGCCGATCATGATCACTCTCCTTGAGGGCATATCGGCGTATGAAAAGACACGCTGCATGCATGGGTAACGCAACCTCAATGCCCGACTGGGCACTGATTCGGCTTCCAGTAAGCTTCGATCGGAAAAGAGATCAGCGCATTCGAAAAACTACCTAGAAACCGCCTTGGACAGACGGGTTCCTCTGAGCTTTTCGATGTGGCGCTACCTGCCGTCTTCCACCGAATTTAGACCGGATGCCCCTCAGCCCGCCGGCACAATTTGCCGCCCACTCGTCACCGACAGACCAGGCGAAGGCTTCGTCTGTTCAGGCTTAGCGTTGACCTCGTCGCTCCGGGTCTCTGTGAAAATCTCGATGAGCTTCGCGCACCCTTGGAAGGCCGCAGGTCGCTGACGATCTTCGTGGAAACCTCACGGCGAAAAAGGAAGCAATTCACCTGAGTAAGCTCAGTAAAACTGCTGAGGCCAGATCCTTCCCGACATGGCATAAGGAGGCGCCAGCCTGTCGTGACCTTGCAGGCTCATGATGACCTCCTGGAGCACGCGCATGTATCGCTCACTGATCGCTTTGGTACTGGTGGCAGCAACCATCCCAGCAACGACGATGGCCGACTCCAAGATCAGTGGCGCCGGCGTATCTCCAGCAGAAGCTCGGGCGATCGCCAAGGAGGCTTATCTGTGGGGCTTTCCCATGGTGGAGTCCTACAAGACTCTCTATGCGCAAGCTGTCGAGACAGCTGGCCCCAACTTTCGCGCTCCTTTGAATCACCTTGGCAGCTCAGCCAACGTATTCACGCCCAAAGACACCGCGATCGTCACACCGAACTCGGATACACCTTATTCGATGATTTGGATGGATCTTCGCGCTGAGCCACTGGTGCTCACGATTCCCAAGATTGAGGAAAATCGTTATTTCTCGGTCCAGCTGATCGACCTCTACACCCAGAACTTCGACTACATCGGCACGCGCACCACCGGCAACAATGGCGGCATCTATGTCGTCGCTGGTCCGGATTGGAAAGGCGCCACGCCACCGGGTGTCAGCAAGGTCTTCCACTCGGAGACCCAAATCGCCTATGCCATTTACCGAACGCAGCTGTTCGGCGAAAAGGATATTGAAAACGTTCGAAAGATCCAAAAGGGCTATGTGGTTCAACCGCTGAGCGCGTTCCTGGGAAAATCCGCGCCGCCAGCTGCATCGAAGATCAATTTCCCCCCCTACAACGCCACAGACGCGCACGGTGTCGGTTTCTTCGCCTACCTGAACTTTTTGCTGCAGTTCGCGCCAGTACAACCGTCGGAAGTTGGCCTACGCGAGCGGTTCGCCAAGATCGGTATCGTTCCCGGCAAGCCGTTCAATGTCGACAAGCTGTCGCCCGAAACCCGTCAGGCTCTGCTCGATGGCATCAAGGATGCCGACGCCGACTTCGCCCAGTTCAAGAAGACCAGGGTCGACACGCAGGCGATCAGCAGCAGCGACTTGTTCGGCACGCGCGAATTTCTGAAGAATAACTACTTGTACCGATTCGCGGGCGCCAAGATGGGAATCTTCGGTAACTCAGGTGCGGAGGCCAATTACGAGGGCTATTTCACCGATGCGGATCATCAGCCGCTCGATGGATCAAAGCACGCTTACACGCTGCATTTCGGTAAGGACGAACTGCCGCCGACCAAGGCTTTCTGGTCGCTGACCATGTATGACGGCAAGAGCCAATTGCTGGTCGACAATCCGCTGAACCGCTACCTGATCAATTCGCCGATGTTGTCTAGTCTCAGCCGCGACGCTGACGGCGGCCTGACCCTCTACGTGCAACACACCTCTCCGGGCAAAGACAAAGAAAGCAACTGGCTGCCAGCACCGAACGGCCCGTTCTTCGCGGTGTTCCGCAACTACCAACCGGGCGATGCCGTACTCGATCGCAGCTGGAAGCGGCCGGAGCTGAAGAAGGTTCCATAGCGCTGCTCAGTTCTTACAGGGGTCAAGATTCCCGTTGTTGCTGCCCGCCTCGCCGCAGACCCGATGTCCGGGTTAACCCCCACCTAGAGTACCTTCGTGATGAAGAAAGGACTTTGGTTGCCCTGTGTATTGATGTGTACAGCGAGCAGCATCGCGATCGCACAATCATCGCCCTCCAATGATGGCGGTGGCACCGGCGATGCCAATGAGAACAACGCGCAGCTCGCCGAGAAGCTTTCCAATCCGGTCGCCGCGCTCATCAGCGCACCATTCCAGTTCAATTACGACAACAGCATTGGTCCGGACCGCGACGGACACAAGAACTACCTCAACATCCAGCCCGTCGTCCCATTCCAAATCAATGACGACTGGAACATGATTTCGCGCACCATACTTCCGGTCGTTAGCCAATCAGACATAGTGCCCGGCAGTGGAAGCCAGCATGGTATTGGCGATATCAGCCAGAGTTTTTTCTTCTCCCCACGCGCTCCCGGAGCGAACGGGTGGATATGGGGTATCGGCCCCGCCATGTTGATCCCCACGGCTTCCGATCCGTTGCTTGGCAGCAAGAAATGGGGTGCAGGACCTACCGCTCTTGTATTGAGGCAGGTCAGTGGCTGGACATATGGCTTGCTTGTTAGCCAAATCTGGTCCTTCGCTTCAGTCAACGGCAAGGACAGCGATCGCCCTCCTGTCAGCAGTATGGCATTGCAGCCATTTGCGGCCCTCACAACGTCGACGGCATGGACGTATAGCGCCAACTTCCAGTCAACCTACGACTGGCACGCCCATGAGGCCACCCTGCCACTCAATCTGAGCGTCAGCAAGCTGACACGCATCGGTCGCCAGCCGATCAGCTTCGGCGGTGGCGTCCGATATTGGTTCGAGTCGAACGACAACGGCCCGCACGGCTGGGGCTATAGCCTCACCGTCACCCTGCTGTTTCCTCAGTAATCCGTATGTGGACTCTCGCTAGGGGTTAGTGCGGTCGTTACCCAGGAACATCCCGGCGGCAGCCGATTCCTCAGGTATGCGAGGAGCAAGACATCCCATGCATGGAGCTGGTCGACTTCATGGAGGAGGAGTCGTGGGTGCTCAAAGAGCCGAAGGTCCTGATTCGAGTCCTCCTTCAGCCCTCGAGTAGACGCCCATGGGCGGAGAGTCAACGACTTCGAAAGTGCTTCACCCCCGCCGGAAACTTGCGCTATGGAATTTGGAGCGGAGTGCTACGGAAAGTGTTACGACGACTGCTACAATGTCCCAGACCGTCCCGGCGGAAAGCCGCGGTAATGCTAGGTTCTGAGGTTGGATGGTGGCTATGCTTCACCTCCACCCATAGCCACCAGGACGCTGTTTCAGGGCGTCCCATGAAAACCCAGGATTCTCAAGCCCGCACAGCGGGCTTTTTTATGGTTCTTCACGGAAGTCCGGGGAGCCCCGATAAAAAAGAACGG
>Ga0302314_10008104_pt1 | contig 18756 bp, 12 predicted proteins | sample III_Palsa_N2_3_FD_200533 | JGI IMG/M metagenome (GOLD analysis project Ga0302314, IMG submission 200533) | Peat permafrost microbial communities from Stordalen Mire near Abisko, Sweden - III_Palsa_N2_3 | ecosystem: Environmental > Terrestrial > Soil > Palsa > Peat permafrost | place: Sweden...
CCGCGGCGGCGGTGGTGGTGTAGCCGTACTGGTACTTGTAGGCGTAATCGTAGTAGTAATAGCCGTCGCTCTCGCGCTTCTCGCCATTGAGCACCACGCCGATGACCTTGTCGCCGAGCGGCTGCAGGCGCTGCATGACCTGGCGCAGCAGCGATTTCGAGGTGTGGCGGTCGCGCACCACCAGCAGCACCTGGTCGGCGCATTCCGCGGCCGAGAAGGCGTCCGAGACCAGGCCCAGGGGCGGGGTGTCGATGAGGATGAAGTCGTACTTGGAGCGCGCCACCTTCACGAATTTGCCCAGGGCGCTGTTGTGCAGGAGCTCGCCCGGGTTGGGCGGGCGCACGCCAACCGGCATGAAGTCGAGATTGGGGAAGCGGGTCGGCATCGCCTCGATCCCGCTCTCGCCGGCGAGGATGAAGCTCAGGCCGCGCTCGGCATTGATCGCCAGCTGGTGGTGCAAGGTCGGCTTGCGCATGTCGGCATCGATGATCAGCACCTTGGCACCGGCCGCGGCCAGGGTGATCGCCAGGCGCACCGAGACCGTGCTCTTGCCCTCGTTGGGGCTGGAGGAGGTGATCGCCAGCACCTGGCGGCCCTCGGTGCCGCGCCCGGCCAGGCGCAGGCTGGCGCGGATGCCGCGGTAGGCCTCGGCGAGGTTGCCGGGCTCCTCGGGATTGCCGCCCTCGCCCAGCGGCTTGAGCCCCGAGACGTGCGGCAGCTGGCCGAGCAGCGGCAGCCCGGTCACGGTCTGCACGCCGATCGGGCCGCGGACGCGGCGGTCGAGGTTCTCGATCAAAAGCGCCGTCAGCGCCCCGGCCACCAGGCCCAGGAAGACCGCGGCGGCGACGAACAGGGCCTTCTTGATGTTGACCGGCTCGACCGCGGTGTGCGGCGGGTCGGAGACCAGCACGCGGTTGGTGTCGAGGCGGCTGGAGACCTCCTGCTCGCCGAGGCGCGTCAGCAGGGTGTCGAAGAGCTTCTCATGGGCGGTGGTCTCCTGGTCGAGCGCTTCCAGGCTGATCAGGTCGCGGCGGTAGGCATTGAGGCTGCCCTCGACCCCGGTGATGCGCGTCAGCAGCGCCTGGAGCTGGATCTGCAGCTGGTCGTAGTCGGCGTCGATGGTCGATTTCGCCATCTCGACCGCGTCATCGAGCTCGGTCTGCTTGGTGGTGATCTCCTGGCCGATCTCGATCATGCGCGGGTGCTTGTCGCCGTACTTCTGGCCGAGGGCGATCTGGCGGTCGAGCAGCTCGATCATCTCGTCCTGCTGCTCGACCACCACCGGATGGCGGGCGATGTCCTGGATCTGCAGCAGGTGGCGCTGGCGCTGGAGCGGGTCGCTGATCGCATCGGCGGTGGCGATCTGGTCCTTCACCGCGCGCCGTGATGCGATCTCCTTGTCGAGTTCGACGCGCTGCAGATTGAGCGCCGCGAGCTGGTCGGAGTACTGGTTGCGGTCCGGATCCGAGTACAGGATGTTGTTCTCGGTGCGAAACAGCTGGGCGCGCTTGCGCGCCTCGTCGACCTTGGAGCGCTCGCCCGCGACCGAGCTCGAGAGGAAGGTCAGGGCGTCCTTGGAGCGCAGCGAGTAGCGGTCGCTCTGGCTGGCCAGGAAGGCGTCCAGGACCGCCTGCAGGGCGACGCGCGCGCGGACCGGGCTCTCGTCGCGCAGCGTGACCTCGATCACCCAGCTGTCGCGGCTGGTGGTGACCTTGAGGCGCTTGCGCAGCACCTCGATCGGATCGGGTTTGCTGAAATAGGCGTTCTGCTGCAGGAGATCGCTGTTCTTCAAAGCCGAGGCCAGGACCGCATTGGACAGCAGCAGGTCGCGCTGGGTATTGAGCAGGCTGTACTCGATGTGCGAGTCCTCGGTGTCGCGGTCGAACTCCACCGCCTGGTGGCCGCGGTCGACATCGAGCTTGGCCTGCGCCTCATAGAGCGGGGTCATGCGGAACGAGCCGAGGATCACCGCGGTGGCGACGATCACCGCCGCGCAGCCGGCCCAGATGCGGCGGCGCCAGACGATGGCCAGCAGGTCGCCAAGCGTGAGCGGCGCCGATGGCGCCGGCGGTTGCATGACCGCTCCCGGTCCCGGGATATTGACCATCGCGTCTCCACTGCCGTCCATTCCAGGTTTCCAGGTCTCGAAGCAGACTGAAATGGCGGCCCAATACTATGAACCGGCCATGCACCACTCAAGCCGCTTCTGATTCCGCGTGGAGCCTAGCAGACGTTTCCTGGCACGTGACGGCGAGTGACAGCGTTTGCGGGCGTGGATGCGACGCCAAAGCGAGCCAATCGTTGCGCCTTCACGGCCATGCTGTGCGGACGGTGAATCCAGTGCTTGCCGGGCCGCATATCATTCATCTACTAGGCGCCTTACGGAGAGCCCATGCGCACTGCCTTGCTGATCCCCCTGCTGCTCGCCTTCGGTGCCACCGCCGTCAGCACCGGCCGCGCCGCTGCCGAGGACACGCCCAATGGTGAGAGCGCCGACGCGGTCTCGCTCGCCAAGCAGGTCGCCGCCGGGATCCAGGGCATCAAGGACAGCACCGGGACCTATCCCGCGTCGGCCACGATCCCCGTGACCATCAATGGCCGCACCGTGCAGATGACCACCACCGTGACCGTCCAGTCCGGCGCCTTCTCGTTCAAGAGCGTCCCGACCGCGGCCACCCTGGGCGCGAGCCCGGTCTCGAACATGGCGGTCGACATCACTGGCAGCACCGCCTCGACCCTGAGCCTGGTCGGCATCTACGCCAGCGGCGCCGACAAGGCCGACATCGTCGGCTTCAGCACCAGCGGCACCGACTTCGCGGTCTCCTACTCGCTCAACGGCAAGACCATCGCCTCCACCACCACGGTGGCGGTCGCCACGGCCGCGGCGCTGCCCGTGGTCAAGGCCACGATCAACGAGTACCACCTGCCCGCCGCCTCCTCGACGCCGAGCACGACCGGCAGCGCTGCGAGCGACAGCGACACCGCGACCACCGACACGCCCGCCGAAACCGGCAGCGGTGCCGGCGCTTCGGATCTCATGCTCAAGCTCGACCACGAGTTCACCTCGCCCGTGACGGTTCCGGAATTCGCCGGCGCGCAGACCACGCCGATCTCGCCCGAAGCCCCGTAACTCCCCGTTTCACGCCGTCGATGTCCCCGTCCGTGCCCGAACGCTCCCGCCCTGCAGCCAGTCCCTGGTGCCTGCTGTCACCCCGGTTCTCCCCCTGGCTGACCGCGCTGGTGCTGCTGGTGCTGTGGCTACCACGTGCCAGCCTCACGGCGCAGGATGAGCCGGTCAGCGTCACCAGCGCCGCCAGCACCACGGCCCCGACACCGGCCACCACCGGCGCGCCCTCCGCCCTCGGCTACCGGCTCTATCCCGGCGACCTGCTGCACATCCAGGTGTTCGACAATCCCGATCTCGAGACCGAGATCCGCGTCCCGGACAGCGGCACCATCTCCTATCCCCTGATCGGGGTCGTGCACGACCTGGTCGGACGCACCGTCGAGGGCTTCTCCAACGAGCTGGCGCACCGCCTCATGGACGGCTACCTGCGCCAGGCGGTGGTGACCATCACGGTCAAGGAATACGGCAAGCGCACCGCGACGGTGATGGGCAGCGTCAACAAGCCCGGCCCGGTGGATCTCGACCCGCTGCGCGTCAACACCGCGATGCAGGCGATCGGCAATGCCGGCGACTTCACTGAGGATGCCAACCGCCCGGGGTCGCTGGTGATCCGCGACAATGGGCGCATCGCCCTGCAGGTGCCGCCCGGCATCAAACCCTCGGATCTGACCCATGACATCATCCTGCAGCCCGGCGACATCATCATCGTGCCGCGCCTGGACCGCGTCTTCATCCTCGGCCAGGTCACGAAGCCCGGCGCGGTCGACCTGCCCAGCCAGCAGCCGCTGACCGTCTCCAAGGCGATCAGTCTCGCGGGGGGTTTCGACAAGTACGCCAAGCAGGGCGAAGTGCAGCTGATCCGCACCGGCCAGCCGGTGAAGACCGTGGACGTCGCCTCCATCCTCGAGGGCGATGGCAAGAGCCAGGATCCGGTGCTGCTGCCGGGCGATACGGTCTATGTGCCGGAGAGCCGCTTCTAAAGCCTCTGCCGGTGCGCCGCGCGGCGATGCCATCCGTCATCGGATAACCGCTTTCCGTCATCAGCCAGCCGTTATGCGAAACCAATCACCCGTGGTCACGGATCGATGCGGTTGAGGCGTCCGCAGTGGACGCAGACCAGGTTGTAGGCCACCGGCTTGATCGCGGCGAAGAAGGTGCCACGGCAATGCGCGCAGCCGACCATGCGGCCCGGCTCCTGCGGTGGACCGGTGACCGGCACCGCGCCGCCGACCGAACGGCGCAGGCGCGACTGCGTCGCATCACCATTCTGGTTGAACGGCGGCGCCTGGGGCGGCGGCGCCTGCTGCGGCCGCTGGTGCACGCTGGTGGTGCGGCGCGGCGCCTCGGGCGGGGTCGTGCCCATCAGCGCGGCGCGGATCGCTTCCGCCGCCGGCGGCAAGAGCGGCGGCTTGCGGAAGGCGTCGGTGCCGTTGGGGTTGATCTGCGGCAGGGGTGTTGCGACCGGCGCGATGCGCGAGGTGTAGCGTGGGTCGCGTGGCGGCTGGGCCTGCGGCGCCTGCGGCAGGCCGTTGGCCATGGGCGCGCGCGGCTCGATGCCGCCGGTCTGCATGATGCGCGAGGTGTAGCGCGGATCGCGCGGCAGCTGCTGGCCGTTGACCGGGTTGGCGACCGGGGGCATGCCCTGGCGTGGCGCCTGGGTGAGGCGGCTGCTGCGCGGCTCGGCAGCTGGCGGCTGGTAGGCCATCGGCTGCACCGGCGGCAGCGGCGGCAGCGGCGTCTGCGGACGCACGATCATCGGATCCGGCGGCATCGGCGTGGCGAAGGCGCGCGGCGCGGCGGTGATGCCGCCGGGACGCGGGGTGCGCACCTCCGCGGGCGGTCCGCCCTCCGGATAGAAGGTCTGCGACCGCTTCGCGTTGCGCGAGGCCTCGGTGGTGGTCTGCGGTCCCCGCGTGCTGGTCGGCGCGTACTCGTCCTCGCTGGTGGGGATGTGCAGCGCCTGGTCGTTGGGCAGCGGGGTGGCCGAGCGCACCACCGGCAGGGGCGTCAGCGTGGGGGTCACGCGCAGCGGCACCTCGCCGGTCGACTGGCCGTCGGACACCGGCAGGGCGGGCAGCCCGGGATTGGGCGCGATCGCCGGGGGCAGGCGCGCCACTGCCAGGGTGCCGTTGCCGGAAGACGAGATCTTGCGGCCGCGGCGCATGCCCACGAACTCGATCAGCTGCAGCAGCTGCCCCAGGTCGAAGGGCTTGCCCAGCACCATCAGGCAACCGAGGCGCTGCGCCTCCTCGTCGAGGGTGGCCATCAGGTCCGGGTCGCCGGTGATGAAGGCGATGTCGGTGAAGTCCTTGCCGCGGCGCAGCTCGCGCACCAGGCTCACGCCATCGAGCATCGGCATGCGCGCATCGATCAGCAGCAGGTGGTAGGCGTCCTGCTCGCGGTGCGCGGAGGAGATGTTGTTGAGCGCCTCGATGCCATTGCCCGCGACGTCGACGCGATGTCCCTGGCTCTCCAGGTACTCCTTGAGATAGGCGGTGATGTCCGGCTCATCATCGGCCGCGAGAATGTGTAATGGAATACTCACGGACCGTTTTCTCGCGGTGGGACGTTCAACTCCATTGGTAAGTCTAACCCCAAATACTGATGAAGCACGAAGTTAGGAGCACTGCAGCCGTCGCGTGCAGGTCAACGTATACCATGCGAGATCACCTCGGGCAGGTCCCGCCCAAGGACGCGTTGCAAGGATTGGACGTCCCGGGCGTCCTGGGTATCAGAACCATGTCCCTGGCGATCGGCCCCCCGGGCACCTGGTGTCCGGGATCCGTCAGCCGCCCGCTCGTCCCATTCGCGATCCCCGTCAGCCAAGGTCCTGCCATGCGCAACACCCTCGTCCCCGCCCTGCTCACCCTGGCCTGCGCGCTCATGCCGCAGCTGGCTCCGGCCGAGACCAGCGAGGTCGCACCCGCCCCCACCAGCGTGGCCGCGTCCCCGGCGCCGATCACCTTCGCGCCGATGATCCGCCAGGTCGCGCCGTGCGTGGTCACGGTCTTCTCCAGCCGCACCATCCATCCGGCCGCCGATGAGGATGGCGACTCCCAGGTGCGCCGCTACTTCGGCCTCGAGCCGAGCGAGCCGAAGTCGCACAAGCAGGAGGGCCTGGGCTCCGGTGTGGTGGTGCGCGCCGATGGCTACATCCTGACCAACAACCACGTCGTCGAGGACGCCGACGAGGTCAAGGTCTCCTTCTCCGACTCGCGCGCCGAGTTCGCGGCGCGCGTGGTCGGCACCGACCCCAAGACCGACATCGCGGTGTTGAAGATCGAACCGGGCAGCCGCGTGCTGCCGATCGTGCGCTTCGCCGATAGCCGCAAGGTGGTGGTCGGCGACCTGGTCTTCGCCATCGGCAACCCCTTCGGCGTCGGCCAGACGGTGACCATGGGCATCATCAGCGCCACCGGCCGCGGCGGCATCGGCATCGAGGACTACGAGGACTTCCTGCAGACCGACGCGTCGATCAATCCCGGCAATTCCGGGGGTGCGCTGGTGGACTCCAATGGCGGGCTGGTCGGCATCAACACCGCCATCATCAGTCCGACCGGCTCGAACCTGGGCATCGGCTTCGCCGTGCCCGCGACCATGGCGCGCGGGGTCATGGATGCGATCATCGCGCACGGCAAGGTCACGCGCGGCTACCTCGGGGTGCGCATCCAGGAGCTGACCGCGTCGCTGGCCGCCAAGCTCAGCCTGCCCAATGACGACGGTGCCTTGATCAGCGAGGTCGAGCCGCAGTCCCCGGCCATGGCGGCCGGGCTCGAGGAGGGCGATGCGATCGTCGCGCTCAATGGCGAGAAGATCGATGACGCCCGCCATCTGCGCCTGGCGATCGCGCTGTTGCCGCCCGGCTCGCCGGTGACCCTCACCGCGGACCGCGCCGGCACCATGCACACCTTCACCACCACCCTGCGCGACCTGCACAAGGGCGACGTGCAGAAGGCCATGCCGCTGTCCCAGGAGGACGAGACCAGTCCCGCGGCCCACGGCCAGCTGGGCCTGGTCATCGATGACCTCACCGACGAGATCCGCCACGCCCTCAAGGCCCCCGACGACATCCAAGGCGCGGTCATCACCCAGGTCGAGCCCGGCTCGCATGCCGACGAGGCGGGCCTCAAGCGCGGCATGGTGATCGTCTCAGTCGAGCACAAGGCGGTGGGCTCGGCCCAGGACCTGGTCACCATCATCGACGCGACCAAGGGCGACCTGCTGCTGTCGGTGTGGCGCGAGGGCGGCCACCAGTTCGTGATCCTCAACCGCAACTGACCAGAGCGGCGTCAGCGGCGACCGCATCGCGCAGGCCACGGCTCGTTGCCCCTGGATCGTCGCGGGCATTTGGCATGCTGCGGTCCGCATGCCTGACGAGCCCGATCCACGGCCCCCGCTGATCGTCGCCGGCACCGGCGGCGAGCGCGCCGCCGAAAAGACGCTGGTGCCGTCCGACCAGACGCGTCTGCAGGAGCCGCTGCAACCGGTGACGCGCTTGGCGCCGCCTCCCGAGGAGGCCAGGCGCGGCTCCTACGAGGGCCAGCAGTGGGGCGACTTCCTGCTCGGCGAGCTGATCGGCTATGGCGGTATGGGCGCGGTCTACCGCGGACGGCAGATCACCCTCGACCGCCCGGTGGCGATCAAGGTCCTCGGCGGCCACCTCTCCGCCGACGACAGCTTCCAGAAGCGCTTCCTGCGCGAGGCGCGCGCGGTGGCGCAGATCAATTCCCCCAATGTCGTGCAGATCTACTCGGCCGGCACGCACGAGAGCCACCACTTCTTCGTCATGGAGCTGATCGAGGGCGTCGATCTCGGGCACATGCTGCGCGACGGCTTCAAGCCGAGCAACGCCCAGGCCTTCGACCTGGTCCTGCAGGCCGCGCGCGGCCTCTCCGCGGCCGGACGCCTCGGCATCGTGCACCGCGACATCAAGCCGGCCAACATGCTGCTGACCCGCGACCGGGTGCTGAAGATCACCGATTTCGGGCTGGTCAAGATCATGGCCGAGGAGGGCACCGACAAGCAGCTCGGCGACGGCCTGACCGCCACCGGCATCATCGTCGGCACCGCCGGCTACTTCTCCCCCGAGCAGGGCCTGGGGGAGCGCTGCGACCAGCGCACCGACCTCTACGCGCTCGGGGTGGTGGCCTTCCAGCTGCTCGCCGGCCGCCTGCCGTTCATCGCCGAGGACACCACCTCGGTCATCTACCAGCACGTGCATGAGCCGGTCCCGAGCCTGCGCCGCTTCAATCCCACGGTGCACCGCGATCTCGAGCACCTCATCCTCGGCTGCCTGGCCAAGAAGCCGGCCGACCGACCGCAGTCGGCCGAGGACCTGGTCAACCGCCTGGAATCGATCGCCCTCAAAGGCCACATCAGCAGCGCGCCAGGCAGTGCGGGCACCATGCGCTGGGCCCTGGCCGCACTCGTCCTGCTCGGGCTGATCCTGCTTGTGAGCGTCCTGGCAATGGTCGTCGCGCATCGCCGCGTGCCACCCCTGGCGGCGACCGCGGCAGCGCCCGCCAGCGATGCCGCCAGCGACACCGGCCTGCCCTCCGATACTGAGCAGCGCCACCAGGCGCTCAGCGACGGGGCCGACACCACCCCGAGCCGTCCCCAGCTGGCGCCACCCGCCGATGCGGCGGCGGCGCACGCCGCCGACCTCGCGGCCATGGAGCACGAGAGTGCCGCCGCCCAGCAGAGCGCGCCGCCGGTTGATCCCGCCGCCAGCGCCCTCGCTCCGGCGCCGGCGGTGGTCGCCGCGCCCGCACCCGTCGCGACCGTGCCACCCCCTGCCCATGTGCCGCCCGCCGGCGACACCCTGCAGGTCGACATGGAGCTCGTCCGCCCGCGCCGACCGACCTACGCACCGCTGCCCGCGCAGCTGACCGAACCGGTGATGCCGCATTCCTCGCCGCCAAGCGACGTCCCGGTCACCAGTCCGGCGCCGGAGGTCGTGGTCACGAGCGCACCCGTCGTCGAGGACCCGCAGGAGGCGGCTCCCGCCGCAGCGGCGCCACCGGCCGCCACGGCCGCAGCGGCGCCAGGCGCCTCCGCCCAGGCCCTGGTGCCCGTCACCGGCGCCGCTGATCCGACCAGCACGGCCGCCCTGGCCGTGGCGCCCGTGGCCGCGGTCATCCCCACGCCTGCCACCACCGGCCCCGTGGCGCCGGCCTTCGACACCAGCGACGCCATCGGCCGCTACCGCGACGTGCGCATCCTGACCCAGACCATCCGCTTCCGCTTCTGCCCGGCCGGACGCTTCCGGATGGGCAGCCCCGACAGTGAAGCGCACCGCAACCGCGACGAGGCCCAGCACGACGTGGTCCTGACCAACGGCTTCTGGATGCAGGAGACGGAATGCTCGCAGTCGCTGTGGGATGCGGTGATGGGCTACGATCCCTCGCTGCAGCAGCGCATGGCCTGCCCGGTCGATAATGTCAGCTGGCTCGATGTGCAGCTGTTCATCCGCATGCTCAACCGCCTGACCCCGGGCCTGAAGGCGACCCTGCCCACCGAGGCGCAGTGGGAGTACGCCGCGCGCGCCGGGGGCGGACCGCCGGCCCATCCCCCGCTGCTGTCATGCGCCTGGTTCAGCGGCAATGCCCTGGATCAGTCCCATCCCTGCGGCGTCCTGCAGGCCAACGCCTGGGGGCTGTACGACTGCCTGGGCAATGTCGCGGAGTGGTGCAACGATCGCTATGCGCCCTACGAGGTGCCGATGGCCATCGATCCGGATGCGCGTGGCCAGGGTGCGCCGGTGATCCGCGGCGGATCGTTCAGGGATGGGGCCGGCGACTGCCGCTTGGCGCAGCGCGAACACCAGCGGGCGAGCTTCCGCTCGCCCCACCTCGGTTTCCGCCTGGCGGCTGTGACCGTGCCTGACGTGGTGCCGCCACCGCTACCGGCGACGGAACCCTAGGACGACGCGCGGCTGGCCCTGGCCCGGCAGGTGCCGGGCCGTGGCCGTCCTAGCCGTCGACCAGCATGTCCTCGACCTGCAGGCCCTTCGACTCCATGTGCGTCGCGCCCTCGATCGAGAGCGGCGTCCACGGGATGAGCTGCAGGCGGCTGCGCGGAATGGCTTCCTTGGTGAACTCGCAGAGCCCAAAGGGGATCGGCTCGCTCTCGTCGATCTTGCGCAGGGCGCGGTCGATCTGCCAGATGATATCCTTCTCCTCGCCGGCGATGCCGAGGCTGACGTCCTGGAGGTCGGCATCCGAGCCGCGCTCGGCCAGGTGATTGGGCGTGGTATGGCCGTCTTCGGCCTCCATCGCATCCTTCTCAAGTCCGGCGATGTCCGAGGAGATCTCGTAGCGCCGGCTCAACAGCTGGACGCGCCATTTGCCGAGCTCGTCCTTGGGGAATGGCGACTTGGTGGGCAGGGGCGGGGCTGCGGCCCGCTCGGCCCGTTCCGCACGCTCGAGGCGCTCGGAAGCGCGCTCCGAACGCTCGGCCTTGACCAGGCGATCGCTCTTGTCGCTTTTCTCGGCTTTATCAGCCTTCTCAGGCTTGAGCACCTTGTCGCTCTTCTCAGGCTTCTCGGTCTTCTCGGCTTTGTCCGACTTGTCAGCCTTGTCGCTCTGGGCCTTGAGGGAGGCCGAGGTCTTGGCCGCCGGCAGCTTGCCGGATGCCTTGGTCGCGGCCGCGGCGGGCAGCTTGGCGCTGGCGGCCGGAAGCTTGGCGCTGGCAGCAGGCAGCTTGGCGCTGGCAGCAGCTGGGAGTTTGGCGCTGGGCGCGGTGGGGAGCTTGGCGCTGGCGGCCGCGGACAGCTTGGCGCTGGGCTTGCTCGCAGGGGCCTGGGTCTTGGCCGGGGTCGCGTTCAGCTTGCCGCTCGTGGCCTTGCCAATCGTCACCTTCGCGGACGTCCGCGTCGACTTCGACGACTTCTCGGCATCACGCTCTTTGGTCTTGGACATAGGTCTGAGCACTCCTCTCCGAGTGGTGGACATGCGCTTGTTTCGCTTAGTCACGTGTCGGACTAGAGGCGATCCGAAGGCCGGCAGAGACTCGATTTAGTGGCCATGAAAGCAAGCGTAATCTCGGTCTTTATCGCAGGGTCTACGCACTCTCTGCATCGCTCGAACCATGCGCGACTGCCGGTCGAAGCCGGCACCCGGAACGTCATACGCGCTCGCATGGACTCGCGCCCCACCCTCCGTATGAGAGGGACGTGACTAATGTCGAAGTGGCGGGCGGGGTTCCTCTGGTGTCCGTGATGGGCACCCCGCGCACCATGGGCAACCATCTCGGACAGCGCCTCAAGCCCAAGCTCCAGGTGCTGGCGCAGTACCTGCTCGAGCAGTTCACCGCCGCCACGCGCGCGGCAGGCAACGAGGTCCCGCCGCGGGCGGTACGCGACCTGCTGCATGGTAGCATCGCCGCAGCCACGCGTTTGGAGCCCGGCCTGTGGATGGAGCTGGAGTCGATCGCCATCGCCGCCGGCATCAGCGATGAGGATCTGCTGCTGGTGCATGGCTACGGCGACCTCTTGAGCACCTACCACTGCCCGGTGCCGCCGAGCTCCTCGACCTTCATCAGCCTGGGCGCTCCGCATACCGACACCGGTCTGCCGCGCATGGTCCTGGCTTGGCACCTCGATCCGGCGCTCCTGCCCTATGTGACGCTGGTGCGGCGCCTGCCGGCGCACGGTCCGGCCAGCCTGTCGCTGACCATCGCCGGCGTCGGCCCGGTGGCCGGGCTCTCGGAGGCCGGGGTCGCGGTGGCCTGGAACGAGCTGCGCGTCACCGACGGCATGCAGGGACAATTGATGAGCCACCTGCTCGGCTCGGCGCTGTGCGCGCCGAGCATGGAGGACGTGCTCTCCCGCGTGCAGATGGGCCCGCGCCACGGCGGTGGCGCCCTGCACCTGCTCTCGACCGGGGGCGAGCGCGTCAGTCTCGAGATGAGCGGCCAGCACCAGGTGCGGCTGCTTGACCCCTTCCAGAGCGCGCCGCGCGTGCACACCAACCATCCGCTGCACGAGGAGATCGTGCGCTGGTCGGCGCATCAGGGCGAGCAGGCCTCGAAGACCCGGCTGGAAGTCATCGCCTCCCTGGCCATCGACGCCGCGTGCTGCACGCCGGCGACGATCTGCAGCTGGTTCGGGCTCGAGGACCGCGAAGGCTCCGCCGCCAGCCGCCTGACCATCGACACCGGCATCAATCCGCTGACCACGGTGCTGGTGATCATCGATCCGGCGAGCAAGACCATGCATCTGCGCCGCGGCGGCAATTCGGCGCAGCTGGAGTCGATCAAATTGTGAAGCCGGCCGCGCCGCCGGCGCCGGCACCGCGCATCACGCGGCTGCGCGGCCGCTCCCTGGAGGAGCTGCCGGCCTCCCCGCTGCGCTACCTGCTCACACCCGCCTGGCTGGTGTTCCGCAGCCTGGTCGCGCTGCGCGGCCTGGCCTTCGGCCGCGGCTGGCGACGCGTGCAGCGCCTGCAGCGCCCGGTCATCTCGATCGGCAACCTCACCGTCGGCGGTACCGGCAAGACCCCGGCCGTGGGCATGGTCATCGAGCTGCTGCGGGAATTCGGCGAGCGCCCGGTGGTGCTCTCGCGCGGCTACCGCGGCAGGGACGGCGCCAACGAGGAGGCGCAGCTGGTCGGCGACGTGCCGGTGCTCTCGGACAAGACGCGCACCGCCTCCGGCTGGCGCGCGATCAGCGAGCACGGCGCCAGCTGCCTGGTGCTCGATGACGGCTTCCAGCACCGCCAGCTGCACCGCGACCTCGACATCGTGCTGATCGACGCCACCGACCCGTGGGGCGGCGGCGCGCTGTTGCCCCTGGGGCGGCTGCGCGAACCGCCCAGCGCGCTGCGGCGCGCGCATCTACTGTGGCTGACCCGCACCGAACTGTGCCCGGTTCCGGAACTGGCGGCGCTCACCGCGCACCTGGATGCGCTCGGCCGGCCGTGGATCGCCAGCACCCAGGGGATCGCGACCCTGGTCGGTCTCGACGGCCGGGCGCATGCCCTGGACGCCGCCGCCACCGGGCCGGTGCTGCTGTCGTGCGGGCTGGGCAATCCCGGCGGCTTCGAGGCGACCGCGCGCCATGCCGGCTTGGCGGTGGTGGGCGCGCTGCGCTGGCCCGACCACTATCACTATGCCGCGTCCGACCTCACTGAACTGGTGGCGCGCGCTGACGCCCTGGGCGCGCGCGCGGTGGTCTCGGCCAAGGATGCGGTGAAGCTCCTGCCCCTGGCCAGTCCCCAGCAATCCGCGGCGATCCTGGTCCTGCATGCCCAGCCGCAGCTGGTCGGGGATGGCCGGGCGCGCCTCGGCGCGGCGCTGCGCGCGGTCCTCCCGGGTGGCCGCACCTGAGGCGAGCACGCTGGCAGATTCAGCATTGCTCGGTATGGTGGCCCGCGTCGCCCGGCCCCTCAACCGCTGTGATGGACCTCATGAACGCACCCACCCGACTGATCCCGCTCCTCGTCCTGGCGTTCGCCTCGCGCGTCGTCGCCGAGAGCACGGACAATTACATCAACGCCCCGCGCTCGGTGGTCGCCACGGTGCGCGACGTGACCCAGGTCGACAAGGTGCGCTTCTTCGAAAGCGCCGACCAGGGCAAGAGCTGGCAGCTGCTCAAGGAGATCCCGGTCCCGGACGGCTCGACCAAGGCGCCGAGCTATGAGTTCCGCCCGCAAAGCGATGGCCACTACCTGGTCGCGACCGCGACGGTCTACAAGAGCGGCGCGCCTGATCCGGATCCCGCCCCGGGGGTTGTCCCCAGCAACGCCATGTCGCTGATCGTCGACACCTTCAAGCCCGCGGTCGCTCAGTTCGAGGCGACTCTCGACCATTCGACCCCCGACCAGGCCTCGGTCGCGGTGTCGTGGGTGGTCACCGACGCCAACCTCGGCGCCGATCCGGTGGTGATCGAGGCCTCGAGCGATGGCGGCATCAGCTGGCCGGTGAGCATCACCGCGCCGGCCCAGGGCGCCCAGAAGCTGCTCGTGCCGCTCGAGCCCAAGGCGCCCGCGGTCATGGTGCGCATCAGCGCCAAGGACCTGGCCAGCAACGCCACGACCTCCGATCCCAAGACCGTGGCCCTGCCGCCGCCACCGGATCCGGGTGTGGAGCTGGCCAAGGCCGTCGGCAGCCTGCCCGCGGTCAATGAGATCCCGACCGCCAGCGCCAGCGCCACCCCCGTCCCGGGCACCGCGGCTGCGGCCGCGACGCCGGTCAGTTCGGCGCTGCCGACGCCCACCACGCCGGCTGCCAGCAGCGCCGGCGACAGCGCACCGGCCGTCGCCACCACTGCCACCACTGCCACCACTGCCGCCGCCGCCGGCACGTCGAGCACCACTGCGCCGGCTTCCGCGCAGGCCCATCCCGACATCATCGCGCCGCACGCCGCTGACGCCGCCCTGGCCAATCCCGCCGATGGCGGCCTGATCAGCGGCACCAGCTTCGAGAAGTCCTATCTCGACCATCAGGCCACCGCCAGCGCGCCACCCGCAGCCTCCGCCCCCGCAGCGGCCACGGCCGCGGTCGCGACCACCGCTGCCGATGACGGCGAAGCGACGACCCCCGCGCATGAGCTCATGCCGACCTCGCCGGCCGGCACCGAGACCGGCAAGCCGCACGAGCAGTTCAACGGCTCGATCTCGGACCTCTCCGAGAACAACACCGCACTCGAGCCGACCACGCCCACTGCGAGCGTCGACACCTCGCCCACCACCTTCCTGACCAATCCGACTGCGGGGACGGTGCTTGAGGAGGCGCGCGCCGATGCGGTCTCGGGCGACACCGCCGATGCGCTGAGGCTCTACCACCGGCTCGAGGACAGCGGTGTGGCCGAGGCCGCGATCCATGAGGAGCTCACGCTGATGACCAAGCTCGCCCTGGTCGACCAGATCATCACAACCGTCCAGGACCTGCCGCCGGAATTCGTCAACGACGAGGCGCACCTCGACCTCGGCCTGGCCCTGGTCTCGGCCAAGCAGTACCAGCAGGCGATCGGCGCCCTGGCGCGTGTTCATGCCGGCTCCCCTGAGGCGAGCCAGGCGATGTGGCTGATCGCCTCCGCCTTCGACGGCCTCGGCCGCACCGCGCAGGCGCGGCGCGTGCTGCAGACCCTGGCGTCGGGCAGCGATGAATGGGCCGAGAAGGCCCAGGCCAAGCTCGGGCACTGACCCCCTTCCCACCAACATCCGGGATCGCGCATGCACGCCGCTGATGTCCTCACCGCCGCGATGGCGCGCGCCCGCTCCATCGCCTGCATCGGGCTGGACCCGCGTCCGGCGCTCATCCCCCCGGCGCTGCGCGCGACAGCCCTGGCCGAACATGGCGACACGCGCGCGGCGGTGGCGAGCGCCTTCCTGGCCTTCAACCGCGGACTGATCGACGCGACCTGCGCGCATGTCGCGGCCTACAAGCCGCAGCTGGCCTGCTACGAGGCCTACGGCTCGCAGGGCCTGGCCTGCCTCGAGGCCACGGTTGCGCATGCGCGCATGCGCGGCGTGCCGGTGGTCGCCGACGCCAAGCGCAACGACATCGGCTCGACCGCCGAGCACTACGCCCAGGCCTTCCTGGGCCAGGCCGGCGGCCTGGGCGGCACGCCGCTGCCCGGCCTGGACGCGGATTGGCTGACCGTCAATGGCTACCTGGGTTCCGACGGCATCACGCCCTTCCTGGGCACGCAGCCCGGCCACGGGATCTTCGTCCTGGTCAAGACCTCGAACCCCTCCTCGGGCGAGCTGCAGGACCGCCTGCTCGCCGGCGCCGATGCAGGCCCCGTGGCCGAGGGCATGGCGCGCCTGGTGGCGGGCTGGGGCAAGGGCCGGCTGGGCGCGTGCGGATTGAACGATGTCGGGGCGGTGGTCGGCGCGACCTACCCGGCGCAGGCGCGCCGGCTGCGCGAGCTGATGCCCGAGACCGTGTTCCTGGTGCCGGGCTACGGTGCTCAGGGCGGCAGCGCTGCCGACGCCCTCTCCGGCAGCCGTGCGGATGGCAGCGGGGTTTTGATCAACTCCTCGCGCGCCATCCTGGGCGCGTGGCAGGGCGCCGCCGATGGCGCCGCGCACTGGCAGGACGCGGCCCTGGCGGCGGTGGTGGCGATGAATCGCGATCTCGCCGCCGCGCGCGGATGAGCCCATCGCGCCTGGCGCGCAGGCTTTCGCCCCTGCGCATCCCCGATTACCGCCGCTACATCGCCGCCACCGTGCTGGTCGGCCTGAGCCTCGAGATCCAGGGCGCGGCGCTGTTCTGGCAGGTCTATCAGCTGACCCACAGCCCGGTCCTGGTCGGCATGATCGGCCTGGCCGAGGTCCTGCCGGTCATGGGACTGTCGCTGGTCGCCGGCTCGATCACCGACCGTACCGACCGCCGTCGCCTGACGGCGGCTGCGACCCTGCTCTTCGTGGTCTGCGCGCTCGGCCTGTGGTACTGCGCTCTGCTGCCGCAGCACTTCGGGCTGCAGTGGACGCTCTTCGCCCTGACCGCGCTGGGCGGCGCGGCGCGCAGCTTCTTCCTGCCGGCGCGCAGCGCTCTGGGTGCTGAGCTGGTGCCGCGCGAGCAGTTTAGCGAAGCGGTGTCGCTGCGCTCGGCCGCACGCCAGCTCGCCTCGATCGTCGGGCCGGGAGTCGGCGGCGTGCTGATCGCGGTCTGCCATGGCGCGCTGTGGCTGGCCTACGGCACCGAGGCGGTGCTGATGCTCGTCGGCCTCGGGGCGACTTTGGCGATCCGCCACCGCTCGGCGCCGCCCACGCAGACCCGCGAGCCGTGGCGGCGCAGCTTCCAGGACGGCCTGCGCTTCGTGTGGCGCGATCCCACCCTGCTCGGCGCGATGAGCCTGGATCTCTTCGCGGTGCTCTTCGGCGGCGCGGTGGCGATGCTGCCGGCCTACGCCCACACCGTGCTCAAGGTCGGTCCGGGCGCCTATGGCTGGCTGCGCTCGGGCCAGTCGATCGGCGCGATCGTGACCTGGCTGGGGATGAGCCTCGCGCCGACCATCCAGCGCAGCGGGCTGGTGATGCTCTGGGCGGTGACCGGCTTCGGCGTCTGCTGGATGGTGATAGCCTACTCGCCGTACTTCTTGCTGACGCTTGCGATGCTGGTCATCGCCGGCGGCCTGGACTACCTCAGCGTGGTGGTGCGCACCACCCTGATCCAGATGCGCACCCCGGTGAGCATGCTCGGTCGGGTGACCGCGGTCAGCGCGATCTTCATCGGCTCATCGAACGAGCTGGGCGGCTTCGAGTCGGGAGTGATGGCGCGCGCCATGGGCTTGCAGCCGTCGGTTCTCGTCGGCGGCGGCCTGACGGTGCTGACCGTGCTGGTGACCGCGATGGTCTGCCCGTCGCTGCGCCGCCTCGGGCCGATCGACCGCTTGGAGGTCTCGCCCCAGGCCAAGGCCCCGCCACCGCCCCCGGGTCCGGCCTAAGCCACCGGGTCAGGCCGCGGTCAGCCAGGCGCGGTACTGGGGCGAGCGGCCGTAGATCGCCTCGCCATAGGCCGCTACCAGGCGGTCGGTGATCGGACCGCGCACTCCGCCCCCGACCGGGCGGTGGTCGATGGCGCGCACCCAGGCCGCCTGGCAGCCGGTGCCGACCAGGAAGACCTCGTCGGCGCTGTACAATTCCGTGCGCGCCACCGGGCGCTCCACGGTCGGGATCCCAAGGTCCTTGGCGAGGGTCAGGATCGCCTGGCGGGTGATGCCCTCGAGGATGTCGGCGGTGCGATCCGGCGTGACCAGGCAGCCGTCGCGCACCAGGAAGATGTTCTCGGCCGAGCCTTCGCTGACCTGGCCGCGATCATTGAGGAAGATCGCCTCGTCGAAGCCGTTGAGCACCGCCTCGCTCTTGGCCAGGGCGCTGTTGAGGTAGCCGCCCGTGGCCTTCGCCCGGGTCGGCAGGGCATTGTCGGAGAGGCGCTGCCAGGACGAGACGCAGACGTTCAGGCCCTTGTCGGTGTCCAGGTAGTCGCCCAGCGGCTGGGAGTAGCACATGAAGCCGTCGGGGACATTGATCAGCACCGGTCCGAGGTTCAGGCCCTTCTTGTAGACCACCGGCCGCAGGTAGATGTTCTGCTTGAGGTTGTTGTCCTTGGCGATGCGCAGCGCGATGGCGCACATCTCGTCGACCGAGGGCGCCTTCATCATCAGCGTCGCCGCCGAGCGGCTCAGGCGCTGGAAGTGCTCGCGCAGGAAGAGGATGTTGGTGGTGGTGCCGTTCCAGTAGGCGCGGATCCCTTCGAAGCACCCGGTGCCGTACTGCAGGGCGTGGGTGTTGATCGGCAGCGAACACTCGGTCAGCGGCTTCCAGGCCCCGTCGAGATAGGCCAGGCTGTTATTAAGGGGTTGGGGTTTATTCACGGTCGCCTCAGTAGGGGCGAGAGTCTACTTCCCGTCCAGCCACGGGAAGGTCGAGCTCCGCAACGCCGCGCGCCCGTCCCCAGGCGCGGTCCGCGACAGTGGCTAACCCCCACCGACCTGGGCGGGGACTCGTTGACCATGGGCCACTGCCACATATAAGTCTCGGCCCTCTTACGCCAGGCACCCTCCATGACCCTTGCGAATACCCAATATGCCGAAGCCATCCAGAAAGTCGGGGGCTACTACAATTTCGTGACCCTGATCAACCGCCGGCTCAAGGAGCTCAACAACGGCCAGCCGCCGATGG
>Ga0302314_10008105_pt1 | contig 18754 bp, 19 predicted proteins | sample III_Palsa_N2_3_FD_200533 | JGI IMG/M metagenome (GOLD analysis project Ga0302314, IMG submission 200533) | Peat permafrost microbial communities from Stordalen Mire near Abisko, Sweden - III_Palsa_N2_3 | ecosystem: Environmental > Terrestrial > Soil > Palsa > Peat permafrost | place: Sweden...
GCCACGGTGAGCGACAATCCGATCGTCTTGCTGTCAGCAGTACCAGCATGATCGATCCGGCCAGACCCGCCGAAGATCGCGAGCGAGCCCGCGCTCCTACACCACGCCCTGGGACACGATCTAATCAGGCCTTTGTGTCTTCCGGTTGAGCCGGGATCTCGCGCGGCAGGAACACCAAATAACCTTCCTTATGGTGATGGGCATAGACCTCATGCTTGTCATGCATGCGCCTGATGTCCAGTTGCTCGATTTTGGCGTAGGGCGGCAGATGGAAGGTTTGGTGATCATCGTAAGCCCAATGCTGACCGCTATAAATGCGAAGGTCGTCCGCGATGACGATGTCGCTGCGCGCCTCGAACAAGGCGAGTTCCTTCTGAAGCGGCAGTTTTTTATCCGGATCGGGTTCGTCGTCATAACCGGCCAGGCCAAAATCGGCGCCAGGATAATGGGCATCCAGCCAGACAAAGCAGCGCTCGTCGGGATATTGGGCCAACAAGCGCGGCACGATATCGAGCGTATGCCCTTCGTGAATCGTTACCTGCGGGTTAGCCGCGAACCTCTTCCGCGCCAAGGCGGCAAGCTCAGGAACAATCTCAATCGAATGCAGTTCATTGAACACGCCGCTTTGGACGGCGGCCTGCAACCCTACGCACATTCCCGTTCCGGTTTCGATAAAAACCTTCGCACCAAATTTTGTTGCCAAGTCTTTCAAAGGTAGATCAACTAAAGTGCCCATAGCTTCCTCGTAAATATGAACAGGAATGTTAAGCTATCACGCGGAATAGAGACACAGTACTACTCGAAATTTCTCAATCGCGACCTAATCACGCAGGACTGCATCCACTCAATCGACTTCTTTTCGCCTCAATCATTTTGAGGCATAGCCAAAAACCGTGCCAGAATCCGTGTTGGATATCAAGCTGCCGATTTTTCCGAGAGCGAAAGCTACGGCGGCAATCATCGACGATCCGAGTGTGTGGCTCCTTCGCCATATAGCCCGCTCAACGCCCACTTCCGGGGATCTTCGCCTATTTTCGGTAGTACCGACTAGGGTCGAATTCAACCCATCGAAAACCTCTGTGCAAGGGTGCCACGGATTTTCAGAGCAGGCCGAGGGCGGCCAGATCGGCCCGTTCCAGCACCTTGCGGGTCTGGCGATAGCCCGCCTCGACCGCGCGGTCGAACGAATGCCAGTCGAGCAGCGGCACCTCGCTCAGCGCCGGTTCGATCAGCAGGGTGGTCTGGGATTTGGCAAGCGTCATCTGCAGTTGAGAACTGACCGTGCCGGCCCGCATCAGAATGCTGACGATGCCCGGCAGCGGGCGCGTGTCGGGCCGGAACCAGCCGATGATGCCATGGCGATTGAGCGGCACTTCGCTGCCGGGCATCAAGGCCCGGTCGCCAGCGACATCGATGCCGATGATCGGGCCCTTGCGTTCGCCGGCCATGATGTCGACCGGGAAATTGTCGATGACGCCGCCGTCGACCAGCACCTCGCCGTCCAGCAGCACCGGCGGCAGCACGCCGGGGATGGCAACGCTGGCGCGCAGCGCCTTCCACACCGGCCCGTCTCGATGGACCGTCATGCCGCCGCGGGTGAGGTTGGTCGATACGGCATAGAATGGGCGCCACAGTGCCTCGATCTCGGTCTCGCCGAAATAGGCCTGCAGCAGGCGATCGACCGACTTGCCGCGGAACAAGGCGACCCAGGGCAGGTTGTAATCGTCGAGCGGGTTGTTGCGCACGAAGGCGCCGTGCATGCGCTCGGCGATCTCGTCGTCGTCCCAATCGGCTGCGACGCAGGCGCCGACGATGGCGCCCATGCTGGTGCCGCCGATCCGGTCGATCGGAATGCCGGCCTCGCGCAACGCCCGAATCGCGCCGATATGGGCGAAGCCGCGCGACGCGCCGCCGGCCAGTACCAGGCCGACGGCGATGCCGGCCATATGGCGGGCCAGACGGCTGAGATCGCCCGGCTCGTGCAGACGAATATGATGGATCGCGTTGAAGCGTCTGGGACCGCGCGGCGCATGGGCACGACGGCCGGCGCGGTCCGGCTCGATGATGACCAGCTCGATCGGCAGCACCCGCCCACCGGCATCGGTCGGTGCGACCGGCAGCGGGTCGGGTATCCGGCTCAAGGGCCGGCCGACCAGCATGATCCGGTCGGCCTGGCGCAGGCAGAACCGGCTCCAGCCGTCCAGCTCCGGCTCGGCCGGTCTGGCCTGGTACAGCACCAGATCGTGGCTCTGCTCGATCTCGTCGTACCATTCGATCAGTTGTCCGTCCATCTCGGGCGAAAAGCGATGCACCCGCTTGCCGGAGCGCTTCAGCCTGTCGATCAGGATGTCCATCAGCTCTTCGATCGGGACGGAGCGATCGATCGGCACCACGGCCACGGCCCGGTTGGGCGCCGGCGTCGATTTGCGCAGCGTGGTCTGATGCAGGCGATCAACCAGCAGCCGATTGAGCCATTTGAGGAATTTCGGCTGTTCCGCCATCAGCCGGTCGAACGTGGCTTTGGGCATCATGACCAGTTCGCTGTCGCGCAGTGCCATCACCGTGGCGCTGTGGCGCTCGCCGGTGATCAGCGACATCTCGCCGACCGTCTCGCCCGAGCGGATCGAGGCGACCAGATGCTGGCCCCGTTCCGGCGTGGTGACGACGACGCCCAGGATGCCCGACACGACGATATAGAGCGCGTCGGCCACCTCGCCCGGCTCGAACAGCGCGCGGCCGCCGGGCAGGTTGATCCAGGGCAGCTCGTGTCGAAGGGCCGCCAGGGTTTCACGGTCGAGAAACTCGAGCGGCGGCAGATCCGCGAGCGCCGGCCACAGGGTGCCGATGATCTTGTCCGGGTCGCCGATCGTTACATCGTTGGTCATGCCGCTCCGATACCCGTCTCGCGCGGGCTCGATGGGAAGCGGATCATGACACCTCGCCGCTTAAGGGTCTATTGACGGCCGTACCGCCGCGGACGTCACCCCGCGGCCTGTTCCAGCCCCCGGGCCGCCTTGTCGTAAAGGGCTTTCGTCTCGGCCGGGATCTCGTCAGGCGCCTCCGCCAGCGCATAGAGCGCCACCGTAGCATTGATCGCGTCCGGGCCCTGCGGCACGACCCAGCCCAGCAGGGCGAAATCGCCCATCACCTCGACCGACAGGTTGCCGAGCGTCGAGCCGTCGATCGGCGGCGGGCTGCCGGCCGGCAGGCGCCGGGTCATGGCATGGCGCCGGGTGGCGCCGGCCAATTCGGTCTCGGCCAGCCAGGCCGCGTCCGGCAGGCTGCCGTCATCCTCGACCCGGGCGAAGATCCCGCCCTCGATCGCCGCGACGCCGATCTGGCGCAGCGCCAGCACCGTTCGGCTGGCCAGATCGAGATCGACCTGCTCGTCGCCATCCGGAATCCCGACCGGGATGCCGTCGGCATTGTAGGTCCAGCCATGGTGCTGGCAGCGCAGCGGCCCCCGGCCCAGACCCGCGGCCCGCATCGGCAGCTGCTGATGGCTGCACAGGTTGCGAAAGCCCGACAGCGTGCCGCGGAAGTTCTGCAGCGTGATCGACAGTTCGGGCAGGTCGACGGTCATATGGCAATCGTCCTCAGCCATCAGGTCGACCGGGCAGACGAAGAACCAGCGCGTGCGCCAGGGCGAAAAGGACGGTGGGCTTGCGGGCAATGAGCGCTCCGATCAGGCATCTGACGATTTATCGGAACGGTCCGATTTCGGCTGGAGGGATTTTGACCGCCCAGCCGTTGGCTTGGCAAGGGGCGCCCTGCCGGGTTGTCTCCGCCGGGAAATCTCGCCACACTCCGGCCGCGTTCTTCAAGGATTCCGGATGCCCCGTCTCATGCCTGCCGTCCTCCTCACGCCGGTCACGCGCCGCCGCCAGCGCGGTTTCACCCTGCTCGAACTCCTGGTCGTCATCGCCATCCTCGGCCTGCTGGCGGCCCTGGTGGCGCCCCGCGTCATGACCCTGTTCGGCAATGCCAAGCAGAAGATCGCCGCGCAATCGATCGGGCAATTGACCGACGTCCTCGAATTCTACCGGCTCGACGTCGGGTCCTATCCCTCGACCGACCAGGGGCTGGAGGCGCTGGCGACGGCGCCGTCGGGTGCGGCCAATTGGCATGGGCCCTACCTCAAGGACGGGAAGGCCCCAGTCGATCCCTGGGGCCGGCCGTTCCAATACCGCAATCCCAGCAGTCGGACCGGCCTGCCGTTCGACATCTGCAGCTATGGCGCTTCGGGTCAGCCCGGCGGCAGCGGCGAGAACGCGACGGTCTGCAACAATCAGTAGCCCGCGTTATTCCGCGCCGGTCGCGTCCCAGACCAGCAGGGCGTAGCCGCGCGGCAGGCCCGGGCCGATCCGGACTACGGCGCGACGGATGAACCGGCCACCGCCGGTGGGTTGGGCATTCGCGATGATCGTCACGCTGTGATAGGCCATCGGCACCGCCGGCTGTGCCAGGCTCGTTCCCCCCGGCAGTTGGGCGAGCGCGCGGGCCACGACGGGATCGGCGCGGGCCGGATCGGCGATACCGATCTGGTGCACCGACAGGTGCGGCAGCAGCCGGGCTGCCAGCGCGCGCGGCAGGCCCAGCACCAGTTCGACGTCATCGACCGCTTCGAAGGGTGAGAAGCTTGGTTGATACTTGAGGCCGGCCGCCTGATAGCGCTGGGCGACGCTCGCCTGCTGGTCGGGCGGCGTGCCGCCGCGCCAGTCGACAATGCCTTGCGCGACCGTCTGGGCCAGGCGCTGGTCGGCGCCCAGCACCACCAGCAATGCCTGCAGCAGGGCGGGATCGGCCAGGTTCAGATTGACCTTGCCGGCTTCGTCCTCGATCTGGACATCGACCGGCACCGGGCCGACCGCCAGATGCCGCAGCGCGCCGTCGGGCTGCCAGCCCTGGTCGGAGCCATCGGCCAAATGGAAGATCGCCTGATGCACCGCGCCGTCGGCCGCGGCCTCCGCCTCGGCATTGGCCATCAGGTTGCGGGCGATCTTCGACTCCATGCGCCCGCTCGTGCCCAGCTCCGTCACGATCAGCGCCAGCAGCACCAGCGTCCACAGTACGATCAGCAGGGCGAAGCCGCGATTGCCGGGTCGCCTTGCCATCGCGGGCATGATCAGCGGCCGAGCACGGCGTTCGGGTTGTCCGACCCGGACGCGGGCAGGGCGTTCAATTCCTGCGGCACCAGGCCGGCATGGCTGAGGCTGAGTCGCAGGTCCTCGGTCAGCGCACGCGCGTCGCGCTGGTCGTGGATCACATGCGGGGTGATCAGTACCAGCAGCTCGGTTCGTGTCCGCTGGTTGTCCTGGGTGCTCAGCAGGCTGCCCAGCACCGGGATATCCTTCAGCCAGGGGATACCGGAATTGCCCACGCTGGTATTGTCGCGGATCAGGCCGGCCAGACCGACGGTCTGTCCGTCCTGGATCACGACCCGGCTCTGCACCTTGCGCTCGGAGATGGTCGGCGAGTCGATGGTCGAACTCGTGGAGGTGGCCGCTTCGCTCACCTCCTGCGAGATGTCGAGCGTGACCAGGCCGCCGGTATTGACCCGCGGGACGACCTGCAGGATGACGCCGGTTTGCTGATAGCTGATGCTGTTGACCGTCGCCGCCGTCGAGGTCAGCGTCGAGGTCGAACTCTGGGTCAGGATCGGCACGTCATCGCCGACCTGCAGGCTGGCCTTCTCATTGTCGAGCACCATCAACTGGGGCGAGGACAGCACGCGCACAGTGGTCACTGCCTGCAAGGCGCTCAGCGTCTCCTGCACGGCACTGCTGGTCTTGGCCAGCACGAAGCCCGGGAAGCTGCCGGCGATCGTGCTGGTCGTTCCGTTCGACAGCGTTCCGGCGAGACCGCCGTTCTTGAAGAAGAACTGAGTGCCATATTGCAGGGTGTCGGTCAGCGTGACCTCGGCGATGGTCGCATCGATGCGGACCTGCAGCGGCAGGATATCGACCTTGTGCAACATCGCCTCGATGACGCTCTGTTCTTCCGGCGTGGCGTAGATCAGCAGCGCATTGTTGTGTCGATTGGCGATGATGCGGATGCTGTTGTTGTCCTGGTCCTTGTCGTTGCCCGATGGGCTCGACAGCGCGTCCTGGGACGGCGACGCCGCGTTCTGCGGCGTGCCGGCGCCGAATTGGCTCTGCGAGCTGCCGGTCGTCCCGCCGGTTGTGCCGGGCGTGCTGGTGCCGCCGGTGCTGCCGATGCCGGTCGGCGTACTGCCGCCGCTGCCTGGGGTGCCCGAATTCGAATTCAACGAGATCTGATCGAAATTGGGCGCGGTCGAGCCGGAGCCGCTGTCGCTGCTGCTGGTGACGTGGCCCGGTGTGAAGGCGCGTTGCAGCAGGTTTTCCAGGTCCTTGCTGTCGCCGTTCTGGACGTAATAGACGTGCCAGGCGCGCGCGGTCGCGTTCTTGGCGCGATCGATCAGGGCTACCAAGCGGCGGGCGTCCTGGATGTAGCGGCCTTGCGACGAAACGACGAGCACGGCATTGACCCGCTCCATCGGGATGACCTTGACCAGGCCTGCGGTCGGGCCGTCCTGCTCGCTGCCGAACGCCTTGGACAATTCGTCCGCCATCTTGGTCGGGTCGCCGGTATTGACCGGAAAGACCACATAGGACTGGCCCGCCAGCAGATCGATGTCGAACGCCCGGATCAGACCGATCAGCGCTTCGCGCGCCGACGGATCGCCGCTGACGACCAGCGCGTTATGGGTCGAATCGGGGCTGACCTTGCCGCCCTCGGTCACGAACGGCTCCAGCACCTTGGCCAGATCCTTGGCCGAGGCGTAGCGTAGCGCGATCATTTGCGTGCCCGAACCGATGCCGTCGGCGCCGACCAGCCCGCTGTTGGCGCCGGGGCCATTGGACGGCAGCACGCGATAGAGGCCGTTCTGTTCGTTCAGCGTCGCGCCGTTCTGGGCCAGCAGGGTTTCCAGAATCCCCAGCAACTGGTCGCGCGCGACCGGCTGGGCCGTCTCGATCGTCGCCGTGCCGCGCACCGCCGGATCGATGGTGTAATTGACCTTGAGCGTGCCGCCCAGGATCGAGCGGGCGATCTCGCGGATGTCGGTATCGACGAAATTCAGCGTCACGTCCCCCGGGCCGCCGGTGCCTGAACTTCGTCCGGGTCCGGCCGTCCCGCCGGTGCCGAGCGCCACCTGGGGCGGCGGGGTTGTCGCCGGATTGGCCGTCAGCGTGCCGCTGATGCGCGCGCCGGCGGCCCCGCGATCGCCGGCGGCGTCGCCCGGCAGCGGCGTCAGGGGTTCGGCCGGCCGTGTGTTGCAGGCGGCGAGGGACAGCAGAAAGGCGGGAACGATCTGGCGAAGCTTCATCTGCGGTTCGGCGCGGCGGACGCGCCCCCTGGCTGGCGACTGGCGGGTTGCGGGACGTTCGGGCGGGCCGGGGTCGGAGCGGCTTGGCCCGCGAACGGGTTCGGGACGCCGGCCGGCAATTGCATGCCGCCCGGCAGGAATTGGCGCGGACTGTTCGGCGGCGGCCGGGGCATGGCCCCCGGCGCCATCGGGTCGATGGTGGTGGCTGCCACGGCCAGCGACGGGTCGGGCTTTGGCTGCAGGGTCTGGGTGCCCTTCGGCCCGGTCAGCGTCACGTCGTCGGCCGCGATCCGCTGGATCTGCCAGCCGGCGATCTGATCGCCCTCGACCAGGGTGAGCGGCTTGCCGTCGCCAGACGGCTGGAAGATCGCATGGCGCTGGGTCGGATCGATCAGGATGCCGGCCAGGCGCGGCATGTCGTCGGACGCAGCACCGACGGCGGCGGGTCCGGCCTTGGGCCGCCGGTCGAGCGCGAACAGCGGCCGCGCCAGGATGATCGGCACGAAGCCGGCGCCGTCATCGACCGCGGCGGCCGGCAGGCGGCTCGCCTGGATCGGTGCGGCGGCGGTCGCGGGGGCCGGCGCCTGCAGCGCTTCCGTCGCGATCACCGCGAGCAGAGCGAGCGCGATCACGCCCAGGCCGGCCAGGTTCACCTCGCGCGGGGTCATGGCGCGCTCCCGCTGCGGAAGCCATAGACGGTGAAGCCGATGTCGAGCGCCGAGGCCTGGGCGCCGGGCAGCACGATCGGCGAGCCATGGATCTGCAGATCGTCGACCAGCATCGGTGGCCGGGCCTGCTCGATCTGGGCCATCAGTTGGACCAGCACCGGCAGCGGCGCGTTGATGCTCAGCTTGACGCCGATCCGGCGGTAGGGACCGCTCTGCTCGGCGGTCAGCGTCTCCATGCTCGACAACGTCGCCCCAGCGGTGCCGGCAAGCGATTGCAGCTGCGATTGCAGGGTGGCGCCGGCCAGCGCATCGGTCGCACCCTCGAAGGTCGCGGCGCCATTGCTGGTCGGCATGGCGGCGGCCCGGGTCCGCAGGTCGGGCAGTTCGGCCGCCAGCACCGCCATGCGGTCGGCCAGGGCCGCGCGCTGCGCCAGCTTGGCCGCCTGGGCATCATAGAAATCCATTAGCGGCGCGGCCATGCCGAGCCAGACCAGGACCCCGGCCAGCACCAGCAGACCCAGCGCCAGAATGCGACCCTGGCGGCCGGTCGGCAGCGTCGCCGCCATCAGGGGGCGACCTCGGTCACGATCGAGAAGATCTCCTGCCGGTTCGCTTCCAGCTTGGTGACCGGGGCGGCGAAGGCCGGGTCCTTGAAGGTCGGGTCGGCGGCGAGCGCACCCAGCAACCGGGCGGCGGCGGCCGACTGGCCGATCAGCGACAGCCGGCGGTTCTTCAGCGACAGGTCGGTCAGATGGGTATCGTCCGGCAGCGCCTGGGTGGTGGCGGCGAGCACCTTCAGCGCGTTGGGCAGCTTGGCGCGCTCGGCCGCGATCGCCTCGCCGCCACCGCCGGTGATCTGCCGACGCAGCCGCGACGCCTCGTCGACGGTCGGCTGCAGCGTCGCGACGGCGGCATCGATCGCGCGAAACGCCAGCGCCTGCTTCGCAAACGGCAGGACGATGGCGACGAGCGCCAGCACCGCCGTCACCGCCGCCAGCAACGGCACGGCCCGGCCGCTGCCGCGCGGGCCGCTGTGATCGAGTTGGATCGGGCGGACCGAGCCGTCGGCCAGGACCGGGGCCAGCATGGTCGGCGCCAGATCCGCCGCGGCCAGGTTCCGGATCAGCGCGTCCAACGGCGCGCGCGGCACCAGCGACAGCAGAACCTTGAGCCGGCCCTGACGCCGGTCGCGCTCCAGTACCGTGGCGTCCCAATAGACTTCGTCGACGGCGAACGGCGTCTCGCGGTCCATCTCGAAGCCCAGCACCCGATCCAATTCCCGCTCGGCGGCGAGCGGCAGGGTCAGTTGCTTTTCCAGCAGAAATTCGGCGGCGAGGCGCAGGATGGTGGCGTTCGGCCGGCCGGGCAGGGTGCAGGCCTGCTTCAGCGTGCGGATGCCGGCCGGATCGAGCGTGAAGCTACCGAGCCGGCTGGTCTGGCCGCGCTTGCGCAGCGCCACCTCGACCAGGTCGGGCGTGTCGCCGAGCGTGATCAGGACGGCGTCATGGTCGAGCGGCGTCGCGCCGGCCAATCCGGTCGGCAGCAAGGCACGGAGCTGGTCGCCCCACCATGTAAAGAAATCTCCGATGTTCACGATGTCCCGCGCGCGCTCCGAGATTTTTCTAATATATCAACGAGCTTGGCGACCGCCCTCATGCGTGGCTGCAAGAATAGCGGCTGCTAGAGTATTAGCCGTGTCCGATGATAGATGAAAGGGGCTGCCGATTCAGCCGCCGCCCTCCGCGATCAGCGGCGCCACGATCATATCCGGCCAATGGCGCCGATCGCCCTTGGCAAAAACGAGACGCAGGCGGATGAGCGTCGGTGCCGCGACCACGGTCCAGCGATCGCGCCAGCCGGGCGCCTCGCCGCCGTTCTGCCAATAGGCGAAGGCAATCCGGTCCAGATGGTCCACGACCAGAGCATCGCCCGAGGCCGGCGCATTCGTGTTCGGGTCGATCAGCACGCTGTCCCAATGCAGCATCAGGCGATGCTGATCGTCGAGCTTCAGGGTGATCTTGGCGCGCCGGCTGCCGGTCGCGACCGCGAGCGGCAGGATGCCGTCGAACGTCACGCTGTCGGCTGCGCCGACGAAATCGTTGCGGCCATGGGTCGCGCCGCTGGTGGCGCTGGTCAGCATGCTCCGCACGGTCCGGTCGACCGCGTCGAGATCGGCGGTCTGGTCGATCAGGGCCGCCTGCCGCGTCCAGGCCGTCATGCCGAGCCGTACGCCCTGGCTGAGGCCGGCCATCAGGATGCCGAGCACGACCAATGCCACCAGCACCTCCATCAGCGTGAAGCCGCGGTCACCGCGCATTGAGCAGCCCCATCCGTTCGCTGCGCAGCACGAAGTCGCGATCCTTGCCGGCGTCGCGCCAGGAGATCGACACCACGACCGCATAGAGCACCGGCGGCGGGGGGCCGGCGATCGGGCCGTTGGACGTGGTCTGGCCGCGGCCCTCCTGGTTGATCTGCAGATGCCAGCGATAGCCGCCGCCATCGTCGCCGTTGCTGTCGCCGGGGACGAGCGCAGTGTCGCCACCGACCGCCGCCATGTGCGTGCGGGCGCGCGAGACGGCTTCCTCGTACTTGCCGGCGGTTTCGACCGACAGCAGCCCGCCCGAGGCCGCGCGGAACAGCAGGCCGAGGGCGAGTGCCGCGATCGTGAAGGCGATCAGCACCTCCAGCAGGGTGAAGCCGCGCTCAGTCCGCATCGCCGACACTGACCCGGCCGTTGAGCCAATCGACGCCGATCCGCATCCGGCGGCGGCCGTCCTTCAGCTCGACCCGCCCGCCGGTCGAGCTGCCGTCGGGCAGAAATCGTATGTCGGCCGCGGTGCCGCCTGCCGACTGGCCGGCGACGGTCAGCACGGCGATCTGCAGATCGCGCGGCAGTTCTGTCGGCTTGTCGGTGCCGATGCGCCAGCGATGTCCGGCCAGATCGATGCTGACCGCGACCGGCCGATTGTCGGCGATGGCGCGGGCGCGGGCCTGGCGAAAGCCGGACGCCAACTCGTTCGCCGCCGACCGCGCGGTCAGCGTGTGCAATCCCAGCGGGCCGCGCGCGGCGACCATGGCGAGCACGAGGCCCATGATCGCGACCACGACGATCATCTCGATCAGCGTGAAGCCGCGCTGGTATCTACAGCGCCAGATCATTGAGGCCCAGCATGGCCATCATCAGCGAGCCGACGATGGCTGCGACGGCGGCGCCCATGACGATGGTGATGGTCGGCGTCAGCAGGGACACCAGCCGCTGGACGGCGATGCGCGTGCGCTCCTCGTGGATCTCGGCGGCCTTCAGCGCCATGGCCGACAGTTGGGCGGTTTCCTCGCCCAGGCGCAGCAGGTGGATCATGCGCGGCGGAAAGATCCGCGCCTCGCCCAGCGGCTTGGACAGTCCGGCGCCGCCTTTGGCGTTTTCGCTCGCGATCTGGATCGCGGCGACGGCCGCCAGATTGCCGATCGTCTCGGTCACGATGGTCAGCGCGCCGATCAGCGGCACGCCGTTCTTCAGCAGCGTGCCGAGCGTGCGGGTGAAGCGCGCGGCCAGACTTTCGCGCAGCAGCCCGCCCAGCAGGGGTACATGCAGCAGCAGCCGATCGACCGGCCGGCGGAAATCATCGTTCCTCAGCGCCTGGCGCAACACCACGCCCAGGATTAGCGCCGCAACCAGCAGCCAGGGACCGGCCGTCTGCATCGCGGCGCTGAAATCCATCAGCATGCGGGTCATGGCCGGCAGTTGCGTGCCCGATTCGGCGAACAGCGGCACGAACACCGGCAGCACGTAGCCGACCAGGGTGCCGATCGATCCTATCGCGGCGACCAGCATCAGGGCCGGATAGATCAGGGCCGATTGGACCGTCGCCGCCAGGCTGCGCTCACGCTCCAGCAATCCGGCAAGCCGGTCCAACGTTTCGGCGAGCGCGCCGCCGGCCTCGCCAGCCCGAATCAGGCCGATATGCAGCTTGGGGAAACTCTGCGGCTCCTGCGCCAGCGCCGCCGCCAGCGAACTGCCGCCCCGCACCTTCTCGCGAACCCGGTCCATGATCGTGGCGATGCGCGGTTTGGGCGCGGTTTCGACGATGAAGCGCAGCGCGCGATCCAGATCCTGACCGGCGTCGAGCATCGTCGCCAGCTCGCGGGTGACATCGGTCACGTCCTGTCGGCCGAGACCGCGCCGGCGGCCGAGGTCGGCGGTGAAGATCTCGGTCCAGCGGCGGCCGCCTTCGGCCGGCTCCGCGCGCATCGGCACATGGCCCTGGCGCTGCAGCCGGTCGATCACGGCCGCTTGGTCCGGCGCCTCCATGGTGCCGTGCTGGACCTGGCCCTGGGCGTCGATCGCGGTGAAACGGAAGGCGGGCATGGTCCGGTCAGCCCTCGGCGCGGATCGACCGCACGACCTCTTCCACGGTCGTGATGCCGTCGAGCGCCGCATCGATGCCGGGGTCGAACATCGAATGCATGCCGCCGGCGATGGCCGCACGTTCGATCGCGCCATGGTCGGCGCGGGCGAAGATGAGACGTTCTATTTCGTCGTTCGGGATCAGCAGTTCGGCGATCGCCTGGCGGCCGCGATAGCCGGTGCCGCGGCATTGCGGGCAGCCGACCGCGTGAAACAGGGTGATTGGCCGCACCGTCGTCCGGCGCTCGAGCCCGAAGCGCTCGATCATTTCCGGCGGCGCCTCGGCCGGCCGCTTGCAATGCGGGCACAGCCGGCGCACCAGCCGCTGGGCCAGCACGCCCTTGATCACGGCGGTGATCAGGTAATCCTCCAGCCCCATGTCGCGCAGACGGGTCACCGTGGCCGCGGCGGAATTCGTGTGCAGGGTCGACAGCACCAGATGGCCGGTCAGCGAGGCCTGGACCGCGATCTGCGCGGTTTCCAGATCGCGGATTTCGCCGATCATGATCACGTCCGGATCCTGGCGCAGGATCGAACGCAGCAGGTTCGCGAAGTCGAGGCCGATCTGCGGCTTGACCTGGATCTGGTTGATGCCGGTCAGTTGAAACTCGATCGGGTCCTCGACCGTGACGATCTTGCGCGCGATCGAATTGAGGTTCAGCAGACCGGTATAGAGCGTCGTGGTCTTGCCGCTGCCGGTCGGGCCGGTGACCAGCACCATGCCGTTCGGCAGCTCCAGCAGGCGCTGCAGGTTGGCGGTCACCTTGGGCGGCAGGCCCAGCTTGCCATAGTCGAACTCGACCGCGGTGCGATCGAGCACGCGCAGCACGACGGTCTCGCCATGGAGCGACGGGATGGTCGAGACGCGGAAATCGATCTCCTGGCCGCGCACGGCCAGCTTCAGGCGGCCGTCCTGGGGCAGGCGCCGCTCGGCGATATCGAGCCGCGCCATGATCTTGATGCGCGACGTGATCGCGGCGGTCAGGCGCGTCGCCGGCGATTCCGCCTCGTGCAGCACGCCGTCATAACGATAGCGCACGCGCAGCCGATCCTCGAACGGCTCGATATGGATGTCCGATGCCTGGGTCTCGACCGCGCGGGCGATCATCTGATTGACCAGACGGATGACCGGCGCCTCGCTCGCCAGATCCTTCAGCCGCTCTGCATCTTCCTCCAGCGGCTCGTCGCCGTCGTGGCTGGCGGCTTCGGGATGCGCGCCCTCGGCGTCCGGATAGAGCCGGTTCAGCGCCGCATCCAGTTCGATCGGCAGGGCGATCTCGATCGCGACCGTGCGGCCGGTCGCGGCGGCGACGGCGGTCCGGGTGAACAGGTCGAGCGGGTCGGCCATGGCCAGGATCAGCCGGTCGGCCTCGACCGCGATCGGCAGGGCATGGACCTTGCGCAAGAAGCGCGGTTTCAGCCGGTCGATCAGCAGCGGCGCGTCCGGGTAGCGGTGGGCGGTGATGAGCGGCAGGCCCAGCAAGGCGGCGAGCGCCTCGGCCAGGCCGCGTTCCGACACCAGGCCGAGCTGGGTCAGCACGGCATCCAGACGCTGCCCGGTCTCGCCCGCGACCCGACGCGCCCGCTCCAGCGTCTTGTCGTCGACCAGCCCGCGTTCGAGCAGCACACCGCTCAAGGCTTCCAGGCGATCGCCGGGCGCTGCGAGGGGAACGGGGCTGTCGGCCAGGTCGGTCATCGGCAGGGGCGCGCCAATCTGATTGTCGAACGGGCCACAGACTGTGTAGAGGACGGGACCGGTGGCAAGTGGAAAGCGTCGTGTCCGCACCACCGGCGGGGGGTGTCCTGTGGTCGCGGACTGGGTCGTCTATCTGCTGGCACCGTTCATCGGCAGCTTTCTGGGCGTGTTGATCCGCCGTTGGCCGGCCGGCCGGCCGGTCGCCTATGGCCGATCCTGCTGTGACCATTGTGGGACGCCGCTGGCTCCGCGCGACCTTGTGCCGCTCGTCAGTTGGTTGCTCGCCCGCGGCCGGTGCCGCCATTGCAAGGCGCCGATCGGCGAATTCTATCCGCTGGTCGAACTGGCGGCGCTGATGGTGGCGGTCTGGGCCGGCACGCTCGATACGGGTGCGGCGCTCTGGCTGGATTGCCTGCTCGGCTGGGGTCTGTTGACGCTGGCCTGGATCGACGCCGAGCATCTGCTGCTGCCCGATATTCTGACACTGCCCCTGATCCTGCTCGGACTGGCGGCGGCCTGGTATCTGCGCTGGCCGCCGCTGGTCGATGCGGCGGCGGGTGCCGCCGGCGGCTATCTGAGCTTCCGGCTGCTGGCGCTGGCCTATCGTCGGATCCGAGGGCGCGACGGGTTGGGTGCGGGCGACGCGAAGCTGCTGGCCGCGGGCGGTGCCTGGCTGGGCTGGCAGGCGCTGGGCGACGTGGTGTTGGGTGCGGCGCTGGCCGGTATCCTGTGGTTCATCGCGACCCGGCCGCCCAGCACCGACGACACCCCGGCCGTGGGACCGGCAGAGCTGCCGTTCGGTCCGGCGCTTGCCGTCGCGATCTGGGTCGTGCGGCTGTACGGACCCTTCATCGGGTCATAAATGGGGTAATGGGACGATCTGCCCGCTGAAGTGTTGGTTAGGCAGGTGGTCGTCAGGCCGCCCTCGAATCACAACGCAAAGTAGGTTAAAAAATGTTCCAAGCATTTCGTCCTGCGACCCGTGCGGTCGCCGCCGCGGCTCTGTTGAGCAGCTTTGTCGTCCTGCCGGCCCTGGCCCAGACCTCGCCCGCTCCGACGGACGCGCCCGCTGCCAGCGCGCCATCCTCCAGCGCGACCGCCGCCGCGGCCTCGGCGCCCGCTAAGGAAGCCAAGCATTCGGCCGCGGTCGAATCCCACATCGCCGCGCTCAAGAAGCAGTTGAAGATTACCAGCGACCAGGAAGCGACTTGGGATACGTTCGCCGCCGTCATGCGCGACAATGGCGAAGCGATCGAAGCCGCCGTCCAGGAGCGCGAGGCGACCAAGGATCTCGACGCGCTGCATGATCTGCAGTCCTACGCCAATGTCGCCCAGGTCCATGCCGACGGCGCCAAGAAGCTCGCCGCCGCCTTCGAACCGATCTACTCCGCGCTGACGCCCGCGCAGAAGAAGAATGCAGACACGATGTTCGAGCATGTGCGGACCGGCAAGCCGGATGGCGCCAAGAAGAAGAGCTAGTCGCGTCGGCGATTGTCTGTCCTGCCGCGCTCCGATCCTTCTTCGAAAGGAATGATACCATGAGCCCGAACAGCAAGTGGCTGACCAAGCTGGCCTTCGCCTTGGCGCTGGCACCGCTGGCGATCGCGGTCGCCAGTCCGGCGCAGGCCGACGATCATCACCGCGATCGCGGCAGGGACCACCACGATCGGGGCAATTACGGTGGGGGCTATTATGCCGCCCCGCCGCCGCCGGTCTATTACGCGCCGCCGCAGCCGGCGCCGTCGCCGGGCATCAGCCTGTTCTTCCCGATCCGCTGATCGGATCGATTTGAACCGTCGAAGGGTGGCTGCAAGGCCGCCCTTCTTCGTTCAGGCCTGGCCCATCATCCGCCGGCGCGCGACGATGCGCTCGCGGTGCGCGGTGTAAAGCCCGCTGGCGATGATCACGGCGGCCCCGGTCAGCGTCATCAGGTCGGGCACCATGCTGAACAGCAGGAAGCCCGCCAGGCTCGACCAGACCAGCTGACTATAGGAAAACGGCGCCAGGACCGAGGCGTTGGCCCGGCGGTAGCCCATCACGACCAGCCATTGCGCGGCGGTCGAGACGCAGGCCATCAACGCGCCGATCGCCACCGCCTGTCCGCTGGGGGCGACCCAGACGAAGGGCAGCATCAGGCTCATGACGACGAAACCGGTGATCGCGGCATAGCCGAGCGTGGTGACGATATCGTCGTTGCTATGGCTCATCTTGCGGGTCAGTACGATGCCGCAGGCCCAGCTGACCGACGACAGCAACGGAAAGATCGAGGCCGGATTGAACGCGCTCGTGCCGGGCCGAACCACGATCAGGACGCCGATCAAGCCTACGATGATCGCGCTCCAGCGCCGGACGCCGACCTTCTCGCCCAGCACCGGGATCGACAGCGCGGTAATGAACAAGGGCGAGACGAAGCTCATGGCGGTGGCATCGGCCATGGCCAGGAAACGCAAGCCCGCCGTGAAGAAGACCGCCGATCCCAGCAGGCCCAGGCCGCGGCCGATCTGCAGGGCGGGCGCCGACGAACGGAAACGCGCCGGTCGCCGCAGCAGGGCCGGCAACATCAGCACCGTGAACCCGGTGTAACGCAGCCAGACGATCTCGACCGGTGGCAGCGTCTCGCCCAGCAACTTGGAACAGGTGTCGGACATGGAGAAGAACACCATGGCCGCGACGATCAGCAGGATGCCCTTGACCGGGTCGTCGATCCGGCGGCTCATCGCCGGATCGCCCTGTATCGATGCGGCGGGACCGGGTTTGGCGATCGGTAGGACGCTCTCGGTCATGGCATGAACGGCCTGCGACAATTTGTACGCGCGCACCCTATCACCGTCGGTCCGCCACCAGCCAAGCAGCCGGCGAGGGGCGCATATGCTCTAAATGATGTTTCAGGCGGCGTAGCGTTTCACGGGAAGAATCAGCATTTCCGGCGTGATGGCGGCTTTCGGCAGCGTGCCGTAGCCCGACAATATCTCGGTCAGCACCTCCCACTGATCGCCTTGGCGCGGCCGCGCCCCGGCCTCCAGCAGATGGCCGAAATTGAGGAAAGCGGTCTTTTTGGCGAGATCGCCGAGCGTGCGGCAATCTCCGGCGTAGCGGCCGGGATCGATCGAGAAGGTCCAGATCGAAACCGGGATCAGCAGAATCGTGAACAGCGTCCAGCCAGGGTAAAGCATATGGACCGGGATCATGCCGAGAAACGCCGTCGTCGCGACCGCGAAAGCGGCACGCCCGAGCCACGAATTCGTCGGCGGCGGCAGATGCAGGCGGGTTTCGGCTTCGATCTGTTTGAACAATCGCCTCGGCGGGATCGGAACGAACGCCGCCAGAACGCTCGATGGCCGCAGCTTCTCGCCGCCGGCATAAGGGGCCAGCGCGCGGCGCAGCCGGTAGAAGGCGATGGCGCTGGCGCAGGCCTCGCCGCCAGTGCCGTCCAATCGCCGCGCGACAACGCGGAAGATGTCGCCGACCGTCCGGCATGACGTGAGTTCGTCGGCATGGAATCGAAATCCCAGCGATCGCTCCAGATCCGACAGCGCCTGACTTGCGTCGTCATCGTCGAGTTCGAGCGAATGAACCGCCATTTGGGCCTCTTCAAAGCGAACCGTTACCAATCAACGCCCGCCCGCGGCGGATGTCGAGGGGGAAGTGCCGGGTGTTTTCCGCTACTGCACCAGCGGACAGCCGCCCGCCGCAAGCGGGCGAAACGCCTCGGCGGCGGGGATGTCGCGGACCTTCTTGTAATAGTCCCAGGCATATTGGGATTCCGCCGGGCTTTTGACCTGATAGAGCGTCAGATCGTAGAGCACGCGCCCGTCGGGACGGATCGAGCCGGCGCGGCCAAAAAAATCGACCGGCATCGCGCGCATCCGGGCGTTGACCGCCGGGCCGTCCGTTGTGCCGACGGCGTCCGCCGCCTTCAGATAATGCAGGATCGAGGCATAGGTCGCCGCCTGCTGCTTGGTCGGCATGTGGTGCATCTCGGCGTTGAAGCGCTTGGCGAAGGCGCGGGACGCGTCGTTCTGATCCCAGTAAAAACCCTCGGTCACATAGAGCCGCTGGGCGGCGGCGAGGCCGACCGCGTCGATGTCGGTGATATAGACCAGCAGGCCGGCCAGCGACTGCCTTGGGGTCAATGCGCCGGGGACGCTCGCCTGCTTGATCGCGGTGATCATATCCGTGCCGGCATCGGCGAGGCCGATGACCTTGGCCTGGGATGCTTTGGCCAGGGTCAGATAGGACGAGAAATCGGTGGTCGCAAGCGGGTGACGCACCCGGCCCAGCACCAGCGCACCCTGGCTTTTCACCGCCTCGACCGCGTCCCGCTCCATGGCGGTGCCGAAGGCGGTATCGACCGTCAGAAAGAACCAGCTGTCGCCGCCGCTTTGCACGACCGCCTCGGTCGTGCCCCGGGCCAGTGCGTATGTATCTTCGGCCCAATGGGACGAGGTCGCCGAACAGGCTTTGCCGGTCAGGTCGGAATCCGGCGCGCCGGCGATCAGCAGCGTCTTGCCGCGGGGGCTCGCGATATCCTGCGCCGCGAGCGCCACGTTGGAGGTCGACAGGCCGGCGACGGCATCGACGCCGGCCTCGTCGAACCATTGTTTCAGGATGGCCGAACCGACCGCCGGATCGTTCTT
>Ga0302314_10008106_pt1 | contig 18750 bp, 12 predicted proteins | sample III_Palsa_N2_3_FD_200533 | JGI IMG/M metagenome (GOLD analysis project Ga0302314, IMG submission 200533) | Peat permafrost microbial communities from Stordalen Mire near Abisko, Sweden - III_Palsa_N2_3 | ecosystem: Environmental > Terrestrial > Soil > Palsa > Peat permafrost | place: Sweden...
TACCTCGTAACCGAAGGGCAACCTTAGCTTTTATGGCTACCGTATCCTTCGGAACCCATCAAACCCAGACATCGTTCTGCGCGGTGCGCTCTCCGGTGGTCGACCCTGTATTGAGAACGCCGCGCGGCTCGATCAGCAAAAGCTGAACCTCGTTTTCGGCGTACGGCTTGTGCTCGACCCCCTTGGGCACCACGTACAGTTCGCCCGCCGCCACGAGCACCGCGCCGTCGCGAAAGTCGATTCGAAGGTTGCCGCTGAGCACGATGAAAGTCTCATCGGTCTCCTCATGACGGTGCCAGACAAAATCTCCTGCCAGTTTCACGACTTTGAACTGGTAGTCGTTCATTTCCGCGACGACTCGGGGCTGCCAACGCTCCGTGAGCATCTGGAGCTTCGCGGCGAGATTGATTGCTTGGTACGCCATTTGAATCTCAAGTGCTCCGCGAATCCGCTCTCGAATCGGCGATGGGGCTAAGGTCTTTGCGCGTCGCGCCGGCAATCTTCCCGGCGCGCGTCGGGATGCTGACAGGTGATCTGCTGCGCATGTAACGCCGCCACTTGCTCTCGCATCTTCGAGCGTTTTTCGGTTGCCCCCAGGGAAGGTACCAGGATAGCGGCGCCGGCCAAGACGAGTAGAATTCCCAGACTTCGCAGGCCAAACGTTTTGATTACTTCGATACTCATGATTCCCGGATGAGGATGGTACTCCGGGACGTCCGGCGAGGCGATATCGAAAGGCGTTAAAAAATGCTCACATCGGGCGGCGCAGACGCCGCGTCCTTCCGATGCTGCCGGGCACCGCCCACCGCTCCCGGCTCAGTCGCTCGGTACGAAGATCCACAAGAGCACGTACGCAAGCGCGCCCGCACCCGCGAAAATGAACAGCACGGCGAAAATCAGCCGCCACACCCAAGACTCCACGCCCGTTGCCCGAGCCATGCCTCCGCATACGCCGCCGAGCACTCGGTCGGTACGGCTGCGTCGGAAGGCATTGACGGCCGCCACGACGGGCTCCTCCGGTCGCACGCCCGCACCCGCACCCGCACCCGCACCCGACGAATTCAGCAGCCGTTCCTTGGCGTGCGTGAACTCTTCTTCCGTCAATGCGCCGCTCGCACGAAGCTCTCCAAGTTTGGCCAGTTCATCACTCAGCGTCATCAGAGTCTCCTTTGAGTCTACGAATACGACTGTTCGGTGCGTCGATGTCCCAAGAACACACGAGGACACCCTAAAGTTGCAGCTGGGATATGATGCCACGTGACCAGCACGCCAGATTGCGGCACCAGCACGAGGACCGACGGTTCCGCCGCGCCGGGCGCTCGCCGCCGATTTCTACTCGGTATATTCGTGGTCTCGGGTTTTACGGGACTCATCTACGAATCGATCTGGTCGCACTACCTGAAGCTCTTCCTGGGCCACGCGGCCTACGCACAATCCCTGGTGCTCGCCATCTTCATGGGCGGCATGGCGGTCGGATCGTGGGTCGTGGCGCACTACTCCCTGCGCATCAGGCGACTCCTGCTGGCCTATGCACTGGTGGAGGGTCTGATCGGTGTGCTCGGCCTCGGCTTTCATTCCATATTCATCGCCGCCTCGGATTTCTCCTTTGCCTCAGCGATACCTTCGCTCCCCTCGGCCGGCTGGATCCAGGCGTATAAGTGGTCTGTGGGCGCTGCGCTCATCTTGCCGCAGTCGGTGCTGCTCGGCATGACGTTCCCGCTCATCAGCGGCAGCATCATCCGCCGCTGGCCGGATCGGCCCGGGGAGACATTGGCCGCCCTGTATTTCACCAACAGCCTGGGCGCGGCGGTTGGCGTGCTCGTCAGCGGATTCGTATTGATCGACGCGGTCGGACTGCCGGGCACCATCCGCGTGGCGGGACTGCTCAACGTGACGCTCGCCGTGGTGATCTGGACACTGGTCCGCGCCACGGTGGAGCCGGATCCACCGGCTCTCGCCGCCGCGGTGCGCTTGCGCCAAGATTCCTGGGCCCGCTGGCTCACCCTCGCGGCCTGCATGACGGGCGCGGCCTCGTTCATGTACGAGCTCGGTTGGATCCGCATGCTGAGCTTGGTGCTCGGCAGCTCGACCCATTCGTTCGAGCTGATGTTGAGCGCTTTCATCCTGGGTCTCGCACTGGGCGGGCTCTATGTGCGGCGGCGAATCGAGCGGATCCTCGACCCGACGGCCTATTTGGCCGGTGTCATGGTGTTGATGGCAGCTTTAGCGGCTCTCACGCTGCCGGCCTACAGCCTGATGTTCGATTTCATGGCGTGGTTCTTGCGCACTTTCGCGCGCACGTCCGGCAGCTACGTCGGGTTCAACTTGATCAGCCAGTTGATCGCCGCGCTCATCATGATTCCGGCGAGCTTCTGTGCGGGCATGACTCTGCCGTTGCTCACCCGCGAGCTCATGCGGCGCGGCGCCGGCGAGCGCGCTATCGGCCTGATCTATTCCGCGAATACCCTCGGCGCGATCATGGGCGTGGTGCTCACGGTCCATGTGCTTATGCCGCGCATCGGACTCAAAGGCGTGATTCTCACCGGCGCGGCAATCCATCTCGCCTTGGGTGCCTCGCGGCTCCTCAGCCGTCCGCGCCCGCAACGTGCCATGCAGGCGGCGATGGCCGCGGGCCTCGGCGTGTTCGCCGCGGTCCTCTTTGCCGTCCATCTCGATCCGTTGCGGATGATCTCCGGGGTGTACCGCACCGGATCGGCGACTGTGCCTGAAGGAGCGGTCGTCGAATACCTCAGGGACGGGAAAACCGCGACCATCAGTTTGATCGAGAAAGACGGACTGGTGACGATCGCCACCAACGGCAAGCCCGATGCGGGCATTCAAATGGGCTTCGGCGAACCCTCGGTCGATGAGACGACGATGGTGCTTGCCGCCGCCATACCGCTCAGCATGCAGCCGCATCCGCGGCGTGTCGCCAACATCGGGTTCGGCTCGGGCCTGACGACGCACGTTCTGCTGGGGAGCGAGCGCATCGATCACCTCGATTCGATCGAGATCGAGCCCTTCATGGTGGAGGCTGCGCGCAAAGGCTTCGGCCCACGAATCCAGAATGTCTTCGAGGATCCCCGCAGCCGCGTCATTTACGAGGACGCCAAGACTTTTTTTGCGAGTACGCGCAAGCCCTACGACCTCATCGTGTCCGAGCCGTCCAATCCGTGGGTCAGCGGCGTCTCGACCTTGTTCTCTGATGAATTCTACGATCGAATCACGCATTACCTCACGCACGACGGATATTTTGCTCAGTGGGTGCAGGTGTACGAGACCAACATCGGCGTCCTGGCATCGATCATCAAGGCGCTCGCTCCGCATTTCGGCACCTACGCGCTCTACAACGTCGACGACCTGGACATATTGATCGTCGCAACCCGCGGCCCGGTACTGGGAGTTCCGGACGAAGCGCTGCTGCGCTCACCGCTCCTGCGCTCGGAGCTGGAGCGGATCGGCATCCGCTCCGTCGCAGACTTTCAATCGCGCAAGATCGGGGACAACCGCACGCTGGGCCCGGTGCTCGAGTCCCTCCCCGTTCCGGCCAACTCCGATTTTTATCCTTATGTGGATCTGCATGCGCCGCGCTCGCGCTACCTGAAGGAGAACGCCATGGAGCTCCCGGCGCTAACCCTGCTGCCCATTCCGTTTCTCGAGCTGGTCGGCGAGAGGGGGCCGCGCGCCCAAACGGCGGAGCCTTCACCGCGCAGTGCCGTCTTACGCGATAGCCTCGTGCAGCGAGCGCTCGACATTCGCCAGGCCCTGGCGAGCGGCAATCTCGACGGCCTGAGTCCCGAGAGCGCGAGATACCTATGGCTGGTCAACACGGGGCAGGCGGCTTGCGCCGCAGCGCCCGCGCAGGCGGTCTGGGCGGACGCCGTCAGAAATTTGAGCGACCAAACGGCGCCTTACCTCAGCTCCGTCGAGCTCGAGCCGTTGTGGGCCTCGATCTCGTCGAGCCCCTGTTACCGCGAGGTTGGCGCCGGCCAAGATGCCTGGGTGGATTTGTTCACAGCGATCGCACGTCGGAATGCGCCCGATATCGTGCGGCTCGGTACGGGTTTGCTCGCATCCGGCGCGGCACTTTCCGACAGCGAATCTGCCTATCTGACCACGGTCACCGCCGCCGCCTATGTCAATCTCGGCCGCGACGCAGAGGCCCACGCTCTGTTGCAGAATCGGTGGTCACGGTTCAATCACGCGGGGCCGTTCGAGTTCGCGCTACGCGATCTTCGCGCCCTGACGGAGCCCGGGATCTAATTTCCGCTCGACCCCATACGCTGATTGGAGGACACTCGCCCCACGACCAACACGGTTCGGCGGGGTGACGCCGGGAGCTATCCGTGGCAGGTAAAAAATCCGTGGATGCGGCGCCACGCGACAGCCGCGGCTTGCTGCGTTTGGCTGCTTCGCCGGCGCTCAACTGGATCCTGCTTGCATACGCCGCAGTGGTGATCGGCGTTGCCTGGGCCTACACCGGCTCGCGCATCCACGGCGACTACGAGCAGACGTTGGATGAGGAGCGCACTCGGCTCCGCGGCGTCAACGCAGCTCTGCAGGCGGGCACGTTGGCCATGCTCGATGACGGGGTCGGCGAAGCGGTTGCAGGCGCCAACGAGCTGCAGTCGGGCGGTGGGCTGATTCTCGCCGACCGCGCCGAAATCATCGCGACGTTGGGCAAACAACTTGCGGGGGGCAGCTATGTGCGCTCGCTGTTTCTCAGCGACGGTGTCCATTTCGCGCTCACGAGCCGCGCAGGCCGGTTCGGCGGTCCGGTCATACCACAGTGGCTCACGGTATCCGGCACGCCCTTATCGAGCGCCGCCTGGGTAGGGTCTCCGATCGCCGATCCGGACCATGCCGGCGCCATGGTGATTCCGATCGCGCGGCGAGTCGCGTGGGGGAAGGATCTGACGCTCTGGGCAGGCGCGCTGATCAGTTTCGACGGGTTCGACGAGCTCTATCGGAAATCCAGCGATCAAATCACAACCATGGGATTGATCGCGAGCGACGGCACGATTCTCGTGCGCACGCCGAAAGCCGAAATGCGCGATGTTCCCACCGGCGCCACCGTGGCCTCGAGCGAGGTGTTCCGCCGAGCGGTCGCCCAGGGCAATGAAGGCATCGTCGAGGGCTACGGACCCGTCGCCAAGAAGGACATGATCTACGCCTACGATCTCATGAACGGCTATCCCATTTACATCATGGACGGTCAGTCCCGCGACGACGCCTTGCTGCCCTGGCGCAAGCGGCGGCGCATGGCCGTGGCGACCACGGCGGCATTCAGCGCGCTGGTGCTCGGCATGACGGCGCTCCTCAACCACTCGCAGCGCGCGTTGCGCCGCCGCGATCATCATTACAGAACGTTGTTCAACAATGCGCAGTTCAGCGTCTTTCTGCTCGAAGGCGATCGGTTCGTGGACGCCAATCTCACGGCGACCCGGATGTTCGGGCTGCAAAGCGATCGCGATGCAATCGGGCTCGCCCCGTGGGATCTCTCGCCGGAATATCAGCCCGACGGGCAACGTTCCGATGAGCTCGCGCGCACCCGGGTCCAGACCGCTCTGCGCGAGGGCGGGACCAGTTTCGAATGGCTTCACCGGCGTCTGGACAACGGCGTCAACTTCCCTGCGGAAGTAGGACTCTCGAGCATCATCGATGGCAACACGGTGCTGGCGCTCGCGGTCGTCCGGGATCTGACGGCGCGCAAGCGCGCCGAGCACGATCTGCAGCTTTTATCGGCCGAATTGATGCGCTCTCAGGACGAGGAACGACGGCGCATCGGACGCGATCTGCACGACTCGACCGGCCAAACGCTCGCCGCTTTGGAGCTCGGGCTCGCGCAACTCATGCACGATACGGGCTCTGCCGCGCTGGACCGACGAGCGCTCCTCGAGCACTGCGCCGATCTGGCGATGCAGTGCTCGACCGAAATCAGGACCGCGTCCTACTTGCTGCATCCACCTTTGCTCGACGAGCTGGGCCTGCTGAGCGCGCTTCGCTGGCTCGCGGATGGGTTTCGCCAACGCAGCGCCATCGACGTTCGGCTCGATCTGCCCGAGACCATGGAGCGGCTCCCTCGGGACAACGAGCTCTGCTTGTTCAGAGTCGCGCAGGAAGCGCTCACGAACGTGCATCGTCATGCCGCAAGTCCTTGGGTGAGCATTCGGCTCAAAAGTCAGTCCGACACCGTCACGCTCGAGGTCGAAGATGTCGGCCGCGGCATGCTGCGCGCAGGCGATTCCGAGACGCCGGGGAGCACCCCCTCCATGGGAGTGGGACTTGCAGGAATGCGCGAACGCATCCGCCAGATCGGCGGCACGCTTTCCGTCGAATCCACGAGCCGGGGAACCCGGGTGCGCTGCACCCTGTATATCGAACAGCCGCCGCAGCCCGTCTCGACATGAGTATCGACACCACCACAGCATGACAGCCGCGCGTATTCTCATCGCCGACGATCATGAGCTGTTGCGACGCGGGCTCGTGGCGGAGCTGTCCCAGGTGCCGGGTTGGATCGTGGTGGCCGAGGTGGCCAACGGCAGGGCCGCGGTGGCTTCCGCGGCGGAGCTCAAACCGGATCTCGTCGTGCTCGATCTGACCATGCCGGAGCTCAATGGTCTCGAAGCGGCCCGCCAAATTCTCACCGCGGACGCGTCCATGCGCATTCTCATATTAACCGCGCACGAGTCAGAACAGCTCGTGCGGGAGGTCTTGAGCGTCGGCGCGCGGGGATACGTTTTGAAATCCGACGCGGGGCGGATACTCGTCGTGGCGTTGCAGGCGTTGCTCGCCGGGGGCTCATTCTTCACTTCGAGCGTGGCGCGCATGGTCATGGACGGGTATCTGCGCAACGACGCGAGTGAGGCGAGCACAACGCAGACGCTGTCGAGCCGCGAGCGGGAGATCGTGCAGCTGCTCGCCGAAGGCAACAGCAACAAGGATGTCGCGCGGGCCCTTAACATCAGCGTCAAGACGGCGGAGACGCACCGCAGTAACATAATGCGCAAGCTCGGCCTCGGGTCGCTCCCGGAGCTCGTGCGCTACGCGATCCGCAACAACATCATCGAGCCCTGAGCGTCGTGGCCGTGACCTAAACGGCACGCCCTACAGGGTTTCCCCGCGCTCCCTACCCAGTCCTCTCGATGTCGCCGCAGGCGGCTCGACGTTACCTTGGGCGGATCAGATGCCAAGTCGTATCAAGGACTCGATCGATGACTGTGCTCACGGCGGACGCCCATGTCGTGGCCCTCGCGGCGTTCATGGCGCTGCTCCTGTCGCACACGACGCTCAAGCTCGCCGTGCAAGTCTCCTCCGCGCGCTCGCGGAGCGGTGGCTGCACGCTGCTGCTCGGCTCCATCGCCTTGGGATTCGCGCTGTGGACGACAACCTTCGTGCAGATTCTGGCCCTGTCGGGCGCCCAGCCGCCGCGCCTCGGCACCTCCTGGCTCCTGCTTTCCCTGGCCGTCGCGATTTCGAGCCAGGCGTGCGCCCTGTTCTTCGTCGCGTGCTGCGAGCCGGACTCATCGAATATCGCCGGTACGGCCTTCGCGCTCGCGATCGGCGTGGGCGCCACGCGGTGCGCTGCGCTCGATGAGCTGTCCGCCGACGGAGCGCTGCGCGAGGGCCTCGCTTGGGCGTGCATCTGGTTCCCGCTCACCTTCCTGACGTTCCTGGGAGCGCTGCGGGTCTGGTTCACTTGCCGCGATCGCTCCTCGCACTCGTTGGGCATGCGTTGTGCCGCCACGCTCGCGGGGGCGGTGGGCGTATTCGGCAACGATGCACAGGCCCTCGCGAGCTCGCACTGGGTATACGCCCCGTGCTGCGGGCCGGCGGCCGCTTCCACGGCGGCCCCTTCCGGTACCCTGCTCGCGATCACGAGCGCGGCTCTGGGCTGCGCCGTGCTCACGGTGGCTCAGGTGATCTCGGCCGGCCGCGAGCAGCGCAAATCACGCGCGCTCCGTCACGCGCGTGAGCTCGAGGAAGTTCATGCCCGCCTGCAATACCTCGCCACGCATGACGCGCTCACCGCCCTGCCGAACCGGCAACGCTTCAAGGACCGGCTCGCGAGAGCCGTCGCCGACAGCAGTCGCCCGGGCCGCGCCATCGCCATCGCCGTGCTCGACGTCGATCACTTCAGGGCCATCAACCACTCCTTGGGGCACGGGATCGGGGATTGGCTGCTCACCGAGATCGCACGCCGCATAACCGCGGTGGTGCCGAGGTCTACGACGCTTGCGCGCCTCGACGGAGACCAGTTCGCGCTGCTCATCGACAACGTTGCCGCACGCCTTGAGGCGCAAGCCATAACTTCCGCGATTCTCGCGGACCTCGACAGACCCGTGCGCGGTAACGGTGTGGAAGTGGATGTGCGCTCGAGCATCGGCGTGAGCGTGTGGCCCGACGACGGCCGTCGCGGCGATGATCTCCTGGCTCATGCCGAAGTCGCCATGACGACCGCCAAGGAGCGCGGCGGCAATCGAATTCTCTTTTTTCAAGCCGGGATGACCGACTCGATGCAGGAGCGGCTTGCGTTCGAGAACGACCTGCGCCGCGCCCTGGCGGCAGGCGAATTCGAGCTTTACTATCAGCCCGAGCTCTCGATCAAGACGGGAAAAATCGTGGCGGCGGAAGCGCTGCTGCGCTGGCGGCATCCGACCAAGGGCATCATCGGGCCGAGCTCGTTCATCTCGCTTGCCGAAGACACCGGCTTGATCATTCCGCTCGGCGAATGGGCGCTGCGCGAGGCTTGCCGGCAGTCGCGCGAGTGGCAAGTCAACATGGGGTCATCGCCTCCGCTCGCGGTCAACCTGTCCGCGGCCCAGTTCAGGCATCAGAACATTCTGCAGATGATCCGCAGGGCGCTGGCCGATGCCGATCTCGACGCACGCGGCCTGGAGATCGAGTTGACCGAGAGTGCGCTCATGACCAATCCGGAGGAGTCCGCGGAGGTGCTGAAGCGGCTGCGCCGGATGGGCGTCAGTGTCGCGATCGATGACTTCGGCACCGGATACTCGAGCCTCAGCTACTTACGCCGCTTCCCCATCGACAAGCTCAAGATCGACCGCAGTTTCATCAGGGACTTGACGATCAGCCGTACCGACGAGTCGATCGTCCGCGCAATCGTCTCTCTCGCCCGCGGGGTCGGGCTGACAGTGGTCGCCGAAGGGGTCGAATCCGCCGAGCAGCTCGAGTTGGTGACCCATCTCGAATGCGACCAATGGCAGGGCTATCACTGCTGTCCGCCCCAGCCCGCCGCCTGTTTCGAGGCCATGCTCGCGGATCAGGCGGGAACCCGCAGCGGATTGGTCGCCTCGCTGTCGGCGATGGTCGCGCGCGGGACCGATCCGTGAGAAAGAACGAAGCGCATGCGGGCGACGCGCAGCACGGATCCGCCGTACGGCGCGTGCTGATCGTCGACGGCCACCCGATCGTGCGCGAGGGTCTGCGCCGCATCGTGGAGGACCAGCACGATCTCGAGGTCTGCGGGGAAGCGGGAACCCTGGAAGATATGCATGCAGCCTTGGGCGATCGGCATCCCGATGTGCTGATCTGCGACATCGGCTCGAAAAACGGCAACGGCATCGATCTCGTCCGCTACGCTCGCGCCCGTCATCCGCGACTGCGGATTCTCGTACTGTCGGCGCTGGACGAAATCCTCTATGCCGAGCGCATGCTTTCCGCCGGCGCCAACGGCTACATCACGAAGGAATCGTCGACCGATGAATTTCTGGCGTCGATGCGCTGCGTCCTCGACGGCCATGTCTATGTCTCGGAGACCGTTCGCCGCAACATGCTGAGCAAGTACGTGGGCCGGGCTCCGCCCAAGTCCGAAGATCCCATCGATCGCTTGAGCACCCGCGAGCTGCAAGTCCTGCTCATGATCGGCCGGGGGATCACCACGCGCGAGACGGCGCGGTCGCTGAATTTGAGCGTCAAGACGGTGGAATCTCATCGGCACAGCATCAAGCGCAAGCTGAATCTACGAACGGCCACGCAGCTGATGCGCTACGCGGTTTTGGAGCTCGCTGCACGCGAGTCATGAGAGCGGCCCTCCTCGTGCGCAAGTCGCTATAATGCCGCCCTTTCGCCCGGAGTAAGGCCATGTCCCGAACTGCAGGATCCACCGGATCCCCCCGTGCTTGCGCCGCAGCCCTGATGCTTCTGCTGTCTTGCGTGGCCTCTTCGATGGCGATGGGCGCCGCGGAGATTGCCCGGCCCAGCGAGCGCATCGTGCTGCCGAGCGAGGTCACGCCAGACCACTACCGCATCGAAATCACGCCGAATGCAGCGGCGCTCACGTTCACCGGAAAGGTGCAGATCGATATCACCGTGCATGCACCGACGAGCACCATCGTGCTCAACAGCGCACAGATCGTGATCGATAAGGCCGCTCTCGCGGGCGGTCCCGCCGTGCGATCGATCACCTACCAGAAGGGTCCGCAAACCGCCACCTTCACGCTCGCGAGCGGATTGGCGCCCGGCAGCTACACGTTGCAGCTTGCGTACCATGGCAAGATTTTCCAGCAAGCTTCCGGGCTGTTTGCGTTGGACTACCAAACCGGAACCGTCAAGGCACGTGCCCTGTTCACCCAGTTCGAGAATTCCGACGCCCGCCGATTCGTGCCTTGCTGGGACGAGCCGGCTCAAAAGGCGGTCTTCGAGCTCATCGCCACGGTTCCCGCCGCCGAGATGGCGCTTTCCAACATGCCCGTCGCGTCGACCGACGATCATGGCGTCACCAAGACCGTACATTTCGCCGCCACACCGAAAATGTCTTCCTATCTGCTGTTCTTCGGATTGGGAGACTTCGAGCGCGTCCATCGCCGCGTGGGCGATGTGGATGTCGGCGTGGTGGCCAAACGCGGCGACACCGCAGTCAGCGCCTTCGCCCTCGATGCCGCCGCGCAGATCCTGCCTTACTACAATGACTATTTCGGCACGCCGTTTCCGCTGCCGAAGCTCGACTTGATCGCCGCTCCCGGCGTCAGTCAATTCTTCGGCGCGATGGAGAACTGGGGCGCGATTTTCTACTTCGAGCGTGACCTGTTGGTGGATCCGCGCATCTCGACGGCGCAGGACAGGCAAAACGTGTACGTCGTCGTGGCCCATGAGATGGCGCACCAGTGGTTCGGCGACCTGGTCACCATGGCGTGGTGGGATGACCTGTGGCTCAACGAGGGCTTCGCCTCCTGGATGGAGAATCGAGTAACGCAGCACTTCCATCCGGAGTGGAAGATTTGGCTTCAGAACCAGGCGAGCGTCGAGGCCACGATGAATCAGGACGAGCGCGAGGGCACGCATGCGATCATCACGCCCATTCACGATGTGTTCCAAGCAAGCGAAGCATTCGACGCCATCACCTACACCAAGGGCCAAGCGGTCATTCGCATGCTCGAGGCATACGCCGGTGAAGATCAGTTTCGCGCAGGAGTGCGCGCCTATATGCGCGAGCATGCCTACGGCAACACCGTGAGCGATGATCTTTGGAGAGAGATAGACCGCGGGTCACCGCGCCCGTTGACTCAGATTGCGCACGATTTCACGCTGCAGGCCGGAGTGCCGATGATCAACGAGGTGTCCTCGTCCTGCGCGGGCGGCAAGACCAGTGCGCAGCTGACGCAGACTCATTTTGCGATCGATCCCGCATCGACGTCGGCAACCCTGTGGCATGTACCGGTGACGACGCGCTTGGGGGATGATTACCAAACGACGGTGATCCAGGGAGGCGACGCCCAAGCGATCGATCGGCCCGGGTGCGGCGTACTGATCTTGAATGCGGGACAGAGAGGCTACTTCCGCAGCCGTTATTCCCAGCAGGATTTATCGCGCCTCACCCAGCACTACGGCTCGCTCGCGCCCGACGATCAACTCGGCCTGTTTTACGACACCGCCGCGCTCGCGTTCATGGGCGAGGAGCCGATGGCGAACCTGCTCGAGCTCGTCCGACAGGTTCCACCGGACGCCGATCCCCTGGTGGTCTTGGGTTCGATCCACACGCTCCAAGACATGGACTACCTCTTCGACGGGCTGCCTTCGCAAGCCGCCTTTCGTTCCTACGCCATTGCGGTCTTGAATCCTGTGCTCGCTCGCACGGGCTGGACTCCGCAAAGGCAGGAGCCGGACAACATAGCCTTGCTTCGCGCCGCTCTGATCGCGACGCTCAGCTCGTTGGACGATCCATCCATCGTCGCCGAAGGCCGCAAACGATTTGCCGACTATGCGAGCGATCCATCCGCAACGCCGGCCGACATGCGCCGCACCGTATTGCGAGTGGTGGCGTTGCACGCCGACGCGAAGACCTGGGAAGAGCTCGTGACCATGGCCGAGCAGGCGAAGAGCGAGCTCGAGCGTCGCCAGATGTACGCTTACCTGGGAACCGTTGCGGACCCGGTGCTCGCACGCAGGACCCTCGATCTCGCTTTCTCCGGCAAGCCGCCCGCCACGATCATCCCTGAGATGATATCCGCAGTGTCGCGCCTCCATCCGGATATGGCCTTCGATTACGCCACCAGCCACTGGGACCGCCTCGCCCCCTATATCGAGCCCGCGAGCCAGCCGGAGTACATACCGCGACTCCTCAGTCGTGCCTATGATCCTGCGCTGATCGGCAAGCTGGATGCATTTGCCGAGCAACACATCCCGTCCAGTGCTCGCCGGAATGTGCGCACCGTGAAATCCAATATTCGCTATAACGCCGGCATTCGTACGCAGCGGCTGCCGGAGGTCGCGGCGTGGATTGAACATCGGAGCGCCGGCGCGTGAGCATATCGAGTCCGCGCACTTCACCGTCGTTACTCGTCGAACCGATCGTGGTTACGTCGATGCGCTAAGCTGTCTCGGCATGCCGTCCCACTGGCTCATCTGGGCGATTGCCGCCGCATCCCTTACCGGCGTCATCGCGCGCCCGAAGGGAACGTCGGAAGCGATGTGGGCATGCATCGGCGCGCTGGCGCTGGTCGTGTTCGCGCTCTTGCCCGCCTCGGAGGCGCTCGCCGCCGTCCTCTCGGGCACCGATGTCTACCTGTTCCTGATCGGCATGATGCTGCTCGCCGAGCTCGCGCGGGAAGAGGGGCTGTTCGATTGGCTCGCAGCCTATGCGGTGCGTCACGCCGGCGGCTCGGCGAGCCGCTTGTTTTTGCTCATTTACTGCGTGGGAGCACTCGTCACGATATTTCTCTCCAATGACGCCACCGCCGTGGTCCTGACCCCCGCGGTCTACGCCGCCGCCAAGCGCGCCAAAGCGGCACCCCTGCCCTACCTGTTCGCGTGCGCCTTCATCGCGAACGCAGCGAGCTTCGTGCTGCCGATCTCGAATCCGGCAAACCTGGTGGTGTTCGGCAGCCGCATCCCGGGCTTGCGGGCCTGGCTCGGTCAGTTCGGCGCGAGTGCCGCGGCGTCCATTCTACTCACCTACATCGCATTGCGCGTGACGCAGCGTGCTCACCTGAAGGAACCGCTGTCTCGGACAGTCGCTCTACCTGTCCTCGGCACGGCGGGACGCATCGCGGCGGCGGCCATTGCGCTCACCGCGATCCTGCTTCTCGCTTGCTCGGGCTTGAGCCTGCAGCTCGGCTTGCCCACTTTTCTCGCCGGGTTTTGCACGTGTCTTCTAATCAGCTTGATCAAGCGGTCTGCGCCGACTCTGCTGCTGGCGCACATTTCCTGGAGCATTTTGCCGCTCGTTGCCGGACTCTTCGTGCTCGTGAAAGGCGTCGAAAATACCGGCGCTCTCACCGCTTTCTCAGGCCTCGTCTCCGCCCAGGCCGCTGCCTCGCCCCTGACCACCGCGTTCGGCACCGGCATTCTCGTGGCGCTGGCCGGTAATCTCGTCAACAACTTGCCGATGGGCCTTTTCGCCGGCGCCGCCGGGGCGGCCGCTCATTGGCCGACCGCGGTCAAGGCGGCAGTGCTGGTCGGCGTCGACCTCGGGCCGAATCTGTCCGTGACGGGCTCGCTCGCGACACTGCTTTGGTTGATCGCGATACGGCGTGAGGGTGAGAATGTCAGTGCCTGGCGATTTCTCGCTTTGGGAGCCATCGTCATGCCTCCCGCCCTGTTCGGCGCGCTCGCGCTCGCAACGCATTGATGTCCCGGCAACGGTAAAATAGGCGTGGGCGATGCGCGCCGAAGCCGGTAAAGTCAGGCCTGTAGAAAAAAGACCGAGATAAACAATTTAGCACCATGCGAATAAATACATTGCATCGCGTTCGATATCTGATTCTAGCCCTTCCTGTCGCAATCCTTGCTTCGAGCGCGGCCTTTGCCGCAGAGCTGCCCGTCGAGACCGGGCCGGGCTACGACATCGAAATGAGCCGTATGATTCCCGCTCGCGACGGCGTTCAGCTCGAGGCTTGGATCACCAAGCCGTCGAATCCCAAGGCCAAATTGCCGACGATATTGACGCTGACGCAATACGACATCGACGGCGGCCGTCACGGCGATTCTGCCGGGTACTATGCGCGTCACGGCTATGCGTTCGTGCAAGCCTATGTGCGCGGTCGCGGCCAATCCGGCGGCGTCAAGAGCGACAGCCTCGGTGCCCAGGTCGGACGCGACGGCTACGACTTGGTCGAATGGATTGCCGCACAGCCGTGGAGCGACGGGCGTATCGTGATGTTCGGCGGATCTTTCGTAGGCATGACTCAATGGCAGACCGCCGCTCAGCTGCCGCCGCATCTCGCGGCAATCGCTCCGTATGTGCCCATTTATCCCGGCTGGGACGTTCCGAATACGAACGGAATTCCGCAAGCATGGACCACCGTCATCCTCGGCTACACGGCAGGCCGCGCCCTCAATGCCGGCTTTATCCGCAATCAGGATTACTGGGAAGGAAAGATGCTCGAGCAATATGCGGGGTATCGCCCTTTTCATGAGTTGGACGATGCCATGGGCATCGCCGCAGATGACTGGTGGATGCTCGATGCGCAAGGCCGGAAGAAGTCCATGTTCAAGGTCTGGCTGGATCACGTCGGCGATGCGGCGTTCAACCTCGCCGCGGAGCCCAAAGCCGAAAGCTATGAGCGCATGAATTTTCCGGTGCTGACCGTGACAGGCTTTTACGACGACGACCAACCGGGGACCTTGCGCTACTACCGCAATTACCTGGCTCACGCCCCGGCCGCCGCCGTCGCACAACTACATCTTGTGATCGGACCTTGGAATCATGCGGGTGCTCAGGAACCCACGAAGATAATCGAGGGCGCACCGATTCCGGAGAGTGCCGTCATCGACATGCAGAAGCTGCACGTCGACTGGTACGACTATGCGTTGGGCCGCGGTCCGCTGCCGCCGTTGCTACACGCGCCCGTCGCTTATTTCATGCTCGGCGCCGACGAATGGCGGTACGCGAAAACGCTCGACTCGGCATCCTCCGGGAAGGAATTGACGCTTTTTCTGGCCGCGCCTTCGGGGACGCCGCAGGATGTCTTCCGATCCGGGCAACTTGTCGCCAAGCCGCGCGCGGGCGAGCCGCCGGCGAGCATCGTCAGCGATCCCCACGAGTTGCCGGAGCTCGCGGTCGCCAAGTACGCGGCCGATGAGAATTTGACGAGCCAGTTTCGCGCTTTTCAGAAGCGCGCAATCACATTTCACTCCGATCCTTTTCTAAAGGATACGGAAATCGCCGGACATATTCGGCTGACCCTCGAGTGCGAAGCCGACGCACCGGATTTCGATCTTTGGGCGCAGGTGTTGATGGTGCTCGCCGACGGCACCACCGTTCGATTGGGCGAAGACATCCGCCGCGCTCGATTTCGCAACAGTCAGTTCAAAGAGGAACTCGTCAAGCCGGGGCAGCCCATCCACATACCGTTCGCATTCAATTGGCTGGCCCGGCGTATTCCCGCAGGCGCGCGTCTGCGTTTGACCATCGCCCCTCTGAACTCGCCGAACTACCAAAAGAACTTCAACACCGGCGGACGAATGGGCTATGAAAATATCAACGATGCGCGAATTGCGAACATCAAGATCTTTCATGACGCCGGACGGCCCAGCGAATTGATACTACCGCTCGCGGCTTCGCCGGCCGCCGGTCCGTGACCGCTGTATTACCCTGAGGTGTCCGATCGCCTCGGGACGGCGCCGCGGGCTCCGCAACTTGAGACTCGCGTCCATTCCGATCAATATCGCAGATCTTCGCTTGAGGGATCCGATGATCGAGACCGTACACAATCTGGTTTTTCAGGAGGCTAATCTGGCCGACTCCGCGGGCAGTGCGGAACGCCTGAGTTTCTTGAGTCGCGTGCCGCACCAGCCCAAGGTCGACGCATTCCTGAGGACGCAGGACCGGGGAAATCCTTCACCGCGTTTTGCGGAGTTCTTCGATTTGCAGATCGCGGTTTTCGTCGCTGCGGTCCCGGCGGCGCTCGGCGTGCGCGTGGTGGTGGCGGGCGTCACCAATGTGAGTCAGCATCAATTCGACACGGTCGCAGCCCTCATCGGCCGCGGTACCGCCCGGTGGAACCGAATCGAGTTCAAGCGCTGCGTCGAATCGATTCTCGGGATTTCCATCCAGGACTTCGCAGGACTCGCTCGCTGAATTCGCTGCTGCATCGCAGCACGACAAGCCGCTGGCTCAGCCGACCGCCATCTGCAGCGCCGGCGAAGGCACGCCGCGCTTGCTGTGCAGCTTGATGTTGAGGCGCAACTCGTTGGCGGAATCCGCGTTGCGAATCGCCTCGTCGTACGCAATCGCCCCCTCGTCGTAAAGCTCGAACAGCGACACGTCGAACGTCATCATCCCGAGCTCACGGGATTTCTGCATGATGGCCTTGATCTCGTGGAACTCCCCTTTGAGAAGCTTGTCCGCGACGATCGGCGTGTTGATCAGGATCTCCACGGCGGCGCGCCGTCCCTTGCCGTCCTCGGTGCGGATGAGCCGCTGCGAGACGATGGCCCGCAGGTTGCTGGACAGATCCATGAGCAGCTGCTTGCGTCGCTCCTCGCTGAAGAAGTTGATGATGCGATCGATGGTCTGATTGGCGCTGTTCGAGTGCAGCGTGCCGAGGCACAGGTGCCCGGTCTCGGCGAACGCAATCGCGTGCTCCATGGTTTCGGTGTCGCGGATTTCGCCGATGAGAATGACGTCCGGCGCCTGGCGCAGGGTGTTCTTGAGCGCGCTGTGCCAGGTGTGGGTATCGATGCCGACCTCGCGGTGTGTGATCAGCGATTGCTGCGACTGATGCACGAACTCGACGGGATCCTCGACGGTGACGATGTGCCCCGCCGACGAGCAATTGCGGTGGTTGATCATTGCAGCAAGCGAGGTGGATTTGCCCGATCCCGTGGCGCCCACCACGAGCACGAGCCCGCGCTTGGTCATCACGATTTCCTGCAAAATCGGGGGCAGCGCGAGCTGCTCGAGAGTCGGGATGTCGTTGACGATGGTGCGCACCACCATGCCCACGGCTTGCTGCTGGACGAATACATTGACCCGAAAGCGCGACACGCCCGGGATGGAGATGGCGAAGTTCGCCTCCAAATCCCGCTCGAAGTCCCCGCGCTGGCGCTCGTTCATCAATGCAAGCGCCAGGTCGCGGGCCACATCCGCCGAAAGCTTTTGATTGACCAGGGGCTTCATGGTGCCCTGGAGTTTCATGCTGGGAGGAAAATCCTTCGAGATGAAAAGATCCGATCCCCCCGCGCCGCTCATTGCCGTCAGCAACTTGACGATGTAGGACTTTGCCTGCTCCTCGGTGAATGCCATCGTCGCCCCTGAGCTTGAAATATTAAGTCGCACAAGGGTACCGAAGACGCGCCGGAGAGGCCGGTATTGGCTCTCACTCGCGGGGCGGCCGGCCACGTTAAGTTAATTTGCCGCGACTCATTGAGGCACAATGGCGCATGCCTAAGGCGCGGGGCTTCATTCTGCAAGCGACCTACCGGGTCGCATCGACACCGGACGGTCGGCGCTCGCCCGTCGTGCATCTGTACGGTCGACTGGACACCGGCGCTGCGTTTCTGGTGCGGGACGATCGGCAGCGCCCCCACTTTTATGTGCGCGCCGCCGATTTATCGCGCGCCACCGCCCTCGAGGCGATGCCGCCGCCCCACCCGGCCGAGAGGCGCACCTTCGCGGGCGAGCCGGTGTGCCGCGTCGATGTCGACGTGCCCTCGGACGTGCCTCCCTTGCGCGACAAGCTGCACGCCGCGCAGGTCGAGACGTTCGAAGCCGATGTCCGTTTCGCCTCGCGGTACTTGATCGAGCGCGGCATCAAAGGCGGCTGTGAAATCGAGGGCGACTCGACACCCGGCGCCGGCGGCCTCGTATTCGAAAATCCGCAGCTGCGCCCGGCCGACGTCCAGATCTCGCCGCGCGTCCTGTCGTTCGATATCGAGACGGATGCGAAGGCCGAGCGTCTGTTGGCGATATCGCTCTACGGTCTGGGGAGCGATGAGGTGCTCATCGTCGATGGAAGCGAGCGGCCGATGCCGGCGCGTGCCGAGCGCTGCGCAACCGAGGCCGCGGCGCTCGAGGCGTTCGCCGCCCGCGTTCGATCGCTCGATCCGGATGTGCTCACCGGTTGGAATCTCATCGATTTCGATCTCACCGTGCTCGAGCGGATCGCGGCCCGTGTCGGCTATGCGCTGCAACTCGGCCGCGACCGGGGAGCCATGCGGATCCGCAAGGCCGAGGGCTACTTCGGCAGCGGCCAGGCGAGCATCCCGGGCCGTCTGGTGCTCGACGGCATCGATCTCTTGCGCGGCGCATTCATCCGCATGGACGATTATTCGCTCGATGCGGTGGCG
>Ga0302314_10008110_pt1 | contig 18747 bp, 16 predicted proteins | sample III_Palsa_N2_3_FD_200533 | JGI IMG/M metagenome (GOLD analysis project Ga0302314, IMG submission 200533) | Peat permafrost microbial communities from Stordalen Mire near Abisko, Sweden - III_Palsa_N2_3 | ecosystem: Environmental > Terrestrial > Soil > Palsa > Peat permafrost | place: Sweden...
CATGAAACCCGTGATCGGGGTCGGGGCGCCCTGGTACACGTCGGGGGTCCACATGTGGAACGGCGCCGCGCCCACCTTGAACAGCAGGCCCACCACGAGCAGGGCCAGGCCACCATAGAGCAGCGCCGAGCCGTGCGCGTGGGCGGAGACCGCGGTGGCGATCGCCGGGAGCTGGACCGAGCCGGCGTAGCCGTACAGCAGTGCCGCGCCGTACAGGAAGAACGCCGAGGAGAACGCGCCGAGCAGGAAGTACTTGAGCGCTGCCTCCTGGGACAGCAGCCTGCGGTGGCGGGCCAGGCCGCAGACCAGGTACAGCGGGAGCGAGAGGACTTCGAGTGCCACGAACATGGTCAGCAGGTCGTTCGCCGCCGGGAAGAGCATCATGCCGCCGACGGAGAAGAGCACCAGCGGGTAGACCTCGGTGGTCAGCCAGCCGGCTTTGCTCGTCTCGCGTTCGGCGATCGAGCCGGGGGTGGCTGCGCCTTGGGCCGTGAACGCGTCGAAGCCGTGGTCGGCCTTGCGTTCGGCGATGACCAGGACGCTGATGATCGACATCACCAGGATCGTGCCCTGGATGAACAGGGTCGTGCCGTCCAGGGCCACCGCGCCGGCGGCGATGACCTGGTTCGGCTCGTTGTGCAGGGCGATCACCGCGATCAGGGCCGCGATCAGGGCCAGCAGGGTCAGGCCGACCTGCAGCCGGTAGCGCGCGGCGCGCGGCGCGAAGGCTTCCACCAGGACGCCCACGGTGGCAGCGCCCAGCACGATCAGCATCGGCGAGAGCTTGCCGAATTCGACGTGCGGCGCGGTGAAGGGCGCGATGGTCGCCGACGCCGCGTCCGCCAGGTACGGGATACTCACTGCCCGCCTCCGTTCGATGTGATCATGACGTTGTTGGACTGGAGGACTGCCGCGTTACCGGTGGGCGGTGGCGACTGCTGGGAGACGGCCGCAGGGGTCGAGCTGATCGCCGGGTTGATGTAGTCCGTGGCGATCTTCGGGAAGAAGCCGAGCGCCAGGATCAGCGCCAGCAGCGGGACGACCGCCACCAACTCGCGTGCGTTCAGGTCCTTGAAGCCCTCGACCGCCTTGACCACCGGGCCGGTCATCGTCCGCTGGTAGAGCCAGAGGATGTAGATGGCGGCCAGCACGATCGAGGTGGTGCCGATGATTGCGGCCACCGGCCAGCGCTCGAAGGTGCCGACGAGGACCAGGAACTCGGAGACGAAGGAGGACAGGCCAGGGAGGGCCAGAGAGGAGAGGCCGGCGACGAGGAAGGTGCCGGCCAGGACGGGTGCCACTTTCTGGACTCCGCCGAAGTGCTCGATGGTCGACGAGGAGTGTCCGCCGGCCTTCTGCGAGCGGCGGATCATGAAGCCGGCGATGATGAACAGGGCGCCGGTGGACAGTCCGTGGTTGACCATGTAGAGCGTCGCGCCGACCTGGCCACGCTGGTTGAGCGCGAACACGCCCAGCGTGATCAGGCCGAAGTGGGAGATCGAGGTGTAGGCGATCAGGCGCTTGAGGTCCGTCTGGCCGATCGCCAGCAGGGCGCCGTAGACGGTGCTGATCACCGCGAAGACCACGATCACCGGGGTGAAGTAGTGCGCGGCGGCCGGGAACAGCTCCAGGCAGTAGCGCAGCATCCCGAAGGTACCGACCTTGTCGAGCACGCCGACCAGGAGGACCGCGGTGCCCGGGGTGGCCTCGCCGGCCGCGTCGGGCAGCCAGGAGTGGAACGGCACCATCGGGGCCTTGACCGCGAAGGCGATGAAGAAGCCGAGGAACAGCCAGCGCTGGGTGACCGGCGCCATGTTCATCGTGCCGTGGGCGACCGCGGCGGACAGGGTCTGGAAGTCGAAGGTGCCGCCGGTGGAGCTGCGGGTGGACACGACGTAGAAGCCGATCACCGCGGCCAGCATCAGCAGTCCGCCGAGCAGGCCGTAGAGCAGGAACTTGACCGCCGCGTACGAGCGGCGGGCGCCGCCGTAGGCCCCGATCAGGAAGTACATCGGGATCAGCATCACCTCGAAGATGATGTAGAACAGGAAGATGTCGGTGGCCGCGAAGACCCCGATCATCAGCGTCTCCAGCACCAGCAGCAGGGCGAAGTAGACCCTCGGGCTGCGCTTGGCCTCGCTCTCCTCGGCGTCGTGCCAGGAGGCCAGGATCACCACCGGCATCAGGATCGCCGCCAGCAGGATCAGGACCAGGGCGACGCCGTCGACGCCGACCGCGTAGTTGATGTGGAACTGAGGGATCCACTTGTAGCTCTCGTTGAGCTGGAAGCGCGGTCCGCCCGCGGTGAACTTCACCGCGTCGACGATGGCCATGACCAGGACGATCAGGGACGTGCCGAGGGCGATCCGCTTGGCCAGCTCCGGCTTGTGCGCCGAGGGCAGCGCGGCGATGACGCCGGTGCCCACCAGCGGGATCGCCATCGTGACGGTCAGATAGGGAAAGGAAGACATTGTCAGCACCGTGTCCTTAACCGCGTACCAGGAGGAGGGCCGTGACCAGCAGGGCCGCGCCGCCGAACATCGAGAGCGCATAGGAGCGGACGAACCCGGTCTGCAGCCGCCGGAGCCGGCCGGAGCTGCCGCCGAGGCCGGCCGCCAGTCCGTTGACGAAGCCGCCGATCCCGCGCAGGTCGAAGTAGACCAGGAACCGGGTCAGGTACTGGCCCGGACGCATCAGCACGGCCTCGTTGAAGGCGTCGCCGTAGAGGTCGCGGCGGGCCGCCCGGGTGACGAAGGCGCCCGCGGGGGCGACCGCCGGGACCTGCTTGGCGCCGTACTGCATGTACGCGTAGCCCACGCCGAGCACGACCACCAGCAGGGTGATTCCGGACAGCGCCAGAGAGGGGATCGGCAGGTGGCCCTCGGCGGTGCCGGTGACCGGGGCGAGCCAGTTGGCGAAGGCGGAGTTGAGGGCGAACAGGCCGCCCGCGCCGACCGAGCCGAAGGCGAGGATGATCATCGGGATGGTCATCGTCTTGGGCGCCTCGTGCGGGTGCGGTTCGTGGCCTTCGGCGTCCTGCTTCCAGCGCTTGTCGCCGAAGAAGGTCATCAGCATGACCCGGGTCATGTAGAACGCGGTGATCGCCGCGCCGAGCAGGGCCGTGCAGCCGAGCACCCAGCCGGAGGTGCCGCCCTGACTGAAGGCGACCTCGATGATCTTGTCCTTGGTGAAGAACCCGGAGAACGGCGGGCAGCCGATGATGGCCAGATAGCCCAGGCCGAAGGTGACGTAGGTGATCGGCAGGAACTTGCGCAGCGCGCCGTAGTGACGCATGTTCACCTCGTCGTCCATGCCGTGCATGACCGAACCGGCGCCGAGGAAGAGCCCGGCCTTGAAGAAGCCGTGCACCACCAGGTGCATGATCGCGAACACGTAGCCCAGCGGGCCCAGGCCCGCGGCCAGGACCATGTAGCCGATCTGCGACATGGTCGAACCGGCCAGCGCCTTCTTGATGTCGTCCTTCGCGCAACCGACGATCGCCCCGAACATCAGGGTGATCGCGCCGACGATGGTGACCAGCAGACGGGCGTTGGGCGAGAGGTCGAAGATCGCGTGCGAACGGACGATCAGGTACACGCCCGCGGTGACCATGGTGGCCGCGTGGATCAGGGCGGAGACCGGAGTCGGGCCCTCCATCGCGTCGCCCAGCCAGCTCTGCAGCGGGAACTGCGCGGACTTGCCGCAGGCCGCGAGCAACAGCACGATGCCGATTCCGGTGACCGTCTTCGAGTCCGCCGTGCCCACCTTGTTGAACACGGTGGTGAAGTCGAAGGAGCCGAAGGTGGTGAACATCAGCATCACCGCGACCGACAGGCCGATGTCGCCGACCCGGTTGACGATGAACGCCTTCTTGGCCGCGGCCGCCGCGGTGGGCTTGTGCTGCCAGAAGCCGATCAGCAGGTACGAGGCCAGGCCCACGCCCTCCCAGCCGGCGTAGAGCAGCAGGTAGTTGTTGGCCAGGACCAGCACCAGCATCGAGGCCAGGAATAGGTTCAGGTAGGCGAAGAACCTGCGTCGGTTCTCGTCGTGCGCCATGTACCCGATCGAGTAGATGTGGATCAGCGAGCCGACCCCGGTGATCAGCAGCACGAAGGTGATCGAGAGCTGGTCGAGGTGGAAGCCGGCGTCGGCGGTGAAGCCGGGCACCGCGACCCACGTGTACACGTGCTGGTCATAGGAGCGGGAGCTGCCCGGCTTGGCCAGCAGCGCGAAGAACAGCACGGCGCCCACGGCGAAGGAGCCGAGCGAGGCCACGGTGCCCAGCAGGTGGCCCCAGCGGTCGGTCCGCCGCCCGCCCAGCAGCAGGACCGCGGCCCCGGCCAGGGGCAGCGCGACGACCAGCGCGATCAGCGTGAAGACGCCGGTGGCCGGGAGCGGTGAATACGACAGCGGCATCGTTGTCGTCCTCTCAGTACTTCAGCAGGTTGGCGTCGTCGACCGAGGCCGAGTGACGGGTACGGAAGACGGTGATGATGATCGCCAGCCCGACCACGACCTCGGCGGCGGCGACCACCATGGTGAAGAAGGCGATCACCTGCCCGTCGAGTGCGCCGTGCATGCGGGAGAACGTGACGAAGGTCAGGTTCACCGCGTTGAGCATCAGCTCGACGCACATGAACACCACGATCGCGTTGCGGCGGATCAGGACGCCGAACGCGCCGAGGGTGAACAGGATCGCCGAGAGGTAGAGGTAGTTGTCGGGGTTCATGCCTCGATCTCCTCACGCTGGGTCTGGCCCTGGTTCTCGTCCGCCGAGCGGCCGGCCAGGGAGTCGTCGTCGTGCTGCTGGCCGGCGTGCGTCTGGTCGGTCCGCGGCAGCGGCACGAACAGGGGCTTGATGCCGCGCAGCACGCCGCGCGAGCGCAGGGTGGCGTTGACGCTCAGGTCGGACGGGCGGCCGTCGGGCAGCAGCGCCGGGGTGTCCACCGCGTTGTGCTGCGCGTAGACGCCGGGGGCGGGCAGCGGGGTGACGATCGCGTTGGGGTCGCGCTCGTACCGCTTGAAGCGCTCCTCGGACTGCTCCCGCTGGGTCTTGCGGGCGTGCACCCGCTCGCGGTGGGCCAGCACCATCGCGCCGAGCGCGGAGGTGATCAGCACGGCCGAGGAGACTTCGAAGGCCCAGTAGTACTTGGAGAACAGCAGGTGCGCCAGGGACGGGACGTTGCCACCGGCGGCCGCGTTGGCTGCGTCGGTGCCGGCGAAGGTGCCCAGGTTCGCGTGCGCGATCACGCCGAGCAGGATCGCGCCGAAGGCGACCGCGCTCAGCACGGCGGCCCAGCGCTGGCCCCGGATGTTCTCGGTCAGCGCCTCCGCGGTGTCGATGCCGATCAGCATCAGCACGAACAGGAACAGCATCATGATCGCGCCGGTGTAGACGACGATCTGCACGACGCCGAGGAAGATCGCGCCCTGTGCCATGTAGAACAGCGCGAGGCAGACCATCACGGCGCACAGGCACAGGGCCGAGTGCACCGCCTTCTTGCAGAAGATCAGGCCCAGCGCTCCGGCGACGCAGATGATCGCGCCGACCCAGAACAGCACGGCCTCGCCGGCGCCGGTGCTGTTCACCGGGTCGGCCAGTACGAGTGCGGCGCTCATGCCGTCACCGCCGGTTCGGCCTCGGGGTCGTCCGCGTCCGCCTCGTCCTCAGCGGCCACGGTCAGGGCCTGCTCGGGCACGGACTTGGTGACCTTGCCCTCGTAGTACTCCTTCTCCGTGGTTCCGGGGTACATGTCGTGCGGCGCGGCCATCATGCCCTCGGTCAGCGGGGCGAGCAGCCGGTCCTTGCCGTAGATCAGCGATTCGCGGGTGGTGTCGGCGAGCTCGTACTCGTTGGTCATGGTCAGCGCGCGGGTCGGGCAGGCCTCGATGCACAGGCCGCACAGGATGCATCGCAGATAGTTGATCTGGTACACCTTGCCGAACCGCTCACCGGGAGAGAAGCGCTCCTCCTCGGTGTTGTCGGCCCCCTCGACGTAGATCGCGTCGGCCGGGCAGGCCCAGGCGCACAGCTCGCAGCCGATGCACTTCTCCAGCCCGTCCGGGTGCCGGTTGAGCTGGTGCCGGCCGTGGAAGCGCAGCGCCGTCGGATTCTTCTCCTCCGGGTACTGCTCGGTGTTCGGCGTCTTGAACATCGTGGCGAAGGTGACGCCGAACCCGGCGACCGTGTCCAGCGGGTTGTTGCTGGCCGGCTTCGCGTTCTGGACGTTTTGCTCGTCGTCGTTAGCCATTTGCGGCCTCCTCGAGGGCGGGTTGACTGTTCGCGGGGGCCACGGCCGCCAGGACGGCCCGGTCCGGCCGGCGCTGGATCGGCGCCGCGGTCTGGCCGGGCAGCGGGGGCACCGGGAAGCCGCCGGCCAGCGGCTCGAACGGGCCGGAGCGCTCGGCCGCCAGGGCGGCGGTCCAGCGGTCGGCCTTGCGGTTGCGGGACCTGGTGCCGACCAGGGCGGCGATGATCAGCACCACGGCGGCGATCCCGATCGGGATCAGGTCCGCGTGCTTGACGTGGTCGGCCAGGCCCAGCTGCTTGACCACGGCCACGGCCAGCAGCCAGATCAGCGAGACCGGGATCAGCACCTTCCAGCCGAAGCTCATGAACTGGTCGTAGCGCAGCCGGGGCAGGGTGCCGCGGAGCCAGATGAACACGAACACGAACAGCAGCAGCTTGATCAGGAACCAGATCATCGGGTACCAGCCGCTGTTGGCGCCGGACCACTCCGAGACCGGCCAGGGGGCGCGCCAGCCGCCGAAGAACATCGTGATGGCGAGCGCGGAGACGGTGACGATGTTGATGTACTCGGCCAGGAAGAACAGGGCGAACTTCAGCGAGGAGTACTCGGTGTGGAAGCCGCCGACCAGTTCGCCCTCGGCCTCGGGCAGGTCGAACGGGGCCCGGTTGGTCTCGCCGACCATGGAGATCAGGTAGATGAACGCGGAGAGCGGCAGCAGGTAGATGTACCAGCCGCCGGACTGCGCGGCCACGATGCCCGAGGTGGACATGGTCCCGGCGTAGAGGAACACACCGGCGAAGGACAGGCCCATCGCGACTTCGTAGGAGATCATCTGGGCGGACGAGCGCAGCGCGCCGAGCAGCGGGTACATCGAGCCGGAGGCCCAGCCGCCGAGCACGATCCCGTAGATCCCGACCGAGGAGACGGCCAGCACGTACAGCACGCCGATCGGCAGGTCTACCAGCTGCAGCGTGGTCCAGTGGCCGAAGATCGACACCGCCGGCCCCCAGGGGATCACCGCGAAGGCGAGGAAGGCCGGCACCACGGAGAGCACCGGGGCCATCCAGAACACCGGCTTGTCGGCGGCGACCGGGACGATGTCCTCCTTGAGCGCCAGCTTCACGCCGTCGGCCAGGGACTGCAGCAGGCCCTGCGGGCCGACCCGGTTCGGGCCGATCCGCATCTGCATCCAGGAGACCGCGCGGCGCTCGAACCAGATGTTGAACAGGGTCAGCACGACCAGGATGGCGAACGCCGCCACGGCCTTGATCAGGGCGAGCAGGAACCACCAGGGGATGTGGGTGTCGAAGGACCCGAGCAACCAGTGGTCGTTGTTGTTGAATGTGACCGGCTGGTATGTCGCCGCCTGCGACACAGCCTGCATCATCGTCTGCGGCATCACTGCTGGACCTCCACTGCGTCGGCGCGAGCGAGGGTGAGGGCGACCATGGAGCCGGTGTCGGCGGCCAGGGTGGCCCGCACGTGCGAGCCGGGGGAATTCGTGGGCAGCCAGACCACCCGGTCCGGCAGGTCGTCCACGACGAGCGGCAGGGTGACCGCGCCGTTGTCGGTGGACACCGTCACCAGGTCGCCCTCGGCCGCGCCGATCTCCAGCGCGGTCGCGGCAGACAGGCGCAGAACCGGCGCGTGCGCGGTGCCGGCCAGGTGCTTGTCGCCGTCCTGCATCCGGCCGTCGTCGAGCAGCAGGTGGTGCGTGGCCAGCACGGCCTGGCGGGCCAGGGGCGCCGGCAGCGGCAGTGCGGAGGCCTGCGGGCGGGGCGCCCAGGGGCCGGTCCACGGGCCGAGTGCGGCCAGTTCGGCCTGGGCCGCGCCCACGTCGGGCAGGCCCAGGTGCACGTCCATCGCGTCTGCGATCCGGTCCAGCACGCGCAGGTCCGACATCGGCGCGGCCAGGGTCTGCATGCTGTCCGAGCCCAGTGCCACGTCGAAGGAGCGGGCCCGGCCCTCCCAGTCCAGGAAAGTGCCTGCCTTCTGCGACGCGGTGGCGACGGGGAAGACCACGTCGGCCAGTTCGGTCACGTCCGAGTGGCGCTGTTCCAGGGAGACCACGAAGGCTGCCTCGACCAGCGCGTCCTGGGCGGCCTCCGGATCGGGCAGGTCGCTCAGGCTGACCCCGCCGACCAGCAGGCCGCTGATCTGGCCGGACCGCACGCCCGCCAGGATGGCGTCGCCGTCCCGGCCCGGCAGGGTCGGCAGTGCGCGCACTCCCCAGAGGGTGGCCACCTGCGCCCGCGCCTCGGAGGCGTCGAACGGCCGGCCGCCGGGCAGCAGGCCCGGCAGGGCCCCGGCCTCCAGCGCGCCGCGCTCGCCGGCCCGGCGCGGGATCCAGGCCAGTTTCGCCCCGGTGGCCTCGGCCAGCGCGATGCTCGCGGTCAGCGCCCCGGGGACGCTGGCCAGCCGTTCGCCGACCAGGATCACCGCGCCCGGCTTGCGCAGCGCCTCGGCGACCCGCAGGCCCTTGTCGTTGAGGCCTGCCGCCTCGGTGCCCGCGGTGAGCGCGGCCAGGAAGCCGGGCTCGGTGTGCGGGGCGGCCTTGAGCAGGGTGCCGTTGAGCTTGCGCAGGGCCCTGGTGGCGAACGGCGCTATGGCGATGACCTGCGCGCCGTGCTTGCGGACGGCCTTGCGGAGCCTGAGGAAGACGATCGGGGACTCGTCCTCAGGCTCGAAGCCGACCAGCAGCGCTGCCGGTGCGGCTTCGAGATCTTGGTAGGTGGTCGCCAGCGGGCGGCCGGCCACCCATGAGGCCAGGAACTCGGCCTCCTCGGCCGAGTGCGGCCGGGCCCGGAAGTCCAGGTCGTTGCTGTCCAGCGCGACCCGGGTGAACTTGGCGTAGGCGTAGGCGTCCTCGACCGTGGCCCGGCCGCCGACCAGGACTCCGGCCTGGCCGCGGGACTGGCGCAGCCCGGCGGCCGCGGCCGCGAGGGCCTCGGGCCAGGAGGCGGGGACGAGCTTTCCGTCCCGGCGCACCAGCGGGGTGGTGATCCGGTCGCCCTGGCTCGCGTACTGGAATGCCCAGCGTCCCTTGTCGCAGTTCCACTCCTCGTTCACCTGCGGGTCGTCCTGCGCCATCCGGCGCAGCACCTTGCCGCGGCGGTGGTCGGTGCGCAGCGAGCACCCGGCGGCGCAGTGCTCGCACGCCGAGGGCGAGGAGACCAGGTCGAACGGCCGGGACCGGAACCGGTAGGCCGCGCCGGTGAGCGCGCCGACCGGGCAGATCTGCACGGTGTTGCCGGAGAAGTAGGACTCGAACTCCTGGTCCCCGGCCACCGAGATGCCGACCTGCTGGTCCGCGCCGCGCTCGATCAGCGCGATGAACGGGTCGCCGGCGATCTGCTCGGAGAACCGGGTGCAGCGCGCGCACTGCACGCAGCGCTCCCGGTCGAGCAGGACCTGGGTGGAGACGTTGATCGGCTTGGCGAAGGTGCGCTTGACCCCTTCGAACCGGGTCTCGCCGCGGCCGTTGGACATGGCCTGGTTCTGCAGCGGGCACTCGCCGCCCTTGTCGCAGACCGGGCAGTCCAGCGGGTGGTTGATCAGGAGCAGTTCCATCACACCCTGCTGCGCCTTGTCGGCGGCGGCGGAGGTGTGCTGGGTGTGCACGACCATGCCCTCGGTGACCGGGATGGTGCACGAGGCCATCGGCTTGCGCTGGCCCTCCACCTCGACCATGCACTGCCGGCAGGCGCCGACCGGGTCGAGCAGGGGGTGGTCGCAGAACCGGGGGATGGCGATGCCGAGGCGCTCGGCGGCCCGGATGATCAGCTCGCCCTTCTCCGCCAGCACCGGCAGGCCGTCGATGGTCAGGGCTACGTAACCCTCGGGAGTGACGGGCTTCTCGGCGCCGTCGCTCTGGGTCGGGATTCCAGTGGTGACCGTCATGGTCAGCGCGCTCCTGTCATGGCCAGGCTCGGCGCCCACTTGGTGCTGTGCGCCGGATCGAAGGGACATCCGCCGACTCGGAAGTGCTCCAGGTACTCCTCGCGGAAGTACTGGATGGAGGAGGTGATCGGCGCGACCGCGCCGTCGCCGAGGGCGCAGAAGGCCTTGCCCGCGATGTTGTCGCAGATGTCGAGCAGCTTGGCCAGGTCTTCTTCGCTGCCCTGGCCGGCTTCCAGCCGTTTGAAGGCCTGGACCAGCCAGTAGGTGCCTTCCCGGCAGGGGGTGCACTTGCCGCAGGACTCGTGCATGTAGAACTCGGTCCAGCGCAGCACCGCGCGCACGACGCAGACCGTCTCGTCGAAGAGCTGCAGCGCCCTGGTGCCGAGCATGGAGCCGGCCGCGCCGACCGACTCGAAGTCCAGCGGCACGTCGAGGTGCTCCTCGGTGAACATCGGGGTGGAGGAGCCGCCGGGGGTCCAGAACTTCAGCCGGTGCCCGTTGCGGATCCCGCCGGCCAGGTCGAGCAGCTCGCGCAGGGTCATCCCGAGCGGGCCCTCGTACTGTCCGGGCCGGGTGACGTGGCCGGAGAGCGAGTAGAAGACGAAACCGGCCGACTTCTCGGTGCCCAGGGACTTGAACCAGTCGGCGCCGTTGCGCACGATCGCGGGGACCGAGGCGATCGACTCGACATTGTTGACCACGGTCGGCTTCGCGTAGAGGCCGGCGATCGCAGGGAACGGCGGGCGCAGCCGAGGCTGGCCGCGGTAACCCTCCAGCGAGTCCAGCAGCGCCGTCTCCTCGCCGCAGATATACGCCCCGGCGCCGCCGTGCACGGTCAGTTCCAGGTCGAATCCTGAGCCCTGGATGTCCTTGCCGAGGTATCCGGCCTCGTACGCCTCGCGCGCCGCCGCCTGCAGCCGGCGCAGCACGTGCAGCACCTCGCCGCGGACGTAGATGAAGGCGTGGTTGGCCCGGATGGCGTAGGCCGCGATGATCACGCCCTCGATCAGCTCGTGCGGGTTGGCCATCATGAACGGGATGTCCTTGCAGGTGCCCGGTTCCGACTCGTCCGCGTTGACCACGAGGTAGTGCGGCTTGCCGTCGCCCTGCGGGATGAAGCTCCACTTCATCCCGGTGGAGAAGCCGGCGCCGCCGCGGCCGCGCAGGCCGGAGTCCTTCACCAGCGCGATCACCGCGTCCTGGCTCATCGCCAGGGCCTTGGGCAGGGCGGAGTAGCCCTCGTGCCGCTTGTAGCCCTCCAGGGTGTACGACTTCTCGTCGTCCCAGCTGCGGGAGAGCACCGCGGTCAGCTTCGTGCTCATGCGGCTGCTCCTTCCCGGCGAACGATCTTGAGTCCTTCGAGGCTGGCCGGACCGGCCGGACCGCCGCCGTCGATCGCTTCGGGGCGCGGGTCCTCGAACCCGGCCAGGATCCGCTCGGCCGCCTTGAACCCGCAGACCACCGGGCCCCGGGTGGAGGTGACGTCCACTCCACTGCGAAGGCGGTCGACCAGGTCGACCGCCTTCTCCGGAGTCATGTCGTCGAAGAACTCCCAGTTGACCATCATCACTGGAGCGAAGTCGCAGGCCGCGTTGCACTCGATGTGTTCGAGGGTCAGGGTGGCCGGGTGCTGTTCGTCCGCATCGGTCCGTTCGTCGTTGCCGACGCCCAGGTGTTCTTTGAGCTTGGCGAAGATCTCGTCGCCGCCCATGACCGCGCACAGCGTGTTGGTACAGACGCCGACGTGGTAGTCGCCGACCTGCTCACGCTTGTACATGGTGTAGAACGTGGAGACCGCGGAGACCTCGGCCGTGGTCAGGCCGAGTTTCTGCGCGCAGTAAAGGATCCCGTCGCTGGAGACGAATCCCTCATACGACTGGACTAGGTGCAGCAGCGGCAGCAGGGCCGAGCGGGACTGCGGGTAGCGGGCGATGATCGCCGCCGCGTCCGCGTCCAGGCGCTCGGTCACGTCCGCCGGATATCCCTTCGGCGGCGCGGTCGGCATTCCCAGCGAAGTGCTGTGTGTGCTCATCGGTCCACCCCTCCCATCACCGGGTCGATCGAGGCCACCGCGACAATGACGTCGGCGATCATCGAGCCCTCCGTCATCGCGGACACGCATTGCAGGTTGTTGAACGACGGGTCGCGGAAGTGCGCCCGGTAGGGGCGGGTGCCGCCGTCGGAGACCAGGTGGCAGCCGATCTCGCCCTTGGGCGACTCGATCCCCACGTAGACCTGGCCGGCCGGTACCCGGAAGCCCTCGGTGACCAGCTTGAAGTGGTGGATCAGGGCTTCCATGGACTCGCCCATGATGTGCCGGATGTGGTCGAGCGAGTTGCCCATGCCGTCCGCGCCCAGGGCCAGCTGGGCCGGCCAGGCGATCTTCTTGTCGGCCACCATCACCGGTCCGGGCTGGAGCTTGTCCAGGCACTGGTCGATGATCTTGAGGGACTGGTGGACCTCGTCCAACCGGATCCGGAAGCGGCCGTAGGAGTCGCTGGAGTCCCAGGTGCACACGTCGAAGTCGTACTGCTCGTAGCCGCAGTAAGGCTGCGACTTGCGCAGGTCGTGCGGCAGGCCGGTGGAGCGCAGGATCGGCCCGGTGGCGCCCAGCGCCATGCAGCCGGTCAGGTCCAGGTAGCCGACGCCGACCGTGCGGCCCTTGAAGATCGGGTTCTCGTTGCAGAGCTTCTCGATGTCCGGCAGCCGCTTGGGCATCAGGGCCAGGAACTCGCGGATCTTGTCCACCGCGCCGGGCGGCAGGTCCTGCGCGATCCCGCCCGGACGGATGAACGCGTGGTTCATCCGCAGGCCGGTGATCATCTCGAAGATGTCCAGCACCAGCTCCCGCTCGCGGAAGCCGAAGATCATGGCCGACAGCGCGCCCATCTCCATGCCGCCGGTCGCGATACAGACCAAGTGCGAGGAGATCCGGTTGAGCTCCATCAGCAGGACCCGGATGATCTGGGCCCGCTCGGGCACCTGCGCCTCGATGTCCAGCAGCTTCTCCACCGCGAGCGCGTAGGCGACCTCTTGGAAGAACGGAGTCACATAGTCCATCCGAGTGACGAACGTGGAACCCTGTACCCAGCTGCGGTACTCCATGTTCTTCTCGATGCCGGTGTGCAGGTAGCCGATCCCGCAGCGCACCTCGGTCGCGGTCTCGCCTTCGAGCTCGATGATCAGGCGCAGCACGCCGTGCGTGGACGGGTGCTGCGGTCCCATGTTGACCACGACGCGCTCTTCCGGCGACTCGCCGAGCGAGGCGGCGATGTCGTCCCAGTCGCCGCCGGTGACCGTGAACACCCGGCCCGAGGAGTCGTCCCCGTCGCCGTACGGGTCGAAGTCGCCGCGCCTGCCGTCGTCACCGTGCTCGTGCTCGCCGTTCTCGCCGGGGCCTGGTCCGGCCGTCCCGGACTCGGGCTGTTCGGCCTGCTCAGCCATCTCCCCAGCCGCCTCTTCGATTCGAATGCTCATCAGTTGTAGGCCCTCCGCTGGTCGGGGGCCGGAATCTGGGCGCCCAGGAACTCCACCGGGATACCGCCCAGCGGGTAGTCCTTGCGCTGCGGGTGGCCGGGCCAGTCGTCCGGCATCAGGATCCGGGTCAGCGCCGGGTGGCCGTCGAAGACGATCCCGAACATGTCCCAGGTCTCCCGCTCGTGCCAGTCCACTGCCGGGTAGACCGGGTACAGCGACGGGATGTGCGGATCGGCGTCCGGACAGGAGGTTTCCAGCAAGATCCGGCGGTTGTGCGTGACCGACATCAGCGGAATCAGCACGTGCAGTTCGCGGCCGATCTCCTCCGGGTAGTGCACGCCGCTCACGCCGAGGCAGAGCTCGAAGCGCAGCGCCGGATCGTCCCGCAGGGTCTTGGCCACGGCCCGGATGTGCTCGCGCTTGACGTGGAAGGTGAGCTGGTCGCGGAAGAGCACGACTTTGTCGATCGCCAGTTCCGGCGCGAGGTCCTGCTCGTCGAGGGCGCCGAAGAGCTCGTTCTCGACCTCGTCGAAATAGCCGCCGTAGGGCCGCTCGCTCTGGCCGGGCAGCTCGATCCGGCGTACCAGGCGGCCGTAGCCGGTGGTGTCGCCGCCGTTGCGGTTGCCGAACATGCCTTTGCGCACCGCGATGATCTCGGCTTCCTGTACCGCAAGCGGCTGCGGCAGGTTGGCCTTGGTCGACTCGGCGCCCTGGACGGTCGCGGTCTGGGGTTGCGGCTGCGATGGCTGCTGTGGCTGTGGCTGCGATGGCGATTGTGGCTGGGAGGGCGTGCTCATGCCAGCAGTCCCTTCAACTGGATCGTCGGCGTCGCGTTGAGCGCGGCCTGCTCGGCCGCCCGGGCCGCCTCGACCCGGTTCACACCCAGCGGCATCCGCTGGATCTCGGCGTGCAGCTTGAGGATCGCGTCCATCAGCATCTCGGGCCGGGGCGGGCAGCCGGGCAGGTAGATGTCGACCGGGACGACGTGGTCGACGCCCTGCACGATCGCGTAGTTGTTGAACATCCCGCCCGAGGACGCGCAGACCCCCATCGCCAGCACCCACTTGGGGTTGGGCATCTGGTCGTAGATCTGGCGCAGCACCGGGGCCATCTTGTTGCTGACCCTTCCGGCCACGATCATCAGGTCGGCCTGCCGCGGCGAGGCCCGGAACACCTCCATGCCGAACCGGGCCAGATCGTAGCGCCCGGCCCCGGTGGCCATCATCTCGATGGCGCAGCAGGCGAGCCCGAACGTGGCCGGCCACAGGGAGCCCTTGCGCATGTATCCGGCCAGGCCCTCCACCGTGGAGAGCATGAATCCGCTGGGGACCTTTTCTTCAATTCCCATCGAAGCCCTCGCTTCTTAGTCCCACTCGAGGCCACCGCGGCGCCAGACGTAGGCGTACGCGGCGAACACGGTGAGGGTGAAAAGGACCATCTCCACGAGCCCGAACCAGCCGAGCGAGCCGAAGGCCACCGCCCAGGGGTAGAGGAAGACGATCTCGATGTCGAAGACGATGAACAGCATCGCGGTCAGGTAGTACTTGACCGGGAAGCGGCCACCGCCGACCGGCTGCGGAGTGGGCTCGATGCCGCACTCGTAGCTGGCCAACTTGGCGCGGTTGTACCGCTTGGGACCTGTCATCGAGCCCATGATCACCGAGCCGACCGCGAAGCCTCCCGCGATCAGTCCCAGGATCAGGACCGGCACGTACGTGTCCACACGCGCCGCCACCTTTCCGCTGCTAGGTGTACGTTCGGGCCGCCGACGCCTGCGTCGACGGGTGGCGCTGTACCAGAAGCCCCCACCGATTTAGTGAAGGGATTCACAAACTAAAACGCAGAAGCGGGCATTGAGTAACGATGCCCAGCGGCTAATCCTACGGCGAGCCGGATGTGACGTTCGCCACGGGGTGCCTTTTGGGTTGATCGCTGCTCTGTAACGTAGTCCTTACCCGACGTTTCGCGCGCTGTGATCTCCATCACGCCCAGGTCAGGACACTTCGGACCGAAATGGATCACGAATCCGGCATTTCGCTATGATCCGTCTTCAAGGCCCTGTGGCAGACCTGTCACAAAGCCTTCAGGGTCGGCGGGAGAGTGATCCAATCGCGTCTCATTCGGTGGAATCACGATTGGACTTTTTCCTCTACGTTAGGTAGAAGCAAGCCCGGGTTCACCGTTTTCCAGCTCCCTTCCGCGGGCATGCCGAAGCGGCCGACCGGCACTCCCGGTCAGCCGCCGACAAAGAGGTGGATCAGGCGCTGGGTACGATCTTCGTGAGGGCGTTGATGGTCCGGTCCAACGCGTCGCCGCCGCGCGGATCGGTCAGGTTCGCCAGCAGCTTGAGCGTGAACTTCATCAGCACCGGGTGCGACAGCCCGCGCTGGGTGGCCAGCTTCATCACCTTCGGATTACCGATCAGCTTCACGAACATCCGGCCGAGCGTGTAGTACCCGCCGTAGATCTCGGCCAGGGTCTTCGGGTAGTCGGACAGCGCCAACTCCCGGTCGTACGACGTGCGGCGCGACTTCGCCTGCGCGATCACCCGCGCCGCAATCTCGCCGGACTCCATCGCGTAGGTGATCCCCTCGCCGTTGAACGGGTTGACCATCCCTCCGGCGTCGCCGACCAGCAGCAGACCGCGGGTGTAATGCGGCTTGCGGTTGAAGCCCATCGGCAGCGCCGACCCGCGGATCGGCCCGGTCCGGTTCTCCTCGGTCAGCTCCCACTCCGGCGGGGTGCTCGCCAACCAGCGACGCATCATGTCCCGGTAATCGACCTTGCCGAACGCGGTCGAGGTGTTGAGAATGCCCAGCCCGATGTTCGAAGTACCATCACCCATCCCGAAGATCCACCCGTAGCCCGGCAGCAACGTATCGGGATGGTCGGAGTCGCGCAGCTCCAACCAGGACTCAAGCCAGTCGTCGTTGTGCCGCGGGTTCTTGTAGTAGGCACGGTACGCCACACCCATCGGCCGGTCCTCGCGCTTGTGCAGGCCCATGGCGATGGACAGCCGAGTGGAGTTGCCGTCGGCCGCCACCACGATCGGCGCACGGAAGCTGATCTCCGGCTCATTGCGATCCCGGACTCCGTTCGCGCTACCGCCCTCGCCCCCGCTGCCGCTGCCGCCAACTTTGGCGTGCACTCCCACAATCCGTGACGTCCGCTCGTCCAGAATCGGACCGGTTACGTTGCAGTTCTCCAGCAGCCGCGCTCCGGCCTTCTGCGCCTGGCGTACCAGCAACTCGTCGAAGTCTGCTCGCGGCCGCACCAATCCATAGTTGGGATGCGCGGCCAGGTCCGGCCAAGCGAGCTCCAACTGCTGCCCGCCACCGAGGATGCGAAGGCCCTTGTTATGCAGCCAGCCGTTCTCGACCGACGTATCGATGCCCATCCGGACCAGCTGGGTGACCGCGCGCGGGGTGAGCCCGTCGCCGCAGATCTTCTCCCGCGGGAACTCGGTCTTCTCCAACAACAGCACGTCGAGCCCCGCCTGGGCGAGATGGTAAGCCGTCGTCGAACCCGCCGGACCGGCGCCGACGACGATCACATCCGCGGTGTTCTCGCTGTGCTCAGCGGCGACGGCTGTCATAGTGCCCGACCTCTTTACGATGCGCAGTTGGATTCGTCGAGCGAGTCTACCTGCGGGCCCTTGCGCGCTTCGCCGTGGGCAGGTGCCAGGATAGGAGACATGAGCAGAGCTTCCATGGAGAAAGAGCCGCACGAAGTGGCGGCGATGTTCGACGGAGTGGCCGAACGCTACGACCTTACCAACGACGTGCTGTCACTCGGCCAGACCCGGCAGTGGCGCAAAGCGGTGACCACGGCAGTGGACCCGAAGCCCGGCGAGCGCATCCTCGACCTGGCCGCCGGCACCGGAACCTCCTCCCTGCCGTTCCAACTGGCCGGAGCGAGCGTCGTCGCGTGCGACTTCTCCCTCGGCATGCTGGAGGTAGGCCGCCAACGCAATCCCCACCTGGACTTCGCCGCCGGAGACGCAACCCAACTCCCCTTCGCCGACGCGACGTTCGACGTGGTGACCATCTCCTTCGGCCTACGCAACGTGGTGGACACCACCGCCGCCCTCCGTGAGATGCGCCGGGTAACCAAGCCGGGCGGACGACTGCTGGTCTGCGAGTTCTCCCACCCGACTAACGGCCCACTGCGCACCGCCTACCTCGAATACCTGATGCGCACCCTCCCGGCGGTAGCCCGCAAGGTAGCCACCAACCCGGACGCGTACGTCTACCTGGCCGAGTCCATCCGCTCCTGGCCCGACCAGCGCGGCCTGGCCACCCTGATCCGCGCCGCCGGCTGGTCCCGCCCCGCCTGGCGCAACCTCACCGGCGGCATCGTGGCTCTGCACCGGGGCTTCGCCGAGTAGTCGGAGCGGACCGGGCAAATTCGTTTGATCGGCGGACACCGGTGTCGTTGACTGGCCTTCCACTACAACAGGAAGACAACGATGCCGACCACGCCGACCGACTACGAATACCAGCGCTTTACCGCCGCCGAAACCGAGCAGTTGGTAGACCTCCTCACTGGAGAGCGCTGGCCGTACCACGGTCCGCACGGGATGACCCCGGACACGGTTCGCCGCAAGGTAGCCGAGGGCGATTTCGACAGCGAGTCCACCCAGACGTTTTGGATCATCGGCAGCGACGGCGGCCGCGACGGTGAACGAATCGGCCTGCTCCGCATCTGGGACCTGGCCGACGACACACCGATGTTCGACATCCGAATACGGGCGGCCCACCGCGGCCATGGCATCGGCGTACAGGCGATCGTGTGGCTCACTGAGTACGTCTTCACCAATTTCGCGATTGCCCACCGCATAGAGGGCACCACGCGCCAGGACAACGTGGCTATGCGCAAGGTGTTCCGGCGGTGTGGGTACGTGAAGGAGTCTCATTACCGCGACGCCTGGGCCGGGGCGGGCGGGGTTGTGTATGACTCGATCGGCTATGCCGTTCTTCGGCGGGATTGGGTCAGTGGTGCTATGACGCCGGTTGAGTGGGACGACGAACCCGGCGACTGATGCGGTGTGGCTTGGTTTAGGCGATTACGTGGCGGTTTACTACGAACTGCGGGCCTCCGGCGGGCCGGGCTCCAAGGG
>Ga0302314_10008111_pt1 | contig 18744 bp, 19 predicted proteins | sample III_Palsa_N2_3_FD_200533 | JGI IMG/M metagenome (GOLD analysis project Ga0302314, IMG submission 200533) | Peat permafrost microbial communities from Stordalen Mire near Abisko, Sweden - III_Palsa_N2_3 | ecosystem: Environmental > Terrestrial > Soil > Palsa > Peat permafrost | place: Sweden...
GATCGCGCAGTCAACACCGATCAGAGCCAGAAATACGTGCTCCTGCTCGGAGCCGACAACAAGGTCGAGTACCGCAAGGTCAAGCTCGGGCGGGTGATCGACGGGTTGCGCATCGTGCGCGAGGGCTTGAAGCCGGGCGATGTGATCGTCGTCAACGGGGCGCAGCGGGTGCATCCCGGCCTCGCCGTAACGCCGCAGCGGGTGACCATGGGCGGTGACCTGCCGGCGTCGGGTGCGTCGACGCCGGGCGCGTCCACGCCGGGTGCGTCCACGCCGGGCGTTTCGTAGCGCCGTCATGAACATTTCCTCGTTCTTCATCGAGCGCCCGATTTTCGCCTCGGTGCTCGCGATTCTCCTCACGGTTGCGGGCCTTCTGGCCATGCCCGTGCTTCCCATCAGCGAATATCCGGAGATCGTGCCCCCGACGGTCGTCGTGAGCGGACAGTATCCGGGCGCCTCGCCCAAGACCATCGCAGAGACCGTGATCACGCCGCTCGAGCAGCAGATCAACGGCGTCGAGAATGCGATCTACACCGAATCCACGGCGACACCGGACGGCAGCTTCTCGATCACGGTCACTTTCCGGCTGGGCACCAACCTCGACATCGCGCAGGTGCAGACGCAGAACCGGGTCTCGCAAGCCGAGCCGCGCTTGCCGGAGGTGGTGCGCCAGGTCGGCCTGGTGACGCAAAAGCGCTCTCCCGATCTCACCATGGTGGTGTTCCTGAAGTCCGCCGACGGCCGCTACGATTCGCTCTACCTGCGCAACTACGCCGTCATTCAGATCAGGGATGTGCTCGCGCGCCTGCAGGGCGCGGGTGATGTCGAGGTGTTCGGCTCGGGCGACTACGCCATGCGGCTATGGCTCGATCCCGGCAAGCTCGCCGCCCGCAGCATCGACGTGGACGAGGTGCTGGCCGCCGTCCGCGAGCAGAACGTGCAGGTCGCGGCCGGCCAGATCGGCGGCCAGCCGGCGCTGCCGGGGACGCAGTTCCAGTACATCGTCAATGCGCAGGGCCGGCTGCAGACCGAGCAAGAGTTCGAGAACATCGTCATCAAGAACGGCGCGAACGGCGAGACGACTTATTTGCGCGACATCGCCCGCCTCGAGCTCGGTCCGGAAACCTACGCCCTGCGCAGCATGCTCGACGGCAAACCGGCGGTGGCGATCCCCGTGTTCCAGCTGCCGGGCGCGAATGCGCTCGACCTGTCGACCGCGGTGCGCACGACCATGAAGGATCTCGCCAAGAACTTTCCCGAGGGCGTGAGCTACGAGATCGACTACGACCCGACGGTATTCGTGCGCAGCTCCATCCATGCCGTGGTGCACACCCTGTTCGAGGCGGTGCTGCTCGTCGTGCTGGTGGTGGTCGTGTTCCTCCAGACCTGGCGCGCCAGCGTCATTCCCTTGGTCGCCGTGCCCGTCGCGATCATCGGCACCATGGCGGCGCTGCTGCTCGCGGGATTTTCCATCAACTCGCTCACTTTGTTCGGCCTCGTGCTCGCGACGGGTATCGTGGTCGACGATGCCATCGTGGTGGTGGAGAACATCGAGCGCAAGATCGAGGACGGTCTCAATCCGCACGCGGCCGCGCACGCGGCCATGGCGGAGGTCACGCGGCCCATCATATCCATCATGCTGGTGCTGTGCGCCGTGTTCATCCCGGTCGCCTTCGTGAGCGGCCTCACCGGCCAGTTCTACCGGCAATTCGGCATCACCATCGCCGCCAGCACCATCATCTCGACGTTCAACTCCTTGACGCTCTCGCCTGCGCTCGCGGCGCTGCTGCTGAAGCCGCGCAACGCGCCGCCCGACGCCTTCCAGCGCGCCATCAACAAAGTGCTCGGTGGTTTCTTCCGTGTCTTCAACCGCGTCTTCGAGCGCGCCTCGGACCGCTACGGCCACGGCGTGTCGCGGCTCGGCGCGCTGCGCGGCGGGGTGCTTGCTGTGTTCGCGGTGCTGCTGGTGTGCACGTGGGGCATGTTCCACGTGGTTCCCGGCGGCTTCATTCCGGCTCAGGACAAGCAGTATCTGGTCGGCATCGTGCAGCTGCCCGACGCGGCCTCGCTGGATCGGACCGAGAGCGTGGTGAAGCGGATCTCCGAAATCGCCGCCCACACGCCCGGCGTGGATCACACCATCGGCTTCTCGGGTCTTTCGATCCAAGGCTTCGTGAACTTGAGCAACGCGGCCGTGTGCTTCTTCCCCTTGACGCCGTTCGAGGAGCGCACGACCAAGGATCTGTCCGCGGGTGCGATCGCGGCCGCACTCAACAAGAAGTTCGGCGCCATTCAGGACGCAGTGATTTTCGCCGTGCCGCCGCCGCCCGTGCAGGGTCTCGGCAACACGGGCGGATTCAAGCTATTCATTCAGGATCGGGGTGCGCACGGCTACGACGAGCTTGCGCGCGTCACCAACGAGGTCATGACCAAGGCTCGCGAGCAGCATGAGCTCAACCCGTATGCGACGTACACGACGTTCCAGAACAGCGTTCCGCAGCTCTATGCCGATGTCGATCGAGTGAAGGCAAAGCAGCAGTCGGTGCCGCTGTCGAGCGTGTTCGATACGCTGCAAGCGTACCTGGGCTCGGTCTACGTGAACGACTTCAACCGCTTCGGGCGTACCTACCGCGTTTACGCCCAGGCCGAGCCGCAGTTCCGCAGTCAGCCCGAGGACATCGCGAACCTCAAAATGCGCAATTTGCATGGCGACATGGTGCCCATGGGCGCGGTGGCGGACGTGCGCTTCCAAGCGGGTCCCGATCGGGTATCGCACTACAACGTTTATCTGGCGGCCGACGTCAACAGTCAGGGCGCGCCGGGGGTCTCGTCCGGTCAAGCCGTTGCCGCGATGGAGCGCGTTCTCAAGGACACCCTGCCGAACGGCTTCGGGTACGAATGGACCGATCTCACCTTCCAGCAGAAAACCGCCGGCAATACCGCGCTCCTCGTATTTCCGATCTGCGTGATGCTGGTGTTCCTGATTCTGTCCGCGCAGTACGAGAGCTGGGCCCTGCCGCTCGCCGTGATCCTCATCGTCCCCATGTGTTTGCTCTCCGCCATGGTGGGGGTATGGCTCAAGGGATCGGACAACAACGTGCTCACCCAGATCGGCTTCATCGTGCTGGTGGGTCTCGCCTGCAAGAACGCGATCTTGATCGTGGAGTTTGCGCGCGCGCGGGTCGTTGCCGGACTCAGCCCGGTGGATGCGGCGGTGGAGGCGTGCCGGCTGCGGCTGCGGCCGATTCTCATGACCTCGTTCGCCTTCATCATGGGCGTGATTCCGCTGGTCATTGCCGCAGGCGCCGGCAGCGAGATGCGCCAGGCGATCGGCATCGCGGTATTTTCCGGCATGCTGGGCGTGACCTCGTTTGGCCTCTTCTTGACGCCGGTGTTCTTCGTGACCATAGAGCTCTTTCTCGCGCGTCATCATCCCGCCGCCGCGGGCAGGCCTCTCGGCTACGCGGCGGTCGAGACGGAGGAGCCGCGCCGTGCGTGAGGTCCGAGGGCACGCGGCCGCGTTTGCGATTTTCGCCGGTGCGCTGCTCGCCGCGTGCGCCGTGGGGCCCAACTATCATCGGCCGCCCGCAGCCGTCGATTCGCACTTTGCGAACGCTTCGGAACCCGGCCTCGCCGAAGGAGATCCCGCCGAGCGCTACTGGATCAGCTTCGGAGATCCCTTGCTGACGCAACTCGTCGAGGACGCCATCGTGCACAACCCCGACTTGCAGGCGGCGACGGCGAACTTGCAGGCGGTGCGGGCGATACGCCGTCTTGCGGGCTTCGACCAGTTTCCGACGGTCACCGCGAACGCGGGCTATGCGAAGGTGCTCGAGTCGGGCCAGGAACTGCCCGGCTACCCGTTCAATCAGCGCGAGTTCGATACGGCGCAAGCCGGGTTCGACGGGTTGTGGGAGCTCGATCTGTTCGGCCGGGTCCGGCGCAACGTCGAGGCGGCGCGCGCGGACGTCGGTGCCAGCGAGGCGACTCTGCGCGATGCCCGGGTGAGCGTCATCGCCGAGGTCGCGCGCGATTACTTCATTTTGCGCGGCCTGCAAGATCAGCTCTCCCTGACGCGCAGGAACGCCGCCAATCAAGAGAGCACCGTGAAGCTCACTTACACGCGCCTCGAGGCGGGTCGCGGCAATGAGCTCGATACTTCACGCGCCGTGGCGGAATATCAGACCACGCTCTCGACCATTCCCACGCTCGAGGCCTCCATTGCGACCACCATCTATCGCATCAGCGTGCTCACGGGCCGCGCCCCGACGGCGCTTAATGCGCAGCTGTCCGCCGCCGCGCCGATGCCCGCGCTGCCCCCCTTCAGCGCGATCGGCACGCCGGAACGGCTGCTGCGCCGGCGGCCCGACGTGCGGGTGGCGGAGCGGCAGCTCGCGGCCGCCACCGCGCGCATCGGCGTGGCCATGGGAGACTTGTTTCCGAAGGTCACGCTGATGGGCGAGGTGGGATACTCGGCGGCATCCTTCGGCGAATTCGGCCAGAGCCAGGCGCGGTACTTTCAGGCCGGTCCGAGCATCTCCTGGGCGGCCTTCGACATGGGCCGCGTGCTCGCGCGAATCGGCGAGTCGCGAGCTCAAACCGACGCGGCCGTCGCGAGCTATCAGAGCGCCGTGCTGAACGCGCTTTCGGATGCCGAGGGGACCATGATCACTTACGGGCGCACCCAGAACCAGCGGCAAGCCCTGCAGATCGCCGCGGCCGCAAGCGACAAAGCGGCCGATCTCGCGGAGCAGCGCTTCGAAGGCGGATTGATCGACTTTCTCGAGGTGCTCGACGCGCAGCGCACGGCATTGAGCGCCGAGCTAGTCCTCTCGCAGAGCCGCACCGATTGCGCGACCGCGCTCATTGCCGTCTACAAGGCGCTCGGGGCCGGCTGGGCGATCCCCGAATCGAGCGCGCCCGTCGCAGCGAACCGCTAAAGACCGATTGAAACGGCCCCGAGCCGCTTACAACGTCTGGTTATGAGCCCATAACACATGTGAACTGGCAAGGCCCGTCACGCGGGCTCATCATCGTGAGATGAACGGAGGACTGAAAGCAACGCTGAAACGCTGGTTCGGGGAAGCCGGGGAATCCGTCGAGGAGGGCGCGCTCGCGGACATCAACCGCGGGTTCGTGTCGCTCTCGGCGCAGCAGCGCATCGAGCAGGCGGCGGAGCTCTTGCCGGCCGAGTACGTGCTCACCTCGAGCTTCGGTGCGCAGGCCGCGGTCATGCTGCATTTGACGAACACGGTGATTCCCAACATACCGGTGATACTGATCGACACCGGCTATCTGTTTCCGGAGACCTACCAGTTCATCGATGAGCTTACCGGCCGGTTGAAGCTCAATTTGAAGGTGTTCCGTTCCGACGCTTCGCCGGCATGGCAGGAGTCGCGCTTCGGCAAGCTCTGGGACCAGGGCCTAACGGGCATCGAGAAATACAATCGATTGAACAAGCAGGAGCCTATGGAGCAGGCCCTGGGCGCCCTCGGCGCCGAGACCTGGTTCGCGGGCTTGCGGCGGGATCAGGCGGACACGCGTGCCCACATCGCGCCGCTCGAGCGCAAACGCGGGCGATACAAGGTGCATCCGATATTCGACTGGACGGACCGCGACGTCGGGCACTATCTGGAACAGCATGGCTTGCCCTACCACCCGCTGTGGGAAAAGGGCTATCCGTCCATCGGCGATTGGCACACGACACGTTCGCTCGCCGAAGTGGACCGGGTCGAGGATCTGCGCTTCTTCGGTTTGAAGCGCGAGTGCGGCTTGCACGAGGGCTGACGCGGCCGGCTTCGGTGGTACCCGGCTCGGCGCCCCGGCTGGGCGCCCCCCCCTCAACCCACAAACATCAAGCGCTCGCTGACCACGGCGAGCATGAGGGCGATGAGCGTGCGCGTGAACGCGGCGGGCAGACGGATGGTCAGCCGCGTTGCGAGCAATATTCCCGGAATCGAGCCGATCAGAAGGCACGCCAGTACGCGCAGGTCGGTGTGCCCCAGCATGGCGTGGCCCGCCGCGGCGATGGCGGTCATCGGCAGCGCATGCGCGATGTCGGTTGCCACCAGCCGTTCCGACGTGAGACGCAGGGGATAAAGAGCGAGGAGCGCGACGATACCGAGTGCGCCGGCGCCCACGGATGTCAATCCGACGCCCGCCCCGAGCAGCGCGCCGGCGGCCACGGTGAACGACAACTTGTGGCGCTGGGTTTGGTCGAGCCATGCCGCCGTGATCGAGAGGCCGAGCCGGCGGAGCCACGGCTGCAATAGCAACGCGAGCGCCGCAATGGCCAGGATGACCGACAGGCAGCGCGAAACCACCGCATCGAGCGCAACCGGAGTGTGGTGCGACAACCAGAGCCAGCCGACGACCCCGGCACAGGCGGGCACACTGCCGAGCGCAAGGCGCCCGACGATTCGCCAGTCCACCCGGCGACTGAAACCCGACGAGGCAGTCGCCGCGAGCTTCGTGGTGGCCGAGAACACGAGGTCAGTGCCCACCGCCACCGCGGGGGGCTGGCCGAAGCAGAGCACGAGCAGCGGCGTCATCAACGAGCCTCCCCCGACGCCGGTTAGCCCGATGAGCAGGCCCACGGACCCGCCGCACAAGACGTAGAGGAGAGGTTGTGTATTCATGCAGCAGGCCATGATCGCGAGGCGCCCGGTGCTTGTCCTCTGCTTGCGCGGCATAAGCTTGTGCGCAGCGCGCATTGCAGTCGCCGTCTACGCGATATATTACATGATTAATAACTCGTAAGTTAATGAAATAAAACAGATAAATATGATCAGTGCGCGTAAGCCTGTCAGTCTGCGCCTACCGGGCGTGCCGTCCTTTTAGCATTGTGCGTGCGCGGCTTGCGCCCGTAGCGTAGCTGCTGTCAGGCTTCAAGGAGCATTACCCCATGACGAGCAGCACTCCCAAGGTGCCTCCGAGCGACCGAGGACCGAGTCACGCGGACAAGCATCCCGACAAGAACGAGAAAAAAGCGATCCACGAGAGTCGGAAACCCACCGCGTCGACACCGGGAGGCTTTCAGAACGATCCCGATGATCCAACCAATCCCAATGAGGCCATCGAAAGACACCGAAGAAAGCTGCGACCCTGACGTTCCGTTGCGGGAGAAGCTCCGGGACATCGGAGGGATCTTCGTCAAATCCGTGACTGCATGGGTGGATCACAGCGCCTCGAGCATGGGCGCGGCTCTTGCTTTCTACACCCTGTTCTCGGTGGCGCCGATCTTGATCATCGCGCTTTCGCTGGCCGGCTATTTCTTCGGGGCGCACACGGCGGAGACCGAGTTGCTCGCGCAGCTGCGCGATCTCACCGGAAACGCGGGCGCCGACGCATTGCAGAGCGTTCTCGCCAGCGCGCAGTACAGCGACAAGAAAGGGATGGCGGCCGTCGTCGGCGTAGTGACCTTGATCATCGGCGCAACCAGCGTGTTCGGCGAGTTGCAGCACTCGCTCGATGTGGTCTGGAGCTCGACCCGCCAGTCCGATTCGGGCTGGTGGGAAATGGTTCGGCAGCGCCTGCTATCCTTCGGCATGGTCCTCGGGGTCGGATTCTTGTTGCTGGTCTCGCTCATCGCGAGCGCCGTGCTTGCAGGCATCGGCAGCTGGATGCAGGAGCGCCTGCCCGGACTTGCGATCACCTTGCCGATTCTGGACGTGATTCTGAGCTTCGCCATGACCGTGCTGTTGTTCGCGATGATCTATAAATACGTCCCCCGCGAGACCATCACGTGGCGCGATGTGTGGGTGGGCGCGGCGGTGACGGCTTTTCTGTTCACCGCGGGCAAGTCGCTGATCGGACTCTATCTCGGCCGCAGCTCCTTCAGCGGTGCCTATGGCGCCGCGGGCTCGCTCGTCGTGCTGCTCATGTGGGTGTACTACTCGGCGCAGATTTTTCTGCTGGGCGCGGAGTTCACCCGCGCGTTCGCGTATTCGCGCGGCTCGCACGTGTCGCGATTGGGAGCGCTGAATGCCGCTGCCGATTGAGCAGTACGCGCTCATCGGCGATTGCCACACGGCGGCGCTCGTGGGGTCGGACGGCTCGATCGATTGGATGTGCGTTCCACGGTTCGACTCGGGTGCTTGCTTCGCGGCGTTGCTCGGCGGCCCGGAGCACGGTCGCTGGCGCATCGGCCCGAGTGGCAAGATCACCGCCGTGCATCGCAAGTACCGCGAGGGCACTCTGATTCTCGAGACGGAGTTCGAGACCCCCGAGGGGCGCGCGCGGCTCACCGACTTCATGCCGGCTTCGCGGACTCGTTTCGACGTGGTGCGCATCATCGAGGGTCTCAGCGGCCGGGTCGCCATGAGTCTGGAGCTCATCGTGCGGTTCGACTACGGCTCGATCGTTCCGTGGGTGCGCCGCTGCGGGGACGTGCTGGTCATGACCGCGGGGCCCGACACCCTCGAGCTGGCCGGCTCGATTGCGGTGGAAGGCGACGGCATGAAGAGCGTGGCCGAGTTCACCGTCGGCGCCGGCGAGCGTCAGTGGCTCACACTCAACTACCGCTACTCGCACTTCGATACCTTGCCGACGGTCGATCCTTTTCAGGAGCTCGAGGAGGCCGACAAGCTCTGGCACAAGTGGTCGGGGCGCAGCGCCCCGCAGCGCCGCTGGCGCGAGCCGGTCGAGCGGTCGTTGATCACCCTCAAGGCGCTGCAGTACCGGCCGAGCGGCGGCATCATCGCGTCCCCCACCACCTCGCTCCCCGAGAAACTGGGCGGTGTGCGCAACTGGGACTATCGATTTTGCTGGTTGCGCGATGCCACCTTCGCTTTGAATGCCTTGCTGCTGGCGGGCTACATCGAGGAAGCCACGCAATGGCGCGAATGGCTGCTGCGGGCGGTGGCCGGATCAGCCAAGGACCTGCAAATTCTGTACGGCGTCACCGGAGTCCGACGCCTCGATGAATACGAGATCTCCTGGCTCCCGGGCTATCAAGGCGCAGCCCCCGTCCGCGTGGGCAATGCCGCCTCCAAGCAGTGCCAGCTCGACGTGTACGGCGAGGTGATGGACACCTTGCACCTGGCGCGCATCTCCGGTCTCGATCCCGAGCCCGCGGCCTGGGATCTGCAGGTGGCGCTGGTCGAGTTCCTCGAATCGCATTGGCAGTCTCCCGATGAGGGCATCTGGGAAGTGCGCGGCCCTCGACAACACTTCACGCACTCCAAGATGATGGCCTGGGTGGCTTTCGATCGGGTCATCAAGGACGCCGAGCGCGACGGGCTCGAGGCGCCGCTCGAGCGATGGAAGCGCGCACGCGATGCGATTCACGCCGAAGTCTGCGCACGAGGATTCGATGCGCAGCGCGGCGCCTTCGTTCAGTCCTACGAGTCGCCCTACCTGGATGCGAGCATTCTTTTGATGGCGCAAGTGGGCTTCCTGCCGCCCGACGATGCGCGCGTGCGCGGCACCATCGCCGCGATCGAGCGCGAGCTGATCGTCGAGGGGCTGGTGATGCGCTACTCCACCGACACGCGCGTCGATGCGTTGCCGGCGGGCGAGGGCGCATTCCTGCCTTGCTCATTCTGGCTCGCGGATGCCTACGCGCTGACGGGTCGGCGCGCGGACGCCGAGGCGCTGTTCGAGCGATTGCTCGCCCTGCGCAACGATGTCGGCCTGCTCGCCGAGGAGTACGATCCGCGCAGCAGGCGCATGCTCGGGAATTTTCCGCAGGCGCTGACGCACATGGCGCTCGTCAATACCGCGCGCTTGCTGTCCATGCCGGAGGCGGAGACGAAGTCCGCGCTCCGACAAGGCGAGCGGCCCGCGACGGCCGCTATGTCGCCTTCCGCAGAGGTTGCTGCCGGCGATCGCGCCCCGGGCTGACGCGCCCCGGGCTGACGCGCCCCCGGCTGACGCGCCCCGGGCTGAGCCCGCGCAAAGGCGCCGTTCCCCCGAGCGAAGGATTCCTTTAAACTCCTACAAACAAAGCGGTCATGCCAATCGACTCGAGTCTTCACCCGATAGGATTACAGCGATGCAACACAAAAAAATCTCTCGTCGTGCGTTGGTCAAGAGCGGCCTCATTGCGGGTGCGCTGGTTCCGGCCATCGGACTCTTAGGTAACGCGGCCCGCGCTCAGGCGCCTACGCCTCTGGATCCGAACGATCCAACCGCGAAGTCGCTCAGCTTCGTAACCGACGCGAGCAAGGTCGACGCGGCGGCGAATCCGACCTACAAGGCCGGTCAGCGCTGCGGCACGTGCGCGCAGTTCACGGGCAAGGCCGGCGCGGCCAGCGGCGGCTGCAACATCTTCGTCGGGCACACCGTACCGGCGACCGGATGGTGCAAAGTGTGGGCGCCGAAGGCCTGAATTGAGCGCGGAGCGGGCGATCGCTTCGCTCCATCAGACCGTGCGGGAGATCTGCCTGTGGCTTCCCGAGGCGGAGGAGTTTCTGTCGCACGGCTCGCCCAATTTTCGGGTGTGCGGCAAGACGTTCGCGACCTACGTCGTCAATCATCACGGCGACGGACGGGTGGCGCTCTGGCTACCTGCGCCTCAAGGGGCGCAGGAGCATCACCTACGTGCCTCCGCGGCACACTTCTTCGTGCCTCCTTACGTCGGTGTGCGCGGCTGGCTGGGCGTGCATCTCGATCGAGGTCTGGCGTGGCAACGCGTGGCCGAGCTGGTCCGCGAGGCCTATCTGCACGTGGCGCCGCGGCGTCTGAAGCCGAGCCTGGGGGCGACCCCATCGATTGCCGCCCCTCGAAAGATGCCGGCAGCGCGCGACATCGACCCGTTCCAGTCGCGGCGCGGGAAAGCGGTTCTTACAGTCCTGCGCGGCGTGTGCCTCGCGCTGCCCGAAACGAGCGAGGGCAGCCAGTTCGGGCATCCGGTATGGAAGGTGGGAGTGCGCTCGTTCGTGATCGCGCGCCATGAGGGCACGACGCTCACTGCGTGCTTCTGGGCGGGCGCATCCGAGCAGAGCCTGTTGACCGCGGATCCGCGCTTTGGCATTCCGCCTTACTTCGGTCACCGCGGCTGGATCGCACTCGACGTGAGCGAGCATTGCGATCGGTCCGAGATCGCGGCACTCGCGTTGCAAAGCTACCGGCACTTCGCGTTGAAGCGCATGCTGAAGGTACTCGCGGACAGGGAGCTTTGATGGCCAAAGTCTATTTCGTCACTGTATACCGGCAGGTGAAGGATCCGGACAAGCTCGCTGCCTATGCAAAGCTGGCGGGACCCGCGATCGAGGCGGCAGGCGGCCGCTTCCTGGCGAGGGGCGTGCCGTCGAAGGCCTATGAAGCCGGGCAGCTGGAGCGTACGGTGATCATCGAGTTCGACTCCCTCGAACAGGTGACCGCGATGTACGACGGCACCGCTTATCAGCGAGCCCTGGAGGCGCTCGGCGACGGCGCCGTGCGAGACATTCGCGTCATCGGGGGCGTTTAAGTAGACTAACTGCTTTCATCGCGAGGCAATGACGTTGGACGCTCCCGCCGACTCCGCCGTTCCCAGCGCCGCGGCGCGCGCCCTGCTCGAACGTTTGATTGCCTTCCAAACCGTCTCGCGCGACTCCAATCTTGGGCTGATCGAGTGGGCGCGGGATCATCTGGTCGGTCTCGGCGCAACGGCCCGGCTCACCTACGACGCCGCCGGCAAAAAAGCCAACTTGTTCGCTACGCTGGGCGAGGAGCGCGAGCCCGGACTCGTTCTGTCCGGCCACACGGACGTCGTGCCCGTCGACGGACAGAACTGGGATACGGATCCGTTCAACGCGGTGGAGCGCGACGGTAAGCTCTATGCGAGAGGCTCGGCGGATATGAAGGGATTCATCGCCGTGGCGCTTGCGCAGGCGCCGAAGTTCGCCGCCGCCTTGAACGCCGGACGTCTCGAACGTCCGATTCACTATGCGCTCAGCTACGACGAAGAGGTGGGCTGCATCGGCGTGCGCGGCCTCATTCGCGACCTTCAAGAGCACGGCATCAAGCCGGCCGGTTGCGTGGTCGGCGAGCCCACCTCGATGCAGCCCATCATCGCGCATAAGGGAATGAACCGTTTCCGCTGCACGGTGCGCGGGCGGGAAGCGCACTCGAGCTACGTGACGCACGGCGTGAACGCGATCGAGTATGCCGCGCGCCTCATCGTGTACATCCGCCAGATCGCGGATCGTCTCGCGCAATTCGAGCAGCGCGATTGCGGCTTCACCGTCCCCTATACCACGCTCTCGACGGGCCTCATCCGCGGCGGCATCGCCGCGAATGTGGTGCCCAAGGAATGCGAGTTTCAGTTCGATCTGCGCACGTTGCCGCACGCGTCCGCGGATGCTCTCCATCAGGAGATTCGCGCTCAGGCGGACTTGCTTGCACGCGAGATGCGAGCCATCGAGCCGCAAGCGGGCATCGACCTGGAATGGGCGAGCCAGACACTCGGCCTCGAGTCGGCCGAAAGCGATGCGATCGTGCAATGGGCGATGAAGCAAAGCCGGCGCAACTCGACCGGCAAGGTCTCCTATGGCACCGAGGCGGGCCTCTTCAAGCAGATGGGCGTGCCCACGGTGATCTTGGGCCCGGGTGACATCGCCGAGGCACATCGGCCGAACGAGTTCGTCGCGCTCGAGCAGCTGGCGCAATGCGAGGCATTCATGGGGCGCATCCTCGCGGAAGGGTTTCCGGCAGGCTAGGTCGCTGCGCCGCTACGCGAGCCGCAGCACCGCGGCTCCGAGGGCGATCGTACAGGCCGCCGCGACTCGCGTGGGACCGACACGCTCCTTCAGCAACAATCCCGAAATGATGACCCCGAACAGGATCGAGCTTTCCCTCAAGGCGGCGACCACGGCGATAGGCGCAATGGTCATCGCCCAGAGCGCCAAGCCGTAGGAAATGACCGTACCCACTCCGCCGATCAACCCAAAATACCAGTTGCGGCGGGCATATTCCGAGACGGCGCCTCTGCCGCGGGTGCGTATCGCCCAGGCGGCGAAAGGCACGCCGCTGACGAGAAAAATCCACAGCGTATAGGCGGCCGGCGCCCCTGAATGGCGTACGCCCAAGCCGTCGATCAGCGTGTAGCCGGCAATCACCACGGCGTTGAGGAGGGCGAGCGCAATCCCACTGCGATTCCTGCGACGATTCCCTGCGGCCATGCCTAGGATCCCCAGGCAAATCACTGCGACGCCGATCCACATCGTGACCGTGAGGCGTGCGCCCAAGGCAAGCACGCTCACGCCTCCCACCAAAAGCGGAGCCGTGCCGCGCATCAAGGGATAGGTCTCGCTCATGTCGGCTATGTGATAAGTGCGGGCGAGCAGTCCAAAGTAAGCGATTTGGAACAAAGAAGAGGCGAGGATGAAGGGCCAGCTTCCGGGGTTCGGCTGGCGCAGCGCCGGCAGGGATATGGCCGCCAACAGGGCTGCCGATGTGGTGACCAGCACCGTGGTGAGCAGCTTGTCGCCGGCACCTTTCACGATGGCATTCCAGCTCGCATGCAGCAAAGCGGCGAACAAGACTATTGTAAATACAGCGAGCGGCATGGCCGGCCTCCTCGATAATGCGGCAACCGAATCGCTGCTGAATCAGCAGCTTATGCGTGCCGGGTCCCCCCTAGCTTCTCACCCCGCCACGAGTATCATAGTTGAAGGTGGATGATCAGGAGAGCGGCATGCCGGCAATCAAGGTTCGAAATTTGCGGGATGATCTTGCGTTCGGTTCGATCGTGGAAGGCGTGAACCGGCAGACGTTGGCCGACGACGATGTGCGCGGCCAGCTCAACGCGCTGTTCGAAAATCGCGGCTTCATCGTGTTCAAGAACGTCGAGCCCACTGCGAAGATGCAGGTGGATCTCAGCAAGGTCTTTGGGCCGCTCAAGGATCATCCGACCAAGACCACGCCGCGCGATGCCGCTTCGGAGGATCTCGCCGAAGGCGTGATCGACATGCACTATGTGCCCAACAATGATCCGAACAATGTCGGGGGCTTGGTGGAAGTCGGCGGCCGGCGGCTGGCGCGCTTCTCACCGTGGCATTTCGACCATTGCTACAACGACGAACTGAACCGCGCCGGGGTGTTGCGCGCGCCGATCAACGCACCCGAGGGCGGGCGTACGGGGTTCACCGACGGGGTCGAGCTCTACAAGAAATTCCCGAAGGACATGCTCGCGAAGCTCGAGAAAATGAACATCATCTACACGCTGGACGTGAGGCTCACGAAAATGCGCTTCGGCGTGAACTTCGTACCGCTCGGCGATGCGCCGCAGGCGAAAGAGCTGCTCAAAGAAGTCGCCATTTTCCCCCGTGCGATGCACCCCGCGGTTTGGACCAGACGCAGCGGCGAGAAAGTGCTGCACGTCGGTCCTTGGATGAGCGTCGGCATCGAACACCACGAGACTGCGGAGGGCGACGCCTTCCTCGACGAGGTCTGCCACACCGTCAACCGCTTGGCAGCCGGTTCCAGCGGCTACTGGCACGACTGGACGAACACCGACATGGTCATCTGGGACAATTGGCGCATGCTGCACGCCGTCGAAGGCTGCGATGCCAAATACGAGCGACGCACGCTGCGCACGACAATCAAGGGCGACTATGGCCTCGGCTATTTCGAGGACGGCAAGAAGATCGGCGAGGTCCACCGCGTGATCGCGGACTAGGGGCGCGCCAACCGCGGGGGCCGGACAATACTACCGCAATGCCCCAGGCGGCGCCTCGCGCAGCTCCTCGCGAACGATTCGCGCTCCAGCGACCATTGCCGCCATTTTTCCCGCCGCCACTTCGCGCGGCAGATACTTCATGCCGCAGTCCGTACAGACGATGACGTCCTCCGCTTTGATGAACGGCAGGGCGCGGCGGATACGTGCTGCCACGAGCGCGGGTGATTCAACCTCCATCTGCGACAAGTCGATGACACCCAGCATGATGGCTTTGCCTTCCAACTTGCGAAGTACCGAGCAGTCGAGATTGGATTGGGCGGTCTCTATCGACACTTGATCACACGAACACTCGCGCAGCTCCGGCAGGAACGAATATCCGCTCGGCCGCGAGTGGATGATCGCGGCATAGCAGAAGCAAATATGCACGGCGGTCACTCCGCGGATGCCCGCGAGCGCCGCGCCGCGCTAGTTTCGATCAAGTAATAGCATGCATGTGAAAGACGCCGGAACGCCCTTTGGGCACCATCAGCCGCGAGGACCGCGAACTCGGTGGATGTCTCGGAGGCTTCTATGCAAGGGCTTTGGGTTGCCGGAGTCTTTTTCGGACTCGCATTCTTGATGGTGGTTGGATTGCACAGTGTGCTGCGCGAGCTGTTCGCGCGCGGCCCGGATCCGGTGAATCAGGAAGATAATCTCGAGGGGTTCGATCGAGAAAACGAAAGCATGAGCGTACAAGCCCCGCGCGTTTAGTTCTGGAATACTGTTTCCCACGGACCCTCGATGGTCCGCCGCGAAGCGAAACCAGCTCCCCCGCTCCCAGCGCTTCGTGGGTTGCCGGCGGATCGCCCGTCGATCCGCCGGCTCTTTAATCATGATAGTCTCGCCCCTCGCGCGATCTCGACTCCCCGATCTCAAGGAAGCATCAACATGAGTGAACATCTCCACCACAAGCTTGCCGTGCTTCGGCAAAATTTGCTGCAAGGCAAACTACCCCGCGATGTGCGCTGGGATGACGCGCTCGAGCTCATCGAACATCTGGGCCGCGTCGAGGCGCATGGCGGCGAGGAGTTCGCGTTCGTGGTCGGCACGCATCGGGAGCTCTTCAAGCGACCTCCCGGGCAAGATCTCGGCATCGACGAGGTCTCGCGGCTGCGCAAATTTCTGAAGGCGGCCGGCGCCGAGCCGCTCGCCGCCGAGCAGGCCCCGCCGCGGACGGTGGTCGTCATCGATCATCACTCGGCCCGCATCTTCGGGAAGCCCGATGTCGTCGTCACGCCGTATGATCCTCATCACTTTCACCACCATCTGATTCATCGCAAAGAGGCTCATTACGAGGGCGACAGGGTCCCCGAGGAAACATCGTTCTACGAGGAGGTCGCCGCGGCGCTGGTCTCGGCCCAGGAAATCGTCCTCGTCGGCCACGGAGTGGGGAAGAGCAGCGCCGTCGAGGTGCTGCTCAACTATCTGAAGTCGCACCACGCGGATGTGGCACGGCGGGTCAAGAAAGTCGACGTCGTGGATCTCTCCGCGTTGAGCGAAGCGGAGATCGAGGCCGTCGTGAAGCGCAGCTTCAGCACCGAATCGTGAGCGCGCCGCTCGCAAAGGAAACGCCCATGTCACGCACCATCAGGTTCGCGAGAGCCGGGGGACCGGAGGTCCTTCAGATCATCGAGACGCAAGTCCCCGCGCCCGGAGCGTCGGAGGTGCGCATCAAGGTCAAGGCGATCGGGATCAATCGCGCCGAGTCCATGTGGCGCAACGACGTTTATATCGAGCCCGTCAAATTTCCAGCGGGACTCGGCTACGAGGCCGCCGGCATCGTCGACGCCGTCGGCAAGGATGTCAGAGGCTTCGCGCCGGGGGATGCGGTCAACGTCATTCCGTCTTTCTCGATGAACCAGTACACCACGTATGGCGAGGTGATCATCGTGCCTGACTACGCCGTCGTGAAGCATCCGAAATCCCTGTCGTTCGCCGAGGCCGCGTCGATTTGGATGATGTTCATGACACCCTATGGCGCACTGGTCGAGGATGCGAAGGTCGCCAAGGGCGATTTCGTGATCATTCCCGCGGCTTCCAGCAGCGTGGGCCTCGCGGCAATTCAGATCACCAACTACCTGGGAGCGACTGCCATTGCGCTCACGCGCACATCGCGGAAGAGGCGGCAGCTCCTCGCGGCGGGCGCGGGGCACGTGATTGCGACCGGCGAGCTCGACTTCGTGAGCGAGGTGCAGCGGATTACCGATGGCAAGGGCGCGCGGGTCGCCTTCGATCCGGTCGGGGGGGCGAATTTTCCGAAGCTCATCTCGGCTCTATCCTTTCAGGGCATCGCGTACATCTACGGTGCTCTCAGCGACGGCATCACCCCGCTGCCGGTGCTCGACATGATCGCCAAGATTATAACCATCAAGGCGCATAACATCTGGCTCACCAGCGGTGACCAGGCGCGCCAGAAGGCCGCGGTGGATTTTGTGCTCAAGGGCATCGACAGCGGGGCGCTCAAGCCCATCATCGATCGTGTGTTTGGTTTCGAGGAAATGGTGGAAGTTCACCGCTACCTCGAGACCAACGCGCAGTTCGGCAAGATCGTGGTCACGATTTGAGGGCGAGCTTCGCGCTGCGGCCCCGCCGGGTCAGACCGCGTACCCGTACTGACCCAGATACCATTGGTGGAACGTGACGACGCGGCGCTCGTGCTCGGAGTAGCGCCCGGGCTCGTAGCGACTCGATTCGATGCCCGCCTGATTGTTCTCGGTGATGATCTTGTCCTGACGGGTGGTGCGGTCCCAGCCCCAGATCATCTTCGGCACATCGACCTGCGCGGCCTTGCCGTCGACCAGCCAGTACAGGTCCACATCCGTGCTCGAGGTACCGCGCGGCGTGAATAGGAATAGAACGGCGAAATCGTTGGTCGCGACCAGCTGCGTGAACGGGCTGAACGAGAGGTACATCCGCCCTTGATCGAACTGGGTACGCTTGCCCATGAGCGGCGCCGCCGGGATGCCGTCCTCGGTCTCGCTCTCGAATCCCTCGCGAATGGTCCGCTGCAAGAGGAGCCGCAGATGCGAGGAGTCGGGGCCGTCGTCGACGGTCCCGATGGGCCGGCCGAGTGCGCCCGCACGCGCTTCCCAGGCTCTGAGCACCGGTAGGTACGCGTCCACGGCGTCGCGCGGACCCGAGCTCGGGCCTGCGCCGAAGGCGATGAGCGCCTGCGGCGGGTGCATGGAGCAGAATTCCGGGTGCGAGGGGGCGCAATGATAGCACTCGACGAAATTCTCGACCACGAGCTTCCAGTTGGCGTCCGTCGGATAGGACTCGGCATGGGCGATCTTCGCGTCGGCGAGGCCGTGAAAGTCGAGGTACGGTCCGAGATCGGCGAACGTCGCGTCGAAATCGACCGGTGCACCCTCGGACAGGTTGACGAAGATGAAGCCGTGAAACACGCGCACGTGACAGCGGTGCAGGCCGTTGTCGGCCTTGGAGAAATCGGCCGGCATGAGCCGCGCTTGCATGAGCGCGCCGTCGAGACCATACGACCAGGCGTGATAGGGGCAGGTGAGGCGAGCGACGTGTCCTTGGGGCTCGGTGCAGATCACCGAGCCTCGATGCCGGCACACGTTGTAGAAGGCGTTGATGGTGTGCTCATCGCTCCTTACGACGATGATGGAATCCTTGCCGACCTTGAACAGAAAGTAATCGCCCTTGCGGCGCACTCGATCGACGTGTCCCGCCACCAGCCACTTGCGCGCGACGATCGCGCGCATGTCCGCGGCGTAGACCTCGTCGTCGCAGTAAAAGCGCTGATCCAGGCTGTAGCCTGAGCGGTATTTCGCGGCCAACGCCGCTATCAGGCTCGATGGCGCAACGGCTCCAGGTTGAGTCTGCTTGAGGGCTTGATTCGGCATGGGGTCTCTCCGGAAAGGGCGCTCCGCCTAGCGGCGGATACGCTCCGACTTGGGGTCGTAAAGGGGACGCAAGGAGGCGAGGGCGGCATGACGCACACCCGCCACTTCGATCTCGTAGGCGTCGGCGTCGATGCCGCCGGCGGCATCCGTCACGTAGCCGAGGCCGACCGCGGCCCCGAGGGTATGCGCGTACATGCCGGAGCGGACGAAGCCGACGATGGTATCGCCGCGCCA
>Ga0302314_10008113_pt1 | contig 18743 bp, 13 predicted proteins | sample III_Palsa_N2_3_FD_200533 | JGI IMG/M metagenome (GOLD analysis project Ga0302314, IMG submission 200533) | Peat permafrost microbial communities from Stordalen Mire near Abisko, Sweden - III_Palsa_N2_3 | ecosystem: Environmental > Terrestrial > Soil > Palsa > Peat permafrost | place: Sweden...
GCGGTGACGCGCTTGCTGGACATGGGCATCGAGGATTATCTGCTGGCTTCCACCCTGACCCTGACGCTGGGCCAGCGGCTGGTGCGGCGCCTGTGCCCGTTGTGCCGTGCGCCACATGCCGCACCGGAGTCCCTGCTGGGGCGGTTCGGTCTGAGCCTGGCTCCGGGGGAGCCGCCGCCCGTGCTGTATCGCCCGGTCGGCTGCGCTACCTGCGGCGCCAGCGGTTATTCCGGGCGCCTGGTGATCTCCGAGGTGCTGGAGGTGGACGAGGACATCCGCAAGCTGGTGCTGGCCAAGGCCGATACCTCCAGTATCGAGCGGGCGGCGGTACAGGCCGGGATGCTGACCATGAATCAGGATGGGGTTCAGAAAGCCCTGGCGGGCCTCACCACCATCGACGAAGTGCTGCGTGTGACGCAGAATCTGTGATGGGCTGCGATTGAGGGATCGAGTTTGCTACTTGGGGGTGTTTTGGACGGAGATTGGGGTAAGTCCCTTACTGTGCTCAGGGTGGCAAGGGCGGCGGCTGTCGAACCGCACGTTACGGACGGCTAGGGCATGGCTGTTTATCACTATAGTGCGGTCAACCGCGCCGGCGAGGTCCGCACCGGACGCATCGAGGCGGCGAGCCAGGCGCTGGCGGTCGAATCCCTGGCGCGCGACAGCCTGATGCCGCTGCAGCTGCGCGAGGCCAATGCCGGTATCGATCTGCGGACGCTGCTGCCCTGGGGCGGCGCATCCGTCCGGGGTGCCAGCCGCGATGACGTGGTGCTGATGACGCAGCAACTGGCCTCGCTGACGCGCGCCGGGCTGACGCTGGACCGGGCGCTGGGCATCGCCCTGCAGTTGGCGGAGAGCCCCCCGCAACGCAGGCTGCTGGAAGACCTGATGACGCGAGTGCGGCGCGGCTCCTCCTTTACCGAGGCGCTGGACGCGCACCGGGCCTCGTTCCCGGCCTATTACATCAGCATGGTGCAGGCGGGCGAGGCGGGCGGGGCCTTGCCCAATATCCTGGAGCGATTGTCCGGCCTGTTAGTGCGGAGCCAGGAAACGCGGCAGAAAGTGGTTTCCGCCCTGATCTATCCGGCCATCCTGCTGTCCATGATCGGGTTCACCCTGATCCTGATCCTCAGCTTTGTGCTGCCGCGCTTCCAGTCGCTGTTTGCGGAAGCGGGATCGAAGCTGCCGCTGCCGACCCGGGTGGTGATGGCGCTGGGCGACGCGGTGCAGAACTACGGTGTTGTGCTGGCCGCGATCCTGGTCGTGGCGGGGCTGCTGGTGCGCCGCGCCTGGCGCTCGCCCGATACGCGCGCACGCCTGGATGGCTGGATGTTGCGCCGGCGCTGGCTGGGCGCCGTGATCCGCAAGGCTGAAAGCGCGCGCTTCGCACGCACCCTCGGCACCCTGGTGGGCGGCGGCATGCCGGTGCCCACCAGCCTGCGCATTGCCAGCGGCTCGCTCTATAATCGGGTGCTGCAACAAGCCTCGGCGCAGGTATTGCGCGGTGTCACCGAGGGGCAGGGTTTCGCCGAGCAGTTGGGCCGGTCGGGGCAGTTCCCGGCCCTGCTGATCCAGATGGCACGGGTGGGCGAGGAAACCGGCCATTTGCATCAGGGCCTGCTGGAAGCTGCCGACATGCTGGACGCCGATACGCAGCGCGCCATCGAGCGCGGGCTGGTGGTGCTGGTGCCGCTGCTCACGGTACTGATGGGTGCGCTGGTGGCGGCATTAATCGGATCGGTTCTGGTAGGCATCCTCAGCGTCAACGACCTGGCGGGCTGAAGACACATGGGGACAAGGGGAAAAGGCTGCTGTTTGCGCGCATCGGGCGGTTCCGGCGGGTTTACCCTGCTTGAGTTGATGGTGGTGTTGCTGATCCTGGCCATGCTGGCTTCGATTGCGGCGCCGCAGGTCCTCAAGTACCTGGGCAAGGCCAAGAGCCAGACGGCCAAGGTGCAGATTGACGCGCTTTCGGCGGGTCTCGATTTCTACCATGTCGATCTGGGCCATTACCCGACGCAGGAGCAGGGCCTGCAGGCATTGCTGCATCGGCCGGAGAATGAGGCAAAATGGGACGGGCCTTACGTCAAGAAGGACGCCAGCCTGCTCGATCCCTGGGGCAAGCCTTACTACTACAAGATTCCGGGGCAGCATGGGGCTTTCGATCTGTACACGCTGGGGGCTGATGGCAAGGAAGGGGGAGAGGGTGAGGACGGGGACCAGGGGAATTGGTAGGCCAGGGCATCGCGGCTTTACCCTGATTGAGCTGCTGGTGGTGCTGGCCATACTGTCCGGTCTTTCCGCGGCGTTTCCCTTGGCCTGGCAGCGGCTCTCGCCGCAGCGGCAGGTGCAGGTCTACGCGCGCAGGCTGGTTGCGGACCTTGGCTGGCTGCGGGCAGAGTCGATGCGCACCAATACCGTGGCGGAGTTGCGATTGGTCCAGGGTGGGCATACGTACCAACTGTTCCCGGACGGCACGGGCCGCGACCTTCCCGAAGCGATCAAGCTGAATCTGTCGGGTGCAGATCCGGCCGCGGCGACACAGGATGCAGCGCTGCGCTTCTTTCCCGATGGGTCATCCACCGGCGGCAGCGTGGTACTGGATCGCGACGGGCGCACGGCACAGTTGGCGATCAGCCCGCTGAGTGGCCGGGTACGGGAAGAGTGAGGGCACGGCAGCGGCAGCGCGGCTTTACACTGCTCGAAGTGGTGGTCGCGTTCGCGATCCTGGTGCTCTCCCTGGGAGCCTTGCTCGAGAGCTTTTCCATGACGCTGCGGCGCAGCGAGAAGGCGCGCAACCTCGAAAGGGCGGAGTTGCTGATCGAGTCGGTCAAGGACCAGTTGGGGATTACCGTGGCACTGAATCAAGCGGGCGCAAGTGGAACGGACGAGGACTGCCAATGGCAGGTCCACGCCCTGACGGTGGAGCGCCCTGCTGCTCACCATACGCCTACGGCAGCGGCACAACGGGTCGGCATCGATGTCGAGTGTGGCAATAGCGGCGCCTTGGGCCGCGCCCAGCTCGATACGGTCGAGCTGGTGCGGGTCCAATGATGCCGCGATGAACCACAGTCGCGGGTATACCCTGGTCGAGCTGGTCGTGGCATTGGCGCTTCTGGCATTGGCGTCGGTGCTGATCGCGCAGGGCGTGCGCCTGGGCTTGCGGGCCTGGGATTCCGTCAACCAGCGCCTGACAAGGGTGCAGGCGGTCGGGGTGGTGCAACAGTTGCTGCGCGGGCGCCTGAGCCAGGTTTATCCCTACCGTGCTCAATCGGGTACTGAGCAGGGCGTCACAAATGCCTATGCGCTGATCGGGGAGACTGAAAAGCTGAGCTTCAGCGCGCCGGGGCCGCATGCGATGGCTGGGGAGATGCTGCGTTACCGGTTGTATCTGGACCGCGGCGACGGTTCCGGCAAACTGAAAATCAGTTGGCAGGCCGATCCCGGACCGGGTGGGGAGCAGGTTCCAGGTTCCGGGGACGGGGAAGAAACGCTGCTGGACGATGTGGACATGGTGGCTTTCGAATACTACGCGCGTGAAGGGCAAGGGCCTGGGGGCTGGCTGCCGCAGTGGCAGGGGCAGCAGACTCCTCCGGCCCTGGTGCGCCTGCGCCTGGCTTTCGCCCATGGAGCGGCGGGTGACTGGCCGACCCTGGTGGTACGCCCGCGTATCGATATCGCCGCGGATTGCCAATTCGATCTGGTGAGCCGCCGATGTCGCTGAGAATCGAAATTTTTCCGGGGCTGCGCGACAGCACGGGGCATCGAGTCCGCCAGTTCCTGGCTTGGTGGCGCAGCGAGCTGAGCGGCGCCTGGGAAGACTGGTCGCTGCGCCGGTCTGGCGCCGGTGGCGGCCGTGGCCAAATCCTGGTCGAAGGTGGGGAATTGGTACTGGTACGTGTGGTTCCGGAAGGGCGGCAGGTGCTTGCCAGCGCTCCCTGCCCAGCGGTCGAAGCCGCACTTCCGGCCTGCATTGGCCAACTGCTGCAAGGGCGCAAGTTCGGCCCCAGGGAACTCGAAATCGTCCTCCCCGCAACGGCGGTCCTGACCCGCCAGGTGCATTTGCCCGAGGCAATGGGGCGCAGGCTGCGCCAGGCGGTGGGCTATCAGCTGGAAAAGTTGATGCCCTTGAAGGCGGAGTTGGCTTACTTCGATTGCGCCGTGGCCGCGCGGGACGAAGCGGCGCGGCGGCTATTGGTGTCGATCAGCGAGACGCGGCGCGGACTGGTCGACGGTCTAGCCGACGTTGCCCTGGAGTGCGGCATCCAGCGGGTGACGGTGGTTGCCGAAACGGGCGGGGCCGGGCGGGCGCATTTCCTGCGCAAGTCCGCGGGGCGTGCTTCGTCCGCCCAGCCGCTCGTTTACCGCTGGCTTGCGGGTGCCACAGCCGCCCTGGCCGTGGCCGCCGGATCGGTGCTGTTGATCCAGTATCACGCTGAAAACCGTCGTCTGGAGGCCGCCGTGGAAGCGCTCAAGCTGCGGGCTGGCGAGGCGGCAAAGCTGCGCGACGGTCTGGACGAACGCCTGATACGGATGGATTTTCTGGCTGACCGCCTGCAGGGTACGGATCAGGCGGTCGTATTGGTCGAGCTGACCCGGCTGCTGCCCGAGGATGCCTGGGTGTTCCAGTACCAGGCCGAGGGGGCGCAGCTCAATATTGCCGGTTTTGCCAAGGACGCTTCGGCAATCAGTTCTCAGCTGTCGAAATCGACTTTGTTCAAGGACGTGACGTTGCGGGCAGCGGTCAAGACGCAAGGCATGGACGGCGAGCGGTTCGACATCGGTATCCACCTGAAGGAGCGGGCGCCATGAGCGAGACCATACAGCCCCGCGTTCGACGTGCGCTGGCGCTGAGTTTGCTGTGTGCTGCGCTACTGATCTTGCTTGGCATCACCGTGCTGCCGCTTACAGCGTTCGTCCGCTCGGAAATCGACCAACGCCAACTGATACTGCGCGAACAGGCCAAGCTCGCTGGACTGGTGGCGGCGGAGCCGGATTTGCGCAAGCTGGTCGACCAGATCGATGCGCACCCGCTATGGCAGCGCGTCTACCGCGAGTCTTCCGCGGGAGCAGCCGCGGCCAGCCTGCAAAAGGATTTCCGTTCGCTCGCAGAAGCACAGGGTATTTCAGTGGATACCTTGCAGCCGCTGGATCCAACTGCCGAAGGGCAATTCGCGCGCGTCTCGCTGCGGGTGGGTTTCAACACCACCATTGATCATCTGGGCCAGCTCCTGCTGGCGATGGAGGCAGCGCCTCGCTTCGTGAAATTCGAGAACCTTTACGTTACTGCGCCGATGAGCCAGAACGGTGCCGGCAACGCGCCTCTGGTGGTTCGCGGCGATGTCCTGGCTTACAGCTTCGCTTCGGAGCCGGCTCCGTGATCGCCATGAAATTTTTGCGCGGCCCCTGGGTTGTGCTGATGCTGGCAGTGGATTCTCTATTGCTGGGCGTGCTGCTGAGCGCGCTGATCCACCCTTGGCATGCGCAAATGCCGACGGCACATCCCATCGAGTTGCCGGCCATGATAGGGAATGCTCTTGTCGACAGCGGGCAGACTGCCGGGAGTGCGAGTGATCGCTATGCCTCTTTGATCGGCCAACCGATCTTTCAACAGGACCGCAAGTACACGCCGCCGCCCAAGGTGGACAACACCGTAGTACTGACGCCCCCGCCTGATTTCGTGGTGACAGGATTCCTGGGAATTCCAGGACGGCCCGGCAAGGCGTTTTTACGCGAACGGACGGGCAGCCGTACTATGACCGTGGCCGTGGGGGACAACGTGGATGGCTGGACCGTGGCGTCGGTCGCCGCAAGGCAAGTCAATTTGCGTCAGGGTGAGCGTTCCGTGGACCTGGTTCGAGGCGGCCCTCCCATCGCCGCGGTACTGACCGGGACGCCGAACTCGGTGGTTGCGGAGCCGGTAACTAATGCGGTGACTCCCACCTCCGGCAAGTCCGCGGCTCCTGTCAGTGAAATTCGGCAACCGGTTCAGCCGGCGCCGCCTGCTTCCACAACCATAGCGCCTGGTGAGATGTTGCCACCCGTGGCGACTCCACCGACGCAGCCCCAGGCGCAATCTGCCGGAGCATCGGTTGCCGCCGCCAAGCCGCAGCCGGCCAAAGCCGTTACCGCCGTTGCAACGCTCCAGGGCGTATTCGTGACCCCGCAACCGTTACCGCCTGCTCCCAGGGACTTCGGACCGCCAATGCTGGTGTCACCGCGCGGACCCTTGCTTACCTACAAACCACCATCCATACCGGATGGCAAATGACCCCGACCATGTATCCTAAAAAGCTGTTCTCGTCATTCAACCGGATTCACGCGGCCGCAGCACTGCTCGCTGTCGTGTTGCTTGCCGCATGCGCCGCCGAGCAGAAAGTCCAGGCTACGCAAAAACCTGACGACGCCGAGGCTGCTGCTCCACAGAATCAGCCCTCCTTCTCCGGCATTGCAGGCGCCGACCCAGACCAAAGCCCATCCCGCACTCCGACATTCATTATGGGCAGCGGCCAGTTCGTGGGCAAAGCCGCGGATAAGCCCGCTGCTCAACCTGCCGGCGACAAGGCGATTCAGTTGAGCTTCGTCGACACCGACGTCCGCGCCGTGCTGACCAGCATCCTCGGCGACGCCTTGGGCTTGAGCTACACCATCGATCCGTCGATCAAGGGCACCATCACCGTGCAGTCGGCGCGTCCCCTGCCGAAAGACGATTTATTGCGTGCGCTGGAAATCGCTCTGAGCTTGCAAGATATCGCGCTGGTGGCTCGCGGCGACGGCGCTTACGACGTAGTGCCGATGAAGGATGCGCAGAGACGGATTTCCGGTGTGCGCCTGCCCGATAGCGCCGGAATGCCGGGCTTCGGTGTTCAGGTCGTGTCCCTGCGCTATACCGGCGCCGAGGAGATGAACAAGCTGCTGGAGCCATTCGCCCCAGCGGGTTCCATCGTCCGCGTGGACAATTCGCGCAATCTGCTGGTGCTGGCAGGCACCGGCGAAGAATTGACCTCGCTGCTGGACATCGTGCAGACCTTCGATGTGGATTGGCTCTCCGGCATGTCCTATGCGTTTTATCCGGTGCAATATGCCGATGCGAAAACCGTCGCCGACGAACTGAAGCAGATCTTCGACGATCAGAAGGGACCGATGTCCGGTGTCGTGCGCCTGATCCCACTATCACGCCTGAATACCGTGCTGGTGGCGTCGCCGCAGCCGGAGTACTTGCAGAAAGTCGGTGACTGGATCAAGCGTCTTGATCTGGGCAATTCGTCGCCGGGACGGCGCATTTACGTCTACGACGTCCAGAACGGCAAGGCCAGCGATCTGGCCCAGACACTCGGCCAGATTTTTGGAATTGCCGAGGCCGGTTCCTCTTCCTCTCAGAACTCCAGTTCGAGTCGTGGATCGTCGTCCATTGGCCAGAATGGTTTGTCCGGACTACAAAGCGGATCGGCGGGAATTTCCAATGGCGGGGGCATCCTGCAGAATGGCCAGAGCCTGGGCAATACAGGAGCACAGTCCTTCGGGCAATCACAGTATCAGCCGTATTCAAACGGAAACGGCAACAGCCAGCCGGTCATCAACGGATCGGGAGCCCCGGTCAGCCTGGAAACGGCCGGCCTGCGCATCGTACCGGACGAATCGACCAACGCCTTGCTGGTGCTGGCCACGCCTAGCGAGTTTGGAGTGATCGATACGGCGATCAAGCGACTGGATGTCACGCCACGCCAGGTGTTGATCGAAGCCTCGCTGGCCGAGGTGACTCTGTCCGATGAAATCAAGTTCGGAGTGGAGTGGGCTTTCAAGTCCAGCGCTCATTCAGCGACGTTTAGCCCCAACAGCAATGGCTCGGTTTCGTCCCAGTTCCCGGGCTTCTCCTACCTCTACACCGGGGCCGGTAATATTGCCGCTGCGCTCAATGCACTGGAGTCGATCACCAAGGTCAAGGTGTTGTCCTCGCCTAAACTCCTGGTGCTCAACAACCACGAAGCGGAAATTGAAGTGGGAGATGAGGTGCCGATCCTGACGCAGCAGGCAGTGAGCACTTCACAGAGCGATGCTCCTATCGTCAACTCAGTCGAACAGCGTTCCACTGGCGTGATCCTGCACATTACTCCGCGGGTTAACCAAAGCGGCATGGTGATTCTGGACATTGAGCAGGAAGTGAGTGCGGTGGTGCCGACCACTACCTCGGATATCGATTCGCCGACGATCCAGGAGCGTCAGTTGAGCACCACGGTTGCCGTCCACGATGGCGAGATCATCGCACTGGGTGGGCTGATCACCGATAGCAAATCCAACGATACCAGTGGCCTTCCCTGGCTGAGCAAAATCCCGGTGCTCGGGTGGCTTTTCGGCACCAAGGATGTGTCCCATGATCGCACCGAGCTGATCGCCTTCCTCAGGCCGCGCGTCATTCGCGACCCAGCCGAATTACGTAGGGTGATGGAAGATCTACACACGGAATTCGGCTCGGTCGAGAACCAGATGGGACAAGGTCTTGGCACGCCAAAGACGCCGTAGGCAGGGCGGCGCTGCGCTACTGCTGGTCATCTGGGTGGTGGCGCTGCTGTCGCTTCTCGCCGCCACCGCTTTGCAGATCACCACCACCACGGCGCACATTGCAGAGGCTGGGCTTGTCAGGAGTCGCCTTCAGGCCGCGTCCGAAGGGGCGGTCAATCTGGCGTTACTAGAAATAGTCGATCCGGACTCAAACTCTCCTTGGCCAGTAGATGGCACATCGCGGACCCTGGAAATAGGTGGCCAGCAGGTCACCGTTTCGATAAGGGACGAAGCGGGGAAGGTGGATGTCAATCAAGCACCCGATGAACTGCTCAAGGCGGTGCTTGTCTCAAGTGGCGCAACAACGGACGATGCCCGGAAGTGGGTCGATTCCCTGGATGGCAGGCGCGCTAAGTCCGCGAACAGGGATCTGCCATCCATGCCGACTGAACCGGACTCCAGGCTGATCCGGACGGTGGATGCGGTCGCAGGGATTGCACGAATTCCGTCAACTACATTCCGCTGCATTCGACCGGCATTGACCGTCTACACGGGCTTGCGCGGCGTGGATCGGCGCTACGCCAGCGAGGCTGTACGACGAGCATTGGCAAGATCGCTTGACGATGCAGCCTACTCGGCACCGGACAACGCTGTTTCCGGTATTGTCGGCAGTGAGTCGTTCGCGGGCCGTGTCTTTGCCATCGAAGCCACGGCTAATTTCGAAGAGGCGAAATTCTCCCGGCGCTTGGTGTTGAGGATTACCGGGGACCCCGACCGTCCGTTTTTGGTGGCTTGGTGGGGAGAAGATTTTGGCGAAAATGCAGTAGAAGCATGCTAATAGCCAATCGGTAGCCGCGACGCCGCTACTTTTTGAGTGGCACGGGCATCTATTCCACCCGGACCAAATAGAGCGCCCCGACTAAAAACCCGGGATTCATGCTCGGACCTTCGTGAATCAGACAACCACTGTCGCCCTTAACTGAAGAAGGGCTTGGGGCGGCACTGCCACACCGCTTTTCTTTGTTGCCGCAGCGACACGCGCAGGCTGCTGTGCACCTTCGGCTCCGGCATGGCGGCCGGCTGCCCTGAAATCCACGCTGCCACGCCGTGAGTCTCAACATTCCACGCATACCGGTAACGGCACCATTTCGTTTGGCCTGGCGTCGCGGACCAAAAAATTTATTTCCATGGCAATGAGTGACTTGCCTTGTGTACTGTGACTTGACTCACGAAATTGCCCGGGATTCGAGATGGACAAACCGCCATGGGTCTGACCAGAATCGCGTCGCGGTCCAGGGAAACGTACTCGTACGGTACGGAACGACCGCACTACGTGAAGAAAATTTGGGGGGGAACGATGGGCATCCGTCGCCAGTTGGGGCTGGCTTTTCTTGCACTTGTCTTGGTCGCCGCGGCGCAAGCCGATCCGGCGAGCACCGTACAGAAGCTGATCGGGTACCAGATCATCGTGTCCGCGCAAAGCCAGAACGGCGTCGGCGTCGTCACCGTCGGCAGCGAATTTCCCAACGGCGATTTCCAGTCGCAGCAGGTGCTGTGCGGCACCATCCTGGCCTACCTCCAGGGCCTGGACCCCAGCGTGCAGCAGTTCACCCTTGTCGATGGCAGCGGTAACAAGGTCGGCACCTATAGCGCCGGCCAGCTGATACTGAGCGGTTCCTAGTCCGCACAACAAAAAAGGCGCCGCAGCGTCGGGGAGTAGGGGATGTACCCACGAAAGCTTTTGCAGGCCGTGCTGGCTGTCTTGCTATGTGCCAGCGCCACCAGCTTGCGCGCCGCCAGCGGCAGCGCCAGCTACATCTACGACGATGCGGGCCGCCTGATCTCCGTGGTCTACGAAGATGGCACCGGCCAGGTCTACAACTACGATCCTGCCGGCAACCGCAGCACCTCCGGCACCCTGGCGCTGTTCAGCGTGCCGACTTCCGCCAGCGTGGCTGAAGGCAGCGCCATTACGCTGACTGTCACCAAGCTTACCAATCCCTCGGTCGCCGCCACGGTCAACTACTCCGTCGTGCCCGGCAGCGCAGTGTCCGGCACCAACTACACCGTCAGCCCGGCCAGCGGCACCCTGAGCTTCGCCTCCGGCCAGACCACCCAGACCGTTTCCGTGCAGACGGTCAACGACAACCGCTTCGACGGCCCCATCGGTTTCTCCTTGGTACTTTCCTCGCCGTCCGCCACCGGTGCCATCGGCCAGGGCACGGAAGCGGTCACCATCAACGAGGCCTCGCCCGCACCGGTGTTCAGCGTGGCTGCCGCCGCCGCCACTGAGGGCTCGCCGCTCAGCTTCACCGTCACCCGCACCAATCCCACTTCCCTGGCCCAGTCGGTCAGCTATGCCACCGCCGACGGCGCCGCCGTGGCGGGTACCGACTACAGCGCCGCAAGCGGCACGCTCACCTTCGCCGCCACGGACACGACCAAGACGGTGCAGGTCAATTCCATCGCCGACTCCCTCTACGAGGGCAGCCGCGGCTTCACCCTGGCGCTGAGCAATCCCACCAACCTGGCCGTCCTCAGCGGCACCCAGGCCAGCGCCAGCGGCACGGTCAACGACGCCAGCTCGCCGCCCAGCCTGGCCATCAACAGCCCGGCCGCGGTCACCGCCACCCTGCCGGTCAGCTTCACCGTCAGCGAAATCTTCGCCTCCGGCACCACCGGCACCCGCGCCGCCACCACCGTCAACTACGCCACGGCCAACGGTACCGCCATCGCCGGCACCAACTACACCGCCGCCAGCGGCATCCTGACGTTCCCGGCGGGCGGCAACGGCAACCAGACCCAGACTTTCCCCGTCACCACGCTGGGCCCCTCTGGCCAGACCGGCGCGGTCAGTTTCACCGCCAGCCTGAGCGGCCCCAACAACGCCGCCCAGATCACCACTGCCAGCGGCACCGGCACCATCAATCCGAGCGGCAGCGCGCCCAGCGTCCCCACGCTGTCGCCCACCAGCCAGTACACCACCTCTGGCAATTTCTCGGTGAGCTGGACCGCCGCCAACTACAACCCCACCTATTACGAGCTCTGGAATAACGGCAGCTCCACCACGTACAGCGGCACTGCCTTGAGTTACGCCGGCAACCATCCCGGCAACGGTCTCTTCACCCTCCAGGTGCGCGCCTGCAACGCCTACGGCTGCAGCGCCTTCTCCAATTCGGTCAGGGTCACCGTCTGCCTCAACGGAAATTGCTGAGCGGATCCATGAAAAATACCTGCAAGCTGCTGCTCGCCCCCGCCGTGATCGCCGCGGCCTTCGCCACCGCCAGCCAGGCCGCGCTGCCGGCCTTCAAGGTGGCTGCCGCACCGGGCCTGGTCAGCCCCGCCACCGCCGACAGCTACTACTGCGGCACCAGCAGCGGCTGCACCGCCGCCGGCACGGCCGACCTGTGGGCCAGCGGCTATCCGGTGGAGATCACCACCCTGGCCCAGAGCCTGCACAACAACGTCGACCTGATCTACGAATACGTCCGCAACAACATCGAGACCGCGCCGATGTACGGCCTGCAGAAAGGCGCGCTGGGCGCGCTGATCGACCAGTCCGGCACCGACTTCGACCAGGCCGAGCTGATGGTCGACCTGCTGCGCGCCTCCGGCTATACCGCCAGCTACCAGGCCGGCACCGTCACCCTCAGCGGCGCCCAGGCGCAGACCTGGTTCGGCAACGTCACCGACGCCGCCTCGCTGGCCAAGATCCTGGCCGACGGCGGCATCCCGGCCAGCGTCACGCCCGCCACCGGCACGGTGAGCAGCGTCACCCTCGCCACCGTCTGGGTGCAGGTCAGCATCAACGGCACCAGCTACGTCTTCGACCCCAGCTTCAAGCCGCACAGCTACACCGCGGGGATCAACCTGAATACCGCCATGGGCTACAGCGACAGCGGCCTGATGAGCGCGGCCCAGACCGGCATGACCAGCGGCACGGCCAATGATTCTACCGGCACCGTCTCGGTGCCCTACGTCAGCAACGTCAACATCGCCGGCATCCAGAGCACGCTGAGCGGCTACGCCAACAACCTCGTCGCCTACCTCAAGGCCAATACGCTGTACCCCAATGGCGAGCCCTACGCCGCCGGCCAGATCGACGACATCATCGGCCGCCAGGACATCACCCAGTACGTGACGCCGTCCGGCGGCCTGCGCATCACCAGCCTGACCGCGGCGCCGTACTCCTTCTCGGCCGCCACCGCGCAGCACACCTGGAGCGGCGACCTCCCGGATGCCTACCGCACCACGCTGGAAGTGAAGTGGGATGACACCAGTACCACTCCGGCGACAGTGCTCATTGATCGCAAGTTTTTCGCAGACCAGATATATGGTCGGCGCTTGGAATTCGAGTTCCTGCCAGGGCCGAGCGCAAACACCTCCGACGGCATGCAGGTCGCTCTGGCCATCGACCACACCCTGGTACCTGGGACTCAAGTCTATACGGTGGCATCGGCGAACGGTGTTCTATGGCCCGCCTCCCCCGCGCTGGTGATGAACATCGACCATCCCTATGCAGCGGCCGGACCGAGCGGCAGCGCTGGGACTTACATGGACCAGACGGAGGCCCTGGGCAATCAGTTTTCGGAGGGCATCAATTTCCAGTCCGCGGTCGAGATTGTTGCGGGTTTCGGTGAGGTCAGTGAGCGGCTCTACTCCAAGCTTTCCACGGAAGGTGGCGATGACGCTTTCCCCGCGCCGCAAAACGTCTGCAGCATGACAAATATGGCAGACACCTTTGCCGTGCCGATCGCCTGTGGCAGCAACAGCAACGAAAAAGCCGTGAGGCCTTGGCTGAGTGCGCACGCGTTGACCTACGCACAGATCGGTGCCGATTGGATGGCGCAGTACAGCCGCATGGCCAAGCTTCAGGCCGCTATTGGTGATGGCGTGGTGCAGACTCATCATCTGCTGGGTGCCGTGTACAACGCGCACCTGCTATTTACAAACCCGGCCAATGTCGTGTCAGTGGAGCCGGCCATCAGTCTCAACAGCAAGACCGGCAGCGCAACTCAGCGCCAGGCTATGGGCGCATCCATCGCCTCAGCGGCTGATGCTCTGGAGGGCAGCGTATTCGAGCAGCAGATGAATAGCACCGACGGCACCTCGGTGTCCTCCCGCTTCGACTGGTACCAGGCCAACTGCAACAGTAGCAGCGGCTTCGGCAGCTACAACTGTCCCAACACCGCCAGCCCGCGCTTTTATCTGCTCAACGCCAACGCAAACTTCGCAGGCCTATTCCCGGCCCAGAATCCAACCAACAACTCGCCCAGCAATTTCAGCTCGATCTTCAACACGGCCCAGCCGTATCTCCTGGACACAACAGTCTCGGGTTTGGGCTCGGGCCAGTATTCGATGATCATCGCCGATGCCTCCTATGCTGGACCAGGTAACTACTGCGGTGCCGCTGTTCCTCTTTCACCGAGCCCCAAAGTTCCGCCCTGCGGCCAGCAAAGTGGCGTCTCCAGCAGCCTGCGTGGTGGAGCTCTCCTGGCTTTTGGCACCACGGGAAACCAGCTCAGTTTTGCCAACATCGTTGCCGGCACGGCGGGTGGTCTTGCCTTCGCAAAGGGAGGCGGCGGCAGTGATGCTCCGGTCTATAACAAGGACTATGATCCGGCCGGAACGGCGCAGCTGCTCAAGGACAGCTTCAAGGATCGCAGCAAGCAGTTCGGGGTGGATCTTAAAACCGGGCAGGTGAGCTACACCGCTCCGGAGGACATCACCGTCGGCAATGGCGGCTTTCCGTACTCGTTGTCATTGTCGCGCACGTTTTCGGCGGGCAATGCAACGTCTACCGGCATGCCCAACGGTTGGTCCCACAACCTGGATGAGCGCATCAAGCCCGGCAGCAGCGGCATGGCTATTATGGGCGACGGGCCGGTCGTGCCCTCGACCAGCTCGCTGGTGGCTTTCTATGTCAGCCAGCAGATTTACGCGACGCAACCCTCCACACCCTCGGCTCTGCTGACGCGCTGGGTCACCGAGCCCTTCGTCGAGCGCTGGTGGACCGGGCAGATCCTGCACAATGCGGTCAGCGTGACCAGCGGTCTGTCGATGCAGCAGTATGTGCGCCTGCCCATTGCCAATCCCGATTGCCAGTACGCCATTCCGGCCAACTGCACCCCGTCGAGCTTCACCTTCAATCCGCCTAGCGGCTACCTCGGCAGTGGACCGAACTGGGTGCTGGCGCAGAGCGGTCAGCCGACCTCCGTGCTGGATTTCAACGGCCAAACCTGGGGTCAGTGGGACGATTCATCGGTTGGCTTCACGCTGACTTCGCCGCAAAAAGATCAGAGAAGCTATGCCTATTGGGGGCTGCCTAGCCCTAACATGGCGGTGCCCGCGACCATTTTTTCACATGGCTGGCACCTTACCACCTGGAGCTACCCGCAGGGCGTTTCCGTCACCTACAGCTACAACGATTCCAACAATGATATGGAGGCCCTGGTTAACGACCCCTTGACCACGGTCACCAACTCGCTGGGGCGCAGTCTGACCCTGAACTACCCCCAGGGCGTCGGCGTGAGCCCGCCGGCCGGGGAGTGCAACCTGGAATCCGTCTCCGATTCCGCTGGCCGTAGCGCCAGTTTCGGATGCGCCACGAGCTCTCAGTCGATGACCTCTGTGTCAACACCGGCCGGGAATCTGTATCAGTACAGCTACTTTGGCCCTTTTAGCGGCGCCTCGGACGGCGTGGAGTTTCCAGAAAATTCCGACGGTACTAATTACAACGTCCTTCGCTACACCGCCTGCCAGAGTCCAGTCGCCGGCTCGCGACCTTATTGCTACCCGCTGCTGAATCAGGCCTACCTGCCTTCGGACACCGTCAATCCCAAGGAAGCCTTCGGCTACGACGCCAACCTGCGAGTGTTGACCTACCAGGACGCCGATTCGATCCTCTATCCGAGTCAGCGCGGCCCCTACCAGTTCTTCATCACCGGCGGTAGCCGTGGCGAGCGCATGGACCCGCTGGGCTACAGCTATGCCGTCTACTACGACCGCTGGGGCCGCGGCATCGAGTACATCGACGAGCTGGGCCGCACCAGCACCGCCACCTACGACGGCATCAACCGCGCCATCACCCGCACCGCGCCCTTGGGTGGCCAGACCCTGCTGAGCTACGACTGGCTGGGCAACGTCACCAGCCTGCAGAAAATCCCTTACTCCACCACGCCCGTCACTGCCACGATTCCGGCCCTCACCGCCACCTACGACGCCAACTGCGGCAAGATCGGCAGCCTCACCGACGCCAAAGGAAACGTAACCCTCTGGAGTTACGACCCTGCCAAGTGCTGGCTCAACAGCGTGACCCAGCCGGCCGTGGTGGACGCCAAGACCGGCAACACCACCAACCCCCTCACCCAGTACAGCTACACCACCTACGGCCTCAAGCTCACGGTAACCGACCCCACCGGCCTGCAGGCCAAGTACGGCTACGACAATGCCTGGAATCCCACCACCCGCACCGTCGATCCCACCAACCTGGCCCTGACCACCAGCTTCTATTACGACGGCGGCAGCAGCGCCACCACCGCCGGCACCGGTCCCGGCAACGTCACCACCGCGATAGACCCCAGGGGCAATGCCAGCACCTACACCTACGACAACGACCGCCGGGTCAAATCGGTCACCGCCCCGAGCGCCACTTGCAGCAAGACCGAAAACACCTACACCGGCGAACTGCTGACCTCGTCCCGGCAGGCCAAGAAGTGCAGTCCCAACGAGTCCGACACCAGCACCGTCAGCGACAGCGACTGGGCTGTCACCAGCACCGCGTATAGCCCCGACGGCAAACCCCTGGCGGTAACCGACCCCAGCGGCGACCTGGCCCTGAGCTGGTACGACGCCGACGACCGCGCCACCGACAGCATCGCCTGCCTCACCACCGGCAACGCCAGCTTCACCAATCCGCTGCTCCCCACCTGCCCGGGCGCCTCCCGCATCACCCACAGCGCCTACGACGCCGCCGGCGAAGTCACCAATGTCTACAAGGGCTGGGGCCGCCCCGGCCAGATCACCTACGCCACCTACCACTACAACCTGGATGGGGCGCAGGACTGGGTCAAGGACGCCGATGCTCACCAGACCACCAATGTTCTGGACGGCTACGACCGGCTCTACCAGCTGCAATTCCCGGACGCCAGCTACGAGCAATACGCCTACGACAACAACGGCAACCTGGTCTGCAAGCGCAACCGCGACAGCACGGCATCAGGCGCGAACTGCAGCCTGTTTGCCGCCGGCACCACCATCACCACCGTCTTCGACGCCCTCAACCGCGAAACCAGCCGCAGCGTCCCGGCCAATGCCCTGGGCCACTTCCAGCGCAGCCTCAGCACCAGCTACGACCTGGCAAGCCGCAAGTGGAACCTCGGCCTCAGCGACACCGAGACGGGCACCACCAGCAACCAGACCCTCTATAACCGCTACGATACGGCCGGGCGGCTGACCAGCGTCGACGATTCGTATCTGACGGGACTGTTTAATTCCACCTGTACCCCCGGCACCAGCCGCTGCTTCGGCAGCGTAGGGGCAACCTACGATGCCGCCAGCAACCTGGCCACCCAGACCCTGTACGGGGCAGGGGGCACCACCAGCTACACGGAAACCTACAGCTACGACCCCCTGAACCGCTTCACCGGCCTGACCGGGGAGGGCATCCCCCACGCCAGCTACCTGCCCTACGACGCCCTGGGAAGACCCACGTCCGCCACCTGGGGCAACACCACCCAGACAGGCTGGGCCTTCCAGGACGATGGCGACATGACCGGCCTGAGCCACACCATCGCCGGCGCCGTCACCAGCTGGACCCTGAACCACGACGGCAGCCACCAGATCGTGGCCGAAACCCTCTCCGACAACACCCTGGAGATGAAAGCCGCTTCCACGGCCACCAGCTACACCATCAACAACCTCAACCAGTACACCGCAGTCGGCAGTACGACCCCGGCTTACGACAAGAACGGCAATCTCACCGGGAACGGCGCTTGGACCTATGAATACGACGAGGAGAACCGTTTAAGAAAGGCTACCGGGCCCAACACCGTCCTGTACGACTACGACCCGGCTGGGCGCAGGCGCAGCAAGAGTGTCAACGGCATCCTGACCTACTACACCTCCGATGGGGCGGAGGAGGTGGCGGAGTGGGGCGGCACGGGCGCCTTGACCACCCGCTATCTCAACGGCACCAGCACGGACGATCACATCGCCATGCTGGACTACACCTGCGGCTCACCGCCTTGCCGCTACTACTACCACCCGGACTGGCATGGGACTACCATGATGCTGTCCAATGCCACGAACGGGGTGTATCAGAAGTACAGCTATGATCCTTATGGGGTCGAGTCCAGCTCCGATCCGGTGACTGGCAATCCGTTTCGGTATACGGGCCGCAGGCTCGATGCGGAGACGGGCCTCTACTATTACAGGGCCCGCTACTACAGCACGACGCTGGGGAGATTCCTGCAGACCGATCCCATCGGCAGCAAGGCCGATCTGGAGCTCTACGCCTACACATACGACGATCCGCTGAATGCCACGGACCCGACCGGGAACAGTCCGCTAGAGATTGCATTCCTCGTCGCTGATACCGTGCAGCTGGGTGCCGCCATCAGCTCCGGCGAAGGTCTCGGGATGGCAATCACCAATGAAGTTGTGGATATCGCTGGAGTGGCCTCCCCTGTACCAGGGCTTAGTGAAGCGGCACATGCAATTGAGGGGGCGGCAAAGGTTGCGGAGGTCGGCGAAAAAGGAGCAGAGGTCTATCGAGGGTCGAAGCTTGCACGAAACATGGAAAAAGCCGGCAATCCTGTTAAGAAAGGAGAGCAGCAGGCCCATCATATTGTTGCGCAAAATGCCAAAGCTGCTGCCCCTGCACAGAAAGCCATGGCAAAAGCGGGTGTCGATATTAACGATGCAAAAAATGGAGCAGCTATGAGTAAGGATGCGCATCAGTCAGTCCACACGGCAGATAATTACAGCCAAGTCAACGCAGCCATGACAGAAGCTGCGAAGCAAGACAATCCTGCCGAGGCTGTGGGTAAAGTCCTCGATAGCTTCCGCCAAGACCTCCAGTCTAAATAGCCAGTAAGAGAATCTTTGGTATTGTTATGAATATTTGGCGACTATGGGTAGGTGGAAAGGCCAATTTAGCCCTAATACCTCACAACCTTGAATATTTCTCAAACCACTTTATAGGCGAACGTTTAGGAGATGCGTGGACCCCGCCTCCCGTATCA
>Ga0302314_10008116_pt1 | contig 18741 bp, 12 predicted proteins | sample III_Palsa_N2_3_FD_200533 | JGI IMG/M metagenome (GOLD analysis project Ga0302314, IMG submission 200533) | Peat permafrost microbial communities from Stordalen Mire near Abisko, Sweden - III_Palsa_N2_3 | ecosystem: Environmental > Terrestrial > Soil > Palsa > Peat permafrost | place: Sweden...
CGGCATGCACGCTGGCCTGCTGGGCGTCCGAGGCGCTATGCCCCTGCAACTCCTCGGAAATGAGATGGGAGATGACAGCCACCTTGTCGGTGATCGGCTGCAGCGCCGCCAGGGCGATGGCGATCAACGAAGCCAGGGTAACGGCCTGGCCTTCCTTGGCGTCATGCGCCAGCTTGTCTTCGTGCAGCGGCAGCTTCCACAGGGTCTGCAGCGTGTCGAGCCAGCCGGTCTTGATATGCTTGATCTCGGTGAGAAGCGCGGCCTTGCTATGGCCCCATTGGGCTTCGACGGCGTGCAGCCAGTCGAGAGCCTGGGTTTTCTGCGAATGGGCCAGGGCCGTGGCGACGAAAGCGGTCAGCATCACGGCGGGATGCAGGAACAGCTTGGAGCCGGGATTGGGACGCGGCATCACCAGCGGCTGGCTGCTGACCATGCGATCCACGATCTGGCGGAAATTGGCGCCGCGGAAGGTCTCGTCCACCGCGATGCTGGCGGCGACGAACACGCCGTCGATCCGCGCGAAATGGGCGATCACCTCGTCATTATCGACGCGGCAGAACACGAACCACGGGTCGCCCTCGTCCGACACCCCCATGTCGGTCGCGACAGGCAGGCCAGCGCGCCCCAGCAGATCGACGACGCGATAAAGCTCGGCGAGCTCGTCGTTGGTCCAGGGCTGCGGCCCTTTGCCGCGATCGGGAAAGGCGAAAACGTTTGCACTCAAGGTCTTGAGCTCACCCGCAATAATGACAGAGCTGGATCAGGCAACCTAACAGAACGACGCCCGGTTGCCTACCGCCTTGACTATTGACCGAACAGAATCCGGTAAGTCTCGGGGTCGTAGAACCGCATCAGCTGCTTGACGAATTCGGCCGGTTCAAGACCGAGGGCCTTGGCCCACATCTCGTAACGGTCCGGCGGGATCCGACCCCGTCCGACTTCCAACTGGGAAACGAACGTATAGTACTCGACCCCAACCAGATCAGCTAACTCACGCTGCGTTAAATTCTGCTTAACGCGCAGCTCCTTGAGCCAGCGCCCGGCTTCGCGTCGGAGCGCCTGGACGTCATGTCCGGCGGCTTGCTGTGGATGGGAATACATGGCCTGAGCCCCTTCAAAGCGGAAAATCCGAGCCATCAGCTCATAAGGCGTTGCGTTAACTATATAGCAACAGGAACCAGCAGTGCAACAGTTGCTGTACATGCACCCGGCGCGATCCCCATCGCGCCGACAGCCTGAGATGAAGTACGGCAGACCCTAACCCGGAGGAGAGGAAAGCGCCGGAGGCGGATAACCGCCTGGCGTCAGGGTCCTCCGGATCTCCTCCAACCGCCCGGCAAATCGTTCGGCGGCCTTCTCCAGCGACAGCGAATGCGCCACGTCACGGGCGGCCTGCCGGGTCAGCTTTTCCCTGAATTCCGCATCGTCGTAAATCCGGCGCATCGCCGCGACCGCCTGATCCAGGTCCGGTTCGGCCCAGCGGGCATTGGGAATATTATAGGGCGGCACATCCCTATCGATCGGACGGACTTCGCAATCGACGAGAATGCTATTCTCATCGTTCATGAAATCGAGATTGCCCGAATAGCGTGTCGCGATCACGGGTTTACCCAGCAGCATGGCTTCCGCCATGGTCAGCCCCAGGCCTTCGCTGCGATGCAGCGATACGTAGCAATCGCAAGACTCCATCAGGGACAGAATCTGATCCGGCGGCAGGATGCGATCCACGATATGGATGTTGGCGCCTCGGGCCGCTTCCCTGAGCTCGGCGACCTGGGCGTCATGCCCAAGAGATGTCGTCTTCAGAACCAGATCGACCTTCTCTTCCGGGCGGAAGGCGCGCTTGAACGCCTCGATCAGGCCCAGCGGATTCTTCCTCTCCATGACACTGCCCATATGGAAGGAGAAGAGAAAGGCAAAGCGCCCGTCTTCCCGTCCCGGCAGTCCGAAAAACTGCCGTGAAAGCACCGGAAATTTACCGATCCGTACGCCGGGAAACAACGTATGCACCGGCTTGTGGGTTCCCGCGCGCAGGGCATCCGCGACGAATTCCGTGGCCGCCCAGATTTCATCGACGCTGTCGGCGATCCGGTCCCAGTAATCCGGAATCGTGTCGAGTTCCCAATACCAGTAGGCGATGCGATAAGGCCGCGGCTGCCGCCGGGCCAGATCGGACCGCTGAAACGCCGTGTCGAAGAACGGTTCGGGCTGGGTATGGATTATCGTGATGTCATGGGTTTCGGCACCGCCGAAATCGGCATGATAGGGATCATCCTTGCGGTCGGTCCGAATGTCGCGCCGCGACGTCAGATAGCCAGCCGCAGCAATCGCGTCCGTCATCGCCTCGGCGGAGACCCGCAGGCCCGACGGATAGCAGAAATGGCCCACCACATTGACGCCCGGGCGGATCAGTTCGGCGGCGGTATCGTCCTTCAGACGGTCTTGCGCCCAACGGCGCGGCTCTTCCAGCAGACCGGAAGCCTCGCTGGCAAGCCACGAAATCAGGGCGCGCGCCTCGCCGAGGCTTTCCAGCGCGCGCGGATGAACAAGCCGCCAACGATCATGGGCCAGATAGGCGGCACGGATCTGCTCCGCCGGGGCCATGTCCAGCGGCCATTGCTCGGGCGCCAGCCAGGGCTCATCCCGCGGCAGATAATAATAGTCGGCCAGCCAGGCGGCCAGTTTCCGCTGCCCGAATATGGTCAGTCCGCACGGGTGACGCTCCTGCCAGGCTGGCGTGAAGCGATAGGTCCGGGCCAGCTCCTGTCCGGGATTTTCGGCGCAGGACAGGAAAAACCACCAGATTTCCTCGTTCGTCAGGTTTTCCTGGACACGCCCGACGCGCATCAGCCACGAAAACCAGTCCCGGCGCTGGGCCGGCAGCAGCGCCAGGGGAAAGTCGGCGCGCAGGTGATCGGCCCAGAAATAAAACTGCCGGACACGCTTGCCGAGATCATCCGCGAACACTGCATCGACGGCTTCCAAGCCGGCGGGCGGCAGGCCGAGTTCCTGTCGCCCGGCACCGTGCAGCCAGAGATGGAACGCCCCGCCGGCGCCCGCCGAGAGCGCGTGCGGAAAGCGCTGCCGCAGATCAATACGCCGGCGCAGCAGCTCGATCAGGAACCGCGCGGCGGCGCGCGGCGTATGAAGGGCGCCGACAGGCTGCGGCGGCCAGAACAGATCCCGCGCCGGCATGCCGGCCGCCCGGGCGACGGCGCAATCATCCCACAAATCGAGCGTTTCCAGGCGACGCGGCGGCGCGGCGGCGATGAAACCGTCGCCGACGATCCGTAAATTCTCGACCAGTTCCGGTTCGCCGACACCCAGCAGCGCCGGCACCGGATTTTGCGAGCTGAGCCGCGGATGCAGATAGGGGTCTTCGGCGACACCGAGCTTGCGAACCTCGAGCGCGGAGCGGGCCATGTCCTCGGCCGGATTGGACCGGCCGCGCGTGGCGCCTTCGTGATGGATCAGGCCCGCGAAGGGGGTGTAAGCGGTGCGCCAACCCGCCTTGTGGGCGCGCAGACACAGCGCCACGTCGCTGTTGGCGATACGGAAGCTTTCGTCGAAGCCGCCGACCAGATCGAACACCGACCGGCGCACCATCTGGCAGGCGCCCATGATGGCCAGCCAGTTCCTCGTATGTCCCGCCGAGCCGAACACGCCCCACGCCTCCGCATCGGAGCGATTATACATCAGCGCGAACAGATGCGGCCCGACCCCGACGCCGGCATGCTGCAGCGTGCCGTCCGGATAGACGAGCCGGGTGCCCACCACGCCGACGCCAGGCAGCGAGACGACGCGCACCAACTCGCCCAGCCAGCCGCTGTCCGCGATCTCGATGTCATTGTTGAGGAAGAGCAGGATTTCCCCTTGCGCCACCGCGGCGCCGCGATTGCACACGGCGGAATAGTTGAACGGCCCGTCGGCGCGGATGATCGTGAGGTTGGGACGCGAGGAGAATTCCTCATAAAGCCGCCAGGTCGCCGGATCGGTGGAGTTATTTTCGACGATGATGATTTCGATCGGACCGTAGCTGGTCTTGTCGAGCAGCCCCTCCAGACACATCCGCAGCACGTCGGGCTGGTTATGGCTGGGGATGATGATCGAAACCAGCGGCGCGTCCTGCATTTGCCAGCTGGACCGGTGCGTGCCGTCCGGCTGCGTCGTCACCTCCGGCGCGGCGACACCATGACCGCGCCAATAGGCGGCCAGCATATCGCGCTGATCGGCGGCGGCCGCGCCATTCGGGTCGGGACGCCCCCCATTGCTGCCATGAGCCCGGTGGCACAGGACATGAGGCAGCCGGACGATCGCGGAGCCTTCGGCCTGCGCCAGATCGGACAGGCGCAGATTCAAGCCCCATTCCGCGCCCTCGCCTTCGGTGGCGGCAAAACCGCCGGCGCGCCTCGCCGTGGCCGTGGCAATCAGGGTCACGCGGCCGAAATAATTGAAGGATTGCAGCATCTCGGGCGAATGGCCGGGCTTGAAGAAAGGCTTGCTCCGGTCGCCCTCGGGAGTCAGCTCATCCTCGTCGGCATGGATCAGAATGGCGCCCGGCTCCGCCCCGACGGCCTGAACAAGCCGCTCGAACGCGCCCGGCGCGACAAGATCTCCCGGCTCGAGCACGCAAAACCACGAAGACCGCACGGCATCGAGCAACGTGCCGAGCTGCACACCCTTCCCGGCATCCGGAGCGCAGGGTACGAATGTCACCCGGCGGGAAAAGTCCGGCGTCTCCGCGAAGACCGCCTGCAGGGCGGGTGTATCGGCGGCGCTCGGCAGCACCGCCTCCCAGAGCGCCTGCGGCTGGGCGAACAGGGAGCGCAAGGTGGCCGCTAAACCCGAGACCTCGCTGCCGGCAATCAGCACCCCGAAACGCGGCACGCCGTCGCTATCGGCATGATCGGTGGCGGGCGGCGGCGGCAATTGGGCTTCGATGACCTCGATCCAGGCCGCGTAATCACTCTCGCCCCCGATCCCGGGCGGCTGGCCCTCGCTCGTCTTGGTCCAGGCCGCGTCCTGGCCCGCGCCGCCGGGCTCCGCCAGCGGCGAGGGCGAAGCGGCTCCTCCCAGACGACGCCAAACCGCCGCGGCGAGCCGGCGCGGTTTGGTGGTCAGATAGATCAGCTTCAGCAATTGCCGCAGGAACAGGCGGATCGGCCGAGGCAGACGATTGGCGACCCCGCGCAATGGCTGCAGCGCCCGCCACAGGGTCGAATTCGCGACAAGAGTCAAGGCCGCCTGCGCATGAGCGGCTTCCGCTCGCGCGGCGTACAGCTCGCGCTGGGTCTGGTCCAGCAGCGCCTCGGTAGCCTCCTGTTGCTGCCTGACGCGCTCGATTTCGAAAGCGACGTACCGGGCGCGGTCGCTATTACGCTCGAGCTCGCCACGCAGGCGCTCGATTTCCGCCATCTGCCCGCCGGTTTGAAAAGACATCCGAACTCCGTAAGATCAAGCCATGGTGACACGCACGCAATTTCGAGCGCCGGCGAAATTTCTTGGGAAAATTTTCCCGAGCGATTAATAGCCACGGTCCTAAAAATTTGCAAACCCGTCCGGGCCGGGAAGACTTCATGGCCGCTTGACACGGGAAAGCGAATCGCCGATGTCCAGACATCGGATTCTGCTATTCTGACGCGGAAAAATTAACCAACGGAAGGGAGTAAGAGTGGCCCTGGTCCCCATCAGCCGAGAACTGCACGGCAAGACGCGCATCCGCCCCCTTCCCTCCTTCGCCTTCGCCGCGAAAGTGACGGTCGTGCCGGTCTATGGCAGCGAGATCGTGCCGATGAGCCACGAGGTCCCGATCATCTTCGTCCGCGAGGGCGACGCCTTCGCGCCCAGCGCCCTGGTCGGCGTGCGCGGCGGGCAGAATCTGATGATCGACCCGCAGGGACGCTGGATCGGCGCCCACATTCCGGCCGTCTGGCGGCGCGGCCCGTTCCGGCTGGGCCGCGTCCAGGGCGAAGAGGGAAGCGAAACCAGGATGGTGCTATGCCTCGAGGACAGCAGCGACCTGATCAGCGAGACCGAGGGCAATCCGCTGTTCGACGAGCAGGGCGCCACCACCCCGCTGGTCGCCTCGGCCAGCACCCTGCTCTCGCAGCTGGAGCGCGACATGCAGGGCACAAAGGGAGTCTGCGCCCTGATCGAGCAACTCGGCCTGATCACCCAATGGAACCTCGATATCGCCCAGCCGGATGGCAGCAAGCAGCGCGTGTCGGATCTCTTCCAGGTCGACGAGGCCAAGATCGCCACCCTGTCGGGCGAGGATCTGGTGCGCCTGCGCGACGCCGGCGCCCTGCCGCTGATCTATGCCCATCTGCTGTCCCTGTCCAAGGTCAGCCTGCTGGGCAGGCTGGCGAAACTGGCCGACGAGCGGGGCCAGCAGCAGGCCGCGATGCAAAAGGGCAATCTGAACCTTGATCGCGCGTTCGGCATTGTGGAGGATGACCCGTTCATCTTTTGATGACTCGGTCCGGCGGATATATAAGACGACATGACCTCGGTAAGCACCATGCGCATGGGTTTCCTCGACACCGAAGACCGGTTGTTGATGGACTTCGTCTATTCCGACCATACCCTGTCGATGCTGGGCACGCGGCGCATCATCCGCCGATCCATCCAGGGCATCGCCCAAGTGCTGGCCCAGTCGAGCCCGGTGATCGCCCGCGTGCCGGCCAGCCATAAGACGGAAGTGCTGGTGTGGGAGCATCTGTCGGCCCTGCAACTGGAGGGCGGACAGAGCGGCGGCGATGGCGACCAGGCCGTTCCGGGCCATTCGGCGCCACCCTGGCAGGTGCTGGTCAAGCTCGACATCAATACCCACCCGGCATCGTTCGCCCTGCGGTTCGAAGGACGCGGCGGCACCGTCGTGGACATGACCATGAGCCGGCCCGAGCTGCATCGTCTGCTGGCCAGCCTGCGCCAGCTGGCCCGCCACGCCGAATGGGATCTCGACACCGAGATCGGCTGGCTGGTCGAGGCCGACGCGCCGCAGATGCGCCCGGGAAATCTCGTTTCATGAGTCCTCGCCGAGGCCTCACCCCCGAACGCTTCGTCGCTCTGGTCGACGAGTTCCGCCAGAAGATCACCCGGGAGCGTTTCGTCGCCCGGCTGACCGAGGTCAAGCAGGACGAGCTGATCGACCTGGTGAAACTTCAGGCGGAAGTGCGCGCCCGCTATTTCATGACGGTGCTGGACCTGGTGCAGCCCAACCTCGCCGACATCGAAGGCAAGGTCGAGGAAGCGCGTTTCTACCGTGAAATGGCCGAAGAGATCGACCGCGGCGTCCAGGCCGTCGCGCAGGCCGTGCTGGCCAAGGAAATCCCCGTGCCGGGATTAGATCATGGCGACGAAATGAGCGGGGAGCTGGAACGCGCGCTGCAGGATTTCATCAAGCAAGCCGACAACGGCAACTGGGAATATTAACGGTAACGCCGGCGCCCTTCCGGGCGCTCGCATTCCCTCTCTCGGCCCCTTCGCCGAGAGAGGGAATGCGAGCGCAACGGGTAGCGCGAGGGGGCGATCCCTCGCCGGTAGCCGCGTCGGCGGCGGTATGAATCTTTTTGGTTTTCTTGGTTTCTTCCGCGCTCCGCGCGTAACGGCGAGGGATCGATCCCTCGCGCTCCCTGTTGCGCGCCCGGAGGGGGCGGCTTTTCTGGGAAGACGGCTGAGTTCTAGACCCGGCCGTAGGTGTCTTCAAGGCGGATGATGTCGTCTTCGGACAGATAGGTCCCCGAGCGCACTTCAATCATCTTCAGCGGCACCTTGCCGGGATTCTCCAGGCGGTGCTTGGTGCCGATCGGAATGAAAGTCGATTCGTTCTCGCGCAGCAGGAAGGTTTCCTCGTCGCGGGTCACCAGGGCGGTGCCCTCCACCACGACCCAATGCTCGGCGCGGTGGTGATGCATCTGCAAGGACAGCTTGGCGCCCGGCTTGACGACGATCTGCTTGACCTGGAAACGGCTGCCGGCGTCGATGCTCTGGTAAAAGCCCCAGGGACGGTAGACCTTGCGGTGCAGATCGCCCTCGGTGCGCTTCTTTTCCTTCAACGAGTCGACGATCTTCTTCACTTCCTGGACGTGACTGCGCTGGGCCACCAGCACGGCGTCCTCGGTGGCGACGACGATGATGTCCTTGAGACCCACGCCGGCGACCAGCACGCCGTCGCCGCGCAGATAACTGTCCTGGCAATCGACCGAGATGACGTCGCCGACCTCGACATTGCCGGCCGTGCTCTTGCCGGTGATTTCCCACAGGGCCGACCAGGAGCCGACGTCGCTCCAGCCGAAATCGGCGGGCACGACGGCGGCGCGCGCCGTGTGCTCCATCACCGCGTAATCGATCGAAGCCGACGGCGACTGGGCGAAGGACGCCGCCTCGAGACGCAGGAAGTCGATATCCTCGACCGCCTTCTCGATGGATTTTCTCACCGCGGCCAGGATATCGGGGCAGAGGCGCTTGACCTCGTCGATGAAGACCGCGGCCTTGAACACGAACATGCCGCTGTTCCACAGGAACTCCGGCTGCGCCGTCATGGCGCGGGCCCGCTCGAGATCCGGCTTCTCGATGAAGCGCTCGACCTTGAAGCTGCCCTCGGTCAAGGGCGCGCCGCGCTGGATATAGCCATAGCCGGTCTCCGGCGCGGCCGGCTTCATGCCGAACGTGACCAGATGGCCGGCGGCCGCGGCGATGCCAGCCCGACCGACCGCCTCGAGGAAACCCGCCTGGTCGGCGATGACATGATCGGACGGCAGCACCGCCATGACGGCGTCGGGATCGGTCTTGGCGAGGATCAGCGCGGCGGCGGCGATGGCCGGCGCGGTGTTGCGGCCGATCGGCTCGAGCACCAGCCGGAGCGGCGTCACGCCGACTTCCTGCATCTGCTCGGCGACGATGAAGCGGTGCGCTTCGTTGCAGATGATGATCGGCCGCCCGAAATGGCTCGGGACGGCGCGCAGCGCCGTCTCCTGGATCATCGTCCGCTCGGACGACAGGGGCAGCAGCTGCTTGGGGTACAGGGACCGGGACAATGGCCAGAGGCGGCTGCCCGATCCGCCGGACAGGATGACGGGGTAGAAGGTCTGGATGCTCATCGCTGCTTCTCCCCGTCCCTGTTCATTAGTCCAGCAGCGCCTGCGGCTTCTCGCCGCGCTTGACCGCTTCGCGGACGTTGTGGCGCAGCACCAGGCGCTGGACCTGGCCGACCGACTGCAGCTGAATATGGGCCAGCGACAGGGCGCCCGAATGACGCAGCTTCAGGAACTGGTCATCCGGCAGCTCGGCCAGCTTCTTCTCGTCGATGCCGAACAGACCGGTGATGTTGTGCTTCTGCCCCGTCAGCTGGACCTGCAGGTCGGAATTGCGGATCAGGCCGGCGGCGGCCAGCTCGGCCACCAGGGCGCGGGTGGCGGCGTGATGACGGTCGGTCTCGGTGATCAGGCGCATGGTGCGGCCGATCGGAGTCTCGGCCTCGTTAGCGCCTTCTTCGCCATAGAGCAGCTCGCCTTCGCTATCGGACAGCATCACTTCATCGACCAGCAGGGCCGGGACTTCCTTGCCGTCGATCATCGCCGGACCGATGGTGAAGGGAAAACGGCGGAAGGCGGCCGGCAGGTAGTAGCCGCTCCAGCGGCCATCCGCCTCGACGAACATGTTCTGGTCGTTGATCAGCGACAGCAGGGCGACCGGCGTATAGCTGCCTTCGCGCTCGACGAAGAAGATCGGATAGCTGGAGGCGGCGCTGCTGAACTCGCCCAACACCACTTCGACAACCGGCAGATTGGCCAGGAAATTGAAGTTCTCGAGCGGCTTGAGCCGCTTCTTCGCCATTGCTTCCTTGATAACCGGGATATGTGCCATTGGGCGTTCCATTCAACTTGGGGTCCGCGGTCTATCCGCGGAGCCGGAAATAAAAGGTTTCGTGTGGTGCCAGATCGACGCTTGCTTTGTCAAGGCGATCGGAGGCCCGCTCAGAGTCCGGCAGGAACCTCGATTCCCGCCGCCGTCAGATGGCCTGCCAGCTCCGCCTTGAGGCGGGCCAGGGTCTCGAGGTCCTTGCCCTCGCAGCGCGCCACCAGCACCGCCTGGGTATTGGAGGCCCGCAGCAGCCACCAGCCGTCGGCATGGGTCACGCGCACGCCGTCGAGATCGTTGACCGAGCCTTCCCCGCCCACGAGCCGCGCCTTGACGCCGTCGATCACCGAGAATTTCTTCTCGTCGGGACAGTCGAAGCGCAGTTCCGGCGTATTCACCAGTTTCGGCATGCGGTCATACCGGGCCGCCAGCGTCTGATCGGTCCAGCCGGCGACGATCGACAGGAAGCGGATCGCCGCATAGAGCGCGTCGTCGAACCCGTAATAGCGGTCGCCGAAGAAAATATGGCCGCTCATCTCGCCGGCCAGCGGCGCCTTGGTCTCGGCCATCTTGGTCTTGATCAGCGAATGGCCGGTCTTCCACATCAAAGGCTGGCCGCCCATTTCGGCGATCTGGTCGAACAAGGCCTGGCTGGCCTTGACGTCGGCCATGATGGTGGCGCCGGGACGCTCCTTGAGCACCTCCTCGGCCAGCAGCACCAGAATCTGGTCGCCCCACAGGATTCGGCCCAGCCCGTCGATGATGCCGATACGATCGCCATCGCCGTCGAAGGCCACGCCGAAATCGGCCTTCTCGGCGGCGACGCGCTCGATCAGCTGTGTCAGCGTATGCGGATCGGTCGGATCGGGATGATGATTGGGGAAGGTGCCGTCGATCGTCTCATTGATCAGCACATGGCGGCCGGGCAGTCGCTTGGTCAGGGTCTCGGCCACTTCGCCGGTCGCCCCATTGCCGGGATCCCACACCACGGTGAGATCGCGGCCGGGACGGAAATCCTGCAGCAGACGGGCGACGTAAGCGTCGAACACGCTTTCCTTGGCGACGATGCCGGCGGCCGGCTTCAGCTCCGCGGCGTCGTCCATATCGGCCAGCGAAGCCCCCAGCGCCTTGATCTGCGGGCCGAAGAACGGCTTGTTCTGCAGCATCATCTTGAAGCCGTTATGGTCGGGCGGATTGTGCGAGCCGGTCACCATGATGGCGCCGTCGGCGGCCAGGTGATGGCTGGAATAATAGAGCATCGGGGTCGGACCGCGGCCGACGTCGACGACGCTCATGCCCCCCTCGATCAGGCCGGCCGCCAGCGCCTCGACCAGCGCCGGGCTGGACAGGCGACCGTCGAAGCCGATCACCACTTTGTCACCGCCCGCCTCGCGGACGAATTTGGAGAAGCCGAAACCGATCTTGTAGGCATCCTGCTCATACAAGGTCTGGCCGAAGATTCCGCGGATGTCGTATTCGCGGAAAATGCTGGGATGGGGCTTGGTCATGCACTGGGAGTAGCAAAATCCCCCCCCTTTGTCGACGAAGCAAATCTGTTATAGATCAAACTGTAATAGCGGGAGGGCGGCGCAGTGGCGGCACATGTATGGCGGTTCTTGCGGGCGGGCGGATTCGACCAGGTCCGGATCGAGACAGGCGCCGACATTCTTGCGCTCGACGAACTCGACATGAAGCTGTGGGTGGCGCTGGCCTGCCCGGTGGCGGGCATGGAGTTCGACGCCAAGACGCTCGAGATCCTGGACCTCGACAAGGATGGCCGCATCCGCGCCAGCGAAATCATCGAAACGATTAAATGGCTCAGGCTCGTTTTGCGCGATCCGGAAGCCCTGACCGGCGAGGGCGAGGCCCTGCCCCTGTCGGTGATTTCCGAGGAAACGCCGGAAGGCCGACGCGTGCTGGCCTCGGCGCGGCGCATCCTGGCCAGTCGCGGCAGGGACGACGCCGACATCGTCACCGTCGAGGACGCCGCCGACACCGAGCATGTGTTCGACCAGACCGACTTCAATGGCGACGGGGTGGTCCCATCGTCGGCCGCCTCCGACCCGGCCACCGCTCAGGTGATCGAGGATCTGATCACCGTCTACGGCCCGGTCGAGGACCGCTCCGGCAAACCGGGGATCGACCAGGAGCGGGCCGACCGCTTCGCCACCGAGATCACCAGCTTTGGCGCCTGGTGGGAGGCCGTGCGCAGCGATCCCGCCATCCTGCCGCTGGGCGAGGACACCCATGCCGCTTTCCTCGCCCTGCAGGCGATCGAGGACAAGGTCGGCGATTATTTCGAACGATGCCGCCTGTCCGCCTTCAGCCCCCCCGCAGCCCTTGCTGCCAATCCCGATGAGGATTTTTTCGCCGCGATGGCTCAGCGCCCGCTGTCGGAATTCCAGGATCAGCTGCGCGGCATGGCCCTGGCCGAGATCGCGCCGGACCGTGCCCTGCCGCTCGAAGGCCATGGCAATCCAGCCTGGCGCGCCGAAATGAACAGCTTCCGCGACACGGTGGCCAAGCCCATTCTCGGCCTGTCCGCGGAGCTCGACGAAGCCGGCTGGCGAAAGCTGCTGGACGCCTTCGCCGCCCATCGCGCCTGGCGCGCCAGCAAGCCTAATCTCGCGATCGACGCTCTGGGCGAAGCCAGGCTGGTCGAATTGACGGCTGAGCCTCACAAGGAGGAGCTGGACCGGCTGATCGCCCAGGACAAGGCGCTCGAGGACGAGGCCAGCGCCATCGACGACGTGCTGCGCCTGACCCTGCTGCGACGTTATTTCCTGACGCTGCTCAATAATTTCGTCAGCTTCCGCGAGTTCTACACCAAGCGCAGTCAAGCGACGTTCCAGGCCGGCACGCTCTACCTCGACGGCCGCAGCCTCGACCTCTGCGTCAAGGTCGGCGACGTCGCCAAACATGCGGCGATGGCCACCCTGTCGCAGATCTACCTGGCCTATTGCGACTGCAGCCGGCCCATGACCGGCGAGAAGATGTTCATCGCCGCCGCCTTCACGGCGGGTGATTCGGATCAGTTGATGGTCGGGCGCAATGGCCTCTTCTACGGCCGCGACGGGCGCGACTGGGACGCGGTGGTCGTCCGCATCGTCGAGCACCCGATCAGCATGCAGCAGGCCTTCCTCGCCCCTTATAAACAATTCGGTCGCTTCATCGGCGAGCAGGTCGAAAAATTGGCCCAGGCGAAGTCGAAAATGGTGCATGACGATTTCAGCCAAGCCGTCACCGGCACGCCCCCCGCCGCCGCCGCCCCGGCCCGGCCGGGCACCTCCGCCGCTCCCGCCGCGGTCGTCGCACCGCCGCCCGCCGCGGCGCAGTTCGATATCGGCCGCTTCGCCGGCGTGTTCGCCGCCATCGGCCTGGCCATCGGCGCCATCGGCACCGCGCTCGCCCACGTAGCCGGCACCTTCCTCGGTCTCGCCTGGTGGAAGATGCCGCTGGCGATCCTGGGCCTGATCCTGGCGATTTCCGGCCCGTCGATGGTGATCGCCTATGTGAAGCTCCGCCAGCGCAACCTGGCGCCACTGCTCGACGCCAATGGCTGGGCCATCAATGCGCGCGCCAAGATCAACATCCCATTCGGCGGATCGTTGACGCATCTCGCCAAATTGCCGCCGGGCGCCGAGCGCTCGCTTAACGATCCTTATGCCGAAAGGCGGGTTCCCTGGCGTCTGTATCTGGCACTGCTGGCGCTGATCGGCGGCGCGGCGACCGCCATATCGTTCTTCGGCGGCATCGAAAAATTATTTCATCGGTTGATAGGCCTGTTATGAGCTTTTTCACCCTCTACGGCCGCGTGCTCGGCCTGCTGAAGCCCGAGCGCAATCTGGCGATCATCCTCGCCGTCGCCAACCTGGCCTTGGCCGGGCTGCAATTCGTCGAGCCGGTGATGTTCGGCAAGGTGGTCGACGAGCTGTCGGGCGCGGCAGGGCACACAGCCGACCAGGTCTGGCACGAGAGTTTCCGCCTGCTCGGTCTGTGGGCGCTGATCGGCGTCGGCGGTATTCTCGCCAATGTCCTGGTCGCGCTGCATTCCGACCGCATGGCGCATCGCCGCCGCCTCGCCGCGATGGCGCTCTATTTCGAGCATGTGCTGGAATTGCCGCTGGGCTATCACCTCGACACCCATTCCGGCCGGCTGATCAAGATCATGCTGCAAGGCGCGGACAATCTGTTCGGCATCTGGCTGTCCTTCTTCCGCGAGCATCTCTCCACCTTCATCGCCCTGATCGTCCTGTTGCCGCTGTCGCTGTTCATGAATTGGCGGCTTGGGCTGGTGCTGATCGTCCTGCTGATCGTCTTTGCCGTGCTCTCGGCGCTGGTGATGTCGCGCACCGAAGGGGCGCAGCGCGAAGTGCAGGAATTCCATTCCGAGCTGGCCGAACGGGCCGGCGACGCGCTGGGCAATGTCGGGCTGATCCAGAGCTTCGTCCGCCTCGCCCTCGAAGTGCAACAGCTCGGCCAAGTGATGGGCAAGGTCCTGGCGGCGCAATATCCCGTGCTGACCTGGTGGGCGGTGGTGACCGTTCTGACCCGCGCCGCCTCGACACTGACCGTGATCGCCATCTTCACCCTGGGCACCTGGCTGTTCCTGCATGGCCAGACCAGCGTCGGTGAAATCGTCAGCTTCATGGGCTTCGCCAATCTGCTGATCGGCCGGCTGCAGCAGGCGATGGGCTTCGCCAATACCTTGTTCCTGCAGCGTCCGGGCCTGACGGATTTCTTCGATGTGCTGGACGCCAAATCGGGCGTGCCCGAGAAGCCCGACGCCATCGAGCTGGGTCGGGTCGAAGGCCGCGTCGCCTTCGAGCATGTCAGCCTGTCCTATGGCGAGAAGCAGGCGGTGGCCGATCTTTCCTTCGACATCGCGCCCGGCAGCATGGTGGCGCTGGTCGGCACCACGGGGGCGGGCAAGAGCACGGCGATGGCGCTGCTGCACCGTCTGTGGGATCCGCAACAGGGCCACGTGAGCATCGACGGAATCGACATCCGCGACGTCACTCTCTCGAGTCTCCGACGCAATATCGGCGTGGTGTTCCAGGAGAGCACCATGTTCTACCGCACCATTGCCGAGAATCTGCAGGTCGGCCATCCCGACGCCAGCGACGCCCAGCTCGAGGAAGCGGCCAGACTGGCCGAGGCGCATGACTTCATCATGACCCAGCCCAACGGCTATCAGACCCTGGTCGGCGAGCGCGGCCGCACACTCTCGGGCGGCGAACGCCAGCGCATCGGCATCGCCCGCGCGCTGCTGAAGAACCCGCCGATCCTGATCCTCGACGAAGCCACCAGCGCGCTGGATTCGGTGACCGAGGCCAAGGTGCAGAAGGCGCTCGGCGCCCTGATGAAAGGCCGCACCACCTTCGTCATCGCCCATCGCCTCTCCACCATCCGCGACGCCGATTGGGTGCTGGTGATGGATAAGGGCCGCATCATCGAGCAGGGGCGCTATGACGATCTGGCCAAGGCCGGGGGAACCTTCACCGAGCTTTTGAATCGCTCCGCCCACTGATCCACTATGTCGCCGCGGACTGGCGCGCCACCGACGAGCTGTGCTAAGTCCTTATTCACACAAGAATAAGGTGGCCCTGAATGCCGTCCTTGGAAGACCGTCCAATCGCCATCGCCGGGGCTGGAGCCGTCGGCTGCTTCGCCGGCGGCCTGCTGGCCGCCGCGGGGCGGAGCGTGATTCTGCTGTGCCGCGAAGAGTCGGCGCGCCGGCTGAACGCCGATGGCCTCAGGCTCACCGCGCTGGACGGTCTCGATCGCAGCCTTGAACCGGGCGCCTTCACCGCCACCGCCGATCCTGCCGCGCTGGCGGGATGCGGCCTGGTTCTGGTCACGGTCAAAAGCGGCGATACCGCCGAGATCGCCGGGCTGATCGCCCGTCACGTCTCCGAAGAGTCGATCACCGTCAGCCTGCAGAACGGTGTTTCCAATACGCGGATCCTGCGCGAGGCCTTGCCCGACCGCACGGTTGTGCCCGGCATGGTGCCGTTCAACATCGCCCGTCTGGGCCCCACCCATCTGCATCGCGCCTCGAACGGACGGATCCTGATCGAAGCGGGCCTGCCCGACGTGACGGCGGCCCTGTCGGTCCCCGGCCTGCCCGTCCGCGGGGAGCGGCGCATCGAGGCGGTGCAATGGGGCAAGCTGCTGATCAATCTCAACAATGCGCTCAACGCTCTGTCCGGCCTGCCCCTGCGCGACGAGCTGCTGTCGCGCGCCTGGCGGCGCCTGTTGGCGGCGCAGATCGACGAGGCGCTGGCGGTGCTGGAGGTCGCGGACGTTCCCGTCAAGGCGCCACTGCCGCTGCCGATCGGGCTGGTGCCGGCTTTGCTGCGCCTGCCGACGCCGCTTTTTTCCCTGATCGCGCGGCGCATGCTGCCGATGGATCCCAAGGCGCGGTCGTCCATGTGGGACGATCTGGAGCGGCGCCGCCCGACCGAGATCGACGCGCTGCAGGGCGAGGTTCTCACCTTGGCCGAGCGCTACGAGGTCCCCGCGCCGGTGATCGCCGAAGTGAGGTCCCTGGTCAAACGGGCCGAGGCGGCCGGGGCGGGCCCGCCCGGCCTGCCCCCCGGCAAAGTGATCGGCCTGCGGACGTTAATCGAGACGCGGTATCAGAAGCGGTAGCCGATATTCACGTCGGCGGCCATCTGGTTCTTGGTCTCGGTGATCGGACTGCGGGCGGCGTCGCCGAGCAGGCGGCGCCAGCCGAAATCGCCCTCGACCAGCCAATGCGCGCCCATCAGATAGATGGTGGAGGCGCCGATTCCGGCATCGGTGAAACCGCCATTGGCGGTGAATTGGCGCAGGCCCGACTGGGTCGAGGAAAATTCCGACACGCCGAAATAGGAATTCATGTAGCGCCCATCGGCCATGGTCAGGCTGGGCCCGACGAACAGCAGCCAGCTCTTATCCGCTTTCAACGGTAGCGGGATATAGGCGCCGACATCGCCCTGGATGCCGTTATTGCCGCCAATGCCCTTTTTGAGATCGGCGGTCAGCACCACCGGGAACAGGAAATATTGGGCGAAGACCTTGGGCTCCGGCGCGAAGGCGATATTGGGCAGATCGCGGACGCGCGGATCGTCGTGGGTGTTGCGGCCGATATCGTAGCCGACCGCGATGCCCGCGCGGTAGCCCGGCCCGCTCAGGATATTCCAGCCTATGCCCTCGCCGTCGGAGACGAAGAATTCATCCTTGTAGCGGATGTCGATGATCGCGCTCGGCTCGGTGCGATAGCGATTCGATCCCATGAAGGTCGGCTGCTCCGACACGCCCGGACCGACCACCTCGCGCCATTCCGGCGGCGGGCCCTCCAGCGAAGTGAGCACCTGGCCGGTCGAATATTGCCAATCCATCAGGGGTGAAGGGGTCTGGGCCTGGCTAAGCGAGGCGGTGAACAAAGCGACCAGACCAACGAGAAAACGCTGCTTAAAAACGGAATCCACCCTGTATCTCCGAATAAGTGTCCGGAGGTAAAACGCCTATGGTCGAAGCGCGGTTCCGTGGCCAAAAAGGGTTTAGTAGCCGATCACTTCCCCATCTTTTCGCATCTCGGTGGCGCCCCAATAGACCTTGTGTTTCTCGTCCCATTCGATGGCCTGATAGCCGCCGAAATTGCCGACGCCGGGTTTGATCTTGTAGCCGCGCTTGGCCAGTTCGGCGGTTACCGCCGGATCGAAACCGGATTCCATCTCGACGGTGCCGATCCCTTCCGATTTTTCACCCGTCGGCTCGGCATTGCCGTAATGCCGCCAGCGCGCGGCATCGCCGGCATCCTGCACGTTCATGCCGAAATCGATGATGTCGGTCAGGATCTGAAGGTGCCCCTGCGGCTGCATGTCGCCCCCCATCAGCCCGAAGGACAGGAAGGGCTGGCCGTCCTTGGTCACGAAGGCCGGGATGATGGTGTGGAAAGGCCGCTTGCCCGGCGCGTAGACATTAGCGGCGGCGGGATCGAGCGAATAGAGTTCCCCGCGATCCTGGAACATGAAGCCGAGATGGTCCGCCACCAGCCCCGAGCCCATGCCGCGATAATTCGACTGGATCAGCGAGACCATCATGCCGTCCTGGTCGGCGGTGGTGAGATAGATGGTATCGCCGTCGAACAGGCGCGGATCGCCCGGACCGATGTTGGGGTTGACGCGCGTGGACTCGACCAGCTTGCGCCGTTCCTCGGTATAGCCAGGCGACAGAAGCCCCTTCATCGGCACCTTGGCGAAGGCCGGATCGGCGTACCATTTGGCCAGATCCTCGTAAGCCGCGCGCTTGGCCTCGATCAGCGCGGTCAGGGTGTCGGCGCTGCCCGCCCCCATCGATTTCAGGTCGAACTTGCCGAGGATGTTGAGCCCTTCGAGCACGGCGCCGCCCTGGCCGTTGGGCGGCAGCTCATAGACGTCGTAGCCGCGATAATTTACCGAAATCGGCATTACCCATTCGCCCTGATGCGAGGCGAAATCCTCATAGCGCAGATCGCCGCCGACACGCTTGAAATAGGCGTCGATAGTGTGGGCGATCTCGCCCTTGTAGAAGACGTCCCGGCCGCCCTTGGCGATGAGCGACAATGTATGAGCGAGGTCGGGATTGCGGAAGACCTCGCCTTCCTCGGGCGTATGGCCGTCGATCAGATAGGTCGCCCGCGCATTGTCGAATTCCTCGATCAGCTTCGCGCGCTTCTCGAAATTGGCCATGCTGCCTTTCCAATATTTCGCGATCAGTTGGGTGACCGGGAAACCGTTGGTGGCGTAAGCGATGGCCGGCGCCAGATCGTCGGCGATCGGCAGCTTGCCGAACCGCTGATGCAGGGCGAACCAGGCGTCGACCGTGCCCGGCACCGAAATCGGCAGGCTGCCC
>Ga0302314_10008118_pt1 | contig 18739 bp, 20 predicted proteins | sample III_Palsa_N2_3_FD_200533 | JGI IMG/M metagenome (GOLD analysis project Ga0302314, IMG submission 200533) | Peat permafrost microbial communities from Stordalen Mire near Abisko, Sweden - III_Palsa_N2_3 | ecosystem: Environmental > Terrestrial > Soil > Palsa > Peat permafrost | place: Sweden...
CCTCGCTGACGGAAGCCAAGGCGCTGCTGCAGCGGCGCAAGATCGAGCGGCTGGTGGTGGTGGACGAGGCCTATCGCGCCGTCGGCCTGATCACCGTCAAGGACATGGACAAGGCCGAGGCCTATCCCCTGGCCGCCAAGGACAGCCAGGGCCGCCTGCTGGTCGGCGCGGCCTCGACCGTGGGCGATGTGGGCTATGAGCGCTCCATGGCCCTGGTGGACGCCGGGGTGGACGTGGTGGTGATCGACACCGCCCACGGCCATTCGGTGCACGTGGCCCGCGCCGTCGAGCGGATCAAGCGCGAGACCAACCGGGTGCAGATCGTCGCCGGCAATGTCGCCACCTATGAAGGCGCCAAGGCGCTGATCGACGCGGGCGCCGATGCGGTGAAGGTCGGGATCGGTCCCGGCTCCATCTGCACCACCCGGATCGTCGCCGGCATCGGCGTGCCGCAGCTGACCGCCATCATCGACGCGGTCCGCGCCGCGGCTGGGGATGGGGTGCCGGTGATCGCCGACGGCGGGATCAAATATTCCGGCGACATCGCCAAAGCGATCGCGGCGGGGGCGTCCTCGGCGATGATGGGCTCAATGTTCGCCGGGGTCGACGAGGCGCCGGGCGAGGTGTTCCTCTATCAGGGCCGCTCCTACAAGGCCTACCGCGGCATGGGCTCGGTGGGGGCCATGGCGCGGGGCTCGGCCGATAGGTATTTCCAGAAGGAGGTCACCGACGCCCTCAAGCTGGTGCCGGAAGGCATCGAGGGCCAGGTCGCCTACAAGGGCCATATCGCCGCCATCATCCACCAGCTGGTCGGCGGCATCCGCGCGGCCATGGGCTATGTCGGCGCCGAGACCATCCCCGAGTTCCAGTCCAAGGCCCGCTTCATCCGCATCACCGGCGCGGGCCTGCGCGAAAGCCACGTCCACGACGTCCACATGACCCGAGAGGCGCCCAACTATTCCGCACCGACTTAAGACAACCCCGCTCATCCCCGCGAAAGCGGGGACCCATTGAGCCGGCGCAGCAGCGCTCGCGCCCATCCTCGCTTCATCGCGCCATGGATCGCCGCTTTCGCGGGGATGAGCGGGGGCAAGCAGCCGTGTTTGGTCGGCGCTTATCCGCCGAGCAAGCAGTTTGCAGCCAACCATGCGTGACGGCGGCAGGATCAGTGCGGCGATCGAGGTGCTGGCGCAGATCGAGCAGCGACATCTGACGGTGCGCCGGGCCCTGAAGGCCTGGGGCGACGACGCGCGCTATGCCGGCGCCAAGGACCGGGCCTTCGTCTCCGGCCTGGTGCTGGACGGGCTGCGCATGCGCAGGTCGTTGGCGGCCGCCATGGGCGAGGAGACCGATCGCGCCCGGGTGCTGGCCGCCCTGCGGTTCGGCTGGGGCTGGAGCCCGGAGCGGATCGCCGAGGCGGCCGAGGACCCGCACGGGCCGGGCGCACTGACGGAGGTCGAGCGCGCACGATTAATTCCTCCCCCGATGGGGGAGGGGGACCATGCGAAGCATGGTGGAGGGGGCCTCGCCGCTACGCCGGCGTCTGGCGCAAAACCTACCCACCATCTGAGCGCTGGCGAAGGCCCCCTCGGTCGCTCCGCGACAGCTCCCCCAATAGGGGAGCAATTGTCCGCCCCGGTCCGTGGCGACTATCCGGATTGGCTCGACGATGCCCTGGCCCGCGCCTTCGGCGACAGCCGCGCCGCAGAATGCGCCGCCCTGGCCGAGCGCGCGCCGGTGGACCTCAGGGTCAATACGCTGAAGACCGAGATGGATCGGGCGTTGAAGGCGCTTGGGCCGATGGGCGCGGAACCCGTGGAGGTCCTCAAGCACGGCCTGCGGATCGCCGCACCCGCCGCCGCTGATCGCGCCGTCGCCATCGAGGTCGCGCCGGAGTTCGCCAAGGGCTGGTTCGAGGTGCAGGACCTGGGCTCGCAGATCGCCGCGTCCGCCGCCGGCGACATCAAGGGCAGGCAGGTGCTGGATTTCTGTGCCGGCGGCGGCGGCAAGACCCTGGCCCTGGCGGCGGCGATGGCCAACAAGGGCCAGCTCTACGCCTACGATTCCGACGCGCGCCGGCTCACCGACACCGTCACCCGCAGCCAGCGCGCCGGCGTGCGCAACCTGCAGATCCGCTCGCCGATACGGCCCGGCGCGCTGGACGGCCTGGACGAAAAGATGGACCTGGTGTTCGTCGACGCGCCCTGCACGGGCTCGGGCACCTGGCGCAGGCACCCGGACGCCAAGTGGCGGCTGACTGCGGCCCAGCTCGAGAAACGGATGGGCGAGCAGGACGCGGTGCTGGCCAGCGCCGCGAGCTTCGTGAAGCCCGGCGGCCGCATCGTCTATGTGACCTGTTCGCTGCTGATGGAGGAGAACGAGGACCGCATCGCCGCCTTCCTCGCCGCCCATCCCGATTTCGCCCAGGTCAGCGCCCTGGACGCCATCGCCGCCTCGGGCCTGGCCAAAGAAGCCGGCCTCGCCGCGCTCGCCGAGCGACAGTCCTCCGCCGGCGCGCTGCGCCTGACGCCGTTGACCTTCGGCACGGATGGATTCTTCGTCGCGGTGCTGGAGCGGCGACCGTGACGCATGACCGAATCAGACTTAGGGGAGCCCCATGACAGACCAAGCCCGCCATGAACGTCTCCTGATCGTCGATTTCGGCAGCCAGGTGACCCAGCTGATCGCCCGCCGGGTGCGCGAGAGCGGGGTCTATTGCGAGATCCATCCCTTCGACAAGGTCGACGACGCCTTCCTCGCGGCCTACGCCCCCAACGCCATCATCCTTTCCGGCGGTCCGGCCAGCGCCGGCGAGGAGGGCAGCCCCATGCCCAATCCCACCGTGTTCAACATGGGCGTGCCGCTGCTGGGCATCTGCTATGGCGAAATGGCCATGTGCGCGGCCATGGGCGGCGCCGTCGAGGGTGGCCACAATCGCGAATTCGGCCGCGCCGACATCCATATAGAGCGAGCCTCGCCGCTGCTGGCGGGCCTGGGCGAGCCCGGCGCCGACGAGCCGGTATGGATGAGCCACGGCGACGTCATCACCGCCATCCCGCCGGGGTTTGAGGTTATCGCCACCTCCAGCGGCTCGCCCTTCGCGGTGATCGCCGACGAGGCGCGCAAGGTCTATGGCGTCCAGTTTCACCCCGAGGTCGCCCACACGCCGCGTGGGTCCGTCATTCTGCGCAACTTCACCCATGGGATCGCCGGTCTGAAGGGCGACTGGACCATGGCCAGCTTCCGCGAGGAGATGGTGGCCAAGATCCGCGCCCAGGTCGGCGACGGCAAGGTGATCTGCGGCCTCTCGGGCGGCGTCGATTCCTCGGTGGCCGCGGTGCTGATCCATGAGGCCATCGGCGAGCAGCTGACCTGCGTCTTCGTCGATACCGGCCTGCTGCGCCTGAACGAGGCCGAGCAGGTGGTGACCCTGTTCAAGGACCACTACAACATCCCGCTGATCCACGTTGACGCGGCTAAGGAATTTCTCGGCCAGCTGGCCGGGATTTCCGATCCCGAGACCAAGCGCAAGACCATCGGCCGGGTGTTCATCGAGATCTTCGACCGCGAGGCGAACAAGATCGAGGGCGCGGCCTTCCTGGCCCAGGGCACGCTTTATCCGGACGTGATCGAGAGCGTGTCGGCGCGGGGCGGCCCCTCGGCGGTGATCAAAAGCCACCACAATGTCGGCGGCCTGCCGGACTATATGAAGCTGAAACTGGTCGAGCCCCTGCGCGAGCTGTTCAAGGACGAGGTCCGCGCGCTGGGCGTCGAGCTTGGCCTGCCGCCCGCCTTCGTCGGCCGCCACCCGTTCCCCGGCCCGGGTCTGGCCATCCGCATTCCCGGCGAGATCACGCCCGAGAAGGTGACGACCCTGCAGAAGGCCGACGCCATCTATCTGGAGGAGATCCGCGCCGCCGGCCTCTACGACAAGATCTGGCAGGCCTTCGCGGTGCTCTTGCCCGTAAAGACGGTGGGGGTCATGGGGGATGCACGCACCTATGAAGACGTCTGCGCCCTGCGCGCCGTCACCTCCACCGACGGCATGACCGCCGACTTCTTCGAATTCCCCTGGCCCGTCCTGGCCAAGACCGCGACCCGGATCATCAATGAGGTGAAGGGGATCAACCGCGTCGTCTATGACGTAACGAGCAAGCCGCCGGGGACGATCGAGTGGGAGTAACGATCTACGGTATCAAGGCCTGCGACACGATGAAGAAGGCCCGCGACTGGCTGGCCGATCATGGCGTCGCCTACGCCTTCCACGACTACAAGGCCCAAGGCATCGATGAGGCCCATCTGGCGGCCTGGGCGGACAAGGTCGGTTGGGAGACGCTGCTCAATCGTGCGGGCACGACCTTCCGCGGCCTGCCGGACGAGAAGAAGCGGGACCTGGACCGCGCCAAGGCGATCGGCCTGATGGTCGAGCAGCCGTCCATGATCAAGCGGCCGGTGCTCGACCTGGGCGGCGGACGCCTGCTGGTCGGGTTCAAAGCCGACGCCTACGCTGCGGTTCTGGCCTGAACATAGGGGCGGCCGTCCGGGCGCGGTGAGTCCGTTCCGGCGCCCTACCTGTTCAGCGCCCTCGAACCGCTGACGAACGGGCTGCCCCGCAGGTAAAAGCGCAACGGGCGGTCCGCGTCCTTCGTGATGCCGATACGGATGCTTTCGCCGATGTCGCCGACATCGCGGTCGTCGCGCCCGAGCCACAGAGGCCCTTCCTGGCAAAGATCGAGCCCATCGAGCGAACGATCGATCCTCAACGCGGTGCAGAGCCTTCCAGGCCCTCGCGCCAGGTCACGCAGGGGCTCAACGCCGCGATTGAGTCGCATGATCGGAATGCCGTCCAGCGGCTCCAGCGCCCGGATCAGGACGCCGGTCCCAACCCCGGGCTCGTCACTGGAAACGTTCAGCATGTTCGAGATCCCGTAGGCGACATAGACATAGGCGTGGCCGCGTTCGAGAAACAGCGATCGGTTGCGCGGGGTCATGCCGCGATAGCCGTGGCCGGCGGCGTCGCCGACCACATAGGCCTCGGTCTCGACGATGCGGCCGCTGACCAGGCCCTCGGGCAGTTCGCGCACCACAAGCTTGCCGATGAGGTAGCGGGCGAGCGCCACCGTATCGACGGGCAGCTCCAGGCGACTAAGCGGGCGGCGGATGGCCATGGTTGCAGCAGGCCTCAGGATATCCGCTCGACCCATGGCGCACGTGAAGGCCCCGGCTCGAACGGGTCGGCGAAATACTGGGTCTCGTGGGCGACCTTTCCGCCGATGAATTCCATGATGCTTACGGTGTAGGACGGGCGCCCATCGTAGGTCAGGAGATATTCGGTGACCCAAAGCTCGCCCGCGCCGGCGATGCGCCGCACGGTGAAGCGTTTGCTGTTCGGCTGCGCGGTTCTGGACGCCTGGATCGCCCGCCGCCCGCGCATGCGCTCGCCCGACTGAGGATAGTCGAGCACGGCGTCCTCCCGATAAATCTGGTGCTCGGCCTCGAAGTCGTTCGCATCGGACGCGGCCCAATGGCGATACAGAGCAGCCCGAATCTCTAGATCTTCCATACCAAACCTCCTGGACGACCGCCCTCGACGTTGACCCGTCGCACGCAGGGACTTTTCCCTGCCGCGACCTTCGGTCATTGTCACCCATCATAATCGATGGGGTCGCTTGGCGCGGTGGAGCGAAGGCCGGTTGGAGCGAACGAGGCTTCGATACGATTGATGTTTGACCCGGATGTCTTGCGAGGCTGCGCCGGCCCGGCGGCGTTCGCGCGCGGCGAAGCCTATTTTCGCGAGGGCCGCGTCGTGATCCTCACCCTTGATGCGGCGCGGGTGGTCACGCGCGTCGCGGGAACGGAGCCCTATCGCGCCGAAGTCCTGGCCAGGGGCGCGAGGATCAGCGGTCAGTGCAGCTGTCCGGCATTCGAAGACTACGGCTTCTGCAAGCATATGGTGGCGTCGGCGCTGGCGGCCAACGCGATGGGCGCGCCGTCGTCGGAGGCGGTCGATCGGCCGAAGGATCGCATTCGCGCCTATCTGCGCAGCAAGCCGATCGACGATCTGGTCGGCCTGATCATGGGTGTCGCCGAGACGCACCAGGCTTTTTTCGATGAACTGGACTTCGCCGCCTCGCTCGAAGGCGGGGACGCGAAAGCCATCGGAAAGGAGCTGCGCGCCCAGATTCGACGCGCGACCGAGACTTCCGGTTTTGTGGGCTATTGGGAGGCGGGCGGCTGGGCGGCCGGCGTGGAGGAGGCGTTGGAGCGACTGGACACAGTCGCGGCCTCGGGCCACGCCGCGCTCGCGCTCGACCTGGCGGAAGAGGCGATTGAGCGCATCACCGAGGCGCTGGAGTCGATCGACGATTCTAATGGCGAAGGCGGCGCCCAGTTGCATCGCGCTCGGGATATTCATCTGGCGGCCGCCCGCGCTGTGCGACCTGATCCCACGGCTTTCGCGGAACGCCTGTTCGAGCGGGAGATGCAGGACGCCTACGATGTCTTCTCGGGCGCGGCTTGGCTCTATGAGGATGTGCTGGGGCCGGAGGGACTCGCGGTCTACCGACGACTGGCCACGGAGGCTTGGGACAAGCTGCCGCCGCTGAAGCCTGGCCGGGACCTGACGGGCGACGGCGCCTACTACACGCTGGGCGAAATCCTGGACCAGTTCGCCGAGCAGGAAGGCGACATCGAGGCGCGCATCGCGATCCGCCGCAAGGATTTGTCGTCGCCCTCGTGCTACCTGATCCTGGCCAGCTTCTGTCTTGATCATGGCCGCAAGGATGAGGCGTTGGCCTGGGCGCGCGAAGGCGTCTGGGTGTTCGAGGATCACCAACCGGACGAGAGGCTGATTAGCTTCTACGCCGCCAGGCTGGCGGCGGCTGGCGACACGGCCGAGGCGGAGCGACTGCTGTGGGCCGCGTTCGAACGCGCGCCGAGCCTCTCCCTTTATGGCCAACTGAAGACGGTGCTCGGGCCTTCGGCGAAGACGCGCGCGATCGACTACATTGGCGGCCGGGTTCGCGCACGCGATGGCCGCGGCCGGGCTCTGGCCGACCTGCATGTGGAGGTCTTGATGCGGGAGGAGATGTTCGACGCCGCCTGGGCGGCGGTTCATGCCCACGGCGCGTCCGACTGGCGGCAAAGCGACCTCGCAAAGGCGAGCCGGGCTACCCATCCGCGGGAGGCGCTGGCGGTATTCGCCAAAAACGTTGAGCAGATGGTCTCCAGCGGCTCTCGCTACGAGGATGCCGTGAAGCTCATCGGTGAGATGGCGGCCTTGCGGGACTCCGGCGCTCACGCGGCCTATGTGGCGGACCTGAAAGCGCGCCATCACCGCAAGCGCAACCTGATGAAGCTGCTGGGATGAAGCCATGCGCAAGTCGGAGATCGATTCACAGAACCAATATCTGATCCGCCAGCAGCGGGAATATCGCCTCGCCGCCGACATCGTCGCGGCGGCTTGGGCGCGGTTCGACGAGATCCAGGCCATTGCCGTGATCGGCTCGCTCGCCAAGGCGCTGTGGAAGGAGATTCCGCGTTTTTCAGACTTCCGCAGGGAGCGCATCGAGGTCTGGCACGAATGCCACGATGTGGACTTGGCGGTCTGGATTGATTCGCAACACCGGCTCGGAGACCTGCGCCGCGCGTCCCATACCGCCCTGCGCAAGGCCTACGAGGCTGGGGCGGCCATGAGCGTGCCGGGCAACCTGTTGGACGTCTTCCTGTTTCAGCCGGAAACGGACGCCTATCTCGGCCGGCTGTGCGGGTTTTCCGAATGCCCTAAGGGCAAGCTCGACTGCCTGACGCCGGGCTGCGGCGACATCCCGTTCAACAAGAAACACCTCGACTTCACCCTCGAGCCGAGCACCCTCGCGGGCGCCGACAAGGCGATGTTGTATCGGCGGGGTCAGGGCGTCCTGATGTCCGCGGTTGACCTGCCGGCGCCCGACGAGGCGGCCCCGAAACCAAGTCGGCCGTGGCTGGATGAACCGTCTTGGCGCGAACGCCGTCGGTAGCGGTTGGCGATCCGGCTCCCGGGCCCTCAATCCGGCGGATCGGCCTTTTCCGTCTTGATCTCCAGCGGCGCCGAGCCACTGTAGCCGTAGGCGTCGTGCAGCAGGGTCAGGATTTCGGCGGCGATGTCGGCGTCCGTGGCCTTGTCGAGCGGATAGTCCTTCCAATAGTTGGGCGCGCGGCCGGGGTCGGCAAAGCCGGCGGCGTGCAGTTTGGCGATGCGGTCCGGGGTCAGTACGTCGGCGATGGCGGCCCAGGATTGGGCGGACTCGGCTTCGCAATAGATCGCCGCCGGATTGGTGTCGGGCTCGCACTGCATATAGGCGATGCCGGTGTCGAAGCTGACGTGGATCTGGCGGGTGAGGTTGACCCGCAGACGCTGGATTTCGGCGGTCACCCTGGGGCCGTAGCGGAAGATCAGCCCGGCTGCGGATTGCGGCGCTACGGTAGTGGCCGAGGTGTCGACATAGGCGCAGGCATGCACCGCCGTGGGGGCCATGGACGGCGCGTCATTGATCATGCCGGCCAAGTTCTGGCTCGGCCCATTGCGGGGCGGGCAGGGCTCGGAAGCGATCCAGTCGGTCTGGACCTCAAGGTTGGCGAGGTCCGCGCCATAGACGCTCCCCAGCACGATCTGGATGTCGACAGCGTCCTGTTCCGGCGTGAGCTGGGCGGGCAGGACCTTCACATAGTTGCCGAAACGCGGGTCAAGCTTCCATCCGAGCGCGCCCGCCAGCTTGACCTGATCGGGATTGAGCACCTGTGCGAGCGACGGTTGCATGAGCGATCCGGCCGCCTCGCAGCGCAGCCCGCCGCCGCGCGCCAGGCCGCACTGGACGTATTTGTTGCCGTCCCAAACGGTCGCATAGCCGTCCTGACCCGGCCGGTGCAGGCTGATGACATTCTCCAGCGCCTGCTCGATCCGCCTCATGCCGGCCAGGATCGCCGGCGGAGTCGGGCCCACGCCCGCCAGCATGTCGGCAGGCCGGACGGTTGGCGGCGGGTCGCCGGCCATCGCCGCGCCGGCGCCAAGACTCAGAAACAACAGCACCGCCGCGATCAGGCGCCAGGGGTTGGAAGGCATGGGGCGTGTCCGATAAAGTTCCTTGTTTGTTCCAGTCAAGCGCAAGGCCGGCAAATGGTCAAGCCTGATCATCAACGGCGACCCCCGTCTCCGCATCTTCCGCTTCGAAGGTCTAGTTCAAGGTGAAGGAGGCTTCGCGGCGCCGGAAATCCACGGTCACCCGGGCGCAGAGGCTGAGCACGTCCATGCCCAGCAGCATGGCCGGTTTGTCGGCGAGGTCGAACCGCTCAAAGGTGTGCAGGTCGGCGAAGGCCAGGGGGACGTTGCGGATCGTCAGCCCGCCGACATGAATCTCGGCGATGTTTTCCAGCTCGGCCGGCGATCGTCGGCCGGTGACGCTGATCACCTCGGTGGGCGGATAATAGACGTCGCTGCCGCGATAGTCGCTCAGCAGCCGCTGCAGCGCGCGGTTGCCCACGGTGATCTCGGCGCCGGAGTCGACGATCACATACACCGTGCGGCCATGGACGCTGGAATCCATCAGGATCAGCTGGCCAAGGTGGTTGCGGCCCTTGACGATGATGGTGCCGGGTTCGTCCGGCACGATCTGGCTCGGCGCGCTGGTCAAGGCCTTGCCCTTGAAGTCGATCACGATGTGCTGGTTGCGAAGGCTGTCGATGCCCAGCATGCCCGCGGCGCCCAGGTTTACGGCGGCGAGCACCGGCGCATTGATGCCTTCCACCACCCGCTCGCCGATGCCCAGCCGGCTGATCACCACGGTCTGCACCACGTCCGCGCCGCCGCTCTCCTGCAGCAGGACGTGGGGCCCCAAGGGAAGATTGAGCGTCGCCGCCAGCTCCTGCGAGATGACCGTGCGGTCCGAGCCGGTGTCGACCACGAAGGCGAACGGGCCCTGACCGTCGATCATCACCGGGATGGTCATGCGCGCGGCGGCGTCGCGGGAAAAGGCGAGACTTTCAGGACCGGCAGGCTCTGGCGGCGCTTCAGGGATGGCGACCGGGGCCTGCGCCATGGCGCCCGATGCGCCCAGAACCCCCGCGACGGAGAGCCCATGCCAGAGGACGCGGCGGGTCATCGCGCCGGCCTGGGCGGCGCCGGTTGGCGACCGCAATCCCCTGGCTCCGTCTCGAACCATCAGTCCTCACATCCCCATCATCGGCCCCGGCGTACCGTCTGACCAGTTGGCGACGACGACAAAGTAGACCACGGCGGGGTCGATGTCGCTGTTGTCGCCGCCCATCACCGGCGAGCCGTGCCGGTTGGCGCCCCAGGCCGCGTCGCCGGCGGGGTCATGGGGGACGAAGAACATCAGGTGCGGATGCCAGTGGCCGCCGTCGCCAGCCCCGTCGCCGAGATAGCCGCCCTTGGACAGCATGTAACACATGGCGCCCGCCTCCGGCGGCTTGATCTCGCCGGCGGCGATGGCGGCCTTGGTCTTCTCAACCAGGCGCGCGCGGCCGTCGCCCGCCAGAACCCAACGCGTCCGCTGCAGATAGGTGGGCAGCACCGAGCGAACCGAGGCGGGGTTGAAGCAGATCGGTCCACGGATCTTCGGGTTCCAGAATCCGTCATCGGCAAATCCCGAGGCCCAGGAGCGTTCGACGATGCAGGCAAAGCCATTGGTTCCCTTGACCGCCGTCTCATAGCCCTTGTCGCCAAGGACCAGCACCTCGGCCTTGTCGGAGATCGATGGCGGCGCCGCGCTGCGGGCCAATGCGATCTCGTCGGCCTGGCTCGGCAGCCGGTACTGTTCCATCGGCGCGCGGTCAGGGTAGGGGTGGGCGGCGTCGGCCAGCGCCGGGTTTGCGCCCATGATGGCCAGGGCCGCCAATCCGCCGAAAGCCAGTCCGAAAGTGTGTTTCGCCAACATTCCGATTTCCCCGCCTTTTTTGAGCGTTGCTACCCGGCGACTTCGCCGAATTTTCCAACGAGCTTGTCCAGCGATCCGGTCCAACCGTTTGTGTGGCTGGCCACGGAGGCGTCGTTGACAAGACCCGAGTGGTTGAAGGTGAGTTCGACCCCGCCCGCGATCGGCCTTAAGTCGACCTCGATCCGCGAGACGCGGCCTTGCTCCAGCGGCTCGCCGCCGAAGGCGTAGCGCCAGGACATGACCAGCCGGGTCGGCGGGTCGATCTCCAGGATCTCGCCGAACGCCTCGTGGTCGCCGCCATCAAGGGTGCGAAAATGGACCCGGTAGTCGCCGCCGACCCGCGGGTCGATTTCGGCCTTGACCACCGGCAGCGCGTCCGGGCCCCACCAGGCGGCGATGCCGTCGGCGGTGGTCAGCGCCTCGAACACGATCGAGGGCCGGGCGGCGATGCGACGGACCAGGGTAAAGGCGTTCACGCGCCGTCCTCGCCGGCTTCGGCCGCGCGAGCCTGCGCCTCTTCCGCCTCGGCGAAGGCGGCCAGGCGGTCCAGCGCCGGCGACCAGAACCGCTCATAGCGGGCCAGCCAGTCGGCCGCCTCGCGCAGGGGCGCCGGGGCCAGCCGCACGTCCACGGTGCGGCCATGCTTGGAGCGGGTGATCAGGCCGGCCTGGCCGAGTACGTCCAGGTGTTTCATCACCGCCGGCAGCTTGATCGCGAAGGGCTGCGCCAGTTCGCCAACCGACAGGCTCTCCTCCGCCTCCAGCCGGGCGAGGATGGCCCGGCGCGTGGGGTCGACGAGGGCGGAAAAGACGCGGTCGAGATCGGCGGTCTGATAGTTCACCATGCAGTGAAGTGTCTGCCTGGGGCGCGCCGGTGTCAACTGTTGGCGGCGGAATTCCAATTCCTCCCCCGTTGGGGGAGGGGGACCGCGAAGCGGTGGTAGGGGCCTTGCCGCTACGCCGGCGCTTGATCGTTACACTCGCCCCCTCAGTCGGCTTCGCCGACTGGCTCCCCCAGCGGGGGAGCAATTACGCGATCACCGCTGCCGCGAACCGTTCCATCTCCTCATACTGCGGGCTCATCTGCAGCAGCAAAAGGTCGAGCCCGGCGGCTTCGTAGGCGGCGATCCGCTCGCGGATCTGCGCCGCGGTTCCGACCAGGTTCGGGCGAAGGCCGCGGTTGGAGACGGAATATTCTTGCAGCTTCATTTCCCGCTCCAGCTGGGTGCCGGAGAGCCATTGGTCGAAATTGGAGAAGCCGGGGGCGGTCTCGTCCAGGGTGGTGATGCGGTCGACCTCGGCGCGGGCCTCGGCTTCGGTGTCGCGGACGATGGCGTAGGCGGCCATGCCGAACAGCATCGGCGGCTTGCCCGCCTTTGCGCGGCGGGCCGTCATGTCGGCGATCTTCCCGGCGACGGCCTCGACGTCATCGCCGTGCATGACATAGGCGTCGCACTGATTGGCGATCATGGTCTTGGCCGCCTCGGACTCGCCGCCGGCGTAGACCACCGGCTTCTTCACCGGCTTGGGCTCGCAGATGGCGTCCTTCAGTTGGTAGCGCTGGCCCTCGAAGTTGAACTTCGGCTGGGTCCACAGGCCGTCGACCACGGTCAGCCACTCGCTGGTGCGGCCATAGCGGTCGTCGTGCTGGTCGAACTGCAGGCCATAGCTCTCGGCCTCCTGCGCCCACCAGGACGAGACCACGTTCAGCGCCAGGCGGCCGCCGGAGATCTGGTCGATATTGGCGGCCTGCTTGGCGAACAGGGCCGGCTGGTGGAAGTTGGGCCGCACCGCGACCATCAGCTCCAGCTTTTCGGTGACGGCGGCCAGGGCGGCGGCGGTGGACCAGGCGTCCAGCGCCGGCTGGTCGGTTCCCTTGATGTCGTTGAGGTTCAGCTCGGCCACCAGGGTCAGGTCATAGCCGATCTGCTCGGCGCGCTGGCACAGGCGGCGGGTATAGTCCCAGGTCGCGGCCATGTTCTCATCGGCCACATTGCGCAGCCAGCCGCCGAACACCGGGGTCCAGAAGCCGTACCTCATGAGCCGGCGCGGGAAAAAGGTGTCAGAGTCATTTATGGCGAACCCGTGCTGAAATGTGGTGGCCGCTCTGGGAGGCGGCCATAAATGACTCTGACACCTTTTTCCCTTGGTCCGCGATCTGGTCGAGCAGCCAGGTGACGAAGGGTTCGTGCGGGTCCCAGCCCAGCACCTCCAGCGGCTTGGCGACGAAGTTGGAGAGGGCGTTGAGGTCGTAGAACCGGGGCGTCCCGTCGCGGTCGTCGATCATGTATTCGATCCCGCCCACATCCAGGCCCGACGTCTTGGCGATGCGCTCCACCGCCGCTGTCATGTCCGCCGGCGGCTGGAAGGCCTCGATGGTGATGGTGGGCTTGTCGACCATGCAGACGTCGGCGGGGCAGAGGTCGAAGGTCGAGCCGGCGCCGTTCAGCGCGATGGCGTAGAACAGCTTGCCGGCCAACACCTCGCAGCGGATCACCCGGGCGTCCCGGGCGGGCACGTAGTCCTGCACCAGCACAACGCCGTCGACGCCCACCGGCGTCAGGCCGTCGGCGACCGCCGCCTCAAGCTCGTCGGCGCTGTCATAGCGGATGATGCCGGCGCCGGAGCCGCCGACATTGGCCTTGACCATCACGGGATAGCCGATCTCGGCGGCCAGGCGCGGCACGTCGGCGCGTCGGTGCGCGACGCGCGTGCGGGGGATGGCGAGGCCGCAGGCATTGAACAGGCTGAGCTGGCGGGCCTTGTTGGTGTCATAGGCCAGCACGCCGGGACCATTGATCACCCGCGCGCCCAGGCTCTCCCAATGACCCAGGGCGGCCATCGAGTAGAACAGCGCGTGCTCGCTCTGGCGCAGGAAGGACGACATCGCCAGCCGGTTGAGGACTACCTGTGCCGGCGTGCGATCGTCGGCGGGGTCGAAGGTGTGGTCCTGGATCGACAGGGGCGCCCAGTCGACGCCGCGCCGGTCGAGTTCGCGGAACAGCGGCTCGAACCATTGCGGGTGTTCATAGAAGACGGCGAGATCGGCCAACGGGGTCTCCAGCGGCGAACGGCGGGCGCTTTTCCTGTAGCCGCCCACCGCGCGGACGCAAAGCCGTGGCGACATCGGAAAATCCCATGGCGGCAGGTCGCTAGGGCGTGGCGCCGGCCGGGGGAGCCGCCTCGAGCGACGCGGCCACGCCGGGGAGCCGCACGCGGATCATCCAGAACACCAGCAGGCCGACAGGCGCCAGTTGGGGCAGGAAGAACAGCCCGAACGGCACGTGAAGCGGGTGGGGCAGGAGCCTCGGCAGGCCGTTGGTGAAGGCCGAGCCGGTGGCCAGGGTAAGCCCCAGGCACATGCGCCACAGGTGCCGCGCCAGACGCCCCGCGCCCGAAGTCCCGCCCGCGAACACCACCCTCGCGTCCGAAATGGCGGCGATGGCGAGCACCGAGGTGATGACATAGATCGCGATCAGCACCGGACCCTTCAGCGCGACGGTGCTTTTGAACATGGGCGTCATCCCGGTGGCGAGCTGAAAGCTCAAGACCGCGAAGGGCGCGCACAGGATGACGGCGACGATCAGGGCCGCCGTCTCGGCGATCCCGGCGGCGCCCGGTCTGCGCCGGACCGTCAGCCAGGCCGTCGCCACCAGATAGGCGGTGAAGGTCGCAATGAACACATTGATCAGGTCGGGGAGGACCACGCCGAGATAGGCGGCGAAGGCGGCCACCACCAGCATCGCGGCGAAGAACAGGTTTCCCGCCGCGCGATGCAGCCGTCCGCCCTTGCGCGCAAAGGCGGCCGTCATGCCGGAGACCAGGCCGACCACGCCCGCGCCCACATGCAGAACGTAAGCCAGGATTTCTACGAGGTGAAACATGGATCGCCCTGCATGCCTTAAGCGGTTTCAGCCAACCTGGCTGAACTGGTGATATAGTGAAGCATAACACTGAGCCGAACACAAGGCGCGGCCTCAACGAATAAATAGTGTTGACTAATGCATTAGCAGACACTAATTGAATCTCATGAACCAAGCCGCGCCCATCGACGCCGTCATGCGCACGCTGGCCGACCCCACGCGGCGGGCCGTGTACGAGCGGATCGCCCTGTCCGACGAGATCACCGTGGTCGAGCTGACGCGCGGAAGCGGGGTGACTCAGGGCGCCATCTCGCAGCACCTGAAGTCGTTGAAACAGGCCGGCCTCGTGGTCGTGCGCCCCGAGGGCCGCCACGTCTATTACCGCGCCACGCCCCAGGGCCTGGCGCCGCTGGTCGACTGGATGGGCCACTACGGGGTCTTCTGGCGCGAGCGGTTCGCCAACCTCAGAGATCTGTTGAAGGAGATTGACCCATGAGCGACGTCCAGGTCATGGCGGGCAGCGACCAGATCGTTGTCGACGAGGTGTTCCCCCATACCGCCGAGGTGGTGTGGAAAACCCTGACCACGCCCGAGCTGATCGGCCGCTGGCTGCGGATGCCGGCGACCGGCTTTGAGGCCATCAAGGGCAATCGTTTCACCTATCAGACCTCGCCGGCCGGGGAATGGGACGGCGTCATCCAGTGCGAGGTGCTGGAGGCGGCTCAGAACCGGCGCCTGGTCTACAGCTGGCGCGGCGGCCACGACGGCAACACCGGCTACGGCTCGCGGCTGGACACCCTGGTCACCTGGACCCTGGAGCCGGCCTCCGGCGGCACAAGGGTTCGCCTGGTGCACTCGGGCTTCGCCAGGCCGAGGAACGACAACGCCTTCAGGACCATGAGCGATGGCTGGCCGAAGGTGTTTCAGAGGATCGACGCCATCGCCGCTGAAGATGAGAAGGAGTGAACGGCTATGGTCGATATTCTGCACAAGGTCGGGATCCGGTCCGCATCCCTGGACGAAGTCTACGACACACTGACCACGCTTGACGGCCTGTCCGGCTGGTGGACCAGCGACACCCAAGGCGATCCGTCCGCCGGCGGGGTGATCGCCTTCCGGTTCGGGAACGGCGGCTTCGACATGAAGGTGCTGGACCTCGAGCCCGCCAAACACGTTTTGTGGGAAGTCATCGCCGGTCCCGCCGAATGGGTGGGCACGACGATCCGCTGGGACCTGCGGCAAGAGGGCGACTGGACCATCATCTTCTTCAAGCACCAGGGCTGGAAAGAGCCGGTGGAGTTCATGCACCACTGCAGCACCAAATGGGGCGTCTTCCTGCTGAGCCTGAAGGCCCTGCTCGAAACCGGCCACGGCGCGCCATGGCCCGACGAGATCAAGCTCGATAGCTGGGAGCTGAACCAGGCCGCATGAGACCCCGGCGGGCGAACGGCTGAAGCCTCACCGCTGCGCCTGACCGCGCAGCCATTGTTCCGCCAGGTCCAGCAGCCGCTCGGGCGGCGTGCCGGGATTGTGTACGAAGCCGATGAAGCTGGGGCCGGGCGAAGCCTCCACCCGCCTCAGCCGCGCGCCGTTGCCGTGAACCACGCCGCAACGGTCCTCGGTCGGAGCGTTCGCCGCAACCAGCTCGCCGATGTCCTGCTTCAGCACGTCCCTCGTCTTGGCCGCCAGTCGAACGGGCGCGGTGACGGCGGCCAGCACGGTCACGCCGTCGGGCGCCGTCTCGTCAACGAACGCCCTCAGGCTCGCGAGCAGCGACAGCGCGACGCGATCGAACCGCAAGCCCAGGCCGGACGCCCGCAGCCCATTGGCGCACAGGATCTGCTCGGCGATGTCCCTATCGATGTCGGCCAAGCGACCTCCCCAGCTTTGGAGATAAGGGGACATGATACCTATCCCTGAAGCCCCGAGCACCCGGTAAAGCCAGCGCGGGGGATAGGTATCGTGTCCCCTTATCTTCCTCCCCGTATGGGGGTATGAAAGAAAGACTCCCCAATAGCGGTGTAAGTGCTAACCTGACTCGCCAATTTGGGGAGGCTCGCATGGAATCGCGTCGGGGTGCGTGTTGGGTGAAGTCGGCGGCGGGCGCCGTCCTGGTCCTGGCCATGCTCACGGGCCTGGCGGCTTGCGGGCCGCACGGCGCAAAGCCTGGCGCGAAGCTCGCCACCGGCGCCGCCCAGTGCAACGGGACCTTCAGCGACGGCTCCTCGATCAATATCACCAGCCCCACCTTCCTGGCCGACGTGCCGGGCGACCAGCTGTTCTGCGACTTCCACACCTTCGCCTGGAACCAGTTCATCTACCTGACCCAGATGCAGGCCGACCCCAACAACGGCGGGGCGGTCACCCCGCTCTTCCTGCACCTGGCGCCCTGGTACAACATGCTGCCGCAGACCGGCTCGGCCCAGCCGGGCCCCTGGCCGGGGGGCAGCACCGCGCTGCTCACCGGGCCGATCGATCAGCAGCAGGCCGGCGACCAGGACCAGCTGCTCGACATCAACGGCGCCACGGTGCTGTACGACATCCGCTTCAATGACACCTTCTACAATTCCGTCGTCTTCACCCAGCAGATCTACACCCAGCCCCTGTTCGACGCCGCCTGCGCGCAGAATGCGTCGACCGGCAATTGCGCCAACCCCCTCTACCTGCCGGCGGTGGCCAGCGGCCCATCTCCCAATCCCGCCTCCGCCGGCTCGCTGGAGGTCAAGACCGCCTGGCGCGACTTCAACGGCGTGCCGGGCGGCTGCCCCGCCAGCTTCTACTGCAACGGCCGGTTCGGCCTGGTGGGCATGCATATCGTCCAGAAGACGCCGACCCATGGCGAATGGATCTGGGCCTCGTTCGAGCATGTGGCCAACGCCCCCGACTGCTTCATCGGCGGCGACAGCCCCATTCCCACCACGGCGCCCTCGGGCAAGCCCTGGTCCTTCTTCAACCCGGCCACCGCGCCGGCCAGCGTCTTCTCCACCCAGACCTGCGGGGTGACCGGCGCCACACCGCAATGCAACGCCAATCCGCAAGTCCCGGGCGGCCTCTACCAATCGGTCAATGTCTGCCGCACCGACACGGTGGCCGGCGGGGGCGCCAGCGCCGCCAACTGCGCCGTGGTTCAGGACGGCCCGCCGCAGCAGAACTCCAACAGCCGCGGCAACGTCGCCTGCCTCAACGCCTCGCTGCAGCCCAAGCTCTCCGGCGTCTGGAGCAATTACAAGATGATCGGCTCGCTGTGGATCAGAGGCCAGCTCGGCCCGACGCAGAATTTCGGCATCCAGATCTTCCAGCCCGCGCCGGCGCCCGCCACGCCCCTGACGCCCTATGGCCAGCCGGTGGGCTTCCCGCACCTGGCCAACACCACCATGGAGACCTGGCTGCAGAGCGGGTCCACCGGCTATGATCCGTTCGCCTCGAGCACCAGCTACGGCACCAACGCCACCACCGCCGGCTGCTTCCTCTGCCACAACCCGCCCAGTACGGGGGCGAGCCAGGGCCGCACCGACGACCTCAGCCATTTCCCGGCCAGGCTGGACCCGGCGGTGCAGGCCGCCCGCCGCGCGACCCTGGTCGCCGCCACCTCCACCAAACCGGTGGACAAGCTGCTGCTGGCCAAGCCGGTGCCCACAACCGGCCACGCCGCGGGCATGCAGGCGGTCAAGGCGCGCTGACGGGGGAGAAGGGGACATGATATCTATCCCTGAGGTCCCGAGAGGTCGATGAAGCCAGCGAGAGGGGATAGGTATCGTGTCCCCTTATCTCCCGACCATGCCGCGATGGCCAAGGCGCAAGGCGCGCTGGAACCACAACATCCACTATCACCGGCGGGTGCTGGACGCCGTTCCCGAGGGCGGGCGGGTGCTGGACGTGGGCTGCGGCGAGGGCCTCTTGACGCGCGAGCTCGCCGCGAAAGCGTCCCACGTCGTCGGCCTCGACC
>Ga0302314_10008119_pt1 | contig 18739 bp, 18 predicted proteins | sample III_Palsa_N2_3_FD_200533 | JGI IMG/M metagenome (GOLD analysis project Ga0302314, IMG submission 200533) | Peat permafrost microbial communities from Stordalen Mire near Abisko, Sweden - III_Palsa_N2_3 | ecosystem: Environmental > Terrestrial > Soil > Palsa > Peat permafrost | place: Sweden...
GTGCCTGTTTCGCCCGGGCGGGCCGCGCCGTCTCCCCGCCGAGCGGGTTGCCCGGGCGACGAAATCCGCCGTATATCCCTCTAAATGGGTTCATCTGGGAGTCGCGGTGACGTGGCCAAGCGTGGCCACGTGGCCACGGCGTGGCCAAAACGGCCTTCCGGCGGGCCCGCAGATGGCCACAGATGTCGCATCCGTGTCGCAGACGTGCCGCGGACGAACCGTCACTGTGGTGCATGCCGGTGCCGAATGCGGTGGTCCCCCCGTCCACCAAGTTCGGCACCGGCCCTGCGTCTCGCTGCCCGGAACCGGTCGCCGACTCCTCCCTGTAGAGGACCGTGCCGGTCGGACCGAATCAAGGAGCTGCACAATGGCCACAACTGTCCTGGGTCCCCGCGTCCCCTCCACTGCCGCCACGGGTGCGGACACCAGGCGCATCGTCACCCAGCTGCTGCGGGCCACCGGCCGCGAGCGCGAGGACCTGACGCACCGCACAGCGGCGTCCATCAATGCGTTGGTCCCGGTGGCACGCCTCGAGACCGTGCCGGACGGGCTGCGGCTGCACCTGGACGGAGGCGCCCGCGTCCTGCTGCTCGCCACCGAGCCGCACCGGCCCGAGGCCGAGCCGGCGGACACCGTCGTGCTGACGGCGCTGTGCGAGGAACCGGCCCGGACGGACCCCTCGCTGCTGGCCCGCGCCCTGGCGATGGTGGAGCGACAGCCGTTCCAGTCAGTGGAGTGGGGGGAACTGCTGAGCCAGATGCCGCTGACCGCCCAACTGCCCGAGCACCTGGGAACCACCTGCCTTGAGCGCATCGCACCGGTGCTGACGGTGCACCACATGACCGACTTCCTGGTCCTGGTCGATGCCGTGCTGCGCCTGGGCGTGCCGGCCAAGGCCATCACCGTCCTCGACAAGGGGTACCCCTACCTGCACACACGACGGGTCGACGCGCACCTGGCGTCGATGGGCGTGCAGGTCTTCCCGTGGAACCGCGCCGCGGACGCGCTCGCAGACCACTGCCGCCGTGCCACCGCCCTGGGGCGGCGCGGGCTGCTGGTCGACGACGGCGGATACACCCTGCCCGTCCTGATCGAGCAGCGCCCGGACCTGCTCCCCGACTTCTGCGGTCTGGTCGAGCAGACCATGTCCGGGATCACGAAGCTCACGCCGTACGGCCGGCTGCCAGTCCCCGTGTTCTCGGTCGCCCAGTCCCGGCTCAAGAGCACCATCGAGCCCTTCGGAGTGGCCGACGCCGCAGTACGCAACATCCTGCGGCTGCTGCCGCACGAGAAATTCGAGGGCCGCCCCGCCCTGATCCTCGGATACGGCCGGATCGGACGCCAGCTCGCGGAGATCCTTCGCCACCGCCGTATGCGCGTCGCCGTCTTCGACCACGCCATCGCACCGCTGGTAGCCGCCCACGAACAGGGCTTCGTGACCGCCCGCACCCTGCCCGACCTCCTGCACTCCCACCAGCCGCTCCTGATCATCGGCGCCACCGGCTCCACATCCCTGCAGGCCAAGGACGCCGAACACCTCGCAGCGGACTGCTACCTGGTGTCCACCACCTCCCGCCAGCACGAGTTCGACATCCAGGGCCTGAGCGGCATCGCCCTGACCTCCACGGACCTGGGCCGCACCGGAACCGTCCTGTCCCTGCCCAACGGAGTCCGCGCCACCGTGATCGGGGACGGGTTCCCGGTCAACTTCCACCACGCCGAATCCCTGCCCAACCGCTACTCCGACCTCATCCTGGCGTCCCTGGTCATCGGCGCGGCCACCCTCGCGCAGCCGGACCACGGCTTCCACGACGGCCACAACGTGGCCCGGACCGACCAGGTCCTGGAGGGCTGCGGGCTGCTGGAGCGCTACCTCGACCAGTTCGGTCCGCAGTGAACAGCGGCCACGACCGGGTCTTCACCCACGCCGACTGGGCCCGGCTGGAGGAGCCGTGCGGGCCCGGGCTGTTCCAGGCCGCCGCCCGCCGGCCCCACCCGGGCGCCCTCCTCACGGGAACCACCGTGGCCGGCGAACCGGTGTGGCGCAGCCCCGCCCCGACAACCGCTGCCGAAGCCGTGCGGGCCCGAGCCCAGGGCGCCACCTGCGCGGTGGCGCTCGCCGCCGGGACCGGCGACCACCACCAGGAGGTCGGCCTCGCCCTGGCGTTCGCCGAACACCTGGCCGAGCACCGCACCGGGCTGCTCGCCGTGCACCGCACCTGCGTCATCGCACCGACCCGCCCGCAGGTACCGGCGGACCTGGTGCGCATTCCACACCTGCTGTCGGTCAACCGCGCCGGGATCCGGCGCGACGCCGCCCTGTGGGAGATCCTGCCCCGCGCCGAAATCGAACCCTGGCTCGGGAAACCGCTGCCCGAGGGCGCCGCCCTGATCGAGGACCGCCTGGACCAGCTGCTTGACCTGCGGGGCGCCGCCCACGACCGGACGTTGCCGCGCACCAGCGGCCACGGCACCCTGACCGACCTCCTGGAGCGCGGCCGCTACTTCTCGATCCGGTTCGTTTACCAGCACATCGGGCTCATCACCGACCTGCTCACCGTCAAGGACGAAGTCCAATGAACAACGAGAACACCTGGCTGCAGCAGCAGTCCCTGGCCGACCAGTACGCGGCCCACACCCGGTCGCTGCGCGGCGCGGTACGCCAGGCCCTGGTCACCCGCGCCCTGCTGAAGCACCTTCCACCAGCGCCCCAGAGCATCCTGGACATCGGCGGCGGCAACGGCCGCCAGGCCGTCGCCCTGGCCGCGCACGGGCACCATGTCATCATCCTGGACCCCGACCTGGACATGTTCAAACGCGCAGTCAAAGCCTGGAAGGCGGCCGCGCCCAACGCCCCCGTACCCGGAGGGTCGGTGGACTACCGGCACGGCACGGGCGAGGAAGCCCGCGAACGGGCCGGCGGCGGCTTCAACGCGACCCTGTGCCACGGCGTGCTGATGTACGTGCCCGATCCGGAACCGCTGCTCAACGCAATGGTCTCCTGCACCGCGCCCGGCGGCCTGGTCTCCGTCCTGGGGAAGAACGCCGACGCCCTGGCCATGCGCCCGGCGTTGGAGGGAAACGTCGAGGCCGCCCTGGCGGTGCTGGACGCGGACTCGGAGACCGGCCGGCTGGGCGTCACCAGCCGAGCCCACCGCCCCGCGGATATCCAGGAGCTCCTGGGATACGCCGGCGTCGACCACCTGGCCTGGTACGGGGTGCGGACCTTCACCGACCACCTCGGGGACACCGCGCCCGGCGAGGACCTGGACCGGTGGTGCGAGCTGGAATGGCAGGCCGGAAGCCGCACCAACTACCGCGCTGTCGCCCGGCTCTTCCACCTCCTGGGCCATCGAAAGCAGCAGTCGTGACCACGGGGGCGCTGACCGCGGCGCTCACACGGCTGGTCCCGTTGACCCTGGCCGGGGCAATGGCCACGGCCCGCACCCACTGCGACCCGGCCTGCTTCACCTACCACGCCTCGTGGCGGCTGTTCCGGCGCACCGGCCTCAAGGGCTCGCCCGCCTGGCACACCGGCTTCTACCAACGCGCCCTCGCCGAGGCTGACCTGCCGGCCCGTGTCCGGGTACTGGTCTGCGCCGCCTCCGACGAGGCCATGATCAACTTCATGGCCCGCCAGCTCGGCGCCCAGCGCCTGGAGGTCCACCTCGTCGACGCCTGCCGCACCCCCCTGGTCCTCGCCCAGGCCTACGCGAAGCGCCACCGCATCGCCCTGACCTGCACCCGGTCCACCGCCCCCGAACTGGAAGGACTGCAGGGACCGTTCGACCTGATCGTCACCGACGGGCTGATGGCTCTGCTTCCCCGCACCGCCGACCGGGACGCCCTGGCCGACCGGCTGTCCACACTCCTTACCCCCTCCGGGACGGTCCTCTACACCGCCCGGATCGCCGGACCGGCCGGCGTCCTGGAGTTCGACCGGATCGGCCGGATCATCCAGGGAGCCGCCGCCCGATGGGCGTGGCCCGGCCCGCCCGAACAGCGCCGAGCCCTGGCCAAGGCGACCTTGACTCGGCCCTCTCGGCCCGCACCGTTCACCAGCAGCCACGCGGTAGCCCAGGTCTTCACCGGGCCCTTCGGAGCCGTCCGCGTTCTTCAGCGCACCAGCCCCGGCAGCACCGCCGTGGCACTTCACCCCGCCTCCCGGCACCGCCGGGCCAGTACCAGTGTCGGCGTCGCCGCCACCCGACCGAGAAGATCAGCATGAACATCACCGTCGTCCCCTACGCCCCCAGCACCACCTTGGACATCGAGCTCGCCCGCCTGGCCTACACCTGCATCCAGTCCTGGCCCGATCAACGTCCCGTCAGCGCCAGCCTGGTCGCCGCCCGCCTGCAACCGCACAGCCCCGGCACCCCGACCATGCTCGCCGTCAGCCGCGACGACAACGGACGGCTCACCGCCGCCGCAGCCCTGCGCCCGGGGGCCGGCCCCGGCGACCGCACCCGGCTGTGGGGCCCGCTGGTGCAGCCCGAGCGCCAGCGCCAGGGCCTGGGCACCGCACTCCTTGCGGCCCTGCAACCCCACGTCCCCGCGGGAGTCGCGCTGACCAGCGCCGAAGTTCCGGCCCAGCGGACCGCCGCCACCGCGTTCTTCGCAAGCGCCGACTGGCACCTGCTGGCAGACGCCGCCCTGTTCAAGAAGGACTTGGACACCCCACTGCCCCTGGGCCCGATCCCGCGCGGCTTCACCGTGCGCCCGGCACGCCACCTGGAAGACCTGTCGGCCCCGCTGGAGAAACTCTTCGCGGCATGCCGCCCGCACCAGGGGCCCGAAGCCGCCGCCGGAGCGTTCGCCCGCTGGAGCGGTGACCGGCGCTACCGCATCAACTGCCTGATGCTCCTCGAAGACCGCACCGGTGCGCTGCGCGCGGCCGCCCTGGCCTACCCGCTCGCGCACGCCGACACCGACGAGCAGCCCGAAGCCCTGCTGGCGGACCTGCTCGTCCACCCCGACCTCGCCGACCGCGACGCGGCCGCCGTCCGCGACGCGCTCGCCGCCCGCGCGCTGAACCAGGCCCGCGAGCGCGGCGGGATCATCGGGAGGGCCGTGGTCCCCGAGGCGGACACCGGCACCCGTGCCTGCCTTCGCCGGCTCGAGTTCGCCGCCACCGCCACCCTCCTCTACTTCGCGCCGGCCACCGCGGTGACCCACCAGGGCGACCGGCCGCGGACCGGGCCCGTCCGTCCGGTCGCCGACACCGCACCCGAGGCGTCGCCCGGCAGCACAGCGGGCGGCCTGATGACAGCCTCCGCTGAAAGGTGCACCCCATGACCGTCCTCACGCCCGGCCCCGGCCCCCACATCATCGCCGCCTTCACCGACCACGTCCCGCTGAGCACGATCTGCACCACCTACGGCGTCAGCGCCAGCGAGGTCGCCCGTCTTCTGGACCAGGCAGGTCTGGAGCCATGCGCCGTCGAGAAGTACCTGGTCACCTGGACCCCGCTGACCACCCTGCTCGAGGCACGCAGTCCCATACCGGGCCAGGACGCTGACGGGCACTCCAGCTTCACCCAGGCACTGATCGCCATGGCGGCCAAGGGCCCTCTCACCGCGGACAGTGCGTCGTCCGTACGCACAGAACCGGGCATCGAAGCCGACCGCACGACGAAGTCCAGGAGGTAGACGTCCATGTGCCAGCACCGTCCCGACTGCCCGGCGGCTGACGCCTCCGACCACGCGGCAGCGGCCATCATCTGCATGCACGCCGAACAGGGGTGGTCGCTCCTGTGCAACGGGGTGCTGCTGTTCGACGACACCGGCGAGCTGCTCCCGGACAGTCAGGCCATCGCGCCGAGCCGGTTCAGGCAAGCCGGACCGGGGCCGGAAGCCGGGTACGCCATGAGCGTGTCGGCACCGTCCCGTGGAACGGCAGCGACCGCATGACGCGACCATCCGCCACCAGCACACCGGATCGCGGCCCTGAGCCGTTCTACGACCCGACAAGCGCGCGTGACCTGGTGAACCACCAACTGCGCGAGCTTGGCCTGGGCGAACGGTATGTACCGGGCGACAGAGGCTTCGTGGAACGAGTGCTGCCCGTGGACCGGGGCTGGTGTCGCGCCGGCACCCTCACGCAGGCGGCGTGGCCCGACGGCGTGGACCTGTGCGTGCTGGTGGACTGGTTCCCCGATGCCGCGCTGCGCCGGGACTCGATCACCGGCTGTGTCCCGTCAGGCGCAGAGCAGCACTGGTGTGAGCGTGTCGCGGCGACCGCCGACGCCCTGGAATCCCTGGGCTACGTGGTGGAACGCAACGGACCTCCGCGCTCTGCTCGCACGCACTCGTATGCGCAGCTCCTGGTGTACCGGATGTCGCCCGGGGTCGCCCCCGTGAGGCTGCCTGCGGATGCGTGGGCCGGAGCGGAGGCGAACCCGCCGCACTTCGGACGTCGCGGGTGGTACCCCGACCCGAACCCGGTCCGCGACATCGAAGACGTCCTCGCGGACTGCGGTCTGTTGATACGGACGTGGCAGCCGCCCGACCCTGAGCACTCCGCGCTGCACGGCTCGACCTCCGTGCGGGACATCACCCAGACCGTGTGGCCACCCGACGCCTCGGCCTGCGCCCTGGTCCGGTGGCAACCGGCTGAACAGTTCCAGCCCGCCAACGACAGCCCGATCCTGCCCCCCGGTGCCCGACGGCATTGGAGCGAGGCAACCTCGAACATCAGGGACACCCTGCAGAGCGCGGGATACACGGTTCGCTACCGCGCCCGCCCCTGGGATCCGCAGACCGAGGACCACGTCGACGCCCTGGTCCACCGCAGCAGCAACCGGCAGCACCCCGCACCGGTGACCGGGCCCGTCGTTGTCGCCGGTACGACCGAGGGCGCGCCCCGCGTACAGAACCCGTCCGCTCCACGACCCCGACCCCAGGACCTGATGTGACCCAGATACCCGAGGCCGCCGTGGCCGTGCTGTGCGCAGGCACGGGCGCCGGGGCGATCCTGGCCCCGATGTACCTCACCGCCCGGCGGCGGATCCGTGCCGGCGACAGCGCCAACGCGTTGGCGAAGACGCAACTGCACGCTGCTGGGGTCCAGCACAGTGAGGTGCTGCAGCAGTGGACCCTGGCGGCTGAGGAGACCAGCCACCTGGTCCACCGGCGTCTGCCGGCCCTCCTGCAACGCCTGACCCACCCGCACACGACGGTGCCCGGACCGCTGCACCCCGTCCTGTCGGGCACCACGCTGGCCCAGGACTTCCACCAGCTGGAGCACCTGGTCACCGAAGCCGTCACCGGTGCGCAGCACACCGCCCAGTCGACCACCCAGGCGATGATCCGCGACGCGGTGCACACCCTGCAGACCCGCGCCTACAAGGCGCAGGAAGTGTTGACCGATCTCCAGGCCAAGGTCGACGACCCCTGGCTGGCCGAGCGGTACCTGGCCATGGACGAGCTCAACGAGCAGCAGCTGCAGCGCCTGCAGGTACTCGCGTCCCTCGCGGGGACCTGGCCGGGGCTGAGCCGTCAGGACTCCCATCTGCCGGACATCCTGGCCGCCGCGAAGAGCCGGGTCCAGGACGCCCAGCGGGTGCAGCTGATCTCCATGCTGGAGCAGCCCGTCGGTGTCGTGGGCCGGGCCGTGGAGCCGGTCATCATCGCGCTGGCCGAGTTCGTCGCCAACGCCCTCTCCTTCTCCCGCGGATCCGTTCCCGTCCATGTGACGCTGCACCAGGTCGCCGCCGGGGCCTGCATCGTGGTCGAGGACGCGGGTCTGGGCCTGCACGCCGACATGGTGGCCTTCGCCACGCGCATGCTCGACCCGCACCACCGCCTGACGCTCAGCGAACTGGGGGATCCGCCGAGAACCGGACTGGCAGCGATCGGGAACCTCGCCCGGGAGTACAACTTCACCGCCAGCGTGCAGACCGGCAACCGGTTCGGCGGCGCCCAGGCGACCATCCTGATCCCCGAGGCCCTGCTCACCGTCCTGGACGCGGCGCAGCAGCCGATGTCCCCCTCCGCCCCGCTGCCACCACGGTCGCCCGCACCGGACCCGGGCACCGGTAGTTTCCCCCAGCGGCGGCGCCGGCAACCGGCCGCGCCCGCTGTTCCGGAACCGGCCGCGCCGCCGGAACCGCCGCAGCAGTCCACCGGGGACCGGGCGCAGGCCTGGAGAAGCTGGCAGCAGGGCACGACACGCGGACCGGACACCACTGAGGGAGACCGATCATGACCACTGCCGTAAGCCAGGATTGGATGCGCTCCGTCGTGGAGAAGATGGCCGGCATCGCCGGGGTGAGCGATGTCGTCATCCTGACCGGCGACGGGCTGATGAACGCGGGAGTGACCGCCCGCGATGACCTGGGTGCGGCACAGGCCGCCGCCGCTGCGGCCTCTGGTTTTCTCAGCTGCGGCAAAGGCATCGCGCAGACGCTCAGCGGCCAGCCGGCGCGCGTCCTGCAGGGGGTGGTGGAGACCGACATCGGCTTCGTCGTGGTCATCCCGGCCGCGGAGAACACCTTCCTGGCGCTGAACACGACATTGGCCGCCGACATCGGCCAGATCACCTACGAGGCCAAACGCCTGATCGAACGCCTGGGCGACCGGGTGCTGGGCAGTGCGCAGCGGGACGCCGGAACATGACCGGACCAGGCGGGCGCCGCCGCCTGGTCCCGGCCTACCTGGCCACGGCCGGCTCAGCGACGGCCACCCGCAACACCGTGGACCGGATGACCGTCCTGACCGCCGAACCGCTTCCCCTGCCGGTCGGCCTGGAACCGGCGGCGCACCGGATCCTGGAGAAGCTGAGGCCCGGTGCCCTGACGCTGGTCGAGGTTGCCGCCTACCTCCAACTGCCGCCCAGCATCACCCGGGTGATCGTCAGCGAACTCGTCGACCGCGGTTTGGTCCGCGCCCACGCCTCCATGCTGAACCCGCAGGAGGCGACCCGCGCGCAGAAGATCGACATCTTGGAGAGGACGCTGCGTGGCCTCAGGAAGATCTGACCGCCCCACCATCTACCTGGCCGACCCCGACACGACCGTCGTCAAGGTCGTCGTCGCCGGTGGGTTCGGCGTGGGAAAGACCACCCTGGTCGGCGCGGTCTCCGAGATCACACCGCTGCGCACCGAGGAGCTCATCACCGCCTCGGGCGCCCTGGTCGACGACATGGCCGGGCTCACCGACAAGACCCACACCACGGTGGGCATCGACTTCGGACGCACCACCTTCCACGAGCAGCAGGTGACGCTGTACCTGTTCGGCACCCCCGGGCAGCCGCGGTTCCGGCCGCTGTGGGAAGGGCTCGCCAGCGGGGCGATCGGGGCGATCGTGCTGCTCGACACCCGGCGCCCCGGCGACTCCTACTGGGCGATGGACGAGATCGAGCAGCGCAAGATCCCCTACATCGTCGCGGTGAACCGCTTCCCCGAGTCCCCGCCCCACGACCCCGCCCAGCTGCGTGCCGCCCTGGACCTGGACCCGGCCACACCGCTGCTGACGTGCGACGCGACGGACCGGGTGTCCGCCCGCGCGCTGCTGGAGTCACTCATGCAGTACCTGATCTGCCACTACCGACAGGAAGAGAGCACGTGAACGCAGTACAGGCCCTCGCCCCGCTGTTCGGGCCGGCCTTCGATACCGACCCCCACGCCACCTACCGCTGGCTGCGCACCCAGGGGCCCGTCGTCCCTGTGCTGCTGACCGCCCCGTTCCCGGGTTGCCCGCAAGGGATCACCGGCTGGCTGGTCCTGGACTACGACGTCGCCCTGCACCTGCTGCGCGACGAGCGGACCTGGTCCAAGGACCCCAGGCCCTGGGAGTCGACACTGCCGCAGCAGCACCCGCTGTGGCCCATGCTCGGGCACCGCCCCAACGTGCTGTTCACCGACGCCCCGGAGCACACCCGGCTGCGGCAGGTGATCACCGACTCGCTATCCATGGTGGACGCCGGTCGGCTGCGCGAGGACGTACGGCACCTGGCCGACCAGCTGATCTCACGCTTCCGCGCCGACGGGCACGCCGACCTCATCGGCCAGTACACCGTGCAGCTGCCCGGCCTGGTCTTCAACCGGCTCTTCGGCGGCGAGGACTACGGGCCGGCGCTGGTGGCCGCGCTGGCCGGGATGCTGGACGCGGACCCGCAGAAGGCCGGTGCCGCGGGAGCGGCGTTCATGGACTACGTCGCGAAGATCATCGCCGCCAAGCAGCAGCGGCGCGGACCGGACCTGGCCTCCTGGTACCTGGACCACCCCGGCAGCCGCAGCGTCGAGGAGGTCACCCACCAGGTCGTCCTGACCCTCGGCGCCGCCCTGGAGCCGACGGCCAACCTGATCGGCAACGCGTCGTGGCGCATCCTGGCCTACCGCGGCCGCTTCGCGGACCTGGCCAACGGCTCCGTCGCCGCGCGCACCGCGATCGAGGAGGTCCTGTACCTGGACCCGCCGATGGCCAACTACGGCGCGCACTACGCCCGCTTCCCGGTCGACTTCTACGGGGCCCTCATCGACCCCGCGCAGCCGGTCCTGATCTCCTACGCGGCCATCAACGGGCAGCTGGAGACCACGCCCGGCTCCGGCGGAGCGCACCTGGCCTGGTCGGCGGGACCGCACGCCTGCCCGGCGCGGCAACCGGCGATGCTCATGGCCATCACCGCCGTCGAACGGCTGATCAACGCCTTCGGTGACCTCGAGCTCGCCATCCCCACTGAGCAGCTGCAGTGGCGCCCGGGACTGTTCCAACGCGCCCTGACCCACCTGCCCGTCACCTTCGCCCCGCAGCGCTGAGCGCCGCCGACCCCTCCCCAGGAGCAGCCCACCATGACCACACCACCTCTGGCCGCTGACCCGCTTCGCGGTATCCAGCAGCAGACCGGCGCCCTACACGCCGCCGCCGACGCGGTCCTCGTCGAACTGCCCTCCGGGATCACCGCCTGGGCCGTCACCGGGCACGAGACCCTCAAGGCCCTGCTGCTGGACCCGGCCGTGTCCAAGGACCCGCGCCTGCACTGGCCCGCGTGGATGCGCGGCGAGCACCACGACACCTGGATCGCGATGTGGGTGGGGGTGGAGAACATGCTCTCCACCTACGGCAAGGACCACGCACGGCTGCGCCGGCTGATAGCCCCCGCGTTCACCAAGTCCCGGGTCGAGGCAATGCGGCCCAGGATCTGGGCGATCGCCAACGAGCTCCTGGACCGCATCGAGCCCGCCCAGGACGGCACCGTCATCGACCTGCGCAGCGCCTACGCCCACGCGCTGCCCATGACCGTCATCAGTGAGCTGTTCGGGGTGCCGGCCGCCGCCCGGCCCGACTTCGCCCGGCTGATCGGCTCGTTCATGGACCCGGCCGCCGCCGCGATTGACACCCTCACCCGGGTCTACGCGCTGCTGGACGCGCTGATCGCCGACAAGCGCGCGGACCCCGGCGAGGACCTGACCAGCTTCCTGGTCGCCGCCCGGGACGAGGAGAACGGGGAGAAGCTGACTGAGGCCGAACTGCGCGACACCCTGCTGCTGGTCCTCGGCGCCGGCTTCGAGACCCTGGTGAACCTGATCGGCAACGCGGTACATGCCGTCCTGACCTTCACGGACCACCCCGAGATCCGCGCCGTGCGGGCAGGCACCTCCCCCTGGTCCCTGGTGGTGGAGGAGACCCTGCGCTGGGCCCCTTCGATCGGCGCGCTGCCGATGAGGTTCGCCGTCCAGGACATCACCCTGGCCGACGGAACGGTCATCGCGGCCGGAGACGCGATCCTGACGGTCTTCGCCGGCGCCGCCCGCGACACCCGCGTCCACGGCCCCGACGCCGCCGACTTCAACCCCAGGCGCACGATCACCGAACACCTCGCGTTCGGCTACGGCGTCCACCGCTGCATCGGCGCACAACTGGCACGCATCGAGGGCGAGATCGCCCTGCAGGCCCTGTTCACCAGGTTCCCCGGACTGACCGCCGCCCCCGCCCTGGCCGACGTCGCGCCGGTGCCCGGCTTCATCGCCACCGGCTGGTCAGCCCTGCCCGCCATCCCCCGACCCCGCACGACGCCACCACAGCGACAGCCCCGACGACGACGCGATGCCGCGTAGCTGCCGACCGCCGCCGCCGCGACCACCGGCACGCCGCTGACCGGGGGGTGCCGGACAACCACGTGCACTCCCTCCCGACAATCCGAACGATCTGAAGGTGATTGACGTGTCCGACCTCGACCTCGCCGACCTCCGCCTGGACCTCGTCCCGGAGATCCTGGAGGCATACCGCCATCAGGTGTCGTTGGCGACCATCACACAGAAGTACGGAGCAACGCGCGAGCAGGTCGAGGCACTGCTGAGTGAGCATGGCCTGGCCACCTGGCGGGACATGCGGGCAGCGGACAAGCCGGCGCGAGACCGGTCGCGGGCCCGAACGGAGGCACGAGCGTCGCAGAGGACCGGACAGCTGAGCGGGCACTCCGATGGCTCGCCCGGTTCCCCGGCAAGGTGTTCGCCACCAACGTCCAGGCCCTCGGCGACCTGAGCGACCGCTCGGGACCCTCCTGCAGCAGGAGCGTCCCCCGCAGCCTGCCCCACCCGTGTCGGCCTCTGCCGCGCACCGGTGCAAGCCGAGTGCGGTGACCGTCCACTCGCGCCAGGGCCACCACCGACATGTAGACCACCACCGCGTATCGCGGCACCTCCATCAGCAAGGAAAGCCCATGACCGCATTACCGCCCGTTCCGGACAGCGACGACGGTACGGAGATCGGCAAGGCCTTCGACGCCCTGTCCACCGCAGCGCGAGCCGGCGGCCTGAGCTTCCTGGGCGAGAGCCTCAGGGCACGGCAGACAGGGGAGGTCGTGGGCACGTTCACCAAGTTCACCTCTCCCGTGACCGCCCTGCGGTTCGACCCCCGAGCCCCCGTCCTGAATTCCGGCGAAGCGGTGCAGGCCGCGCTGGCAGCCGTCGGGATCACCGCCACCGTGCGGCTCACCGGCTCCGTGAGCCCCTCCCTGTGGGTCGCATTCGAGCAGGCCGGCGACGCGATGACCCTGGCCCGGCTGATCATCGACGAGCTCCCCGAGCCACAGGCCGCCGCCCACCGACTGAACACCGCCTTCGAGCACGCCGCCATCAGCGGGTCCAGCGTCCGACACGCCTACGGCGCGGTCGAGATCAAACCGCTGACCGTGGGCGACACCCTGGCGCTGTGCAGGGCGCTGGGCAGCGACAACCTCGCCCAAGGCCTGGACGCCGGGGACTGGCACGACCTGGAGAAGCTCGCCGAGCTGATCGGCCCGGTCCTCACCGCCGCCGCAGGTACCCCGGTCCAGGCCGAGTCCGACCCGTCCTGCCGGAACTGCGGAGGTGAGCACCACATGGAGTTCACCGGGATCCCCGTCGACGCCGCCTACCGGATCGCCGAGCTCCTGGAAGGCGGGACCCACAGCGTCGACTCCTCATCCCCCGACAGTGCCTCATGACCGCCCCGGGCTCACCGCGGACCACCGGTCCAGGCCCGAACGGGCAGCGCCGAGGGCGGTTTGTCAGTGGCAGCTGAGACAGTCGACCGTCGCTACTCTCAGGACTCTCCTGAGTGCTGAGCGTCACGTCCCGAAGGGTGGTGATCCCGTACGAGGTCATCTGACGCAAGGCGCGCGTGTCCACCAACTCGCCGTTCGGGACACGGCATTGATCAGATCGAGTGACTCGCTCTTCGACACGCCGGGGACCGGGTGAGGCCGCTGCCAGGATCACGGCACCACCCCGAACAGCCCCCGGGCTCCCTCCGGAACTGCGGCCCCGCACCTGGCGGCGCAGCGGCACCGCCATGCCGTCATGCCCCGGCCCCATGGAGGATCAACGATGACCACGCCCTCTGACAGTCAGCTGTCACCACCTGACCGGGACACAGCGGCTGGGCCCGTTCCCACCGCCGCTGGCCGGCAGCCGTGGAGTTCGCATCGCAGCAATGCCAGAGGTGGGCGCCGGCGCTCGCAGGCGGGTTCCCGGTTCGTGCTTTACAACCTGCCGGTCCGCTGCCCGGTGTCCCTCGCACTGGTCTCGGACGTGGTCCGGTGAGGGGCGGCACTACGGGCCGGAGCTCGCGTCGACGCTCGAAGGGCGACAGGTCCGGGCCAAGCGAAGCCGCCGAGGGGGCGTGGGCAGAGGCTGGTGAAGGGTCGGCCACGGAATCCGGGGAAGACGACTACGGGCTGGACATGGGCTGGGATCAGGTCGACAAACAGGTGCGTTCGGCCTCGGTGCGGCAGATCTCATCGCGTCTGCCCGGTGTGCTGCGCGAGGCGTTCCTGCTGGCATGGCGGGTGGACCGACGTGCCGCTACAGCACTGCTGGCCTGCCAGGCGGTCGCCGGCGCGGCGCAGGCCGGAGGGCTGCTGGCCACCACCGGGGTGCTGGGGGTGCTGGTCGCCACCGGCAGCGTCGCCGCCCGTCTCCATACGGCGCTGCCCTCGCTGCTGGTGCTCGCCGGGGCCGCCACCGCCCGCGCGGTGCTGGGGCTGACGGTGGCGGCGCTGTCGCGCCGGGTGGCACCGCAGCTGACGGCCGAGGCCCAGGCGATGCTGCTGGAGGCCACCGCCGGTGCGGAGCTGATCGCGTTCGAGCAACCCGGTTTCGGGGACCGTGCCGAAGGCGCCGAACGGGGCGCGGCCGAAGCCGGCAACCTGGTCGGCGGCGCCCAGAACCTCATCGCCTCGGTGGCGTCCCTGGCCGCGGCCGGGTTCGTGATCTCGGTCCTGCACCCCTTGCTGCTGCCGGTGCTGGCGCTGGGCATCGTGCCGCGCTGGATTTCCCTGCTGCGCGCTCAGCAGGTGGAGTACAGCTCCTACCAGGAGTCCATCCCGGACCAGCGGATGATGGGGGTGCTGCGCTGGCACCTGCGGGACAAGAATCCCGCTGGCGAGCTCCGGGCGGGCACGATGGGCCCGTTCCTGTTGGGCCGCTACCTGCACCACGCCCGCCTGGTGCGCGAACGCGAACACCGCGCGGCGTGGCACTCGGCGAAGATCGCCGCTGTCGGCTCGGCCGTCGGCGGGCTGGCCTCGATGCTGCTGTGGGTCACCCTGGTCGTCCTGCTAATCACCGGCCGCATGTCCCCGCTCCACGCCGGGACCGCCGTGGTCGCACTGCAGGCGGTCAGCAGCGCCCTGTGGGGTCTGGTCGTGGCCGCCAGCCAGTTGTTCAGGATCTCGGTCTATTTGACGGGGTGGAAGGACTACATCGAGGAGGCCGCCTCGCACCGGCTGACACGCGGCAGCGCGATCCCCGCGGACGTGCGGGAGTTCCGCGTGGTGGAGGTCTCCTTCACCTACCCCGGTGCGGACCGGCCCGCCCTGGACAACGTCAGCTTCACGGTCAGGCGAGGCGAGATCGTGGGTGTGGTCGGGATGAACGGCTCCGGGAAGTCCACGCTCTCCAGGATCCTCGCGGGTCTGTACCTGCCGGACACCGGCAGTGTCCTGTGGGACGGGCAGGACATGCGCGACCTCGACCCGATGGCGGCCTGGAACCGGCTGGCGTACGTACCGCAGTCGTTCACGAAAATCCCGGCCACGCTGGGCGAGAACATCACGATGGGGCAACCGCGGCCGGGCGGCGACCAGGCTGTGTTGGACGCGGCGAAGGCGGCGGGCGCGGACAAGGTGGTGGCCAAGCAGAAGTTGGGCCTGGACACGATGATGGCGAGGTCGTTCTGGGGCGGCAGCTCGGATCTGTCCGGCGGAGAGTGGCAGCGGGTGATCTTGAGTAGGAGCTTCTATCGCGAGAGCGATCTGCTGGTGATGGACGAGCCGACCAGCGCCCTGGACGCCGAGGGTGAGGCGCACATCATCCAGGGGCTGCGCGCCCAGTCCCGGGGCCGGGCCACCGTCCTGGTCTCCCACCGCCTCAGCTGCCTTCGCTACGTGGACCGCGTCGTGGTCATGTCCGAGGGCCGCGTTGCCGAGGAGGGGACACTCCAGGAGCTGCTGGCCATGAAGGACAGTGGCGAACTCGCCCGGCTCTGGAGCCTGCAGGAGAACGAGGCCGCCGGCCCCGGGGAGCCGCCGACTGCCGCCCCCCGCTCCCAGCCCGAGCTCGAGGCCCAGCCGGTAGACGACCTCGCCGAAGCTGCGGCCGCACCGGCCGTACGGCCGCCATCGCCACGTACCGGTGACAGCGCACCGGTGCGGGAAGGGAGGGCTCCGCGATGACCGGCTTATCCGGTTGCCATTCCCCCTTGCCACAACCGTCCCGCCGTCCGACGCCGCCGGGGAGCGGGCCCTGCTTCCCGGGTCGGCGCCCGTTCGCCGCCGCCTGTGCCACGACCCACACCGCACCGCCCGCCGACCGGAGCTTCCGATGATCACACCCGACCTGATCTGCCGGGACTTCGACGCCTACCTCGCCCTCCTGCCCAGTCAGCGCAGCACCGTGTCCCCGCTGCTCGATCTGCTGGACCAGGGTGTCGACGTGACCTGCCGCCAGGAGTGGCGGGGCCATCTGACCGCCAGCGCGGTGGTCCTCAACGAAGCCGCGCAGATCCTCTTCGTGGACCACGTCGTGAGCGGAAAGTGGCTTTTGCCCGGAGGTCACACCGAACCTGATGATCTTGATCTGGCGGGGACCGTTCTTCGCGAACTGCGTGAGGAGACCGGACTCCTCGCCTCTCACCTCGAGTTCGTCACCCGCACCCCGCTCTACGTCGACGCGTACCCCCTGCCCGCACGGGAGAGCCGTGGGGAGCCGGACCACACCCACTACGACGTGGTCTACGCCCTGCGCACCACCCAGGAATCCCTCACCCTGCAAGCCGGTGAGGTTCGTGCGGCAATGTGGGCGGGCCCCGACATGATCCACAACCTCTACCTGCGCGAGCAGGCCACCGCCCTGCTGGACCTCGCATGACCACCGGGCGTGGAACCGCAGCGCCGGCAACTCTGGTGTGCATCAGGGGGAACAGCGGCTCCGGCAAGTCGACGATCGCATTGAAGCTGCGCCAGGCGTACGGACGGGGACTGGCGATCGTCGAGCAGGACTACATCCGCCGCCAGGTCCTGCACGAAAAGGACCAACCCGGGGCCGCGAACATCGACCTGATCGGCGCCGTAGTCCGCCGAACCCTGGGCGCGGGCTACCACACAGTCCTGGAGGGAATCCTCGACGCCGGCCACTACGGGGCCATGCTCGATGACCTGCACCGCGAGCACGGCGGCCCGCAGTACTGGTACTACCTCGACATCCCCTACGACCAGACCCTGCTGCGCCACGCCACGAAGCCCAACGCCCACGCGTTCGGCGCAACGGAGATGGCGCGCTGGTACACCCCCGGCGACCTGCTGCCCGGTGGACGCGAGCGGGTGATCGGCGCCGACAGTACCGCCGAGCAGAGCGTGTACACGATCCTGGCCGACACCCAGCTCCTCGGGACCACCGTCCACCTCTCCTTGGGCCGCCCGGAGCTGCCCCACACCACTCCCGGCGCCGACGGAGACCGTCTTCGAGCGGCGCTGGTCGAACGGCTTGAAACCGAAGCGGGACTGACCGACCCGCTGCTGCGGGCGGCGTTCGCGGCGGTGCGCCGCGAACTGGTCGTGCCGCGAGGGTACGCGCCGCGCGCTGAGGTCAGCGGCACCGATGAGCGGGTCTGGCAGCTCCTGGACGGCCTCCACCCGTCGGATCGGGACGAGTGGCTGAGCCTGGTCTACGGGGGCCAGTCCGTGATGCTGCACCTGCCCGGCCAGGACCCGCGGACCGCACCGCGCGGCCACCTGGCCGTCGGCGGCGGGTTCGCGTCGATGACCACCGACGCCACCGGGGCCGTCCACCTCCTGGAGCCCCTGACCGTGACGCGGGGCACCCGCGTGCTGGAGGCCGGCACCGGGGCCGGCCTGAGACTGTGGGACCTGGGGTACACCGGCTACTACGCGGCCGGCATCCGCATGCACCACCCGCTGACCAGCCCGACCCGGCACACCCCGCACCCGCTGGTCTTCGACGGGCGCAACCTTCTGGATCCGCAGCAGATGTCCGCGCTCGGCTTTCACCTACATGAGCGTTGGCCGGCGCCACGGCCCGAAGCGGTACGTGACCCATCGGTGCGGGTGGCGCAGCGCGACCGCTGCGCCACCCGCACTGGCTTGGTGTCGATGCCTGGCGAGGCCAGGCCAGGGAGGGTGTGGACTCCGTTCCCCAACCCTGGTCGGGAGCCCGATCGGGGTAGCGGCGCTCTATCCTTGCCCACGTTCGCCGGTCGGTCACACCGCTGATGGATCGGCGCTTGATGAGCAGGGTCTCCCGGTCCAGAGTGGTGCCGAGCCTGGTCTCCGCCTCCGTGATTGCGGCCTCAACGGGCTCGCGGCGGAGGTCGCCGCTCCGTTGCGCGGTCGTGGGGTCAGTCATGCTTGATTCTCTCGCACACCGCGCCAGCCCCCGTCGCGCTCCAGTACTCCACACGCGGTCACGTCCAGAGGAACTGCTCCGAATCTCGCTGTCCTGTCGCAGCGAAGGTTGACCGATCTCACCGCGGGTTGACTACTGGCCGGTCCGTCTCAGCGAAGCTTGATCCTCGGCTCGGGAACCAACAGCCAGCTCCATGGACGGTGCCCGAGCCCCGGAACGGCTGACGACCCGGGGTGGCTCTACGAGGCCTGATTGATCGTGTACTTGGGGATCTCAATGACCAAGGTGTCGGCAGATCCGGGTTCAGGCAGGTATCTGCGCGCCGTCGGGCCCGAGCATCGGTTCGCCGTCAGCCCCCGCAAGCACAAATCCACCGCCGGCCCCGACAACCGGCTC
>Ga0302314_10008121_pt1 | contig 18738 bp, 13 predicted proteins | sample III_Palsa_N2_3_FD_200533 | JGI IMG/M metagenome (GOLD analysis project Ga0302314, IMG submission 200533) | Peat permafrost microbial communities from Stordalen Mire near Abisko, Sweden - III_Palsa_N2_3 | ecosystem: Environmental > Terrestrial > Soil > Palsa > Peat permafrost | place: Sweden...
TGTCAGGTCTGGTCTGCTCACCTAGCGTCAGCAATATGAATGCTGACAGCGCTTTCAGAGGTGGGGCCGAACGCTCGAACACCGGCCCCGGCGGCGAGAGCGCCGACGGCTGGGGACGGTCCGCCGCCTATGACGCGTACGCCGACGGGCTGCACACCTACGCCCTGTGGTCGCTGCGCGATCACGACGCCGCCGTGGATGCCCTGTACTGCGCTTTCGTGATCGCCGACCGCAACGTCACCCAGCTGCGCCAGCCGGACCTGATCCAGCCCTGGCTCTACGCGATCCTGCGCAGCGAGTGCGCCGCGCGCACGGCCGGGACCGGCCCGGCGCCGGCCCCGGTCTCCGGTCGCCGGCTCCCGGCGCCGGGCACCGCGGAGCTCGGCGGCTCGCTGGCCCGGCTGGAGCGCAGCCTGCGCCGGGCCGAGTTCCACTCGTTGGAGTGGCCCGAATCCGAGGGGCTCACCTCCGGGCACCAGGAGATCCTCGAACTCACGATCCGGCACGGCCTCGACAGCCGGGGCCTCGGGCTGGTCCTGGGCCTGAACCAGGGCGGCCTGCGGGACTCCTCTGGCCAGCCCGGCGGGGCCAGGTACGGCGCGGTCCCCGGCGGCCCGGTCGGCGCCCAGGGCTTCGGCGTGCTCGCCGACGCGTGGAGGGAACTCGAGCGCTCGCTCGCCGCGGTCGCGGTGGCCAAGGGACTGCGCGATACCCGGTTGGCCGACGGGGAGGACCGCGGGCACTGCTCGCAGCTGGCCGAGCTGATCTTCGGCTGGTCCGGCCGCCTCAACGCCGCCCTGCGCGGCCCGCTGACCGACCACGTGGACACCTGCTCGCGTTGCCAGAACTATCTGCACACGGTGGTGGGCACCCCGGCGGCGCCGACCATCCTGCCCTTCGTCGCCGCCCCGCGGACCCTGCGGGACGTGCTGCTGGCCGAGCTCAACAGCCCCGAGGCGGCCGCCCGGCTCGGGATCGATCATCTGGCGATCGCGGCCCGAGCGGCGCGCTTCACTCCGGAGGGCTTTCCCGCGCTGGGCGGCGCCCACCAGGCCCGCCGCACCGCGCACCGCCGGGTGCCCAAGCGCGGGGTCGGCCGGCTCGGCCGCGGCGGGACGGGGGCTGAGAACGCGGTGACTGAAAACGTGGGGGCCGAGAACGCGAGGGCGGAGAGAAGGGGCGCGGAGGGGACGGGCGCCACGGGCCAGCCGGGTGGCAAGCCGCCGTTTGGCAACCAGGTACAGGCACAGGCATCCGCTGGCGCGCCGCCCTTCGCCCCGCCGCCGATGACCGGCGTGCCCTTCACCAGCGCTTCTCCGACGGCGCCCAATCCGTCCCCGCCCAACCCGCCCAACCCGCCCAACCCGGCCTCGCCCGCCGCGCCGCCGTACAATCCGCTGCTGCTGCGCCGACCGGTGCCACCCGGACCGCCGCTGCACGTGGTCAACCCGCCGTCCCCGTCGGACAACTCAGGCGTGTACCGGGCTCCGGGCAGTTGGGCGGACCGGGTGCTGCCGGCCGAGCCCGGCCAGGCCCCGCCCGCGCATGCCGCCGGGACCGACGAGCCCGGATACGTCCAGCCCGGCCACGTCCAGCCCGGCCACTCCGGGACGAATGGCCGACCGCGGCCGCAGTTCGTGGACACCGCCTCGGGCCGGTTCGCCGCGACGGTCCCGCTGCCTCGGGCGAATGGCTCGGCATTCGCCGCCGGCGCCGAGTCCCCGGCGCCGCGAGTCCAGGTCCAGCGCACCGCCGCGCAGCGGGCCCCGGGACAGCGGACACCGGTCGTGCGCACCCGGGCCAGGCACAAGTCCAGGCCGGTCCGGCAGGCGGTGCTCTCGGCGATGGCGCTCGGCGCGGTCGGCGCGGTGGCGGCGGCCTCGGCCGCAGTGATCGGGCTCACCTCCTCGGACCACCCTTCCCAGACGCTTGGCAGCTCGGTGGTCGACCCGGTGGTGCCCGGCGCCGCGGGGTCCGGCGGTCCGGTCCTCGCCGTCACCGGCAGCCCCGCGGCGCCCGCCCCGGTCGGCTCCGGCGTGGCCGGGGTCGATCCGGCCCGGGCAGCGGCGGCACCGACCGTGACCGGCTCGGTTATCACCACCACCGCGCCCGCCGGCTCGACGCCGACCCAAGGCGCGAACCCGGGCGCGGACTTCTTCATCAGCGTCAACCAGCGCTCCGCCGACCCTGACAGCGTCGCGATCCTGCTGCGCAATTCCGGGACCACTGCGATCTCGTGGAGCGCCCGGCCACAGGATTCCTGGATCAGCCTGAGTCAGAGCTCCGGAACCCTGGCGGGCGGCGCCAGCCTGACGATCACCGCCGACGCGAGCTCCGCGGCGCCGGCCGGCCAATGGACCAGCCAGGTCGCCTTCGCGCCGGGGAACCAGGTCGTCGTCCTGCACGGCGGCATCCCGACCGCGCCGCCGACCACGCCGCCCAGCACGTCTCCCACGACCGCGCCGCCTAGCACCCCGCCCTCCTCGGCGCCGCCGACCGCGTCCGCCACGCCCTCGGCCACCGCGCCGACGGGTGCTCCGTCAACCACCCCGCCTGCCGGGCCGAGCGCCACGCCGAGCAGCACCGCGCCGCGGTCGCCCGGTCCGACGCCGACCGGGCGGCGCAGGAAGTGACGGGTCAGGTCAGCAGCGGCAGGCTGGCGGGGTGTGGGGCCAGCGGGACCCGGGCCGACAGGTACTCCTCGCAGAACCCGACGAGCATCAGGTAGGCCTCCTCCCCCATCAGCTCCACCAATTCCGGCCGGTACGACACGTACACCGGGTCGAAAGCCGTGTGCGCCTCGGTGTTCCCGGTGCACCACCAGTTCAGGTCGTGGCCGCCCGCGCCCCAGCCGCGCCGGTCGTACTCGCCGATGCTCACCGCCAGGATCTCGGTGCCGTCCGGCCGGGTCACGTTCTCGTAGGTGCGCCGGATCGGCAGCTGCCAGCACACGTCCGGCTTGGTCTCCAGCGGGTGCCGGTCCTCGCGCAGGGCCAGGCCGTGCAGCGCGCAGCCGGCCCCGCCGGCGAAGCCGGGACGGTTCAGGAAGATGCACGCCCCCTCGTGCACGCGGGTCTGCCGCTCGCCGTCCGGGTCCTTCTCGGTGATGTCCAGCTTGCCTTTGCCCTTGCCCTTCGCGGAGGTGCCCTCCGCGTGGAACTGCCAGGTCTCCGGAGTCAGCCGGGCCGCGGCGGCCTTGACCCGCTTCTCGTCCGCGGCGTCCGAGTAGTGCGCGCCGAGCGTGCAGCAGCCGTCTGACGCCCGTCCGGGCCGGATGCCCTGGCAGCCGGAACCCCACACGCACTGCCAACGCGAGCACAGCCATGTGAGGTCCACCCGGAAAACCTGCGCGGGATCGGCGGGGTCGGGGAATTCCATCCAGGAACGGGGAAAATCAAGAGCGACTTCAGGCATGGCGCACAGCCTACGAGCAACCGGCCCGACTCTCGTACCGACGCGCGAGGCGCCGTAACTGTTCGAACCTGCATCGATTGAGTGTCGGCGCCACCCTACCGCGAGCGGGCGATCGCGTGGTCAGCTAGCGTCGTGCCTATGCGCCTAGGGGTCTTGGACGTCGGATCGAATACCGTGCACCTGATCGTGGTGGACGCCCATCAGGGCGCCCGCCCCCTGCCGGCGTACTCGCACAAGACGGAACTGCTGCTGATCGGCCTGATCGGGGACGACGGGCGGATCACGGCGGACGGCGCGGCCCGGCTGGAGGAGGCCGTCTCCGAGGCGATGCGGATAGGGGAGGACAAGGGGGTCCAGGAGTTCATCGCCTTCGCCACCTCCGCGATCCGGGAGGCGGTCAACGGTGAGGAGGTCCTGGCCGGGGTGCGCGATCGGACCGGGGTCGAACTGCAGCTGCTCTCCGGCGAGGCCGAGGCGCGGCTGACCTTCCTGGCCGTGCGCCGCTGGTTCGGCTGGTCGGCCGGCCGGCTGCTGGTGCTGGACATCGGCGGCGGCTCGCTGGAGATGGCCACCGGCTTCGACGAGATGCCCGAGGTGGCCCGCTCGCTGCCGCTGGGCGCGGCCCGGCTGACCAAGCAGTGGCTGCCCGGCGACGTGCCCACCGAGGAGGAGGTGCGTGCCCTGCGCCGCCATGTGCGGGCCGAGATCGGCCAGGCGGTCGGCGACCTGCTCCGGTTCGGCCGTCCGGACAAGGTGGTGGCCTCCTCCAAGACCTTCCGCCAGCTGGCCCGGGTGGCCGGGGCGGCGTCCAGCGCGTACGGGCTCTACGCCCCGCGCCGGCTCTCCCGGACCGACCTGCTCGAAGCCCTGCCCCGGCTGACCACGATGACCACGGCGGAACGGGCCACCCTGCCCGGGGTCTCGGCCGGCCGGGCGCACCAACTGGTGGCCGGGGCGATCGTCGCGGACGCGGCGATAGACCTGTTCGAGACCCAGGTGGTCGACATCTCGCCGTGGGCTCTACGCGAGGGGATCATCCTGCGCCGCCTGGACGGATTGCCCGAGGAGTGGCTGTAGTCAGCCTCGGGTCACTCCTGCCCGCCGCCGCAGGCAAGTAGGCTGGGTGCCGTGACATGGGCCGTGGGACGAAGTGGCGAGGCGAGCCGGGTGGCCGTGCCCAAGGTGGCGCTGTCCACCATCTCGGTCTACCCGGAGACCACCGCCTACGGCTTCGCCGCAGCTCAGCGGCTGGGCTACGACGGGGTCGAGGTGATGGTGACCAACGACCCGGTCAGCCAGTCGGTGGACGCGCTGCGCCGGCTGCGGGACGGGCTGGGCCTGCCCATCCTGGCCATCCACGCGCCCTGCCTGTTCTGGCTCAACCTGCAGCGGGTCTGGGGGACGGACCCGTGGGCGAAGCTGGTCAAGGCGCGGGAGGTGGCCGAGATCCTCGGCTCGCCGACCGTGGTGGTGCACCCGCCGTTCGTCTGGCAGAGCAAGTACGCGGCCGACTTCGTCGCCGGGATCAAGCGGATGCAGGACGAGACCGACATCCGCTTCGCGGTGGAGAACATGTACCCGTGGCGGGCCGCCATGCCGCTGGTCGGCGAGCGCCGCGGCGAGGCCTACTCGCCCGGCTGGGACCCGACCGAGCAGGAGTACCCGCACTTCACCCTGGACCTGTCGCACACCGCGACCTCCCGGATCGACACCATGGCGATGCTGGGCCGGATGGGCCCCCGGCTGGCCCATCTGCACCTGGCCGACGGCAGCGGGTCGAACGCGGACGAGCACCTGGTGCCGGGCCGCGGGAACCAGCCCTGCGCCGAGATCCTGAACCTGCTCGGCCGCAACGGCTTCGACGGCAACGTGGTGCTGGAGATCAACACCCGCAGAGCGGTCGGCCAGGAGGCGAAGGACGTCGACCTGCACGAGGCGCTGATGTTCGCCCGGCGCAACCTGATCGGCGCCCATGCGGCCGAATCGGCTGATCAGGGGGATGGACCGGCCGGTCCCGGGGCCAAGCCGGAGATCGGCGCGCCGGCTTCGTGAGACAGTATGGGTGGGACTGTTGAGATCACTGGACGACGAGGTCCAGTGCGGTATGTGAGAGAGGTACTTCGGTGCTGCGTCGGATACTGCTGACCGCGTCACGAAGCGACGCGACCCGCCGCCTGATCGAGACCGCACCGGTTTCCCAGGGGGTCGTACGCCGGTTCGTCGCCGGGAACACCTGCGAGGAGGCCGTCTCGGCGACCAGGCAGCTGATCGGGGACGGGCTCGCGGTCACGCTCGACCACCTCGGAGAGGATTGCGTCGACGTCGAGCACGCGACCCAGGTCAAGGACGCCTACCTGCTGTTGCTCGACCAACTCGACGAGGCCGGGCTGGCCCGCGGGCTCGGCCGGCGCGGCTTCACCGACCGCTCCGCCGAGGTGTCGGTGAAGCTCTCCGCCATCGGCCAGGCGCTGCCCGGGGACGGCAAGAAGATCGCCCTGGAGAACGCCCGGAGCATCTGCGAGGCGGCCCAGCGGGTCGGCACCACGGTCACCCTGGACATGGAGGACCACACCACCACCGACGACACCTTGGAAGCCCTGCGCGAGCTGCGGACGGACTTCCCGTGGGTCGGCGCGGTGCTCCAGGCCTATCTCAAGCGCACTGAGGCCGACTGCCGCGACCTGGCCCGCGCGGGCTCGCGGATCCGGCTGTGCAAGGGCGCGTACAAGGAGCCGGAAAGCGTCGCCTACCTGGACCAGGCCGAGGTCGACAAGTCCTATGTGCGCTGCGTCAAGGCCCTGCTCGGCGGCTCCGGCTACCCGATGTTCGCCACCCACGACCCCCGGCTGATCGAGATCATCGGCGCCCTGGCGATCCGGGACGGCCGCGAGAGCGGCAGCTACGAGTACCAGATGCTCTACGGTATCCGCCCCGAAGAGCAACTGCGCCTGGCGGATCTCGGCGAACTGGTCCGGGTGTACGTGCCCTATGGCAAGGAGTGGTACGGCTATCTCATGCGACGATTGGCCGAACGTCCGGCGAATCTGACCTTCTTCGCGAGGTCCTTGATCACTAAGGGGTAGCGGCAAAATGACGGCGCAGCGGATCGCGGTGCTCGGCACCGGCAAAATCGGCGAGGTCCTGGTCTCCGGAGCGCTGCGGGCCGGCCGCCCGGCCGGGGAGATCCTGGTCACCGCGCGCCGCCCGGAGCGCGCCGCCGAACTGGCCGAGCGCTACGGCGTGAGCGTGGTCAGCAACGCCGAGGCGGCGAAGTCCGCGGACACGCTGATCCTGACCGTCAAGCCGCAGGACATGGGCACGCTGCTGGACGAACTCGCCCCGCACATCCCGGCCGACCGCCTGGTCATCTCCGGCGCGGCCGGCATCACCACCTCCTTCGTGGCCGACCGGCTCGGGATCCCGGGCCTGCCGGTGGTCCGGGTGATGACCAACACCCCGGCCCTGGTAGACGAGGCGATGTCGGCGATCTCGGCCGGCGCGCACGCCACCGACGAGCACCTGCGCCGGGCCGAGGAGATCTTCCAGCCGGTCGGCAAGACGATCCGGGTGCCGGAGTCCCAGCAGGACGCGGTGACCGCGCTCTCCGGCTCGGGACCTGCGTACTTCTACTTCCTGGTCGAGGCGATGATCGACGCGGGCATCCTGCTCGGCATCCCCCGGGCCACGGCGCACGAGCTGATCGTGCAGTCGGCGGTGGGCGCGGCGGTGATGCTGCGCGACTCCGGCGAGCACCCGGTGAAGCTGCGCGAGGCGGTCACCTCCCCGGCCGGCACCACGATCGCCGCGATCCGGGAACTGGAGAACCACGCCGTGCGCGCGGCCCTGCTCTCCGCGTTGGAGGCGGCGCGCGACCGGTCCCGGGAGCTGGCCTCGGGGAACTAGCGCCGTGGCCGAGACAGCCGATTCAGTCAGACGCAATACCGGGTTCTGAGACGAACGATCTATCTGAGCCGGGATTCGGGCGCAAGCCCGAATCCCGGCTCAGGCCTTTCTGTGGCTGAATCGCTACCAAAGCATGTTGTCCATATCTTTGCCAATACCTAAGATGCGACTCACTCTTGTCAGGTATCTCCCGGCAAGAGCCTTCCATTTGGGGGCTCCAGTGCTTCTGCGCAGGATCGCGAGTGGTGTCGCACTACTCGTGACCATAAGTTCAGGAACAGCCGCAACTGCCTACGCGACTTCGCCGCCGATCACCACGCTCTACGTGGACAACGCCAACTCGGCCTGCAGCGATGCGGGAACGGGCACCGCCGCCGTACCGTTCTGCACCATCCAGGCAGCGGCGGACGTCGTGACCGCCGGCCAGACGGTCGTCGTCAGCCCGACTTCCACCGACGCCGTCTACAACGAAGACGTGAGCGTGACCCAGTCGGGTACACCGGCCGACCCGATCACCTTCACGGTCGGCGTGCCCTGGGTCAACAACGGGCTCTCGCCCTCGGTCTCGCTCCAGCCCACCGGGCAGAACCATCAGCCCCTGGACGCCGGGTTCACCCTCGACGGTGTGCATGACGTGGTGATCCAGGGCTTCGGGATCTTCGAGATGTCGGACGCCGGTATCTCCATCCGGAACTCCACGGACATCACCGTCGACCACGACTCGATCGGGCGACTGCTCGACCCCTACAAGGCCCAGAACGGCGTCACCGTTTCGGGCACCAGCAACCACGTCACGATCAGCCGCACCTTCTTCGACGGTCCCTACCAGTCGGTGCTGATCGGGCCGGGCGCGGTGGACACCACCGTCACGACGAACGAGTTCGACGGCGGGAACGCGACCAACAACGGCATCATTGCCAACGGCGCGACGAACACCGTGATCACCAGCAACACCTGGTCCGGCGAGGGTTGTCTGACACCTATAGCGGTCACCGACTCGCCGACGACCACGATCGAGAACAACGCGATCTACGGCCAGTGCAACACACCGCCCGCACCGCCACTGATCTCGGTCGACGCTGCCAGCGTGACCGGCAGCGAACTCGACTACAACGTCGAGTGGACCAACGGAACCGTTCCCTTGTACTCCTGGGCCGGCACGCCGTACTCGACCGCGTCCGCGCTCACGACGGCTACCGGTCAGGGCGTGCACGAGCTCTTCGCCGATCCGATCAACGCGGACATCGACTCCGCCGACGCGCTCACACCGGGTGAGCTGGCGACCGACATCAACGGCAGCCCCCGGGTCGACGATCCTCTCGTTCCCAACACCGGCACCGGAGTCGGCTACTACGACCGCGGTGCGGTTGAGACTCAGGATCCGATGAATGTCGGGCTGACGCTCTCCGCGCTGCAGGCCCCGGTCGGCGGCCAGATCACCGCGCACATCGCGGTGACGGGCTCCTGGTCGGACGACCCGACCGGCACGATCAACTTCGGCGACGGATCCGCGACCGTGTCGACGCTGACCAGCGCAACCCACACCTACACGGCCACCGGAACGTACACCGTCACGGCCATCGGCAATGACGGACAGGGTGGTCAGCAGACTGCGACCCAGACGATCACCATCGTGCCGCTGTCGGTGATTCAGACCAGTCTGACCGTGACACCGCAGGCCGCGCTCTCCGCGACGATCGATGCCTCGGCGACCAACGACAGCTGGGCGATCACGGGTACCACGGTCGACTACGGCGACGGATCAGCCCTCTACGCTGAGGCCAGCGGCGCGCCGATCGCCCAGGTGCACAAGTACAGCAAGCCGGGGACGTATACGGTCACTGTGACGTTCTGCGACGCGAGCAGCACCTGCACGCCGGTCCAGCAGCAGATCACCACGACCGGCTCCGCCTTCACGGCCTTCGGGCCCGTGCGGCTGCTGGACACCCGCAACGGGACCGGGACCGGCGGCAAGGTCGCGAAGATCCCGTCCCAGGGCATTGTGACGCTGCAGATCGCGGGCAACGGCTCGATCCCGTCCGGGGTGACCGCGGTGGCGCTGAACCTGACCGCGACCAACACCGTCGGATCCGGGTTCGTGACGGCGTACGCGGACGGCACCACCACACCGAACGTGTCGAACCTGAACTACACGCCAGGCCGGACCGTCCCCAACTCCGTCATCGTCCCGGTCGGCGCCGACGGGAAGATCGACCTGTTCAACGGCGGCGGGAGCGCCGGCCCGATCGATCTGATCGCCGACGTCACCGGATACTTCACCCGCACCGCAGCCAGCGGATACACCGCGGTGAGCCCGGACCGTCTGCTGGACACCCGAGTCGGCACCGGAACCGGCGGCAAGATCGCCAAGGTCGGTGCGGGCAAGTCGATCGCGCTCACGATCGCCGATGCGGACGGCGGCATCCTGCCGACTGCCGGGATCACCGCGGTGGCGTTGAACGTGACCACGACGAACACCACCGGCTCGGGGTTCATCACCGCCTATCCCGGCGGCGGCTCCGTCCCGAACTCGTCGAACTTGAATTACGTGGCGGGTCAGACGGTCGCGAACGCGGTCATCGTTCCAGTGAGCCCGAACGGGACGATCGACCTGTACAACGGTGGCGCGCTGGCCGGGAGCGTGGACCTGATTGCGGATGTGACCGGGTACTTCAGCGCATCCGGTGCGAGCGCCTACATTCCGGTGACGCCGGTTCGGATGATCGATACCCGGACCACGTCCGTTGTGGCGCGGGATGGTGAGGTCACGGTCGCTCCTGACGCGCATCTGCCGGCCGGCACCACCAACGCGACCGGGTTCGCCGTGAACGTCACGGTGACCCAGCCGACCGGCAGCGGCTTCATCTCGGTGTACCCGGACGGCACCGCGGTGCCGAACGTGTCCACGGTCAACTACACGCCCAACCTCACGATCGCGAACCTCGCCCTCGCCACACCGGGCGCCGATCAAAAGGTCGACTTCTACAACGGAGGCGGAGAGGCCGGTAGCACTCAGCTGATCGTCGACCTGTTCGGCTACTTCAGCGCGAACTGACGCCGGATACGGGGCCGGGGCCTAGGCCGGGATCGGGACGAAAGTCCCGGCCCCGGCTTTTGGTTTTGAGACGTGATCAGGACATAAGCGCGTTGCCGTCGGCATCGGTGATCCCTAAGATCCGATTCGGCCTGTGCTCGATTCTCAAAACAGGCGTAGTACATTCGTGGGGGTTTTGATGAGATTGCGCAGTATTGCGAGCGGGGCCGCGCTGGTCATGGTCTTCGGTTCGGTCTCGGTCGGGGCCGTGCAGGCGGATACACCACCGGCCACCACCCTCTATGTGGCCAATTTCCCGGACTCTGGCTGCAACGACACCGGACCGGGTACCGAGGCTGAGCCGTTCTGCACGATCCAGGCCGCCGCGAACGTGGCGAGTGCCGGGCAGACAGTCCTGGTGGGACTGGACGAAGGGAACCCGCTCTATACCCAAGACGTCACGATTACCCGGTCCGGCACGCCGGGCAACCCGATCATCTTCCAGGCTGGAGAGCCCTGGAAAGGCTGGTCGGCCACGACGATGATCGAACCGTACGACGGCAACCAGCTCGCAAGCAACGCATTCGTGCTGTCCGGGGTGCACGACATCGTGATCCAGGGATTCGGCATCAGCGGTGCGACGGGCGCGGCGATCTCGATCGCGAATTCCTCCGACATCGCCGTCGAGCACGACATCATCCAGTCGGATCTCAACCCCGGCCCGCCACCGATCGGCGTGGCCGTTTCGGGAACCAGCAGCAACGTGACCATCAGTCGCGATCTGTTCAGAGTCGCCGGACCCGCGGTGGAGATCGGGTCCGGAGCGTCGAACGCTGTGGTGTCGACGAACCTGATGGAGCAGGGCGATTCCGGTGGAGAGATCTCCGTCACCGGTGCGTCAGATACAGACATCACCAGCAACAGTTGGTTTACGCAATGCCAAGCGGACATCGCCGTCTCCGACTCGACTACGACGACGATCGAGAACAACGACATCGAAGGCGACTGCCTGACCGCCGAGACGACGGCCGAGATCACCGTCGACGCCGACAGCGCACCGACGACTTCCCTCGACTACAACATTCCGTGTGCGCGCGTCTCCAAGAACCCGGTGTATTCGTGGGCTGGGGCGCTGTACACGGCAGCGACCGCGCTCGACGCGGCGACCGGGCAGGGTTCGCATGATCTCAATGTGAGCCCCGGAGAACTCGTGCTTACCGCTGCGGCGATCGACTCCGCCGATGCGAACGCCCCCGGCGAGCTCCCGACTGACATCCTGGGGAATGCCCGCATCGATGACCCGATGGTTCCGAATACCGGGACCGGCGTCGGCTATGACGACCGTGGGGCGATCGAGCAGCAGGACATCATGAGTGTCGGGGTGAGTCTGAATGCGCTCCAAGCTCCAACCGGCGGCACGGTGACCGCCTCGGTGGACGTCTCCAATGCCTGGTCGGCGGACCCGGCCAGTTCGGTCGACTTCGGGGACGGCTCGACTCCCGTCGTCGTTTCCGGAGACGGCTCGTCCGCGAGCCATGTCTACACGACTCCTGGCGACTACACGGTGACCGTCACCTCTACAGATGGCACAGGGCGGCAGGCGACGGCATCGAAGTCGATCACGGTCGTCTCAGCTGTCACCCCCAAGGTGAACCTTGTGGTGACCTCGGGTGGCCCCGCTACCGCAGTGGCGAATACGAACGGGTCGGTCGACGGATGGAATATCACCGACGCGGTTATCGACTACGGCGACGGTACTTCGGACAACAATGCGTACGGCACTGACTCCCACAGCTATCTCAAAGCCGGCACATACACTGTCTCCGCCACGATCTACGACGCGGGTGGGAACACTCTGACGGCGTCCGCGGCGTATACAACCGAAGGCTCGGATTTCACACCGTATGGTCCGGTGCGCCTGCTGGACACCCGGAGCGGTGCCGGGACCGGTGGCAAGATCGCCAGGGTGCCGTCTCAGGGGATAGTGAAACTGCAGGTGGCGGGGATCGGCTCGATTCCGTCCGGGGTGACGGCGGTGGCGTTGAACCTGACCGCGACCGACACCTCAGGGTCCGGTTTCGTCACGGCATACGCAGACGGTACGAGCACGCCGAACGTGTCGGATCTGAACTATGCATCCGGTCGGACCGTGCCGAACGCGATCATTGTTCCGGTAGGTACCGACGGCAAGATCGACCTGTTCAACGGCGGCGGGAGTGCCGGCGCCATCGACCTGATCGGTGACGTCACCGGATATTTCACGCAGAGCGCGGCGAGCGGCTACACAGCGCTGAGCCCGGATCGCCTGCTCGACACCCGCTCCGGCACCGGGACCGGTGGTGTCGTCGCCAAGGTTCCGGCGGGAAAGTCGATCACGCTCAGCATCGACGGTGCGGACGGCGGCAGTCTGCCGACGTCCGGTATCACTGCGGTCGCGCTCAATGTGACCACTACCAACACCGTGGGTTCCGGGTTCATCACCGTGTCTCCGGACGGTGCGCCCACCCCGAACGTGTCGAATCTGAACTATGTGCCGAACGAGACGGTCGCCAACGCGGTCATCGTCCCGGTCGGCCAGGACGGGAAGATCGACCTGTTCGACGGCGGCGCCAGTGCCGGGAGCGTGGACCTGATCGCTGACGTCACCGGGTACTTCAGTTCGAGCGGCACCGGTGCATACGTGCCCGTCACACCGACTCGCCTCCTCGACACCCGCAATACGGCGCCGCTCGGCAAGCACGCGACAATCTCGGTGTCTCCGAATATCTCCATTCCAGGTTGGGACGCGATCTGGGGCGCGACCAGCTACGTGGTGAACACGACGGTCACCCAGCCGACCGGTACCGGGTTCGTCACCGCCTTCCCGGACGGGGAGGCCGTGCCCGATGTCTCGACTCTCAACTACACGCCGAACCTCACCATCGCCAATCTCGCTCTGGTGAGTCCCAGTTCCTCGAATCATCAAGTGATCGACTTCTACAACGGCGGTGCGACTGCGGGCAGCATTCAGCTGATCGTGGACGTCTTCGGCTACTTCGGCCAGTAACACCGTCCGCGCGGCCTCGGGCAGGGCGACCACCCCGCCCGAGGCCGCCGATCACCACAACGCATACGATGGCCAGCGTGACAGCATCATCTGGATCACGTCATCGCCTGGCGGCACTGGCCGCGCTCGCCGCGATATCCCTGGCGCTCGTCAGCAGTTGCACGGGCGGTGGCAAAAGTGGAATCACGGTGTCCACCGTCGGTTATGGCACTGTCGCGCAAATAGTCGAGGCCTCCGCGAACATCACCGCGAAGGCCCAAGTATCAGTCAGTGCCCCGGCCACCGGCAGTATCGCTGAGCTCGATGTCACCGACGGCCAGCAGGTCGTGGCCGGGCAGGTGCTCGCCCAGATCAGTTCGCCCAGCGCGCAACAGGAACTGACCGCCAGCAAGCAGGCGGTCAAGCAGGCCGAATCGGCGACGGGCTCGTCCGGCGGCTCCGACACCTCGGCCGGTTTCAGCGCCACGGCACAATCGGCCCGCCGCTCGGCGGACAAGGCCTTCGCCTCGGCCAAGCAGATTGCTGAGAAGATCACCGATCCTCAGCTCCAGCAGGCGGTTCTGGACCAGATCACGGCCGCGCAGACCTCCTACGACAGCACTTTCACCGCTCTTTCGCAGACCATTGCCGACTTTCAGAACGGGCTCGCCTCGGCCGGCCAGGTGCTCTCGGCGCTCGGGGACACGCAGAAAGTCCAGGCGCAGGCGGCCGAGGCGGCGGCTCAGCAGACCGTCGACGCGTTGACCATCACCGCGCCGATCAGCGGCACGGTGACCTTGGGCACCGGACAGGCCGGCAGTTCCGCCGCGAGCCTCGGGTCGGTCTCTCAGCTGTTGGCCGCGGCCGGGTCGGGATCTACCGGCTCGACGGCGCAGCAGGGGCTCAGCGCCCTCTCCGGCGGCGGCAGCGACACCAGCAGCACGACCCCGATCTCGGAGGGCGTGCCGGTGTCCGGCGGGGGCGAGCTGTTCACTGTGACCGATGCCTCCGCGCTCTCGGTCACCGCGCAGGTCGACGAGACCGACGTCCTTTTGGTGAAGCCCGGCGTGACCGCGAGCATCCAGCTGAACGCCGTCCCCGGGGCCACCTATCCGGGCACGGTTCTCTCGGTCGACCCGAACGGGACCACGTCCAGTTCGGGCGGGGTCACTTATACCGTCCACCTCAGCTTGGGCGTCGGGACCACCTCGGCCGGGACCACGGCGCCGGTGCCACTGCCCGGGATGAGCGCGATCGCCAATCTCAATGTCCTCACTGCCCGCCACGTGCTGGCGATTCCGTCCGCCGCGCTGCTGACCAACGGGAACACGGTCACCGTCTGGCTGGTGCAGAACGGTGTCGCCCATTCTCGGCAGATCCAGCTCGGCGCCCAGGGCGACACCACAGTCCAGGTGCTCAGCGGGCTGACGGCCGGGGACCAGATCGTCACCGTCGGCGCGGACGTGGTGACCGCGGGGGAGAGTGTCGGGTGAGGTCGCGGTGACCGGCGGGGACGTGCCGGCTTCGGCCGACGTGGCCATCGAGGCAGAGGACGTGCGCCGCAAGTATTCGCTCGGCGGGGCCGAGGTGGCGGCGCTCAACGGTGTCTCGCTCCGGATCGCCGCCGGCGAGTACGTCGCCATCACCGGGCCGTCCGGTTCGGGCAAATCGACCCTGATGCACCTGCTCGGCTGCCTCGACCGGCCGACCTCGGGCGTGCTGCGGATCGGCGGGCGGGACATCAGCAAGCTCGGCGACACGGAGTTGGCCGAGCTGCGCAACACCATGATCGGGTTCGTCTTCCAGTCCTTCCAGCTGCTGCCCAGGGCCACCGCGGTGGACAACGTGGCGCTGCCGCTGGTCTACCGCGGGGTCGGGCGGGCCGAACGCCGCAGGCGGGCCGTGGCGGCCCTCGAATCGGTCAACCTGGGCCACCGGCTCGGGCACCGGCCGCTGCAGCTGTCCGGCGGCGAGCAGCAGCGGGTGGCGATCGCCAGGGCCCTGGTCGGCGAGCCGCCGGTGCTGCTGGCGGACGAGCCGACCGGCAATCTGGACACGGCGAACGGAGCGGAAGTGATGACGATCCTGGAGAAGCTCAACGCCGAGCGCGGGGTGGCGATCGTCCTGGTCACCCATGAGGCGGAGATCGCGGCCAGGGCGGACCGGCTGATCCGGGTCCGGGACGGGCTGATCGTCGAAGACTTGGCGCGGCAGCGGTGAAGAGCGGCGAATCCCTGCGGGTGGCCGCGGACGCGCTCGGCGCCAACCGGGTGCGCTCCCTGCTCACCATGATCGGGGTGGTGATCGGGGTGGCCTCGGTGGTGATCCTGGTCGCGATCGGCGGCGGGGCGCAGAACCTGGTGGAGAAGGAGGTCGAGGGGCTCGGCTCCAACATCATCCTGATCGTGCCGGGCAAGTTCTCCTTCGGCGCGGCCCCTTCCATCTCCCAGCTGCAGCTGTCCGACATCACCATGGTCGGGCGGATCGTGGGCTCGCCGGACGCGGTCACCGCGAGCATCGACTCCGGGGAGGACGTGCGGGCAGGCACGCTCGACGACTACTCCACCGTCGCCGGGGTGACGGAGACCGTGCCCGACGTGTTCAACCGTCCGCTCGTCGAGGGCGCGTATCTCACCAACGCGGACGTCACCACCGGAGCGCGGGTCGTGGTGCTCGGCGCGAACGTCGCCAGCACCCTCTTCCCCGGTGAGGACCCGGTGGGCCGTCAGGTCACCATCGCCGGAGTGGTCTTCCGGGTGATCGGCGTGGCCGCGCCGCTCGGCGCCGCCTTCGGGGTGAGCCAGGAAGAACAGGTGGACATCCCGATCACGGCGGCCCAGCGACTGTTCGGGGTCACCTCGATCCAGGACCTCGCGGTCAAGGCGCCCACCCCGGACCGGATCGGGCCGCTGTCCGACCAGATCGTCGCGGCGCTGGAGGCGGAGTACCCGGGCGAGCAGTTCTCCGCGGTCACCCAGACCGAGATCCTCGGCACCATCGGCACCATTCTCAGCCTGCTGACCGGGGTGGTGGCCGCGATCGCCGGGATCTCGCTGCTGATCGGCGGAGTCGGGGTGTCCAACATCATGCTGGTCGGGGTGCGCGAGCGGACCAAGGAGATCGGGCTGCGCAAGGCCCTGGGCGCGCGCCAGCGCGACATCCTGGCCCAGTTCCTGATCGAGGCGGTGCTGCTGACGGCGATCGGCGGCACCATCGGCATCGTGCTCGGGATCGGGGTCTCGATCGTGGTCGGCTCGGTCAGCCCGCTGCCGACCGCGATCGCCTGGTGGTCGCCGGTGCTGGCGTTCGGCGTGTCGGTCGTGGTCGGAGTGATCTTCGGGGTGGTGCCGGCCCGGCGGGCCGGACGGCTGGACCCGGTGGTGGCGCTGCGGACCGACTGACTCCGGCTGAATCCTGCCGGAGCCCGCGCGGGCGCGGCACAGCCTGCGCACAACTTCCGGCCCGGCTACCCTCGAATCAGTGCGCCCCCATCGGGATCCGGTGCTGATATCGAGAGAAAGCAGGGGCGGACCGTGGACACGCGCGAGGATCTCATCAAACACCTCCTGGACACCGGGATCGCCGGAGCCGTGGCCACTCCGCGGGAGAACAACCTGCTGCATTACCGGCTGCTGGCCGACCGCGACCCCTACTACCTCTTCGGCCTGGACCCGGGACCGCAGTGGACGTACGAAGCCATCCTCGACCTGATGGCCAGTCGGGTCGGGGTCAGCTCGCGGCTCAACCACCGCGGCGGCCAGGACACGATCGACCCGGAGCTGACCGCGACCGCGCTGGACCGCTATGCCGACCGGCTCGCCGAGGCCGTGCGGGGGCGTGAGCGGGTCCTGATCGCCACCGGGCACCCGGGCAACCTGTTCCCGGTCTATCAGCGCTTCGCGGTGGCTCTGCGGGCCGCGGGTTGCACCGTGGTCGAGGCGGGCACGGGGTGGAGCTACTCCGCATTGACAGGGGGTGGCCAGCGCACGCATAGCATCCAGTACTACGCGGGCGTCGGGATGATGCTCCAGGGCGGCTCGCTGGTGCACACCCATGCGGCCCGGCCGATCCGGGCCGCGCTCAGCAGTCTGGCCGAGGCCGGGGAGCCGCTGCCCGACCTGGTGATCGCGGACCACGGCTGGTGCGGCGGGGCCGGCCGGGCCGGGGTGTCCGCGATCGGATTCGCCGACTGCAACGACCCGGCGCTGTTCGTCGGCGAGGCCGAGGGCGCGGTGGCGGTGGCGGTCCCGCTGGACGACGGACTGGCGCCGCGGCACTATCTCCCACTGGGCGAATACGTACTACACCGAGCCGGGATCGAACAGGCGCACGGGTAGCGCTGGATAGTCGCTCGGTAGCGCGTTCGAATCTGAACGCTACTCTTTTTCGCACCTGGTCTCCCCAAGCGCACCAGTCGCAGTTACTGTGGGATACGAGGCGTATACGAAAGACGGACCGACAACAGGAGGGGAAGCTGTTGTTGACGGCTAACGTGCGCGGAAGGTGGAGTTCATGGCCAGTTCGTCAGTGACATTGGTGGCAGGCACGGGTCTCGACGATGTGAGTTTCCTCACGGTCGCCGAGGTGGCCGGAGTGATGCGCGTATCCAAGATGACCGTATACCGGATGGTGCATTCGGGCGAATTGTCCGCAGTGCGGGTAGGGCGTTCGTTCCGGGTGCCCGCCAAGGCGGTTCGCGAGTATTTGGCGGCCGCGTATGTCGAGGTTGCCTAGGAGTTGCCTTATGGGGGCCTCTTCGTGAGGCCCCCACCAGGGACTTTCTCTTGTGGACACAAAGACCGGTACCCTGTTGTTCCAGTTGTCTGTCCACGAGCAGTGAGTGAGGGTTCCAAGTGGGCTCTGTCATCAAGAAGCGGCGCAAGCGTATGGCGAAGAAGAAGCACCGCAAGTTGCTGAAGAAGACGCGCATCCAGCGTCGCAACAAGAAGTAGGCAGCGCCCTTGAGCAGTGCTGGGTCTGACGCCACCGGCACGGTTCTGGTAACCGGCGCCGCCCGTCAGCTCGGCGTTGCTCTCCTTCGGGAACTTCGCGAGCACGGTTTGCCCGGCGGCCGCCCGGTGGGGCGGATCGTCGCGGTGGACTGGCGGGCTCCTCGGCCGCAGGACCTGGTCGACGGGGTCGAGACCGCCGTCGTCGATCTGCGTGCCCCGACCATCGCCACGCTGATCGCGAAGCTGCGCCCGGAAACCGTGCTGCACCTCGACGTGCTGGCCGCCCCCGGCCAGGCCGGAGGGCGCACGGCGATGAAGGAGCGCAATGTCATCGGCACCATGCAGCTGCTGGCTGCCTGCCAGAAGGCGCAGAGTGTGCGCCGCCTGGTGGTGAAGTCCTCGGCAGCTGT
>Ga0302314_10008122_pt1 | contig 18738 bp, 25 predicted proteins | sample III_Palsa_N2_3_FD_200533 | JGI IMG/M metagenome (GOLD analysis project Ga0302314, IMG submission 200533) | Peat permafrost microbial communities from Stordalen Mire near Abisko, Sweden - III_Palsa_N2_3 | ecosystem: Environmental > Terrestrial > Soil > Palsa > Peat permafrost | place: Sweden...
CGCCACGGGCTTGCGGATCGGGCGCACATAGCCGCCCGCCCCGCCATAGGCCTTGACGAGCTGGAAGGTGGTCGTCGCCCCGTCGCCGGTCCCGATCGGCTGGTCCAGCGCGGTGATCGCGGCGCCAGGCGCGGCGGAGACGAAGTCGGCGAAGTCCTGGAAGCGGAAGCCGTTCAGGCGCCCGCGCCGCGCCTCGAAGAAGGCGACCAGCGCCTGCGCCTCCTCCAGCGGGCGCACGCCCCCGCCGATCAGGTAGCGCCGCCGCCCGTCGGCCCACGGGGTCGAGCGCTGCTCGTAGCCCGAGGCGAGCGACACGATGTCGGTCCGCCGCTCCACCCCGCCCGTGGACCCGAAGGCCAGGCGGACCGGCAGGCGCGTTTCGATGAAGGGCATCAAGGCCTCCGTTCCCGTCGGCGGACGGGGATGGGGGTGACGGCCGTCTTCTCCCGCCCCGCGCAGCGGGGAGGAGACGGGCGGGAGAAGGTGTCTGCGAATTAACCCCAGCCCCGATTGCGCCGCCGCAGGACAGCGCTAGATTCGGAGCCTCAACCGGAGGCGTTCGCCATGAACTGGGGCTCGTTATTCTTTTCCGCCGAAGGCCGCGTGGGCCAGAAGGACTTCTGGCTCGGGGCGGCGGCGCTGTTCGTCTTCGGCGTGGTGATCCATGCCGCGGTCGGCGTCGGGACGCTGCTCTGGGCGCTGTCCGCCTATTGCTGGATCTGCCTCTATTCCAAGCGCCTGCACGACATCGGCAAGAGCGGCTGGACGCAGGTGCTGCCTTGGGCGCTAGGCGTGTTCTGCCTGGTCTTCGGCGGGTTTGCGGTGATCAGCTCCGTCCTCGGGATGCTGTTCACCGGGCTTCCCCACTTCCTCGGCGGGGTGGTGCTCGGGGGCATGAGCATGGGGGTGGGGCTGTTCGCCCTGTCTGCCGTGGTCCATTTCCTGTTTCTCCTGTGGCTGGGCCTGACCCCGGGTCAGGCGGGCGCGAACCGCTATGGTCCGGAACCGGGCTCGCGGCCGTTTTCCGCGGCGGCGTAAGGGGTTGGCGCTGAACGCTCACCGTCTGGCGCCGAGGCTGGCCGCCCGCGCCAGGGCCTGGGCGATCTGGGCCTCGGAGCGGACGAAGGCTGCGGGGGCCGAGGCGCCGGAGATGTTGAGGGTGATGGCGGGGGCGCCCGAGGGGCCGCTGTCGATCTGCCCCGAGACGCCGGGGCGGAACAGCTCCGGCCCCCGCTCGCCGACGAGATAGGCCGAGCCCGCGGAGACCGCGCCCCCGTCCGCCCGCGCCCCGCCGAACACGCCCGACAGCACGCTCCCGAGCGCCGAGCCCAGGGCCGCCCCGAGCCCCCCCGCCGCGCTCCCGACGCTGGACATCGATCCGCCCGCCAGGCTCTCGCTGGCCGAGACCGCCACCTTGGCGAGGTCGCCCAGCGACAGCTTGCTGGCGGAGGCGGCGCCGGCCATGGCGCGGGCGAGGCTGTCGCCGGCCTTGGAGAAGGCCTGGTCGATCGCCGTGGCGGCGTCCTCCGCCGGCGACTTCAGCCCCGCCAGCGCCTCGGCGACCTCGGCGGCGGCCTGAGGAAAGCCGGCGAGGCCGCTGTTTCCGCTGGCGGATTTCGGCGCGGCGACGGTGTGGGATGTGGTCATGGCGTGGTGCTCCTGTTCCCCTCACCCTCCCACGCCGCTTCGCGACGCGGGCCCCTCCCTCTCCCCGGAGGGGCGAGGGGTCTGATGCAGCGCGCCCCTCTCCCCTCCGGGGAGAGGGTAGGGTGAGGAGCTCCGCCGCCGCCGACATCGGGATGCGCCGCCATCAGCGTGTTCAGGTCCCCGCGTCCCAGCGCCGCCGCCGGCGCGCCGGTCAGGGCCGCCCACTCCTTCACCGACAGGCGCCAGAAGGCGTCCGGAGGGATGTGCAGGCGCGTGGCGGCGAGGCGCAGGAACGACGGCCAGTCGGTCACCTCTCCTCCCCTGCAAAGCGGGAAAGGCTCACCCCCCCGCCGCCTGGAAGGCCCGCGCCACGGCGTCGACCGCCTCGCGGAAATCCACCGCGGCGTCCGGCAGGGCCGCCGCCGCCGCCGCCTCCCCGCCCCCGCGCAGCAGGGCCGCCAGCACGGCGAGGAGGTCTCCCGGCGAGAGCGCGCGCAGGCGCCCGGACAGGGCCTCCCAGCCCGCCACGCCGAACGCGGTTTCGAGCTCGGCCAGGGCGCCGAGGGTCAGGCAGAGCCGCCGCTCCACCCCTGCCAGCACGGCGATCGCCTCGCCCCGCGCCCCGTTGGCGTGCAGGGCGCCCGTCACGCCGCCGCCGTGAAGCTCAGCGCCCCCGCCGAGGCCAGCGATAGGGAGAAGGTCGCCTCCCCCTCGTGCTGGCCGGCGTACTCCAGGGCGGCGATCTGGAAGGCGCCCTCGATCACCCCGAAGCCCGGGATCACCAGCGACCAGTTGGGCGCGGCCTGGGCGAAGAAGGCGGCCTGCATCATGGCGTCCGCCGCGGAATCGCGGAACACGCCCGAGCCCGACACGGCCATGGACTTCACCCCGCCGCCGGCCAGGAGCTCGCGCCACTGGCCCGCGCTGTCGCTGTCGGTGGCGTCCACCGTCCTGGCGTTCAGGCTGAGGGTGCGGGTGCGGATCCCCGCCACCGTGGTGAAGGCCTCCGGCGATCCGCCGTCGCCGATCTTGATCAGGATGTCCTTGCCTTTCTGGGCGGCCATGGGCGGTCTCCGGAGGATGTGCGTGCTTCGAGACGCGCCCGGCGGGCGCTCCTCAGCATGACGATGATTTTGCATCCGCCCCCGCTCGTCATCCTGAGGAGCGAAGGCGCAGCCGAAGCGTCTCGAAGGACGCAGGACCGCGCGGCTGCGCTGCGGCCTCGGCCGAGGATGAGGTGACTTACTGAGGCTCCGTCACCGCGCGGAACCTCAGAAGCCCAAACGTGGCGCGCCAGTCGGCGGCGCGGAACACGTCGCCGTAGACCACGCGCAGGTTCACCAGCCGGTTGTCGGTCAGCGTCAGGGCCGCGTCGTCCAGCGCGCAGCGCACCGCCGCCATCACCGCCTTGGCCTCCTCCGCCCCGCCGAAGCGGGAGACGCAGGTGAGGGTGAAGACATGCTCGATCCCCTCGGCGTCGAGCCCGCCCCAGGGCCGCGTCTCCACGGCGCCCAGCTGCACGAACGGATAAAGCGGATCGTCCGGCGGCTGGTCGTAGACCCGCGGTGGGGCGCCGATCAGGGCCGGCAGCACGGGGTCGGCGGCCAGGCGCGCGAGGACCGCCCCCTGCAGGGCGAGGTCGGGAGAGAGGGGCATGGGGGGCTCCGGGGGTGGTGCGTGCTTCGAGACAGCCCTGCGGGCTTCCTCAGCATGACGACTGTGTTTGCAGCCCACCCCGCACGTCATCCTGAGGAGGGCGCGAAGCGCGCCGTCTCGAAGGACGCAGGTCCGGTCAAGCCGTCCGATCCAGCCGCAGCGTCATCGCGCCCGGCCGGGGGTTGGCGCGCTCGACGGCCAGCACGCGCCAGGGATTGGCGTCGTCGCCGGCGAGGAGCTGCTGGCCCGGGGCGGCGCGGGGATCGTCGCGGGCCGTGGCGGACGCCGTCTCGATCCGCACCGGGCGAAGGCCCTCCAGCTGGTCGTAGGCGGCGGCGCCCGGTTGCAGGGCGATCCAGATCTCGGCCGACGGCGCCCAGGCGAGCGCGGCGCCGCCGTAGGCGGTCCCGGTCGCCGTCGAGGCCTGCAGCGTCGCGGGGGTCGGATAGGCGGGCGCGGTCACAGCCGCGTCCGGCGGAAGGGGGCGAGCCACGGCTCCACGACGGAGAGCGGCGCGTCGCTGCGGTGCTCGAAGCCGTCGGCGACCAGCTGCAGGATGGCCCGGCGGAGCGGCGCGGGCACGTCCGCCGCCGCCGCGCCGTAGCCCGCCGCATAGTCGATGCGGACGACCCCCGCCGTCCCGCCGGGGATGGGCCAGGCCACGTCGCAGGGGACGATCCGCCCCGGGCGCGAGCCGGGTTCGGCGGCGTAGCTTGCGGGGTCGAGGGTCTGGAGCGCCCCCGTCCCGTCCGCCACGGCGATGGCGGAGACCGCGATCAGCGGGCCGCGCCGCAGCTGCAGGGGCCCGGCGAACAGGGCCGAGAGCGGATCGGTGACCGGGACCGCCGTCGTCACCGCCAGCGGCCAGGCGTCGTGGATCTCGCGGAAGCTAGCGGCGATCAGGGCGAGGCCGAGCTCGGCCTCGATCCTCTGCCGGGCGGCGGTGATCAGGGCCGAGATCAGGGCGTCTTCCTGCGCATAGGTGACGCGCAGCTGCGCCTTGGCCTCGTCGAGGCCGACGGGCTCGGTTGCGGGGGGCGTGGTGATGGCGAGGGTCATGGAACCTCCTCCCTTCCCCCTCGATGGGGGAAGGGTCGGGGATGGGGGTGAATGGCGCGAGGTCTGAAGGGGCGGCGCTGGTCACCCTCACCCCTGCCCCTCTCCCATCGAGGGAGAGGGGTTACGTGGCGCTGAACTTCAACAGCTTGATCGCATTGAAGTTCTGCACCCCGCCGCCGACCCGTTTGGTGGTGTAGAAGATCACGTAGGGCTTCTGCGAATAGGGGTCGCGCAGCACCCGCACCCCGGCGCGGTCGACGATCAGATAGCCCTTGGCGAAGTCGCCGAAGGCGATGGCCAGGCTGTCGGCGCCGATGTCCGGCATGGTCTCGAGCTCGGTGACCGGATAGCCGCAGAGGGAGGAGGGCTGGCCGGGGGCCAGGCCCGGGGTCCAGATATAGTCCCCCTCCCCGTCCTTGAACTTCCTCACCATGGCCGTGGTCTTGCGGTTCATCACGAAGCGGCCGCCGGCGCGGAACTGGGCGCGGGGGGTGTAGACCAGGTCGATCAGGCAATCGACCGGATCGGCCGCCGGGAAGGCCCCCGCCGCCCCGGTCGCCACATAGCCGAGCTGGCCCCAGGCGGCCGAGGCGTCGGCCACGGCGGCGTAGGTCAAAAAGCCCTTGGGCTGGCCCGCGCCCGTGCCGTTGACGAAGGCCTGGGTCTCCTGGGCGGCGAAGGCGTCCTCGCACTCGGCGGCCAGCCAGTCGTCCATGTTGACGAAGGCGTCGTCCAGCAGCGCCTGGGTCGCCGCCGGCGAGGCGTAGAGGTCGGCGGCGGGGAACTGCAGCAAGGTCAGCGTCCCCTCGTCGGTCTCGGGCCGGGCGGCGGTCTCGGCGGCCCAGCCGGCGGCGACGCCGACGGTGGCCACCGGCTTCTGGTAGACCGAGGAGCCGATGGTCTGCACCGTGCAGATCTCCCGCATGGGGCTGGCGTGGGTGAGGGCAAGGTCGATCACCCGCTCGGTCTCCGGCGGCACGATATAGCCGCCCGAGCCGCCTTCGGAGAGGCCCTTGGCCTCCAGCAGGCCGAGCCCCGCCACGCGGCCGGACTTCAGATAGCCGTCGAAGGCGGCCTTGCGCTCGCTGGGCTCGGCGTGGCGCGTGTCGCCCGGGAGGCCCGGCAGGCGGGGGCGGCGCGCGTCCGACGCGAACCGCTCCAGCCGGGTCTGGGCGGAGGCCAGGTCCGCGTCGATGCGCGCCACCTTCTCCTCGAGCAGGACGTCGGCGCGCTTGGCCTCCATCTCCTCCAGCCGCTCGTCGTTGGCGGCCTTGAAGGCCTCGAAGGCGGCCATCACCTCGTGCATGGCCGCGCGGGTCTCGGCCGAAGGCACGGCCTGCTTGGTTTCTTTCATGGGGATCTCCGGGGGTGTTGAGAGGTGATGCGTCCTTCGAGACGCGTTCGGCTGCGCCGCCCGCTCCTCAGGATGACGGGTGGGGACCGCCGGTAAAAACGGGCGTCATGCTGAGGAGCGCGCAGCGCGTCTCGAAGCACGCAGGAGCATTACGCGGCGCGCGTCCTCGACCTGTGGATCAACCGCGCCCCGGACAGCATGGGAAAGGTCACCAGCGACACCTCCCAGAGCTCGACCTCGGTGAGGACGCGCAGGCGGCCGGACTGGTCCCGCCGCGCCTTGGTCGTGCGAAAGCCGATGGAGAGGCCGTCCAGCACGCCGGCGCGGATCAGGCTCTGCGCCAGCCGGCCCTGGGGGGTGAAGTCGAACACCCGCCCGGCCACGTACAGCCCCTGGTCGTCCTCCCGCACCACGTCCCAGGCCCCGATCAGGCCCGAGCTGTCGTGCTGGTGCAGCATGCGCACGCGGGCCGCGCCGGTCCTGGCGAGGGATCTGGCGAAGGCGCCCCTGGCCACGACGTCGTCGTTCAGGTCGCGCCGCCAGAACAGGGAGGCGTAGCCTTCGATGGGGAGGGCGGTCATGGGCGGCTCCGGCGATGCGTCCTTCGAGACGCGGACGGCGCCGCCGCCCGCTCCTCAGGATGACGAGGGGTTTGGGCCGTAAACACGGTCGTCATGGTGAGGAGCGCTCGCCAGAGCGCGTCTCGAACCACGCACCGCCCCTCACCGCCCGCCCCCGTCCAGCTTCAGCTCGATCCGCGCGATGGCGGCGTTGGTGGCCTCGGTCTCGGCCTCCAGCCGCGCCAGGCGCTCGGCCACCCCCTGCTGCTTGTCGAGGCGGCGCTCGAGGTCGGAGACCCGCTGCGCCTCGCCCCCGGCCCACATGCAGGCGGCGCCGGTCTGGATGGCCACGGTGACGATCAGGGCGAGGGGAATCTTCAGGTCGAAGCGCAGGCCCCGCTCTGGGGAGAGCTCACTCATCGGACACCTCCGAGAGGTCGTCGCCGAGGCCGGCCATGCGCCGCCGCTCGGCGTCGGTGAGGAAGGTGGCGGCCTGCAGCCGGGCCCAGAGGGCGTCCCGCTCGGCCGACAGGGCGGGCACCAGGTCGAGGTCGGGGCGCAGCGTCGCGCCCGGGAACTTCGGCCCCAGCCAGGCGGTGACGGCCCGCGCCGCCCGCTCCACCAGGGGCGCGACGGTCTGGCGCCAGAAGGCGGAGTTGGCCTCGCGATAGTTGGCGTAGGTGTTGTCGCCGGGCACGCCCAGGATCTGCGGCGGGACGCCGAAGGCGAGCGCGATCTCCCGGGCGGCGGCGTGCTTGCCCTCGATATAGTCCATGTCCGCCGGGGTCAGGGACATGGGCTTCCAGTCGAGCCCGCCCTCCAGCAGCATCGGGCGGCCCGCCTCGCGCACGCCGCTATAGGTGTCGTTGAGCTCGGCCTTCAGCCGGTCGAACTGGTCTTCCGAGAGGCGGTCGGCGGTGTCGCGGTTGCTGTAGACCAGGGCGCCGGAGGGGCGGGCGGAATTGTCCAGCAGGGCCTTGTTCCAGGCGCTAGCGGCGTTGTGCATGTCGATGGCCGTGGCGGCGGCCTCCAGCGGCGAGGCGCCGTAGTAGTCGTCGGTCGGGCTGTAGAGCTTCAGGTGCAGCACGGGCAGGAAGCCGTCCGCCCCCCGCTGCAGCCGCGCCCGGGCGGCGCCCCACTGATAGTCGTAGGCATCGGGCCAGCCGTCCGGGCCCGGCACGGCGGTCATGCGGTCGGGGCGCAGCGCATAGAGCTCGGTCGGCGGGCCGCCCGCCCCGCCCGCCTCCAGATAGGCGTTCCCCGCCGTCTGCAGGGCGCCGAAGAAGCCCTCCATCAGGTCGGGGGCGCTTTGCGCGGGATTGGGCCGGTCGATCAGGGCCTGCAGGGGGTGGCCCGGCGCGCGGACGCCGCCCGCGAACACCGCCAGCGGCACGCTGGCCGCCGCCTCGGCGATCATGCGGATGCAGCGGTAGGCCACCGGATTGCGCGCGAACCCCTCGCGGGCCAGCGAGGCGTAGTCGCGCGCCGTCCAGGCCGGCCGGCCGGCGGCGGCGAAGGCGATCAGCCGGCGGGTCCTGCCGGCCTTCCCCTCGCGGGGCTCGCCGAGCACGAGGGGGCGGGCGCGCGGAGCCATGGAACACCTCTGGGTTGTTTTCACCCCTGACGTTCGTCATGCTGAGGAAGCCCGAGGGGCTGTCTCGAAGCACGCAGTTAACGTCGTGCGTCCTTCGAGACGCGGGCTGCGCCCGCTCCTCAGGATGACGAAGGGGTGGAACGACGAACTTGGTGGGGCGACGAATTTGGCGGACGAAGGGATCAGCCACGATGGCGGCTTGGGCCTACATGCTGCGGTGTGCGGACGGGTCTTACTACGTGGGCTGCACCACCGATCTCGACGGACGGATGGGCCACCACCTCGCCGGGACGCTCGGCGGCTACACGTCGACGCGCAGGCCGGTGGAGATGGTGTGGGCCGAGGAGTTCCAGACCATTCACGACGCCATCGACGCGGAGCGGCGGATCAAGGGCTGGACGCGGGCGAAGAAGGCGGCGCTGATCGTCGGGGATTGGGCGACGATCACGCGGTTGGGGTCGCGGGCGTTACGGGGTGCGTCCTTCGAGACGCGTTCGGCTGCGCCGACCGCTCCTCGGGATGACGAAGGGGAGTGAAGGCGACCGATTTCTGGAGGCCAAGATAAACGTCATGCTGAGGAGCGCTCGAAGAGCGCGTCTCGAAGCACGCCCCCCCTCACAACCCCCGCACCCGCGGAACACGCCCCTCCTCCCCCAGCATCAGCTCGGTCAGGGCCCAGACCAGGGCGTCGGCGCGGTCGGGGCTATGACCGAGCGTATCGCCGCCCAGGCCCATCAGCTCCTCCTCCAGCTCGGGGAAGGCGGCGCAATGCACCACCCGCCCCTGTTCGTAGAGCGCCGCCACCGGCTCGGCCCGCGCCCGCTTGCCGACGCGGGCCCGCACCATGCGGATCGGGACGCGGCATTCGGCGGCGGCGAGGGTGGCGCGGACCATGTCGCCGCCCTGGTTGACCTCGGCGACCACGCAGGCGGCGTCGAACGCGGCCACGGCGGCGGCCACCTTGCGGGCCCAGCCGTCGGGGGAGAGGCCCTTCTGCGACCAGTCGGCCAGGACGAAGGCGCTCCGCTCCAGCCGCCCCGCCACGACGACGCCGCAGGCGTCGCCGCCCTGCGTCGCGGGCGGGTCGACCGCCACCACCACCCGGTCGAGGCGCGGGGGCCGGGCGCCGCGGCAGCGGGCGAGGTCGGCGGCGCGCCACAGGGCGCCCTCGCGGTCGTCCACCACCAGCCCCTCCAGCTCCTGCGCCGCCAGGCGGGTGCCGCCGTAGACGCTCAGCAGATGCTCCAGAAAGGTCGGGGCGAGGTTCTCGGCGTTCTGCGCCGTGGTCATGCGGTGGACGACCACCCCCGCCTCCGCCATCAGGGTGCGCAGCGCCGGCGCGGGCCGGGGCGTGGTGGTGACCACCAGGCGGGGATCCTCGCCCCGCCGCACCGCCATGCGCAGGAGGGCGAGGGTGTCGCCGCCCTTCGGCCAGGCGCAGAACTCGTCGCACCAGGCGCCGTCGAACTCGGGGCCCCTGAGGCTGTCCGGATCCTCGGCGGAATGGGCGTAGGCCACGCCCCCCTTCGGCCAGATCAGGCGGCGGCGGGAGACCTCGTAGCGGGGCTTGTTGTCGGTCGGGGAGACGGCCCGAAGACCCGAGGGCCCTTCGATCATCACCTCGCGCACGTCGTGCAGCGACGGGCCGACCAGGGCGAGCCGTGCGCCCTTCTCGGCCCCCGCCGCCAGCCATTCGGCCCCGGCGCGGGTCTTGCCCGCCCCCCGCCCGCCCAGCAGCAGCCAGGTGCGCCAGTGGTCGCTAGTGGGCGGGCGCTGGAGCGGGCGGCTTTGGATCGCCCAGCTGTCCAGCACGGCAAGCCGAACGCTGGCCGGCAGGCCGCGCAGGTAGGCGTTCCGCTTTGATTTCGAGAGCAAACGCGTCCAGTCGACGGGCAAGCGCCTTGTCAGCCTCAGCCATGAGTTTGGGATCTTCAAGGCGCGGGTCTGGCTCATTCATGTCGGTCTCTTCATCCTCGTTGCGATGGGGGCCCAAGGCGCGCACGCCGGCGAGCGCCCGTTGGGCTGCGGCCTCCAGGGTGCGCGCATCGGCCTTGTCTTCGGCGGCCTGCATGGCCTGCACCGCGCTTCCCGTCCGGGCGAGGAGGGTGATGACCCTCAGGTCGCGTTCGAGCCCCGCGGTCTCCGCCTTGTCCTTGAGAAAGGCGTCGGCGCGCAGACGCAAGGCCGTCGCCAGTTCGGCCGCCAGACCCTTCAGGATCGCGGCGGCGTCGCCCGGCGGCGGGGCGGGGTCGATGTCGTCTTTTCGGGCCATGACAGAAAGGTACGCCCGCAGCGGGCGCCTTTGATACGATGGCCAAAGAAAGTCATAACCCGTTGTTTGGTAATGATTTCATCCGCTGCGATGCGGGAACGGGCGCGCATCTATGCCCGCATCCGGCCCCGCCCGGTCAGTCGTCCCGCCGCCCGGAGCGCCAGCGCCAGCCGCCGTCGGTCTTGGCGGCGCAGATCAGGCCGAGGCCGAGGATCATGGCGCCGAGGCCCGCGATCCGCTCCCACCCCGTCACATAGCGGGCGACGGCGATGGTCCCGACAAGGAAGACGGCCAGCACCAGCCAGCCCTCCCAGGAGACCGGAAAGCCCGTGCCGAACCCGTAGAGCTTGGGCGAAAACCAGGGTTTCTCGTCGAACGCCTTCATCGAAAACCTCCCTACTTTTGCAATCCTAGCACGAATTCAATATGTTTTCTAGTCGCCGCCGTCGTCGAGGAGATCGGAAGCCTCGTAGTCGATGGCGTCCTCGGGCCGCCTCAGCGCCGTCTCCGGGATGGTCTGGCCGCGCATGCTGATCCCGGCGCGGACCACGCTGTCCGGGTCGCCGGAGATCAGGGGGTGCCAGGACGCCAGCCCCTTGCCCTCCCAGATGCGGCGGTAGGCGCAGCTCGGCGGCATCCACTTCAGCTCGCCCACATTCTGGGGCGTCAGCTTGATGCAGTCGGGCACGTAGCGCTTCCTATGGCGATAGCGGGTGCACTGGCAGGTGTCGCCGTCGAGCAGGCGGCAGGCGACGCGGGTGGGAACCACCTCGCCGGTGTCCTCGTCCTCGAACCGGATCAGGCAGCAGCGGCCGCAGCCGTCGCAGAGACTCTCCCACTCCTCGGCCGACATCTCGGCCAGGGTCTTGGTCTCCCAGAAAGGACGCTCTACCAAAGGATTTACCAAGGTTTTGGGCTCATAAGCAGGGGCCGACACACACGGGCCGTCCGCTGATATAGGCGAAGATGGCCGCCGCCGCCGAATCGAACCGCAACCGCCTTGTCAGACCCGCCCCCGCCGCCCTTCCCGACCGAGCCGCCGCCGCCCGCGCCCCCGGCGTCGGGCGGGCCGATTCGCGCGGACCTGGCCCACCACGCGGCGAAGAAGGACCGCACCGGTCAGGTGGTCGCCGCCACGGCCGGGCTCGCCGGGGTGCTGGTCGTCCTCTTCCTCGCCCTGTGGATCTGGAAGCTGGCCTTCTCCGACCTGCCGCCGATCCCGGACAAGCAGGCGCTGTGGTCGATGAACCGGCCGGCGGGCGTCACCTTCCTCGACCGCAACGGCGCCGTGATCGGCCAGCGCGGCCCCCGCCACGGCGCCCCCATCGCCCTGACGCAGATGCCGCCCTACCTGCCCGAGGCCTTCATGGCGGCGGAGGACCGGGGCTTCTACCGCCACTGGGGGGTGGACCTCGGCGGCATGGCGCGGGCGGCGCGCAACGACCTGTCCGGCCGCCACAGGGGGCTGCAGGGCGGCTCCACCATCACCCAGCAGATCGCCCGCACCCTGTTCCTCTCCCCTGAGCAGACTTTGCGTCGCAAGCTGCAGGAGGCGGGGCTGGCGCTTCGGATCGAGCACCTCCTCAGCAAGGACGAGATTCTGGAGCTCTACCTGAACCGCATCTATTTCGGCGGCGGGGCCTATGGCGTGGAGGCGGCGGCCCAGACCTATTTCGGCAAGAGCGCCACGCGGCTCTCCCTCTCCGAGGCGGCGCTGCTGGCGGCCCTGCCCAAGGCGCCGACGCATCTGGCCCCCACCAACGACCTGGCCGCCGCCATCCGGCGCTCGACGCTGGTCCTGGCCGCCATGGTCCGCAACCACTGGATCACGCCCGGGCAGCAGGCGGCGGCGCTGGCCTCGCCCCCGGTCCTGTCGACCGAGACCCGCACGGAGGGCGACTTCGGCTATGTGCTGGACCTCGCCGCCCAGGAGGCCAAAGCCGCGAACGTGAACAATGTGCCCGACCTCGTGGTGCGCCTGACGGTCGATCCGCGCCTGCAAGCCGAGGCGACCGCCGCGGTGCGCGACGCGGTGAACCAGGGCGGCCCGGCGGGGGTCACCCAGGGGGCGATGGCGGCGCTGGAGCCCGACGGCGGGGTGCTGGCGCTGGTCGGCGGGGCCGACCACCGCCTCTCCCCCTTCGACCGGGCGACCCAGGCCCTGCGCCAGCCCGGCTCCACCTTCAAGCCCTTCGTCTACGCCGCCGCCCTGGAGCACGGCCTGTCTCCCGACGACGTCCGGCCGGACGCCCCCGTCCGCGTCGGCGCCTGGCGGCCCCAGAACGCCGAGGGCGGCTATCGCGGCAACGTCTCCCTCTCGGACGCCCTGGCCCACTCCATCAACACCGTGGCCGTGCGGGTCAGCCAGGAGGTGGGGCGGGACAGGGTGGCGGAGCTGGCCCGGCGCTTCGGCCTGATCAACATCCCGCCCCACCCCGCGCCGCCCATCGCGCTGGGCGCCTACGAGGTGACGCTGCTGGACCTCGTCTCGGCCTACCAGGTGTTCCAGCAGGGGGGGAAGAAGGCGCCGCCCTATCTGATCGTCAGCATCACCAACGCCCGGGGCGACCCGATCTATCGCCACGACCCCACCCCGCCCGACGGCGTCTATGACGCCGGCAGGGCCGCGAAGATGATCGGCATGATGCAGGGGGTGATCGCCGGCGGCACGGGCAAGAAGGCCGACATCGGCCGCCCGGCGGCGGGCAAGACCGGCACTAGCCAGGACTATCACGACGCCTGGTTCGTCGGCTTCACCCCCGACCTCGTCGCCGGGGTCTGGCTCGGCGACGACCGCAACCGGCCGATGCAGCACATGGCCGGCGGGGACCTGCCCGCCGAGGCGTGGAAGCGCTTCATGCTGACGGCGGAGGACGGCCTGCCGGTGCGCGACTTCGCCGTGGCCGCCCCTTCCGCCGACGGGTCGGCCGCGCCCGCCGAGGCGGCGAGGCGGGACTTCTACGGCGCCCTGGCCGACCAGTTCGACCAGACCGCCACCGGGACCGCCCCGATCGAGGCGCCTCGGCCGGACGCGCAACCGTGACGGCGCGAAAACCCCTCCTGGTGGTGATGGGCGTCTCGGGCTCGGGCAAGTCCACCCTCGGGACGGCGCTGGCGGACCGGCTGCACATCCCCTTCGAGGACGGCGACGCCCTGCACCCCGCCGCCAACATCGAGAAGATGGCGTCCGGCCATCCCCTGACCGACGCCGACCGCTGGCCGTGGCTGGACCGGGTGGGCGCGCGGATCGACGGCTGGCGGCGGGCGGGAACCGGCGGGGTGGTCGCCTGCTCGGCCCTGAAGCGCGCCTACCGGGACCGCCTGGCCGCCCCCGACGTGACCTTCGTCTACCTGGCCGAGACCCCCGGGACCATCCGCGCCCGCCTCGCCCGCCGCCAGGGCCACTTCATGCCGAAGAGCCTGGTCGACAGCCAGTTCCAGACCCTGGAGCCGCCGCAGCCGGACGAGCGGGCCGTCCTCTCCCCGCCCGGGCAGGACGTGCAGGCCCGCTGCCAGGCCATCATCGCGGCGCTCCAGCGCCAAGGCCCGTGACAAACCGGATTTTAAGGGCTTTACAGGGAGCCTGCAGACGATCCGGGCGGCCTGCCTCGCCCGCGGCGGGACAGTAGCGGGACGGTGTGATGTTCAAGGCGTTGGTTGTGACGGTCGGCCTGCTGGCGCTGCCGGCGGCGGTCCAGGCCCAGGAGCTGACCATCAAGGGCATCGGCTCCCGGCAGTGCAAGGAGTGGACGGCCGTGGCCGAGGGCTCCGACCCCGGCGCCAAGGCCGCCTATCTGCACTGGCTGCAGGGCTATCTGTCGGGCATGGGCGCGGAGGCCATGGTGGCGACCGACACCCCCGACGTGCTGAAGGCGCTGGACGACCGCGCCTCCTGGACGCTGATGCACACCCGCTGCCGCGCCGACCCCGAGCAGGAGATCTTCGTGGCCGCCTCCCAGGTGTTCGACGTGATGAAGGCCGACACCCTGGCCAAGGTCAAGCACCGCTAGCCCGACCACGGGTATTCGGGTCCCCGGGGCCAAGCCCTCTGGCGCCCGCGCCGAAATGCGCTATCTCCCGGCCCCATGGCTCCCCCTCCCAAACCCGTCTCCAAGAAGGACGGCCGTCCGGCCCGTCCGCCCATCGTCGCCCTGAAGGACGTGCAGCTGCAGGACGGGGCGGTGATGCTGTTCGACGGGGTGGACCTCGGCATCGAGGCGCGCTCGCGCTCGTGCCTGGTCGGCCGCAACGGCGCCGGCAAGTCCACCCTGATGAAGCTTATCGCCGGGGAGGTGCTGCCCGACGGCGGCGCCCGCTTCGTGCAGCCCGGCCTGCGCTTCGCCTTCGTGCCGCAGGAGCCGATCATCACCGGCGCGACGGTGCATGAGTATGTGACCGCCGGCGGGGCGGAGGACTATGAGGCGGACGCGGCGCTGGAGAGCTTCGGCCTCGCGCCGTCCAAGTCCTCACAGGGCCTCTCCGGCGGGGAGATCCGCCGCGCGGCGCTGGCGCGGGCCTTCGCCGAGAGCCCGGACCTGATCCTGCTGGACGAGCCCACCAACCACCTGGACATCTTCGCCATCGAGACGCTGGAGGAGGAGCTCTCCCGCGCCAAGGCCGCCGCCCTGATCGTCAGCCACGACCGCGCCTTTTTGAACCGCATCACCGGCCGCTGCTACTGGCTGGCCCACCGCAAGGTGAGGACCCTCGACCAGGGCTTCGCCGAGTTCGAGGGCTGGGCCGCCAAGATGGAGGAGGAGGAGGCGGAGAAGCTGCGGCGCCTGGAGAAGGCGATCGAGCGGGAGACCTACACCTTCTACCGCTCCATCACCGGCCGGCGGGGCCGCAACGAGGGCCGCGCCGCCGCCCTGAACGCCATGCGCCAGCAGAAGGCCGCCATCCTGAAGGACGCGTCGCGCACCATGGAGCTGGTGCTGGACGCCGGCGGAACCTCGGGCAAGCTGGTGGCCGAGGTGAAGGGGATCTCCAAGACCTTCGGCGAGCGGGTGATCGCCGACAACTTCACCACCCGGATCGTGCGCGGGGACCGCATCGCCATCGTCGGCCCGAACGGGGCGGGCAAGACCACCCTGGTCAAGCTCCTCCTCGGCGAGCTGACCCCCGACGAGGGCACGGTGAAGCTCGGCACCAACCTGGAGATCGTCTACCTCGACCAGGCGCGGGACGACCTGAAGAGCGACGTCACCCTCTGGGACGCGCTGACCCCCAACGGCGGCGACAGCATCCTGGTGCGCGGCCGCTCGGTGCACGTGGCGGCCTATGCGCGGGATTTCCTGTTCCGCGACGGCCAGCTGCGCCAGCCGGTCTCCACCCTCTCCGGCGGCGAGCGCAACCGGCTGCTCCTGGCCCGCGCCCTGGCCAGGCCCGCCAACCTGCTGGTGATGGACGAGCCCACCAACGACCTCGACATGGAGACGCTGGACCTCCTGGAGGACCTGCTCGGCGAATACGAGGGCACCCTCCTTTTGATCAGCCACGACCGGGATTTCGTCGACCGCCTGGCCTCCTCCACCATCGCGCTGGACGGGCGCGGCCATGCGGTGGAGACTCCCGGCGGCTGGACCGACTTCATGCGCCAGAACCCTGGGTTCTTTTCGGGAACGTCAGCGGCGGCTGAGCCCCTCACCTCCCACGCTGCGCGCGGGCCCCTCCTCTCCCCAGAGGGGCGAGGGGTAGAGAGCGAGACCCCCTCTCCCTTCCGGGGAGAGGGTGGGGTGAGGGGAACCGCCCCACCGCCGCCCAGGCCCGTCAAGCTCACCTTCAAGGACCAGCACCGGCTGACCGACGCCGAGCGCCAGATCGCCGACCTGCCCGCCGAGATCGCCGCGCTGGAGACGGTGCTGGCCGACCCGGCCCTCTTCACCAGGAACCCGGCGAAGTTCGACCAGACCATGAAGGCCATCGACGCCCTGCGCGCCAAGCTGGCCCTGGCCGAGGAGGACTGGCTGATGCTGGAGGAGAAGCGGGCCGGCGTCGCCATCTGATGCGCCGCCGCAGCCCCGCCCTATCCGTCCCCGCCGCCACGCGATAAACCCGCCCCATGGTCATGACGCCCAAGAACCTGAAGGTCTTCTCCTCGGCCATGAACGCCGGCACGCCCCAGGCCGTGGCGCTGGGCATCGAGACCCTGGGGTTCGAGGACGGGGGCGTGGCGATCCTGCAGGTGCCCTACCGCGCCGAACTGGTGGGCGATCCCGACACCGGGGTGATCGCCGGCGGGGTGGTGACCACCCTCCTGGACCACGCCTGCGGCCAGGCGGTCTACGCCGCCAACGGCCAGCCCATCGTCATCGCCACCCTGGACCTGCGCATCGACTACATGCGCCCCGCCGAGCCCGGCAAGGCCATCCTCTGCCGCGCCCACTGCTACAAGATCACCCGCTCGGTGGCCTTCGTGCGGGCGTCGGCCTACGACGACCATGTGGACGACCCGGTGGCCACCGCCCAGGCCGCCTTCATGCTGAACTCCAGCGGCGGCAAGCCCGCCCACATGGACGTGGTGGACAAGGCGGAGGGCGCGGCGTGAGCGATCCCGTCCAGGCCGCCCTGGCGGCCGACACCGCCGGCGAGCGGCTGCAGGCCATGCTGGCGCGGGTGCCCTACGCCCGCTTCCTCGGCATCCGGGCGGAGCTGGCGGGGGACGAGATGACCGCCATCCTGCCCTTCGCCCCGCACCTGATCGGCAACCCGGCCCTGCCCGCCATCCACGGCGGGGTGCTGGGCGCCTTCATGGAGCTGACCGCCCTGGCGCAGCTGACCGTGGCCCAGGAGATCGGCGCCGCCAGCGGCGAGCGCCTGGCCCGCCAGCCCAAGCCCATCGACGTGACGGTGGAGTATCTGCGCTCCGGCCGCCCGGTGGACACCTTCGCCCGCGCCCACATCACCCGCATGGGCCGCCGCATCGCCAATGTGCGGGTCGAGGCGTGGCAGTCGGCCCGCGCCGCCCCCATCGCCGCCCTGCACGGCCACTTCCTGCTGACCCTGGCCGACACCTGATCGAAAGCTGTGTCCAACCGCTTTTCGGCGCGGTTTCCGAGGCGCGGCAAGGGATCGCTAAAAACTTATCCACCCCTTCTCCACCGGTGTTATCCTCAATGGATCACAGGGGCGTCCGCGGGCCCCGTTGCGGGATGAGGCGGGCGAAGTCACCCTCCCTCTGTCGAAAGGGCCTGGCGCAGAACGGGCCGGAAACCGAAGCCGGGCGAGACTGGAGACAGGATCGCGCCGCGGCGGGGACCGGAGACCGCGGCGCCGGGACGGTGCGGAAGCCGGATCGCGGGGTCGTCCTCTTCGGAGGTTCATCCCCAAGATCGCAAGATCGCGGGGACGACCCGCAGCCATCAGGCGGACGCGCCAGCCGACCACGGCTTACCGGAACACCCTGCCCGCAGGGGCCCGGCGGCCCGGGCGGCGCGCCTTCGACACGGTCCCGCTCCAATCGGGGCCGCGTCCCTCGGGACAGGTGAGGCGGCGACGCGACGGGTCAAACCGGAGCGCCGCCCCTTGCTCGTGGGCGGCGAGCCTATCCCCGCCCCTCCAGCTTCAGGATCGCCTGGGTGCGGTTGTTGACGCCGAGCTTCTTGAAGATGGCCGACATGTGCGCCTTGATGGTGGGCTCGGCCAGATTCATCTCGTAGGCGATCTGCTTGTTCAGCTTGCCCGTCGCGGCCGCCGCCAGCACCCGCGCCTGCGCCGCCGTCAGGGTGGAGACGGCCGCCGCCGTCGCGGCGTCGGATGCGTCCGCCTCGGGGAAGACCGGCCGCCCCGCCACGATGTCGCGCAGCCGGTCCTGGATCAGGGTCAGGGGCAGGGCCTTGGAGATGAAGCTGTCGGCGCCCAGCGCCTTCACCAGGCTCACCGTCACCGGATCGTCCCGCCCCGACACCACCACCACCCGGGCGGCGCCGCAGACCTCCCGCACCCGCGCCACCCCTTCCACCCCGCCGGCGTCCGGCAGCATCAGGTCCAGGAGGATCAGGTCCACCGGCGCGTCCTTCAGCCGCTCCACCGCCGCCGCCAGCGTCGCGGCGCTGGAGACCGAGACGCCGGCGATCACCGGGCGCAGGGCCAGCTGCAGCGCCTCGATGAACAAGGGATGGTCGTCGACGACCATGAGTCGGAAGGGCGCGGGCATGGCCCATGGCAGCACGGACGCGCCGGATCGGCAATCGCGCCTAATACTTTGGTCTCGCCGCCCCCGCCCGGTCCGCTCCGGCCGCCCGCCGTTAAGCTTTCGTTTACGAGACTGGCCCGTCCTTGTGGACATCCTGTGGACGACGGAGGACGCGATGTCGCAGCGCATACTGGCCGTGGACGATAACGAGATCGTGGGCTGGACCCTGGCGGCGCGCCTGTGGGTCGCCGGCTACGACGTGGAGACGGTCAGGAGCGCCGGCGAAGCCTTCGCCGCCCTGCGGGAGGGGGACTACGCCCTGATCCTGATGGACCGGGAGATGCCCGACACGGACGGCCTCGAGGCCGCCGCCCTGATCCGCGAGGCCGGCCTTTGCCCCGACGCGCCCATCGTCTTCCTGACCGCGTCGGAGGACTTCGCCGACGTGCAGCGCGCCTACGG
>Ga0302314_10008129_pt1 | contig 18729 bp, 18 predicted proteins | sample III_Palsa_N2_3_FD_200533 | JGI IMG/M metagenome (GOLD analysis project Ga0302314, IMG submission 200533) | Peat permafrost microbial communities from Stordalen Mire near Abisko, Sweden - III_Palsa_N2_3 | ecosystem: Environmental > Terrestrial > Soil > Palsa > Peat permafrost | place: Sweden...
ATGCCGCGAACTTGTTCATTGAAACCGATGAGACCCGGTACGACGACGCGTTGCTAGTGACCATTCACAATCGCGGTAGCGCCGACGCCGTGGTGAGCATCAGCGATGCGTACGGCTGCACAGAGTCGAGCGAGACCATTCGCCCGGGCGGCAGTGTCACCAAGCAATTCGAACTGGCGGCCTCGCACAATTGGTACGATCTTACCGTGCGAGTGTCCGAGGACACGCAATTCCAGCAGCGCCTGGCCGGCCATCTCGAAAATGGTCGCGACAGTTTCACCGACCCGGCAATGGGAAACCCCTGATCGCGGCGCTTTTGGATCCACCAGGGTCAGCTCCAGTTTTGCAATTCAATGATATTGCCGTCGGGGTCTGTCGCGTAAACCACGGTTAATTGCCCGACCCCGGGGACTCGGCTTACCGTCGTCTCCCCGACGGAACCGCCGCCGGCTTGCCGTACGGCTCGCAGCGCCGCGGCGACATCGTCTACCATAAAGGCGATGTGTCCAAAGCCAGGCTCGTTCACCACTGGCTTTTCGGCACCTAGCATGGCGTCGTAGCTGAAAATTTCCAAAGTTGGGCCATCCGGCCCATACCCCGGCAACGTGACGTGCATGCCCGTAAGGTGGGCCGCCGATAGTGAGGTCAAGGCATCCAGCCAGTCTCCCGACAAGTCGCGCTGTGGAGGCTTCGGAATACAGCCGAATACCTCGCAGTAGAAGCGGACTAATACCCGCCAATCGCGTCCGGTGAGATTGGTATGTACATATTTGGCGTTGAGAGGGATCGACATACCGGTGTTTCCTGTGAGTTCGGGCAGGGCGAGCCAAAAAAATATCACTGCCATGGCGTGATGTTTGGGTTTTTTCGGTCACTACCTATCGACCCCGCAAGGTTGCGTGGCATAGCCGTTACCACACCTCGTTTTACACACTATGACCAAAAACCGACCGAGTGCTAAGCCCTCCAAGCGCCCAAAGGACGGGCCGGCGCCACCGCCGCCTACCTCGTGGCATGCCGTCTCCATCAAGCCAGGAACGAATGCATGCGCCGCGGTTCGCCAGTTAACCAGTACCCGTTGGCTCTCGGCACAGGCGCCCCGTTTTCCGGTCGCCGCGTGCGACGTGCGAAGCTGCGAATGCCGTTATCGTCACCACCCCGACCGTCGCGCTCAGCCGCGTCGCCAGCAGGATAGAGAGGGAGTCGCTCGCCTGCACCGGGGAGAGGAACGTCGAGCAAGTACCCGGGGTCGCCGTCCCGCGGACGATTGAACGATCAGTTCGCGACCTTGCTCAAACCTGGGCCAAACCACCGTCCACGGGCAGATCGATGCCCGTGATGAAGCTGGACTCGTCCGAGGCTAGAAAATAAGCTGCGGCTGCAATTTCCTCCGGCCTGCCGAGGCGGCCCATCGGCGTCAGTGAGGCAAAGTGCTTCTTCGCGGCGTCCGCCGCTTCGTCGCTGTCGAACTGACCGCGGATAATCGGAGTCTCGGTAGCCCCGGGGCTCAGGGAATTCGCGCGAATGCCCTTGGACTTCAGTTCCTGGGTCCACACCCGCACTAATGCACGCAGGCCGGCCTTCGCGGCTGAGTAGGTCCCATGTGCGGCCGCGCCCATCGAATGGAGACACGAAGACACAGCAATGATCGAGCCGCCTCGTGTCATCAAGGGCAGTCCTTTCTGCACGGTGAAGATCACGCCCTTGAGGTCGGTATCCATGGTCTTGTCGTAGTGTTCTTCGGAAAGATCGAAGATCTGCGCATGCTCGATGAAGCCCGCATTCGCGAACACCACATCCACTATTCCTTTCTCGGCCTTGACGGTCGCGTACAGCCGGTCAAGGTCGCCCAAGTTCGAGACGTCGCCCTGAACTGTCGTGACGTTCTTCCCGATCTCTGCCTTGGCCTTATCGAGCTCTGCTTGTCGCCGGCCGGTGATGAACACATAAGCGCCTTCGCGAACGAACCTCTTGGCCGTTGCGAGGCCGATGCCGCTGGATCCGCCGGTAATCACCGCTACTTTGCCTTCAAGAGTTGACATAAACGCTCCTCAGATTGCCCTTGCGGGACGGTGAGGCATGCTGGACCGCCGCTGCCTGGAATGGCAGACTGCGGAAAGGTCTAATGGTTATTCCTTGGAGGAATGGATGGATAGACTACACGCCATGGGTGCCCTGGTGCGGGTGGTTGAGACCGGCTCGTTCTCCGCGGCGGCGCGCCAGCTCGGCGTGGGGCAGCCCGCGTTGTCGAAGACCATCAAGCAATTGGAGGAGCGGCTACGGGTGAGGTTACTGATCCGCTCGACGCATGGCCTGACACAACAGCTGGACATTTCAACGGGATGACGCCCGGGTATCAGTGACCGTGCGTGGCCGCCTTCGTGTCAGCGCGGCGGAGGGCATTCGAGCTGCCGTACTCGCGGACATGGGATTGGCGGTCGCCTCGGATTGGATGTTCGGTCCCGAATTCGAGAGCGGAGCGGTAGTGCGTGTGCTCCCGGGATGGGAGTTGCCGGGCATCGAGTTATGGGCGGTACATCCGACCGGTCGCTTGGCAACCGCGAAGGCGCGAGCATTTGTGGCGTTTGTCGAAGAACTTCTTGGCTCCAATCGGCGCTCCGCGGAACACGGGGTGAGCTAGTGGGAAACCTGCGCGTCGTCGTGTCGGAGTTTGCAGCAATTGGCCGTCGGCGCCGTACTCATTCGTATGACGTCACCTCTAGTTGGATCCGGGTCGCTTCGATAGGCATCCATCGCTGCGATATGCATCTACCATAACCAGCATCGCTTCAACCCGGTACCGCTATGCCATTTTCCAATTCTCGGCCCAGCGTCAGTCTGCGCGGCCATCCTATCCATGTGTTACTTGCTCCCGTTCCGGCCGTCTGCTTCGTCGCCACGTTCGTAACCGACATCGTATATTGGCGTACGGCTGCCATGCTGTGGGCTGACTTTTCGTCGTGGCTCGTGGTAGTGGGCGTGATTTTCGCTGTAGTAACGGCAATAGCGGGGCTCATCGATTTGCTCCGCGATCGAGGTCTGCGTGAGTATCGCGCCGCCTGGATCCATGGTTTGGGGAATACGGCGGTGCTGGTGCTCTCATTTTTCAACGCATTGATTCATACCCGAGATGCGTACACGTCCGTGGTTCCCTCGGGTCTGATTCTCTCTGGGCTGGTGGTATTGCTTCTGATCGTGACCGGTTGGAACGGCTGGACGTTGGTGTACCGTCACGGCGTCGGTGTACACGCGAAGGAGCCGACATGAAGTTGCCCCTCTTCGCTGCCGCGGCGACCTCGCTTCTTATTACTTTGGTGGGGTGCGGGCCCAGCCCCATCGACCCGAAGCGTCAAATAGGTGCCAATCCCTACCTTCCTCCGATTCATGAGTATTTGTTGCCGCCGATGCACGTCGCGAAGGTGGTGGACTGGAACGGGGCGACGCCCACCGCCGCGGCCGGCTTGAAAGTGCAGGCGTTCGCCAAGGACCTCGCGAATCCTCGCTCCCTCTATGTCTTGCCCAACGGCGACGTGCTGGTGGTCGAGACAGGCGGGCCGCCGGGACCCGTCAGTCGGCCCAAGGAAATCGTCATGAACTTGGTTGAGAAAATGGCGCATTCTCGTACCAAACCAGGTCAGCGTATTCTGCTGTTTCGTGATACCAACGGGGACGGGCTGCCGGATCAAAAGTTCGTGTTTCTTGATCATCTCCACTCTCCCTTTGGCGTCGTTCTTGTCGGCAACGATTTATACGTCGCGAACACCGATGCGGTGGTTCGATTCCCGTACACCAGCGGCGACACCCAAATTACCGCTCCCGGTGTGACCCTATGCGAGCTGCCGGGTGGCCCGATCGACCACCATTGGACGAAAAGCCTTACGGCAAGCCCCGACGGCACGCAGCTCTATGCGGGTGTGGGATCCAACAGCAACATCACGGAAAATGGCATTCAGGCCGAGATCGGCCGCGCGGCCATTTGGCAAATCGATCGCGCCACCGGCGCTCATCGCGAGTTCGCCACCGGGCTGCGGAATCCGAACGGGCTGCAATTCGAACCGCAAACACACACGTTGTGGGCCGTAATCAATGAACGTGATGAACTGGGTCCGGATTTAGTACCAGATTATCTCACCTCGGTGCGGGACGGCGCCTTTTATGGATGGCCCTACAGTTACTACGGCCAACACGTCGATCCGCGCGTTCAGCCGCAGCGACCCGATCTCGTAGCGAAGGCAATCCCTCCGGATTACGCGCTGAGTTCGCATGTCGCGCCCTTGGGAATGGTATTTTCCACCGGAACGACCATGCCTGAACACTATCGCGGAGGGGCGTTTATCGGCGAGCACGGCAGTTGGGATCGCACCGTGCTGAACGGTTACAAAATCGTCTATGTGCCCTTCGCCGACGGCCGGCCTTCGGGCGTGCCGGAAGACGTGGTTACAGGCTTCCTGATCGACGGCGACAAGGCGCGAGGACGGCCGGTGGGCCTCGCGATGGATATCCAAGGCGGCTTGCTGATTGCGGACGATACCGGCAATAGCGTGTGGCGGGTGTCGGCCGCCTCGCCCTGAGGCGTCGCCCACAAGACCCTGCTGGGCAGTGGATCAGCTAGGCAGTGAAGGCGCCCGCACCAAGGTGGCGGCGCGCTTCACCACATCGACCATCGGTCCGAGATCCAAGATGGTTTCGCCTTCCGACCCGATCGGCAGCAGGGTGAGAATTTCATCGGCCAACGGTCGCACTCCCTTGCCAAGAGTATCTATCGGCAGGCCGCGACGATGGATAGCCCACACCGCGCACGCAACTTCCAACGTCACGACATTCCACGCGGGCACGAGGCTGCGCACCGTCTCGGCCACCGATTGAGGTGCATTGCCGGCGACATCCTCGACGCCATCATCGAGTTGCCCCGAATAGTTGAGCAGCGCCGGATACGCGGCCTGACGGACGGCGCCGACATTGGCCGCCGCGATGTGTCCGAAGTTGAGGAACTGCACGCCGCCGATGGCGCCTGGCTCTACGGCCAGGCTGGCCGGTAGACCCGTAAATCCCGGCCATTGAATCTTGTGAATGCGCTGGCCGGAAGCCTCGATCACTTTGGCCAAACCCTGACGCAGCATGTCCATGGCGAGGCAGCAGGCAGTGGTCTCCATATTCCCATGCGAGATGAAAGTGCCGGTCTCGGCGTCGATCAAAGGGTTATCGCACGCCGCTGAGATCTCGGTCTCGAAAATAGTGTGCGCGAATTCATACGCTTCCTCCGCGGCACCGTGAATCTGAGGAATACAGCGAAAGCTCAACGGGTCCTGAAGAAAACGTGCTTCGCCCGCCTGCCAAAGGCGGCTCTCGGCCAACGCTTCGCGCAACTTCTGGCCGATGCGACTTTGGCCTTGCTGGCCTCGTGCCAGATCGACCTTGGCGCCCCAGGAACGTACATTCCCGCGAAAGCCCTCGATGGACAGCACACCAGCGAGCATCGCGGCATCCAACAGTAATCTGACTTCGCCGATTGCCAGAGCCGCCTCCGACAACATCAGACTGTTGGAATTCAGCAAGGAAACCGCTTCCTTGGCCGCGAGGCCCTCGAGCGGCCTGGGACCCGTTCCCTTATCGTTGACACCGCGCTTGCTCAGCAGCGGCACGGCGAGCTGGCTCATGGCCACGATGTCGGAGGCACCGACCGAGGAGCCTAGCCGAGCCGTAGGTAAGTCATCGGACTGTAGTCGAGCCAGAAGACTCTCTACCAGTTCCAATCTCACGCCGGAGCGGCCTTTGGCGAAGAGGGCAAGTTGTATCGCCAGCGCGCCGCGTACGACCTCCGCGGACGCATTGGCGCCGGGCGCAAGGGTGGCATGCGCTGTGATCATGAGGTTGTTGTAACGAGCGATCGCCTCGCGTCCGACAGCGAAATCCTTTTGGCTCCCCACGCCGGTCGTAATGCCGTAGGCGGGAATGCCCTCATCCACAAGCCGATCGACAACGGCACGAGCGCGCAGCACGGCGTCACGGCCGGCCGCGGAAAGTTCGACTCCGACCTGTCGTAGGGCAATTAGGTTGACATCGGCTAGAGTCAGCGGTGCATGGTCCAGGACGATGCAGTGAGGCGACGCGATCTTGGACATAGAAGGCCCTACAGGATGGATTGCAGGCCTGAAAGCCTACCCGTAATGACAATCGACGTCGATTCCCATCGGCACTGCGGAGCACCTCGATTAAAGCCAATCGATCCCCATAGTGGACCTGGCGCTATACGCTATTCGTCAGAGGGATGCTCACTGTGACACTCCGCCTTCCCGATATCCTTGCGAAGGATCTAACCGTCGTGTTTATCGGAATCAATCCCGCGCTATCCGCCGCAGTCGCTGGAAATCACTTTGTCAGTCCCAACAACCGGTTTTGGCGAGTCCTGCATTTATCCGGATTCACGCCGCTGCAAATACCGCCCCAAAACGATCGGACAATCCTACAGTATGGATATGGCCTTACAGCCGCAGTAGAGCGACCGACGAAAAGTGCCGCCGAACTCGTGAGCGCCGATTTCAAGCAGGCGGCGGAGAGGCTTAAACGCAAGGTGCGCCGATTTTCACCTCGAGCGATTGCGTTTCTTGGCAAGTCGGCTTATTCGGGAATGACCCAGCAGAAAAACATCGATTGGGGTCATCAGGCCCAACCTTTCGCCGACGCAGACACGTGGATTCTGCCCAACCCAAGCGGCCTCAATCGCGCCTTTGATCTTCAGGCACTCGTCGCTGCATATCGCGACATGCGCATTGCCGTGACGCGCGCCAAGACTTAGGGCGTGCTGGGCACACGCTCAGGTCGCGTCTTGCGGTTCGGGCGCGAGGGGCATGGAGAAGGTGAAACGAGTCCGCTGCGGCGTAGAGGTCGCCCAAAGACGGCCGCCGTGCGCCTTCGCGATTTCGGAAGCGATGTGCAGCCCGAGGCCGAGGCCTTGTTGGCTGGGTCCCGACTCACCGCGAATGAAGGGTTGAAATAGCCGTTCCATTGTCGCCTCTGGGATCGGTGTGCCGGCGTTACTCACCGATAACCTGAGCGCCTGTCCCTCGACCGTCACTTCTAGGTGGATCGGCTGGCCAGGCTCGCCGTAGGACACGGCATTGGCCAGAAGATTGGACGCCATCTGGCCGATACGCGCCGCATCGACGTCAACCTGTGCGGGCATGGCGAAGGTACACATGATGTCGCGTCCGGGGTGAGCGGCTTCGAGTTCCTCGACAAGGTGTCGTAAAACGGGCTCCAGCGCGGTCGGCCGGCGGTGCATGGCCATGCCGCTTCCTAAGCGCCCGCGAGCGAAGTCCATGACATCGTTGATTAACCCCACCATGCGATCGACGCTGGTCTCCATCAGGTCGATGACCTTGAGCGCCTTCTCACTCTGCGCCTGTTTGCGCAGCAGCCGGGCCGCACCGCTGATGGCCGCGACTGGATTGCGCAGATCATGCCCCAGCACGGCGATGAACTGTTCGCGAAGCCTGGCGGTCTCCTGTTCATGGATGAGTTGTTGGCGCGTTAGCTGCTCGAAACCTTTCATGGTCTCGGCATAGGCCTCCAATTTGTCGCGCTGAGCCGCAATCTGCTGGCGCTGGCGATACAGATCGAAGAAGACGTTGGCCTTGCTGCGCAGAACGTCGACCTCGATGGGCTTGTTGATGAAGTCCACTGCGCCGGCCTCGTAGCCGCGGAAACGAGGTTGACTGTCGGCGTTACCGGCGGTCAGGAAGATAATGGGAATGTGACGAGCGCGCAGGTTCCCCCGCATAAACTCGGCGAGCTGAAAGCCGTCCATGCCGGGCATTTGAACATCGAGCAAGGCCAGGGCTACGTCGTGGACGAGAAGGAGTTCTAGCGCCTCTTCGCCGGATCGAGCCTTCAGAAACTCGAGGTTCTCGCGGCGGAGCATCGCCTCCAATGAAATCAAGTTTTCCTCGAGATCGTCGACTATCAGAAATTTGACGGGGTCCATCACGCGACCCTCATTTTTCCGAGGCCGGCCAAATACGATGCGATGTTATCCAGTGACATGGTCTTCGCCATGGGGTACGCCTCGAGTGCAGCGGTGGGCATGGCCGACGCGTACGCGCCGGCGGGATCCTCGACAAGCGCCAAGCCGCCTGCCTCGCCAACGGCCGTGAGGCCCGCCGCGCCGTCTTCATTGGCTCCTGTCAGGATGACGCCGAGCAGCGCCGGACCGTAGGTATCCGCTGCGCTCTCGAACAGAAAGTCGATACTGGGGCGTGAATACATCGCCGGAGCGTCTGCCGACAGGGAAATGGTGCGATCGGCTTCGACCAGCAGGTGATAGTCCGACGGTGCGAAATAGACGACGCCTGGCAGAATCGGCTCCTTATCTTCTGCTTCGCGGATCGAAATCTGGCACTTCGCTTGAAATAGTGGGACCAGCATATTGGTGCGGTCAGGTGGTACATGGACCACGACGAGCACCGGCAGGGGATAGTCGGTGGGCAGCTCGGGCAGAATGCGGGAGAGCGCCTGGACTGCGCCCGCTGAGGCGCCAATGGCGATGGCTTCAATCAAAGGCTTGGTCATGCCTCGCGCCTCTGATAGATTTTCTCCTCGGGAACGAACTCACCGAAATCGCCGGCGTGCGTGGAAAAGCGCAGGCTTTCCTTCGAACCGAGTCCTAGGAAGCCCTTCCGCGGAAGCGTATCTCGGAACAGTCCTACTGCTCGATCTTGGAAGCTTCGATCGAAGTAGATGAGCACATTTCGGCAGGAGACAAATTGCATCTCTCCGAACACGGCATCGGTGACAAGGCTATGGTCCGAAAAAACGACCCGATTGCGCAGAGACTCATCGAACACAGCGCGGCCGTAGTTGGCGGTGTAGTAGTCCGACAAAGACGACTTCCCACCGGACTTTTGGTGGTTCACGGTAAAGCTCTTGATCCGGTCCAAGGCATAGATGCCCGCCGACGCCGTCTTAAGGGCTTCCGGATTGATGTCGGTTGCATAGAATAGCGTTCTATTCTCAATCCCTTCTTCCCGGAAGAGGATTACGAATGAATAGAGCTCCTCGCCGCCGCTGCAGCCGGCAATCCAGACCTTGAGCGAAGGATAGGTCTTTAGGTGCGGAACGACCTTCTCGCGAATCGCCCGGTAATAGAACGGGTCGCGGAACATCTCGCTCACTTGGATCGTCAGGTAATCCAACAGCCGCGGCAGCAGAGTGGGATCGTGCAGCAAGCCGTCTTGAAGCGCCGAGAAGCTGCGGAACTCCATTTGCATCAAGGCTTGCTTGAGCCGCCGCTTGATCGACGCTCTCGCGTAGTGGCGAAAATCATAGTGATATCGCTGGTAGAGCGCCTCCAACAGGAGCTGGATTTCGATGTCCTCGGTCGTGTTACGCATGGGCGACTATCTCGGCATCCAGACGCGGACGAGGGAGAGAAGCTTGTCCACATCCAGGGGCTTGGCCATGTAGTCGTTGGCGCCGGCGCGCAGGCAACGCTCCTGATCGTCGGGCATGGCCTTGGCGGTTAAGGTGATGATCGGAAGGTTGCTCCAGCGGGATTCTTTGCGGATCTCCCGCGTAGCAGCCAGGCCGTCCATGACCGGCATCATCACGTCCATCAGGACAAGATCGATGGCCTGTGAGGGGGCCTGCATGGAGGCGTTCAACGCGTCGAGGGCCTCCTGACCATTGCGCGCGATCTGTACCACGGCGCCGCGCGGCGCCAGGATGTTGGACAGGGAATACACGTTCCGCACGTCGTCCTCGACGATGAGTATCCGCCGGCCTTCCAGCACCGCGTCGCGATTGCGGGCGCTATGAATCATCTTCTGCTGTTCGGGCGGCAGCTCCGACACGACCTGGTGCAGGAACAGAGAGACCTCGTCGAGGAGCCTCTCCGGGGACTTAGCACCCTTGATGATGATCGAGTTGGAATAGCGCCGCAGGCGTTGCTCGTCGGCAGGTGAGAGATCGTGTCCGGTATAGACAATGACCGGTGGAAATCCGTGCCCGTCCTCACTGCTGCTCAAGGTCTCCAGCAACGAGAAGCCCGACGCATCGGGCAAGGACAGGTCCAGCACCATGCAGTCGTAAGTCTGCTCCTTCAATTGCTGCAGGCACTCAGCTGCAGTGCCCACGCCGACTGTCTCGACATCGCCGGAGGCGAGCAGGCGGCCGACGGCGTCGCGCTGCACGGGATCGTCCTCGACGATCAGCACCCGTCGCGCGGTGCGTTTCAGTTGCGAATCCAGCGTCTGCAACACACCGGCGAGATCTTCGCGCTTGACCGGCTTCACCAGGTAACCGATGGCGCCCAGGGATAGGGCGGTTTGCGTGTGGTCGGTGCCTGAGACGACGTGCACGGGGATATGGCGCGTGGCGTCGTCGCGCTTCAGCCGATCGAGAACCGTGAGCCCCGACTGGTCGGGTAAGCCCACGTCGAGCACGACTGCGCTGGGCTTGAATTGCCGGGCCAGGCGCAATGCGTCCTCCGCCGTGGCGGCGAGAATGCATTGAAAGCCCATGTCGCGAGCAAGGTCGCGGACAATGGCGGCGAAGACGGCATCGTCCTCAATGATGAGCAGGACGCGCCGGGTGCCGCTGAGATGGTCGCGATCGTCGTCCACGTTCTGAGGCGGGGCAGTTGGCCTCGCGGCTACGGGGGGGAAGGGGGCAGCGCTTGCAGCGGCCGGGGGCGGCGCCCGATCCTCTCGCGAAGCGACCATGCCCGGGTCATAGACGAGCGGAATCGTGATGGTGAAGGTGCTGCCTTTCCCAGGCGTGCTGACGAGCGCGATGGCGCCGCCCAGCAGGCGCGCGAGTTCGCGCGAGATGGAAAGACCCAGACCCGTTCCTCCATATTTGCGGCTGATGGTTCCGTCGGCTTGGCGGAATGCCTCGAAGACGCCTTCTTGTTGATCTTGCGCGATGCCAATGCCCGAATCCATCACCGCAAATGCGATGCGGTCGATGCTCACGCGCTGCACGATGAGTTTCACTGCGCCAGCCTCGGTGAACTTGAAGGCGTTGGAGAGCAGGTTCTTGAGGATCTGCTCGAGCCGCTGCCGGTCCGTGGTGATCGCTTCTGGGCAACCAGGCTCGACGCCGATGACGAGCTGGAGCTCACGCTCGGTGGCGATGGGCTGAAAAAGCTGGGTGAGCTCGGCCGTCAAGCGTTGCACTGACACCGTTTCGGGTCGGATTTGCAGATGGCCCGCCTCGATCTTCGATAAATCGAGAACGTCGTTGATGAGGGTGAGCAAATCGTTCCCGGACGATTGTATCGTGTGGGCAAACTTCACCTGTTCGTCGGTCAGGTTGCCGCCGGCGTTGTCGCCCAGCAATTTGGATAAGATCAGCAAAGAATTGAGCGGCGTGCGCAGCTCGTGGGACATATTGGCGAGGAAGTCGGATTTGTATCGGCTTGCCTGTTCGAGCTCGCGGGCTTTGAGCTCGACCGCGGCGTTGAACCGGGCGAGGTCGTCGCGCTGCGCCTCCAACTGCTGAGCCTGCTCCTCGAGCTGAGTGTTGGTGTGTTCGAGTTCGACCTGCTGGTTTTCGAGCCGCACTTGAGATTCCTTCAGTGCCCGACCCTGTTCCTCCAGCTCCTCGTTCGATACGCGAAGCTCCTCGCTCTGTACATGCAGCTCCTCGGATTGGCGCTGCGTCGCCTCGAGCAGGTCTTGCAACTCCGCTCGATAGCGTGCCGATCGGAGAGAGACGCCAATCGGACCCGATGCCTGCTGCAAAAGGTCGAGGTACGCATCTTCGATCGGGTGGAAGAATCCTAATTCGACCACACCATTGACAGCCTCATCGGCGTGAATGGGTGAAATGATGAGATGCCTCGGTTTGTCTCGACCCAGCGCCGAACCGATAGTCAAATAACCCTCTGGCACATCGTGGACGGTTGTCGCTCGGCCATTGGCGGCAACTTGGCCCAACAGTCCTTCCTTGAGTGAGAAACGGTCGGGGACCTGCGCGTCACCCGGCACGCCAAGCACCGCCGCTCGCCGGAATTGAGATCCGTCGCCGGCGAAGAGTGCGCCGGCTTGGGCGCCGAGATAGTTGGCGAGAAAGGCTAGGACGCTGTCACCGAGCTGCTCGGCCGATTGGTCGCCGAGCAGCGCGTTCGAGAGGCTTACCTGCCCAGACTGAAGCCATTGTTGCCGTACGCGAGCCTTGGCGGCTCTTCGGATGAGGTAGCCGCCGATCAACGTCAGCGCGACGCCGAGAAGGCCCGATAAAACGCCGCTGATCCGCGCCGTCTGGTACGCGCTCGCCATCTCGGCGAGCCGCGTTTCGCGCAGGCGCACCTCGTCTTGTTGCATGATTTTGAGCTGGGACCGAATCGCGTCCATTTCCAACTTACCGCGGTCGGTGATGACTGCGGCGAGGGCAGCCTCTTGCCCTTTGGCGCGCCGCAGATCAATGGTCTCTTTAAGCTCTGCGAGCTTGGCGTCGATGTGACGTCTCAGCGAAGGAATGCGTGCTTGCTGGGTTGGATTGTCCTGGGTCAGGGTTGTAACGTCTTCGGTAACCGGTCCAATTTCCGCCAAAGCATTTTTATAAGGAACAAGATACTTTTCATCACCGGTTAGAACGAAGCCTCTCTGGCCCGTTTCCGCGTCCTGCATTGTCGACAGAAGCGTGTCGAGCGACGTGATGACTGCGTGAGAGTGGACGATCTGCTCATTGTCGTCCCGCAATGTCCGGGTATTTCTATAAGCGACGGTTCCGCTGATAAAGAAAAACGTGAGAGCCGCCGCAAGACCCACCATGGTCAACGAGTCCATTCGCGATACGAGGAGTGATGGCTTGCGAGGGGAGGCTGAATTCATGAAAATCTCGAGTTATGTAGACTGCACGGTGTGTACCGTTAGCCTCGACGGCAGCGTTATAAGTTGCTGAATTTTAGCGGAATTAAATTGTTGCTGCGCCATAATTTTGTGGCGAGATGCACTTGTAAGAATTACCGACGATGTACTCCACGGCAAGCCGTCCCAGGCTTCGCCGCGGCTGGAGTGGGTCCCAGTCGACTACGTCTTGCCGGCGTAGATGAGCCGACCCGATCCTAGACTTGCTAGAACTTCCGCGATACTCGATGGCGCCACCGCGAAACAGCCTTCGCTGCGCCCGAGAACTCCGCGATCCTTGGCGATATCGTCGCTGACATACCATGCGCCGTGTACGACGATGGCTCGTGATGCAGCGTTGCTATTGCTGGCGTCGAGCCCCTCGAGACGAATGGATTGACCATGTTCCCCGTGATACAGGTCTTGTGTTTGGAAGGCTCCCGCCGACGTCGCATACGAGTGCGGTTCATTCGAAAAGCGCTCGAGCCATCCGGTGTGCGCGGGGTCTGAGCCCCGCCCATGCGCTACCAGGTGTGATCTCACACGGCCGTCCGCAAGAGTGAGCAAATGAAACCTCGGCGCGTTCGAGGGAAGGGAGAAATCCGCGATACCAATGACGTCGCGATGGGGAATGTTTGCGCCATGCCGCTCCAACGCGTTCAAGGCGCCTCGAAGTACCGCGGGCGATATCGAGGACCTTGCCTCATCGGCCCAGGAGTACGCGGCCGGTAAATAGACCAATGCCGCCCCAGCCACGGCCTTTTCGAGAAATGCTCGACGCGAAATAGGCACGTCAATACTCCTAAAGAGTCCCCGCCCCCGCGGGCTATACCCTACCATAGGGTCATGAAGGCTCCTTTTCAATCCGGACTACCCCCGATTCCCTATAGCCAGCCAAGAATGGGCCGGGTTGTTCGATTCCTGTGGGTAGCCCTGGGTCTTGCCAGCACGCTTCAATGCGGCTCAGTGCTGGCGGATTCGGTGCCTTTTTGGGGCGCGAAAACTTCAGTGGCTATCGACGCGCCCATCAGTCAGTTGAAACGTGGGGAGTTTCTCTGGATGGGCGAGGCGTTCAGTTCTGGGCCCGTGGTGATGGTGGTGAGCCTGACGGAGCAAAAGGCTTACGTCTATCGTAACGGTATTCTCATCGGCGCGACCACCGTGAGCACCGGACGGCCCGGCCATATAACGCCCACCGGCGTGTTCACGGTTCTACAAAAGCAGAAGGAGCACCGCTCGACCATCTACGACGGTGCACCGATGCCTTACATGGAGCGCCTCACCTGGGGTGGCATTGCGCTGCACGCGGGTGGGCTGCCGGGTTATCCCGAATCGCACGGATGCGTGCATCTGCCCAGTGAATTCGCGAAGCTACTATTCGACATCTCGCCCTCGGGAATGACGGTCGTCATCGCGAGCGAAGCGACGGAGCCAGAATCCGTAGCCCATCCTGGGTATCTCGCGCCGGTTAATTTCGCCGGCGGTAAACCGGTGGAACCGTTGCCAGTCGAAGGTGCGGATGACGAGAGTTGGCAGCCCGAGTTATCCGTCAGTGGTCCGCTCAGTATAGTGCTCAGCCAAGCGAGCCAACGCATCGTCGTGTACCGAAATGGAATTGAAATAGGGCGGGCGCGAATTGCCATTGCTGGAACTGATCCGCTTGTCTCGCATGTGCTAATCCTGGCGGGAGGCGCTAGCAGCGTCCCCGATCCGTATGTGCCCGACTCCACTAAATTTCGCTGGCTCAGAATTGGCGTGCCGGGGCATCTCGGAGAGGCGGGAACCGAGGCAGACCCGGCTGCGATAGCCCGGATCAAAATTCCCATGGATTTCGTGAGCCGCTTAAGTTCCATCCTGACGACAGGAGCGACAGTTTTGGTCACCGATGAGGCGCTTTCCGCCGACACGAGCGGCGCGATGGTTCAAGTTGTCGATGCCAACCCGCCGTCAAAGAGGCGCTGAAACACTGCGTCACCATCGGCGATTGCCTCCGCTACGCGCGGAGGGCAAGGCGGAAAATCCGCCCGCCGGAGGCTCTCATCACCACGCCGGAAAGTTTGTCGTTGCTGTTGACTGAAAGCGCCATGTTGCCCGCTCTCGCGACTGTAAAAGCGGTTATCGTCAAGGATGGGCGGCTGAAATCGATCACCGATACAGCGCGCATGTCGATAACATATCAAGTAGCGATTTTTTCGACAGGTATGGTACCTCCGTGAACCTCTACAGCTATTTTAGAAGCTCCGCAGCCTATCGCGTGCGCATTGCCCTCAACATCAAGAATCTGCCCTACGACGTGGTGCCGGTGCATCTTCTTCGCGAAGGAGGGCAGCAGCATGCGCCCGAGTTCACCAGCAAAAGTCCCGCGCATATGGTGCCGGTGCTGGAAGACAACTCTCAGATGCTCACGCAATCGCTGGCTATTATTGAATATCTGGAGGAAACGCATCCGAATCCCGCGCTTCTCCCTTCGAATGCGGTGGAGCGCGCGCTGATCCGCGCCTTGGCGCTGGATATCGCCTGCGATACCCACCCCTTGGCCAATTTGCGAGTGATGCAATATTTGAGCGCCGAATTGAAGCTCGAGGAAAGCGTCCGAACCGAATGGTCGAAACGGTGGGTGATGACCGGTTTGGGCGTTGTCGAAAAAAAGCTCGCCGCGCGGCCGCAAGGAGATTATTGCTTTGGGAATGCGCCGACAGTGGCCGATTGTTGCCTGATTCCCCAAGTCTTTAACGCTCGGCGGTTGCACTGCGACCTAGCGGCACTACCGAGCGTCAGTCGAATTTTCGAGCGTTGCATGCAATTGACCGCTTTCCAACGAGCCGCGCCCGAGCGGCAAATTGACGCCGAATAGTCCGCGCACGTTTACGGCGCACTTGGGCATGCGGCAAGTCAATGGGTCGGGGTCACTACCCAGAGCGCAGTGACCCCAACCGTCGCCGGAGTTTTACTCGACGCGGATCAACCCCAACTGAGTGAGGGCGGTTATACCATCGTCCAGACCGATTTCTTCCACAATTCGGCCGTTGACAACCTTCAGGACCGTCGTGCCGGTGAATTGCATTTTCTTTCCCGTTTTCGCGGGTAAGGACCCGACCAGGAAATCGCTGAACGCGGGGCCCGTGTGGGTGCCGCCACCCTTCCAACGACCGACCACGTAGTCGCCCTCTGCGATGAGGTCCGCCGCGCCCGCAAAGTTCAGGTCCGGAAACGCCTCGCGGAATCCCGCCATGAAGTCTTTAATATCGTCAAGCCCACGACGCGGCTCGTGCAACGAGTATTGCAACAGCATGTCCGGCGCGGCCAATTCGTCGACGATCGTAGGATCGTATGTTTTTCCCCAAAAACCGGTGAACCAACGGCCGACTATCGCTTTGTTATCGTCTGCTTTCGCCATGAGCTTTCTCCTAGGTTTGGTAACTCGACTTGATTGGCGCAAGAGCCAACCTGAAGGCAGCTTAGAAACACGCGACGGACTATCCGATCCGTTTCTTACCGCGGAATCCATGTCGATTGCACAGTGATCCCGAATTTGACAGCAAGCAGCGGAGTGCCTCTAAAAATGGCCAGCCATGGCTTTGGTCGGGGGGAATATAAGTATTTCGCCTATCCTCTTCCCAACCTCGTGCAAGAAATGCGAACGGCTCTTTATCCGCCGTTGGCGGACATCGCGAACGGCTGGTACCAACGTATGGCGCTCGATGTTCAATTCCCAAAGGTTCACTCTGAGTTTCTCGAGCGCTGTCATCAGGCGGATCAAACGCAGCCAACGCCTCTCCTACTGCAATACAAAGAGGGAGATTTCAATTGTCTGCATCAGGATTTGTACGGTGAGCATGTATTTCCGTTACAGGTAGCCCTATTGCTATCGGACCCGCGGCACTTATCGAGTCAAACTCCGACATGGAGTGAGCACGTTACGGCGCGGCCACCGTCACACCCTGGGCATCATTTTCCACGACGCGCGGTAGCATTGCCGCGAGCGCCGGACGCCAGGAGGATGACTTCCCTGTAGGGTCCGGACTGGTCATCCGGAGGCCCCCTCCCGGTCGAGTAGGGCGCGCTTGCGCTCCACCCCCCAACGATATCCGGAGAGATTACCGTCGGTGCGAATTACGCGGTGACAGGGAATGGCCACCGCAATGGGGTTCGCCGCACAGGCTCCGGCGACCGCTCTCACCGATTTGGGAGCACCGATGCGTTTGGCAATGTCGGAATAGGTGGCGGTGCGTCCCACCGGGATCTTTCGCAGGGCCCGCCACACCTTCTGCTGGAATGCGGTGCCGCGAACATCCAACGGCAAATCGACATTCATCGTCGGAGTCTCGACCAACCCGACAATTTTAGCGATGAGCTGCTCATACACGGCGTCGGCACCGATAAAATGAGCTTTAGGGAAGCGGTCTTGAAGCGTATGGGCCAGTTGCTCGGGATCCTCGCCGATGAGGATTGACACCACGCCCTTCTTACTGCTGGCTACGAGAATCGCACCCAAGGAGCTCTGTCCGATGGCGAAGCGAATTTCTTCGTCCATGGCTCCCGTTCGAAACTGCGTGGGCGTCATGCCAAGAATGTCGGCGGAGCTTTCGTAAAAGCGCCCGTTTGAATTGAATCCCGAATCGTAGATGGCCTGTGTGATCGACGAGCCGCCGGCGAGTCTTTCTCGGACGCGCGAGGAGCGGTGCGCTGTGGCGTATTCCTTCGGGGTCACTCCGGTAGTTGCTTTAAACAGTCGATGAAAGTAGCCGGGGCTGAGCTCCACCGTGGCAGCGAGCGTCTCGAGCGAAAGAACCTCGCTTTGGCTCTCGATCAGCTTGCACGCCTTGGCAATGAGGGTGGCGTTTTCGGTGTCGAGAGAGGCTCCTTCCGGATTGCATCGCTTACAAGGACGAAAGCCGGCCGCTCGGGCGGCCGCCAAGGTCTCGTGAATGCGAACGTTTTTGGCCAAGGCCGTTCGGGAGGGGCAGGACGGCCGACAATAGACACCGGTGGTTGCGACCGAATACCAGAATTGACCGTCCGCCGACTTATCCCGCGCCTTGACGCGGGTCCAACGGGAATCCCTCTCGACTGAGGTTTGGGGAGCGTGCGATTTATTCATGGCGTGAATCCTTGAGATGTGTGACATGGGCGATAGATTGCCGTCACTCCCCGGGGATAAAACTCCGCTGCTTGCTTTCAAATTTGACTGGTATTTTAAGGGCCCACGGCGGTCGGCTTAAGCGATTTCGCTGGCCGCCAGGACGCCGCTTTTGGCGGCGGAGTCCAGCCGACGGGCTAGGGGCCAAATCACGGATATGGACGCGAAGCAAATTAGCATCCCTAAGGGACCCACGATGGTGTAGCCGCCAAAAATTTGTGCCGTCAGACCCGTTGCGAGTGATCCGAGCGACATCATGAGCAACCACGCAGCCGAACAGAGCACTGCCAGTCGTCCCGTCGAGTCTACCTTGTAGGCGATTGCCAGGAGGAGGGGGTATGTGACAAACCAGCTCGCGTTGTAAACCACCAGTGCGCACGCAAAACCGATCTCGGTGGTGACGCTGGTCAGTGCACCGCACGCGCATCCGCAGACCACGAGCGCCAGAATGAGCAGCGCCGTCCCTCGAATCCGAGCGTTCACGGCGGCCAGCGCGACATTGCCCAGCATGCTCGCGATGGTCGCAATACTTTGGATGCGTCCATACGACACAGCCGACAAGCCGATGGCATGTGCCGCACGCTCGATGAAGGGCCAAATGGCGAGGCTGCCGAACGTAAAGAGTGCCATGGCGGCGAGTACCCGCCACCCGTCTGCGCCCAGCGGAACGGGCGGAACGTTCGGGGCGTGGCGTCCCACGGTGGGTGTTGAGGGGAGAGCCCCCACCAACAGGGTGAATAC
>Ga0302314_10008131_pt1 | contig 18728 bp, 17 predicted proteins | sample III_Palsa_N2_3_FD_200533 | JGI IMG/M metagenome (GOLD analysis project Ga0302314, IMG submission 200533) | Peat permafrost microbial communities from Stordalen Mire near Abisko, Sweden - III_Palsa_N2_3 | ecosystem: Environmental > Terrestrial > Soil > Palsa > Peat permafrost | place: Sweden...
TCATGCTGCTCGACTCGGCCAAGGGCCTGGAACCGCAGACGCTGAAGCTGTTCGACGTGTGCCGGAGCCGCTCCGTCCCGGTGATCACCTTCGTGAACAAGTGGGACCGGCCCGGCCGGGAGCCGCTCGAACTGCTCGACGAGATCGAGCAGCGGATCGGGCTGCGCCCGGCCCCGGTGAACTGGCCCGTCGGCGTGGCCGGCGACTTCCGCGGCCTGATCGAACGGACCACCGGGGACTACATCACCTTCACCAGGACCCCGGGCGGCGCCGGGCGTGCCCTGGAAACCCGGCTCGACGCCGCGGCCGCGGCCGCCCGCGACGGCGATGCGTTCGTGACCGCGCAGGAGGAACTGGAGCTCCTCGATGAGATCTACGGCGGTCTCGGGGGTTTTGGGGTCCTGGGCGGCGCGCAGGGTCGCCGCGACGAACTCGATATGGAGTCATTCCTGGCCGGCGTGACGAGCCCGGTGCTGTTCGGTGCCGCGCTGCCGAACTTCGGTGTCCGCCGCCTGCTCGACGCCGTGACTACCTATGCTCCACCGCCCGCCGAGCGGGCCGACATCAAGGGCGAACCGCGGCCGGTCGACGCCCCGTTCTCTGGCCTGGTGTTCAAGGTGCAGGCCAACATGGATCCGGCGCACCGAGACCGGATGGCGTTTGTCCGGGTGTGCTCAGGCCGGTTCGAGCGAGGCATGGTGCTCACCCACGCCGCCACCGGGCGGCCGTTCGCCACTAAGTACGCACAGTCGATGTTCGGCCAGGACCGGGAGACCGTCGAGGAGGCCTTTCCCGGCGACGTCATCGGCTTGGTGAACGCCACCGCGCTACGCCCGGGCGACACCCTTTACGCCGGCGACATCCCGGTCGAGTTCCCGCCGATCCCCAGCTTCGCGCCCGAGCATTTCGCGGTGGTGCGCGGCAAGGAAGCGGGCAAGCAGAAGCAGTTCCGGCGCGGGATCGAGCAGCTGGACACCGAGGGCGTCGTCCAGGTCCTCGCCTCCGACCTGCGCGGCGATCAGGCTCCGGTGCTCGCCGCTGTCGGCCCGCTGCAGTTCGACGTGGTGCTGCACCGGCTCGAGCACGAGTTCGGCGCCCGCGCCGAGCTCGATCACCTCCACTACACGCTGGCCAGGCGCACCGACGCGGAGGGTACCCGTGCGCTGGCCGGGCAGCGAGCGGTCGAAGTGCTGACCCGCCGCCACGACGGCGCCATCCTCGCGCTGTTCAGCGACAAGTGGCGGCTCGGCCAGATCCAGCGGGAACACCCCGGCATCATGCTCGAGCCCCTCATCGCCGGCTAGCACCACCGTTCGGGCGATCACGGCCGGCGTTAGGACGATCACGGCCGACGGTGCCTGCTCAGCGCAAGTGGGCGGCGTCGATCTGGTCGTAGTCACCGATGGCGTTGCGCACGCCGCCGCCGCCTGACCACTGCCACATCAGGGCGTTGGGGCTCCCGCTGGTGACCCCGCCGAAGAACTGGGCGCAGCCGCCCGACTTCAGGCACCAGCCGACGGGAGCGCCGGACAGGTTCGCGGTCTCCGGCTCGTAGGTCCACTCGTCGGTGCGCGGGATCGAGGCGGCGCTGCCGGTGCCGAAGATGCTCGCCCAGATCCCCGCGGCCGAGTAGGCGCCCGGCGTGTACTTGGAGTGGGCTTTGACGTAAGCCGCGAACCCGTTGAAGTCAGCTCGGTCGACGGCTGCGGGGATGAAGCTCTGCTTCACCACGCCGCTGCACGGCGAGGTATACACGCTGTTCCAGCCGTTGTCGGGTGCGGGGGCCACCCCGGGTATCTCGATGTCCATGAACAGGACCGGATAGGTCACGTGCTCCCGCGCGGCATTGGCCAGCGCCTGGGCCGCCTGCCGCGCCCCCCAGGCGGAGGCCTCGGCCGCGGACCCGTTGTAATGCGGGTCCACGCCAGGGCCGCCCATGAACCAGTACACCGCGGTGCCGATGCCCTTGCCGTACTTGGTGTAGTTGGTGTCGGCCTGCGCGCTGTTCGCCGCCGACCAGGCGAGGAAGCCGCCGCGGCAGCCCAGCCAGTACGACCAGCTGCCGGTCATCCCGATGTAGCCGCCGTAGGTCGCGCTGAGGCCCGGCTCGCTGTACGGCGCCTTGCCGCTCACCGGGACCGGCCAGCTGTCCGTGCCATACCAGAATCCAGGCGGGTCGTCACCGAGCGGCTGGGTGCGGGCGGCAGTGGCGGCCTGGGCGGCTTGGGTCAGACCCGCCGGCATGGCCGCAGCAGCGATCCCGGCCGCCAGCAACAGCGCACATCCGCTGAGAGCCAGCCTCCACCATGTCACGTCGCCTCCGCGCAGTCTGTGTCGTTTTCTGTCGTTACGCCTGACACACACCTTATGACGGGATCGCGCCGCCGACGGTTGGGTGCAACGAGCCGTGAAATAGCGTGCTGTGCACCACAGTTCGCAGTGGCAACGTAAAGAACGAAGCAGACGGGAGGCGAGATGGCGACGATCGCAATCTTCGGAGCAACCGGCTATGCGGGCGGCGCGATCAGGGACGAGGCGCTGCGGCGCGGGCACACGTCATCTCGGACAGCCGGAAGGAAGCCGAGCTGACGGCCAGGCCGGGCCTGATAAGGGCGACCGCATCCGGTCCTCGCGAGCTGATATTGCCCGAGACCGCCGCCAGGGCGGAAGATGTAGATGTCCCGTAGCGCATCTACAAGGGCGGTAACCCTCCCGCCCGGCGCAGGCAGTATTCAGGTCACATGGAAACCCCTAGCCCTTGGCCACGCAGACGTTCACCTTCCTCTTCACTGACATCGAGGGTTCCACCGCGATGCTTCAGCGGCTCGGAGACGCGTACGCGGGTGTCCTGGCGGATCACCACCGGCTTCTCCGTAGGGTGCTGACGGCACACGACGGCAAGGAAGTCGACACCCAGGGCGACGCGTTCTTCGCCGTGTTCTCCTCGGCGAGTGCCTGCGCCGCCGCGGCCATCGAGGTGCAGTTGGCGTTCGTGTCGCACGCGTGGCCAGCTAACGAGACGGTCCGCGTTCGCATGGGCATCCATTCCGGCGAGGCGTCAGAGTCGGCGGCGGGCCTCGTTGGCCTGGACATTCACCGCGCGGCCCGAGTCGCGGCCGTCGCCCACGGAGGCCAGGTCGTGCTCTCAGCCTCGACGGCCGCCTTGCTCCGCGACCGCCTGCCGGACGGCGCTTTCCTGCGGGACCTCGGCTCACACAGGCTCAAGGACCTCGGCCGACCCGAGCAGATCTTCCAGCTCGAGGCCGAGGGCCTTCCGGCGGCCTTCCCGCCGCTCCGCTCGCTGGATAATCCGAGGCTGCTCAACAACCTGCCGGCGCAGGTGTCAAGATTCATTGGCCGTGACGCCGTACTTGCCGAGGTGCGCCGCCTGATCGGCGCCTTCCGTCTCATTACCCTCACCGGCCCGGGCGGCGTGGGCAAGACTCGTACCGGGCTCCAGGTCGCGGCCGAGCTGCTGGATGGCTCAGGCGACGGAGTATGGTTCGCGGATCTGGCTCCGCTTCTGGACCCGGACCTCGTGGTCGCCACCGTCGCGAACGTCCTCGGCATCCGGGGGGATCCGGCCCGGCCCGTCGACACGCTGGTCGAGGCGATCGGCGGGCGGAGCATGCTTATTCTCCTCGACAACTGTGAGCACGTCATCGGCACGTGCGCCAAGCTTGCCGACGCGCTCCTGCGGAACTGCCCTAACGTCGCGATCCTGGCGACGAGCCGTGAGCCGCTTGGCATCGACGGCGAGCGCGTCCACCGGATCCCCTCCCTTGGCATGCCGGCCGACGATGATGACTCCGATACGATCCGCGACGCCGAAGCCGTCAGGCTCCTGCTCGACCGGGCCGCGCAGCACGGGGTGACGCTCGGATGGGACGAGCGGTCCGCCGCGGTAGTCAGCCGTATCTGCCGGCGCCTCGACGGCATCCCTCTGGCCATCGAGCTGGCCGCCGCTCGCTTGCGGGCGATGTCGGTCACGGAGCTGGAGGCCCGGCTCGACCAGCGCTTCTCCATCCTGACCGGCGGTTCGCGCGCGGCCCTGCCGCGCCAGCAGACGCTGCTCGCGATGGTCGACTGGTCCTGGGAGCTGCTGCATGCCTCCGAGCGGCACGTGCTCGCGCGGCTGTCCGTGTTCGTAGGCGGTTTCGACCTGGCCGCGGCCGAGGCGGTCACGTTGGGTGAGGGCGTGCGCCCGGAGGAGGTCATCGGGCTGCTCGGCGCCCTGGTCGATAAGAACCTCGTGCAGTTCGACGACACCGGCACGGGACCAGCCCGCTACCGGCTGCTGGAAACCGTCAGGCAGTACGGCGCGCGGCAGCTCAAGGCGGGCAGCCCGGCAGCGGCGCACGACGTCCGGGCGGCCCACCGGGATCATTACCTGGCCCTCGCGCAAGCCGCCGCCCCACGGCTAGTGGCACCCGATCAGGCCGAGTGGCTGGATCGCCTCGACCTCGAGCTCGGCAACCTGCGGGCTGCGATCGCGTACTGCCTGGAGCGCGAGAGCCCGGCCTCCGGCATCGCCCTGGTCTCCTCCCTGGAAGTCTTCTGGCGGGCACGCGGCCGTGCCGCGGAGGGCGCCGAGGTCCTTACCAGGCTGCTCGGCCTGCCTACGGCTCAGGAGGCGACACTCCCCCGCGCCGGGGGCCTGGCTACCGCGGCGTACCTGTCCCAGCACGAGGGCCGGTACGCGGCCGCCGAGGAATTTTGCGCCGAGGCACTGGCCATCGCCCAGCCGGCCGGTGACGACTACCTCGTGGCCCGTCTGATGCACACACGTGCCTACGTCCTGCTTCGCCAAGGCCACCGGGCCGCCGCGCTCCCGCTCATCGAGCGGGGTCTGGGTCTGGCGCGCCGCCTTGAGGCGGTCCATCTCACCGCCCGCCTGCTGGCCGGCCGGTCCTACGCCTTGGATGTCCAGGGGGACTATGCTGCTGCCGCGCGCGATGCAGCCGAGGCCTTGTCGCTCTACCGCCAGGCCGGTGACCGGCGAGAGTCAGGGACGATACTCGGCAACCTCGGGTACACCGAGCTGTCGACGGGCGACCTAGGTCCCGCCCGCAGCCACCTGATCGAGTCGCTTGACATCGCCCGTGTCCTGAACGATTCCTACGGCGTCGTCTACGGGACCTTCAATCTCGGCCTGGCCGAGTATCTCAGCGGTTCGGCGAGCGCCGCCGAAGATCTGTTCACGGAATCCTTCAGCCTGGCCAGGCGGGTGATGATGAAGCCGGGCATCGCCTATGCGCTGATCGGCCTGGCCATGGCCGGCAGCGACGGCGACCCGGGCCGGGCCGCCCGGCTGCACGGCGCGGCCGAGGCGGCCCTGGCGGCTCTGGGCGAGACCGTCGATCCGGTCGAAGCCAGGCTGCGCGAGCGTAACTGCCAGCGCCTGCGCTTCGTCCTTGGCCCCGAGGCCTTCGCGGCCGAATACGCCGCGGGGCAGTCCCTGAGCTCAGAGGAGATCCTCGTGCTGACCCTCGGACAGCGCGCCTAAGCGGCGGTCTACTGTCGCAGTTCCCGCCGGGGCACGGGCAGGCCGAGGCCGGCCAGGGCGCCTGGGTCGTGCAAGATCGCGGCGCCCAGCTCGTTGACCCGCACGGCGACCAGGCCGTCGTAGCGGGACAGGCAGGCGTACTGGTCGGCGCCCCACAGGCCCCGGTAGTCCTCGCGCGCTCCGCGCGGGTCGGTGTAGGCCACGTCGATCACGCCCAGGGTGGCCGCGTACTCGAACAGCACGCAAAGCGCGTACCTACCCTCTAGGACGTCCCAGGCCGCGGGGCCGGCGTGACCAAGCGAGCCGTAGTAGGAATCGGCCAGGTACAGCCGCCAGCGCGCCATCAGGCTCCGGGCGACCACCAGCGGCCGCGGCTGCGTAGCCAGGATCCCGAGCAGCAGGTCGACGTCGGTCCATACACCGGGCTCGGCCGCACCGAGTCCGGCGGCCACCGCGGCGCGGCGGTTGCGAACCGAGGTCAAGGTGGAGGGCCTTCGCTGGCCCTTGATCGCCTCGACCCGGGCCAGCTCGTCGTGCGAGACGCTGGTCAGCCACCGGTCCCAGAGCGCGCCGAGCGCCCGGTAGGTAGGCCTGACCAGCGCCGCCCGGCCGCGCGCGGTCAGCTCGAGCCTGGTGCCTGCCAGCTGCGCCAGGCCGCCGGCCTGCAAGAGCAAGGGCCACGCGAACGCGGCGATAGGCTCACCGCGGCAGGCATCATCTCCGTCGTAGTAATCTCCGGCGACCAGGACATCGGTGACCAGCCTGACCGTCGCGGCCAGCGGCCGCCTGGTCGCCGCGCTGCAGCGCATCTGGTGGTCGGCGGTCAGCTCGAGGACGGCGACGAGGTTGGACAGTGCGTCCGGCGCGGTGCAACGGAGCAGGACCGGGCCGGACTGGTCATACTCCGCCCGTGCACCGGCGACGCCGATCATGCCCACGGCCACTAGCAAACCCTAGCGGCTCGCGGCCCATCGCGGCGGTAGGCTCGCCGGACAACACGGCAGAAACCGGGTACGCGACGATAAGGCAGAAAGCGGGTACGCGACGGCAACGATATGCGCGTGATCGGAGTGGATGCCTGCAGGCGCGGCTGGGTCGCGGTCAGCCTGGAGGTCTCCCGGCCTCCGCACCGGACGCCCCGCCTGGTGGCCGTCCGCATGGACGGGTCGCTGGCGACTGTGCTTGACCAGGCGGACCGCGATACAGCCCGGATCGTCGGGATCGACATGCCGCTCGGGCTGCTCGAATCGGGCTGGCGCGAGGCGGACAGGGCGGCCCGCGGCCTGCTCGGGCCCAGGCGGAGCTCGGTCTTCGCGATCCCGCCCCGATCCGTCTGGGCCGAGATGAGCTACCCGGCCGCGAACAGGCTCTGCCGTGAGCTCACCGGTCAAGGTTTCAGCGTGCAGGCGTGGGGGCTGCGAGCGAAGCTGCTGGAGGCCAACCAGTACCTCGAGGCGTGCGAGCACCCGATGTACGAGGTGCACCCGGAACTCGCGTTCGGCGCGATGGCAGGCGCCCCGCTGGACTACAGCAAGCACACGGCAGCCGGCCGCGAGCTACGCCGCGAGCTGCTGGCCCGGGCCGGGATCGTGCTCCCGGCCAGCTCGTCCGGCAACGTACCCTGCGGCACCGGGTCGCCCCCGGTGACGGACACCCTGGATGCGGCGGCTGTCGCCTGGAGCGCCGGGCGTATCGCGGCCGGTCAGGCGATCATCCTGCCTGACCGGCCGCAGCGGGACAGCCGGGGCCGCCAGATCACGATCCGCTACTAATCCCCGGCCCGGCCGGCCTGGGCGGGGGATGACCTGGCGGGCCGCGTCTGGCGCGCAGGCCGTCGAAGACCATGGCGCATAGCGCGTCCGCGAGCGGCTCCGTGGCCGCGCGGCGGGCCGGCCGGTCCCACTCGACGAGGGAGTTGACCAGCCCGAACAGCAGCCGAGCCGTGATCATCGCGTCAGCATCCGGCCGGATGTCGCCATCGCGCACGGCCTGGGCCACCAGCTCGGCGACGAACCGGTCGAAGGCGCGCCGCTGGTCAAGCGCGGCCCGCTCGACCTCGGTGTTGCCTCGTACCCGCAGCAGCAGGGTGACGTAAGGCAGCTCGGCCTCGAGCACGTCGACACTACTCCGGATCAGGTACTCGAGCCGGTCGATGGCCGGGGCGGGCAGTGCCCGGGCCCGGTCCGCCGCCGCTGACAGGCCGGCCAGCGCACGGTCCAGGGCCAGCCGGAGCAGTTCTTCCTTGCCCGCCACGTGGTGATAGATCGCCGACTTGGCGATGCCGAGCCGATCCGCGAGATCGCGCATGCTCGTGCGGTCGTAGCCGCGCTCGTTGAAGACCTCGACGGCGACCGTGAGCACCGACGCCAGGTCGTAGCCCGGGCGTCCGCGCCGCGGCGGGCTCGTCGTGGGGTCCTGGCCGGGAACCGGGGGCGAGATCACGACGCCGGAGCCGCCGGAGCCGCAGCTGTCGGGGCCGCCGGGGCCAGCTGGTGGCTTCGCCCGCGGAATTCTGCGATCACGTCACTACCTCGGCGGACGGTCACGTCGTAAAGCCCGGACCGCCCGAACCGGGTGCGTACCACGGCCTCGGCGATCAGGACGTCACCGAGCCGCGCGGGAGCCACGAAGACGATGTCGGCTGATGCGGCCACGGTCACCGGCCCGTAGCTGTTACACGCGCAGGCAAACGCGGTGTCGGCCAGCGTGAAGATCAGGCCGCCGTGCGCGATGGCGTGCCCGTTGACCATGTCGGCGCGCACCGTCATCCGGGTCACCGCCCGCCCCTCGCCCTGGTCGACCAGCTCTATGCCCAGGCCACGCGAGGCCTCGTCCTTCGTCATCATTGCCTGGACGCTGGGCGTATGCGCCACAGCCATCTCCTCCTGTATTATTGACCGAACGTCCGGTAAATAATACCGCCCGGCCGACCGAGATGAATGCGGCCGGGTGGTGCTTACGATGGTGCCGGAGAGAGAGCCGGAGGGATAGTGACGATGACTGCGCTCCCCGACGAGATCACGGGCGACCTGGAAGCACACTTCGACCAGACCCTCGACCGCGGCCGGCGTATCGAGCCGCGGGACTGGGTTCCGGACGCCTACCGCGCGACGATGATCCGCCAGATCGCCCAGCACGCCCACTCGGAGATCATCGGCATGCAGCCGGAAGGCAACTGGATCACCCGCGCGCCTTCGCTGCGGCGCAAGGCGATACTGATCGCCAAGGTGCAGGACGAGGCCGGGCACGGCATGTACCTGTACTCGGCCGCCGAGACGCTCGGCGCCGACCGAGCCGACCTCACCGACAAACTGGTCCGCGGACGACAGAAGTACTCCTCGATTTTCAACTATCCCACGCTGACCTACGCGGACGTCGGCGTGATCGGCTGGCTGGTCGATGGCGCGGCCATCTGCAACCAGGTGCCGCTGTGCCGCTCCTCCTACGGCCCCTACGCGCGGGCCATGGTGCGCATCTGCAAGGAGGAATCTTTCCATCAGCGGCAGGGATACGAGCTGCTGATGACCATGATGCGCGGTACCGCGGCGCAGCGCGCGATGGTGCAGGACGCCACCGACCGGTTCTGGTGGCCGTCGCTGATGATGTTCGGCCCTCCGGACGACCAGTCGCCGAACACCGCGCAGTCGATGGCCTGGGGCATCAAGCGGCACACCAACGACGAGCTGCGGCAGCGCTTCGTGGACATGACGGTGCCGCAGGCGGACAAGCTGGGCGTCACGCTGCCCGATGCGAACCTGAAGTGGAATGACGAACGCGGGCACTACGACTTCGGGCTGGTGGACTGGGCCGAGTTCATGGCCGTGGTCAAGGGCAACGGGCCGTGCAACGCGCAGCGCATCGCGCGCCGTCAGGCCGCCCACAAGGACGGGGCCTGGGTGCGGGAGGCAGCCACCGCCCACGCGGCCAAGCAGGTGGCCCGGCGCAAGGACGCCGCCTGATGTCCGAACCGCAGGTGCGCTCGGGCTGGCCGCTGTACGAGGTGTTCCTGCGCGGCAAGCGGGGCCTGAACCACGTGCACGTCGGGTCGCTGCACGCGGCCGACCCGGACATGGCCCTGCACCACGCGCGTGACCTGTACACCCGCAGGAACGAGGGCGTCAGCATCTGGGTGGTGGCGGCCAGCGACATCACGGCCTCCAGCCCGGACGAGAAGGACCCGTTCTTCGCGCCGTCCGGCGACAAGGTCTACCGGCACCCGACGTTCTACGAGATCCCCGATGATGTACCGCACATGTAGGGCGGGCCAGCGCGGATGACCGAGGACGAATTCGCCGCCTACCAGAGCCTGGCGCAGGACACCGAGGACCATCGCTGGGCGTTCGGCACGGGTTTCACCGACCCGCTTGAGGGCGTCGACGCGTCGGTGCCGGACGGCGTGGACGCCGCCGCACTGGCCGCGTACTGCCTGATGCTCGGCGACGACGCGCTGATCTACTCGCACCGGCTGCAGCAGTGGATGACGCGCCTGCCGGAACTCGAGGAAGAAACGGCCATCGCCAACATCGCCCTGGACCTGCTCGGACAGGCGCGCATGCTGCTCGCGCGGGCCGGCCTGGCCGAGGGCGCGGGACGGCAGGAGGACCGGCTCGCGTTCTTCCGCGAGGAGAACGAATTCCGCAACGTGCGGCTGGTCGAGGCCCTCGACGCCGACTTCGCTGAGCTGACCGGCCGGCTGCTGGTCTTCTCGGCCTGGCGGCTGGCGCTCTTCGGCCGGCTGGCCTCCTCGCGGGATCCGGTGCTGTCCGCCATCACGGCCAAGGGCGTCAACGAGCTCAGCTACCACCGTGACTACGCCGCCCAGTGGGTGATCCGCCTCGGTGACGGAACCCCGCTGTCACACGACAAGATGCAGGCCGCACTCGGCACCATCTGGCCGCTGGTGGACGAGCTCTTCCGGGCTGACGGCGTGGTGGCCGCTCTGCCCGGGGTGGCGGCCGACCCGAGGGAACTGCGCGCCGAAGTGGACACCGTGCTGGACATCGTGCTGGCCACGGCCACGCTGGACCGCCCGGAAGCCGCGCCGATGGCCCAGGTCGCCGGTAAGAGCGGACGCGACGGGGTGCACACCGAGGCGTTCGGTTACGTACTCGCCGAGCTGCAGAGCCTGGCCCGCGCCCACCCGGATGCGACATGGTGACCGCGGCCGCGCGGACGGCGCGCCAGATCGCCGCGGCGGTGCCCGATCCTGAACTGCCGATGGTGACGCTGGCGGATCTCGGCATCCTGCGCGCCGTCGTCACCGAGGGCGAGCTGGTCGTCGTGACGATCACGCCGACCTACTCAGGCTGTCCGGCGCTGCGCGAGATCGCGCACGACCTGCGGCACCGGCTGACCCAGGCCGGATTCACGGACGTCATCGTGCGCACCGAGCTCGCGCCCGCCTGGAGCAGCGACTGGATCACTCCGCAGGGACGCAGCAAACTGCGGGCGGCGGGCATCGCGCCGCCGGGCCCGGCGCGGCGGCGTCAGGCTCCGCCTGGCCCGGTGCCGCTCACCCTCACTACGACCCGCCGCGAGCCTGTCCCCTGCCCGCGGTGCGGTTCTGCCGACACCACCCAGACCGCGGCGTTCAGCGCGACCGCCTGCAAGGCGCTTTTCCGCTGCGAGGCCTGCCGCGAGCCGTTCGAATACGTGAAGGAAATCTGATGTCCCGCCCGGCCCCGTCCCGGACCGAGTTCCATCGGCTCACCGTCACGCGGGTTGACCCTCTCACCCCTGACTCCGCAGCGGTGACCTTCGATGTGCCGGCCCCGCTGGCGGAGAGGTTCACCTTCGCGCCCGGCCAGTCGCTGACGATCCGGCGCGGCGGCGAACGCCGGTCCTATTCGATCTGCGCGGCTAAGGGCCGTGCGCCGCGTATCGGCGTGCGCGAGGTGGCGGGCGGCGCGGTGTCCGGCTGGCTCGTGCACGGGGTGCGGGCCGGTGACGTGATCGAGGTGGCCGAACCCTCCGGATTCTTCACTCCCGATCTGGAAACGCCCGGGCAGCATGTCATGATCGCCGCGGGCAGCGGGATCACGCCCATCTTGTCCATCGCGGGATCCGTGCTCGCCGCGCACGACGGCTCCGCCGTGACGCTGCTCTACGGCAACCGGCGCAGCGACTCGGTGATGTTCGCCGACGAGATCGCCGACCTCAAGGACGCCCACCCGGCGCGGATCTGCCTGGTCCACCTGCTCAGCCGCGAGCCGCAGGAGGTCGAGCTGTTCAACGGCAGGCTGGACGCCGGCAAGCTGCGCTCGCTGCTGCCGGCCACGGTCGAGGTGGCGGCGGTGGATCACTGGTGGCTGTGCGGCCCGTTCGGCATGGTGGAAGACGCGATCGGCGTCCTGACCAGCCTCGGCGTGGCCCGTGACCGCATTCACCGGGAACTGTTCTACGTCGAAGAAGAGCCGCCGGCCGAAGCCACGCACGCCGAGGCCCCGACGGGTCCGGGCGCCGAGGTGACCGTGCTGCTCGACGGCCGCAGCAGCACGGCGACCGTCGAGCCGGGCACTCCTATCCTGGACGGCGCCCAGCGGGTCCGGCCCGACCTGCCGTTCGCCTGCAAGGGCGGCGTGTGCGGCACCTGCCGCGCGCTGCTGGTCAAGGGCGAGGTCACTATGCGGCGCAACTATGCCCTTGAGCGCGAGGAACTTGAGGCCGGGTACGTGCTCACCTGCCAGTCTCTCCCCGCGTCCGACCAGATTACGGTTGACTACGACGCCTAGCCCCAATCTCTAGCGCACCGAGGAGTTCGGGACATGCAGGATCTCACGTCGCCGTCGGGAGACCTCGATCCCATCGAGCGGGCCTCGGCCGATGAGCTGCGCACGCTGCAGCTGGAGCGACTGCGCTGGACGCTGCGCCACGCCTACACCAACGTGCCGCACTACCGCGCCGCCTTTGACGCGGCCGGCGTACACCCGGACGACTGCAAGGACGTGGCCGACCTCGCTAGGTTCCCGCTGACCAGCAAGGCCGACCTGCGCGATAACTACCCGTTCGGCATGTTCGCGGTGCCCCGCGAGCAGGTCGTGCGGGTGCACGCGTCGTCGGGGACCACCGGGCGCGCCACCGTGGTCGGCTATACCCGCGACGACATCGAGGTGTGGGCCACGGTGATGGCCCGCTCGATCCGCGCCGCGGGCGGGCGGGCGGGCCACATCCTGCACAATGCCTACGGCTACGGGCTGTTCACCGGAGGGCTGGGGGCGCACTACGGGGCCGAGAAGCTCGGCTGCACGGTGGTCCCGGTCTCCGGCGGGATGACCGAACGGCAAGTCACCCTGATCCGGGACTTCCGGCCGGACGTCATCATGGTCACGCCCTCGTACATGCTCGCGATCGTCGACGAGATGGAGCGGCAGGGCGACGACCCGGCGGCGTCGTCCCTGCGGTTCGGCATCTTCGGCGCGGAGCCGTGGACGAACGAGATGCGCGCCGAGATGGAGCGGCGGCTCGGCATCGACGCCACCGATATCTACGGCCTGTCCGAGGTGATGGGCCCGGGTGTGGCGCAGGAGTGCGTCGAGACCAAGGACGGCCTGCACATCTGGGAAGACCACTTCTACCCCGAAGTGATCGACCCGCTCACCGGCGAGGTGCGGCCCGACGGGGAGGAGGGAGAGCTCGTCTTCACCTCGCTGACCAAGCAGGCCATGCCGGTCATCCGTTACCGGACCCGCGACCTCACCCGCCTGCTGCCGGGGACCGCGCGCACCATGCGGCGGATGCAGAAGATCACCGGCCGCACCGACGACATGATCATCTTGCGCGGAGTCAACCTGTTCCCGACCCAGATCGAGGAACTCATCATGCGCATCCCGGTCCTGTCGCCGCACTTCCAGCTGCACCTGAGCCGGCCTGGCCGGATGGACGAGCTGGCCGTCCATGTCGAGCGGCGCACCGGGACGCCCGAGACCGACGCGGTGCCTGCCGGCGAACAGCTCTCAACTCTGGTCAAGAACACCATCGGCGTCACCGTCACCACCGTCGTCACGGAGCCGGACTCGATCGAGCGGTCCATGGGCAAGATGCGCCGCATCGTGGACCACCGGCCGCGCTGACGCCTACGAGCCGACGCCGCCCTGCATCAGGGCCAGCTCCGCGGCCAGGTCACGGAGGTCCGTCTCCCTGCGCCAGATGTCTTACTGGTAAGATACTGAGTTGGCGGGAAACGCGATTTCGGCGTGGCGGGGTGACAGCCACTGATGCTATGCGGGTGAACAGATGACTGAGCCTGAAAGGGCGGCGAGTTCGGTAATCGCCGAGTCCGGGGACACGACGGACAGCGTAGACCGGATCGAAGCGGCGTGGCGGCGGGAGCGTCCCGATATCAACGTGAGCTCAGTGGGGATCGTCACGAGGATCTGGCGGATCGGGCGCCATCTCGAGCGGCACCGCAAGCAACGTCTGGAGCTACTCGGGACCGACCGCGTTACGCTCGATGTGCTGGCCACTCTGCGGCGCTCCGGCCCGCCCTATCAGCGCACCGCGGGTGAGCTCATGCACTCGGCGCTGATCACGTCGGGCGGGGTGTCGCAGCGGCTGGAGAAGCTAGAACGGGTCGGCCTGATCGCCCGTCAGATGGATACCGGCGACCGACGGCGGGTCGAGGTGAGGCTGACGCCCGCAGGCGTCGAGCTGGTGGATTCGGTCGTCGCGGACGTGATGGATCATGAGACGAAGCTGCTCAGCCGTCTCAGCCCGGATGAGCAGGTCACGCTGGTGTCGCTGCTCCGCAAGTTGCTTGGCGAGTTCGAGTAGGCCCGGCCCGGCCGATCAGACAGTGGAGAGAGTCATGCCATCCAGCTCCGGAACGCCAGCCAGGTCCAAGGCCGCGTCGGTCATGCTGCCGCCCCAGGGCTGCACGCGCGGGAGCACGTGACTGCTGCGGTAGTCCGTTACCGCCTTGATGCGGTCTAGACGACTGGTGAGGCGGGGCAGCGCTCTGGCGGTGATGTCGAAGAGCGTCGCAGCGGCCGATGCGAGCTGGTCATCAGCCAGCCCGGCGCGAGCGGCGGCGGTCCACCAGGACCGGGTGTCTGGCAGCTGCCGGAGCAATTCGCCCGCCAGTTCCTCCTCGGCCGCTGCCGCCACGGTGAGGACAGCGATCTCCCTGACCTGGGGCGGCAGTGCGTCAATCACCCGGATCTCCAGCCAGCCCCGCGGCCGGACCGGCGGGAACAGGGTGGTCATGTGATAGCGGAGGTCATCCGCAGTCGGCCAGCCCGCCGGATGCCCCTGCTTCAGCCAGTGCGCGAACGGCAATCCGGGCGGCACGGCAATGGCGTCACCACCGGTCCTGATCATCATCACGTCGGCGGCGAGCACGTAGTCCGCCCACGCCCGCTCCGGCGGGCCGGTCAGGCACGGCGCGCTGGTGCGAGCCGGGTCAATCGTCTGCCAGATCCCCTGGCGGAGGCTGGCCCAGCTCCGCCGGGCACGGTCCAGGCCGGGCGAGTTAGCGAACGTGGCCAGCAGCACCGGCGCAATGGCGTGCAGGACCTGCCAGCGGCGGGACGAACCAGCCGGGTCGTGGCTCAGGTTGATCTGCAGTGCCGCGGTATTGCACATCATCCAGCGCCCGGCGCCCCCCCGAGCGTCGAAGAATGCTTCCATGGCCTGGTAACGCGGCTGGGCCAGTACCCGCCGCGGTGGTCGGGCGATGTCCAGGGCCCGGTCGACCGCGCGCAAGCCCCGGCTGCTTAGCCGGGCGTCCAGCTCAACCGTGTCGGCCGTCAGCCCGTCGAGCAGCGCATCGAGGTCTGGCGCCGGCGCGGTGGAGATCTCGACCTGGCCGCCTGGCTCCAGTGTCACCCTGCTCCCGCTGGGCAGGAGCCCCTCGAGCGAGCAGAGCTCGGCGTACGGTACCCGTTCGGCCCGGTCGCCGACCCGGTGAACGATCCGTTCCACCTCTAGTCCCCACCGCTGGGTCCCGGCCGGGACAAATGCCTCAGCGGTGATGCCCCGGGCGGTATCCACGTCGAGTTCTGCCTGGCAGGTCGGCATCGGAACTCCTCTTCGCGCTCGTTCGTGAACAGTAACAAGACAGAAACCTTAGCAACAAGTAGTTGACATCTAAGATTCTTAGTCAGATGATTCTTTCATTAGTCGACCGGAACGGCACTAACGAGGGAGTCTTGGTGATGAGCGGTCCACTGCACGGCATCCGGATCATCGACCTGTCCTCGATGATGTCCGGCCCGTGGGCTACCGACATCCTGGGCGATCAGGGCGCTGACGTCATCAAGGTCGAGGTGCCCGGCAAGGGCGACCATGTCCGGTCGCTGCCGAACCGCTCCGGCGGCATGTCGGCGATGTTCATCAACGTCAACCGTTCCAAGCGGTCGATGACGCTGGACCTGAAGTCGGCCGATGGCGTGGAAGTCCTCAAGCGCCTCGTCGGCACGGCTGACGTGGTGGTTCAGAACTTCAGGCCCGGTGTGGTGGAACGCCTCGGCATCGGATACGACGACCTGGCCGCGGTAAACCCGCACCTGATCTACCTGTCGATGAGCGGCTTCGGCGAGCGCGGCCCGCAGGCCAGCCAGCGGGTGTACGACCCGCTGATCCAGGCGCTGACCGGGCTGACCACCGTCCAGGCCGGCTCAGACTCGCAACGCCCCCGGCTGATCCGCACCATCCTGCCGGACAAGCTCAGCGCGATAGTGGCGTCGCAGGCGATCACCGCCGCCCTGCTGGCCCGCGAGCGGACCGGCGAGGGCCAGCACATCCGGCTGTCCATGCTCGACAGCGTCCTGGCGTTCCTGTGGGCCTCGGACATGGGCGCCTACACCTTCGCCGACAAGCCGGTGCCGGTCGAGAGGGGCGGCAGCTTCATCGACCTCATCTACGAAACGGCCGACGGCTACATGACGGTCGCGACGAACAGCAACGCCGAGTGGCAGAGCCTGTGCCGGGCCCTCGGCCACCCGGAGTGGATCGAGGACGAGCGGTTCGCCACGCCCATCGGACGCGACCAGTACGTGAACGAGCGGCTGGAACTCGTGCAGTCCGTGCTGACCGGCAAGGCGACGGCGCAGTGGCTTGAGCTGATGAAGAGCTTCGACGTGCCCGCGGCGCCGACGCTGAAGCGGTCGGAAGTCATCCAGCACCCGCAGGTCCTGGCGTCCGAGATCATCATCGAAGCCAGCCACCCCACCGCGGGGCGCCTGCGGCAGGCCCGGGTACCGGCGCGCTTCACTGGGACCAGGCCGGATCCGCCCCGCGGCGCGCCACTTCTCGGCGAGCACAACGAGGAGATCCTCGCCGAGATCGGCTACGACGCCGCGGAAATCGCCGACCTGGCCGAGCGCAAGGTCATCGGAACCGAACGGAGCGAGGCGGCCAGCAGCGAACGGAGCGAGGCGGTCAGCAGCGAGCAGCGCGCCGTCTCCGGCGTGCCGAGTTAAGGCAGGGAATCAGGGGATATGACCACCATCGGAGTCGTCGGCGCCGATCGCGGTATCGCGTACTGCATCGCCACCCAGCTGCACGAACGCGGAGACGAGGTGATCGCGGCCTGCCTCGGAGACGGCGAGAATCTTGCCCGGCAGGGTATCCAGGTCGAGCCGGAGGTCGACGTCACCTCCGACATCGCGGTACAGCGGCTGGCCACCCGGATGGGCACACGTTCGGTTCGGCTGGACTGGCTGCTGCACGTCGCCGGCGTCCTCGGCCTCGACGAACTGGGCGCCATCGACTACGACGACGTCCGCAGGCAGTTCGAGATCAACGCGATCGGTCCGCTGCGCACCGTCGAGGCCCTGCGTGACCTGCTCGCCGACGACGCCAAGGTAGGGATCGTCACCAGCCGGGTCGGCTCGCTGGGCGACAACGGCTCCGGCGCCATGTACGCCTACCGGATGTCCAAGGCCGCCGCCAACATGGTCGCTCTCAACCTGCACCACGACCTGTCGCCGCGCGGCATCAGCGTCCTGGCGCTGCACCCCGGCATGGTGGCCACCGACCTGACCAAGGACTATCCCGGCCAGCACGCCTACATCCAGCCCGAGGAAGCGGCCGCGGGCCTGATCCGCAACATGGACGAGCTCACCGTCAAGACCTCAGGACGCTTCCAGCACGCGAATGGCGAATACCTGCCGTGGTAACCACCGGTCCCTACGCAGCACGCAGCATCGAGCGCAACTCCCGCCGGAAACTCTCCGCGGGCCTGACCCTTCTCAGCACCCTCCTCAGCGAAGAGAAAGGACACCGTCATGATCACCGTTTATGGCTACACCCCTGCGTGGGACCTGCCGGACATCAGCCCGTACGTGACCAAACTCGTCAACTACATGACGTTCACCGGGATCGACCATCAATGGGCGCCGCAGAACCTGGCCACCCTGGACGAGGACTCCCCCTTCGGCAAGCTCCCTTACATCAATGACGACGGTACCAAGATCGGTGACTCCAACCGGATCATCATCTACCTGAAGGAGAAGTACGGCGACCCCCTTGACGGCGACCAGTCGCCGTTGGAGGCGGCGCAGGCGCTCGCGTTCAACCGGCTCATCGAGGAGCATCTGTACTGGTCCGGGGTCATCCAGCCACGCTGGCGTTACGAGGACCAGTTCGAGATCTACATCCCCTACATCGTGCAGGGCGCTGAGGTGGGACCGGAACTGCGGGCCGCGCTGATGGCCTTCCGCGACCGCATCCTGGCCGAGTTAAACGGCCAGGGCATGGGCCGCAGGCCGGACGACGAGGTGCTGAAGTTCCTCAAGGACGACATCGACGCACTGTCGGTATTCCTGGCTGACAAGCCCTACTTCATGGGCGACAAGCTGCGGTCCGTCGACGCCTCGGTCTACTCCACGGTCCGGCACATCATCGACTCGCCGTGGGATTGGCCAGGTCGCGACTACACCCGGAGCAAGGCCAATCTGGTCGCCTACACCAACCGGATCCGCGACGAATTCAAGATCTGACTCAGATCCGCCTGGCCAGGGAGACCGCCATGATCGACCTTTACTACTACACGAGCCCGAACGCCCGTAAGGTCCTCATCGCGCTGGAAGAACTCGGCCTGCCGTACCGTATCTGCTGGACCGATATTACGGCCGGGGATCAATTCACCGAGGAATACCAGCAGGTAAATCCCAACGCGAAAATCCCGGCGATCATCGATCACGACGGGCCCGGCGGGCGGCCCCTGACCGTCTTCGAGTCCGCGGCGATCCTGCTTTATCTGGCCGACAAGACCGGCAGCCTC
>Ga0302314_10008133_pt1 | contig 18725 bp, 24 predicted proteins | sample III_Palsa_N2_3_FD_200533 | JGI IMG/M metagenome (GOLD analysis project Ga0302314, IMG submission 200533) | Peat permafrost microbial communities from Stordalen Mire near Abisko, Sweden - III_Palsa_N2_3 | ecosystem: Environmental > Terrestrial > Soil > Palsa > Peat permafrost | place: Sweden...
GGACGGCTTTGTGCAGGTCGCCAGCAACAAGGTGCCGTTCCTGTCGGGCTCGAAGCTGACCGAGCGGCCGATCGCCCAGCACAGGATGGGCGAGATGGAAGGCAAGTACCGCGCCGCCCGCGCCTATGTGATGGAGGCAATGCGCGAAGTGGAGGAAGAGTTGGAAACCGGGGCCGAAGCGCCCGGCGCACGCACCACCCAGAACGCGCGCCTTGCCTGCACTACAGCGCCAACGCCTGCATGGAGGTCGTCGACGTATTGCATAACACCGCCGGCGCCAGCGGCATGCAGCTGTCCAGCCCGCTCGAGCGGCGCCTGCGCGACGCTCACGGCTGCGCCACCCACCGCTGGGTCGCGCACCCCCTGTTCACCGACCTCGGCAAGATCCTGCTTGGCCACGAAGCCGGCCCCGAGTTTGCGGGTACCGGCGGACCTGGGCTAGGGGTCAAGAGGTAAGGGGGCGTTCTCGTAACGCTCCGAGAGCGCGTCGGTCGCAGGAACAAAACCGCCCGGTGATCGCTTTCCTCGCATCTCTTCGCCAGCCGAGGGTTGCGACAATGACCGCCGACTACATTGCAGCCAGAACGCCTTTGGTCGAGCGGGCTTATCAACTTGCAAGGTCAGGCCGCTGCAAGGACGATTCCGATGTCCATGGTTGCTTGATATCTGAAGGCTACCACCTGAGCGCATACTTCAAACGTCCGTCCCTGAACAAAGACCTGCTTCGCGTCTGCCGCGAGGCGCGGGACGAACGCCCGGCCAGTATCCCTCTGAGAGAAGCGCTTCGCCAATGGTTCGCGACCGTCTTCTTGATCGACGGGGTGCTTGGCGATGCTGAACAACGGCCGTTGGCCAATCAGGGCTGATCCGCCGCGGTGACACGCCAGACCGTGTTGCCGACGTCGTCGGCGATCAGCAGGCCGCCGCGCGTATCGACCGCCAGGCCCACCGGACGTCCGTGCGCCTCATTCTTCGAATCCAGGAAGCCGGTGACGACATCCTGCGGCATGCCGGCCGGACGGCCATTGCTGAATGGGATGTAGACGACCTTGTAGCCGTTGAGGATCGAGCGATCCCAGCTGCCGTGCTCGCCGACGAAGGCGCCGCCGTGGTAGGCGGCCGGCAGGTTTGTCCCGGTGTAGAACACCAAGCCCAGCGGCGCGACGTGGGAGCTCAGCGCATAGTCCGGTGGAATGGCGGTCTTCACCAGGTCCGGCCGCTGCGGGCGCACACGTGGATCGAGGTGCTGACCGTAGTAGCTATAGGGCCAGCCGTAAAAGGCGCCGTCCTTCACTGAGGTCAGATAGTCCGGCACAAGATCCGGCCCCAGTTCGTCCCGCTCGTTGACTACGGCCCACAGCACGTTGGTCTGCGGCTCGAACTGCAGGCCGTTGGGATTGCGCAGGCCGGTGGCGAACAGGCGGTGGGCGCCGGTGGCGCGGTCGATCTCCCAGATCGCCGCGCGCTGGTACTCGGCCTGGATGCCATTCTCGGTGATATTGCTGTTCGAACCGACGCCGGCATAGAGCTTGGAGCCGTCGTGACTGGCGGTGAGGCTCTTGGTCCAGTGGTGGTCGATCGGGCCGCCGGGCAGCTCGGTCAGCGTCACGCTTGGCGTGGTGATCGAGGTCTCGCCAGTCTGATAGGGAAACCGCAGCACCTCGTCGGTGTCGGCGACATACAGGTCGTTTCCGACCAGGACCATTCCGAACGGCGAGTGCAGATGGTCGATGAACACGGTCCGCGACGTGACGGCGCCGGCGTCGTCCGTCCGAAACAGCAGGATGCGGTTGCCCGCCTTGGTCTTGGAGTGCGCCTGCTTCTCGACCCAGTTCATGACGAACTCCTTGGGCCGGTTGATAGGCCCCTTGGGTCCGTCGGCTTCGGCCACGAGGATATCGCCGTTGGGCAGGACGTAGAGCGAGCGCGGGTTCTTCAGGCCGTTGGCCAGGGCCTTGACCTGCAGGCCGGCCGGCACGCTCGGCATGGCCGAACCCCACGGCACGATCTTTGCCACGTGCATCGGCGGCATCAGGTACTGGTGGATCGGCGGCAGATACGGGTTGGCGCCCATCTGGCGCCGCGGATCGATCGGCTTGGGACCGCCGCACGCCGCCAGGGCGACGGCCAGGGCCAGGACACTGGCGCCAACGCGGTTCACCGGCCGTTCTCCAGGCGAACGCCCACGCGGTGATGAAAGACCAGTCGCGCCCCGATCGAGCCGGTCACCAGCAGAATGAGCACGACCACGCCGGACAGGATCAGGCCGGTCGGGACGACGGAGGTGTAGGCGTCGCGGCTGTGGACGAAAGCGTTCCAGATCGAGAGGATCAGCGCCAGGCCGTTGCCAAGCCCGTGGACCCAGGCGGACGACAGGCCGCGGATGCGGCGATCACCGAAGAAATCGATCAGCCCGGCCAGCACCACGAAGATCGAAACCACCAGCCCCCCGGTCAGCAACCACGCCGAGAAGTTCGCCCACTGCATCGCGGCCGTCCTCCAATAGGCGATATCGGTGAGGAAGGCGCCGACGAAGCAGACGATCGGCACGGGCGCCAGCACGGAATGGACCGGAAGGCCGGCCAGGCTCGCCGTCGCGCGTGGATTGTCCCTGAGCATCGCTTCATCCCGACTTCGTATCCGCAGGAGCTAAAGCCACTGGCGGAGAGTCGAGTTCCCGATGGAATGACAGGGGAAAATTGCGCCGCGGGCGCCCCGGCCCGCGCCTTTTGCCGCCACCTGGTTGCCCCAAGCAAGGCGCGGGTGAGGACGCCCGCGGTCCGGTACGCGCGCTCCTAGCTCACCACCACATGCGCGGCGGCCAGCAGAGCCAGCAGGATGAACAGCGCGGGCATGACGGCGACGCCCCAGCCCTCGGCTCGCGCCTCGAACCATGTGCCCAGTTTCACCGTGAAGGACGTGCGGGCGGGGTTCTCATCGGAATGGTCGTCGGGGTCCATGACACTACATCTACGCTGCAATGATTTACTGCGATGATGAGCCGGCGACCGCCGTCCCGACCACCGGAACATAACGGGAACATTAAGCCCTGGCTTGGCGTCCGGTCAAGCAAAAGTTGCGTTATGCAATGATTTCCGGTGCGGCGAAACGTCCCGCGGCGCAGCGAGCTCGACAAGGCCTGGCCGCTGCGCCGTCGGCCTGATCAGGCGAGTTCCGTGACGTCGAGGGTCGATGTTTCGGGCTTGGGAAGGCCTGTGCTCTTGTAGCCGGCGATCAGCCGCTTTTTCTCCGCCGCCATCTTTTCGCCGAGCGCGTCCATATCCAGGCCGGCCTTGCGCGCCTGGCTGAACATGCCTTCGACGCGCTTTTCCTCTTCCTCGACATGGTGCTCGATCTGTTCGGACAGCACCTTGACCTTGGCGTCGTAGAATTCGTCGCCGGGACCACCGGCTTCGATCTCGGCGATCAGGACCTTGGCGCCGTCGTGCTCGACATAGGCTTCTTTGAGAAGATCGTCTTCCACCGCGCCTTTGCACGCCGGGTAGAAGACATCCTCTTCGATCTTGGTGTGGACCGTCAGCTCCATGCAGATCTGCTCGGCCAGGGACTTCTTCTTGCCGTCGGATTTGGCGGCTTCGAACTGTGCGAAAAGATCTTCCACCTTGCGATGATCAGCCTTGAGCAAGGCTACGGCGTCGGGATGAACAGTATCCGGCATTTTCAAATCTCCTTGATTGTCGAGTGCCAACGCCCCGTCACCGCGGTCGTTCCAGACCTTTTGTTCTGCCCGGCGAAGCAACGAAACCAGCCGCCGTTCGCTATCGCGCCCTTAAGGAGAACCGCATGAAACTCTCGGCGCAACCGATCAACTGCACGCTCAAGGCCAAGGTCGGCGAACCCAGTTCAACCGACGCCATGATCGCGGTTCTGGCCAAGGCGTTCGCCGACCACGATGTGGAATTCGCCGACACGATCCGCATCGCCGCACACAATGTCGCGCCCGGTGTGACCTCGGACGAGGGGGACGGTGACGAATGGCCGGCGATCCGCTCGAAGATCCTCGCCGCCGACATCCTGGTTTTCGGCGGCCCGATCTGGTTGGGCCAGACCAGCAGCGTCGCCAAGCGCGTCCTGGAGCGGATGGACGCCTTTCTGGATGAGACCGACGACGCGGGTCGCATGCCGTCCTATTCGAAGGTCGCGGTGGCGGCGATCGTCGGCAACGAGGACGGCGCGCATTGCGTCTCCTCGCAGCTGTTCCAGAGCCTGAACGACACCGGCTGGACGATCCCCCCGGTCGCCGCCTGTTATTGGGTCGGCGAGGCGATGGGCGATGTGGATTTCAAGGACCTGAAGGCGACGCCGAGGGTGGTCACCAAGACCGCCAGGATGGTGGCCGCGAACGCGGCGCACCTGGCGCGGCTGCTGAAGGCGAGCCCTTTCCCCGGATGACCGGCGACGGGCGCCGATCGGCCGCGAGGCAGAAAAACACCGAGACCACAAAGCGGGACCTGCGGACCGGTCGGCCGCTCTGGGCGGACAGCCAAGGTGTGCGGCTGCCCGTCCGCGCCTTGACCGCGGCCGTGGAGGTGGACGTGGTCATTGTGGGGGCCGGCGTGAGCGGCGCCTTCATGGCCCATGAACTTTCGCGAGACATGAGCATCGCCGTCATCGACCGGCGCGGACCGATCCGCGGCAGCACGCTTGCGTCGACCGCGATGCTGCAGTGGGAGCTCGACCTGCCGCTCATCGCCCTCGCTGACCAGATCGGTGCTGCGAAGGCCGTCCGCGTCTACAAGCGATCCCACGCCGCCGTGGCCGAGCTGGTCGCCCTGGTCCGTCGTGAGCGCATCGCTTGCGGCCTGAAGGCCAAGTCGTCCCTCTATCTCGCCGGCGACGTCCACGGATGGCGCGCCTTGAGACAGGAGACGTCGCGGCGCGCGGATCTGGGATTTGACTCGGTCTTTCTCGACCACGCCGCTCTCGATGAACGGTTCGGTCTCGACCGCACCGGCGCCATCCTCTCGGCCGGTTCCGCCAGCGCGGACCCGGCGCGTCTCGCCGCCGGCCTGTTGCGGCGGGCGTCGGCGAACGGGGCGCGGATCTTTGCGCCCGTCGAGGCTGCCGGCGTCCTGCGGGGTCGAGAGACCGTCACCGTCGTGACCGACGCCGGCGTCGAACTGCGCGCCCGTCAGGTCGTCTTTTGTTGCGGCTACGAGTTCCCCGAGGGTGTGCCGATCGACGGCGCCAAGGTGATTTCGACCTGGGCGATCGCCAGCCAGCCGATGACGCAGGCGCCGGCATGGCTCGATGACTGTCTCGTGTGGGAAGCGTCCGATCCCTATCTCTACTGCCGAACCAGCGGCGACGGCCGCCTGATCGTCGGGGGCGAGGACGAGGCCTCGTCTGCCCGCCACCAGGACCCCAAGGCCCTGGCGGCGAAGACCCGCGCGATCGTCGCCAAGATCACCACGCTGATTCCGCGTCTCGACGTCAAGGTCGACTATGCCTGGGCCGGCGCGTTCGGTGAAAGTGCGACCAGCATGCCCCTGATCGGCGCCGTACCGGACATGCCGCGCGCCTATGCGGTGATGGGCTTCGGCGGCAATGGCATCACCTATTCGATGATCGCCAGTCGGATCGTCGGCGCGGCGATCCGGGGCCGCTTAGATCCGGAGGCGGATCTTTTCGCGTTCGAATGACGGCGTTCAGCCGGGCCATGGAACCAAATTATCATTTCCGCTTTTCCTGTCCACGCCGTGCATTCGGCCAGCCGTTCAGCAAAAGGGGTTGAAAATGTCAATTGTCGCGTGGCTCATCGTCGGGCTCATTTCAGGTTTTCTTGCCAGCAAGGTCGTCAACAAAGTCGGCTCGGGCATTTTCATGGATATCGTGCTCGGCGTCGTCGGCGCGTTGGTGGGCGGATTCATCTTCAACGCCATCGGGCACTCTGCCCCATCGGGCATAAATCTCTACAGCATCTTCGTATCGTTCATCGGCGCGGTCGTCGTGCTGGTGATCTACCACGCCGTCGCCGGCCGACGCACTCTATAACCGCGGGAACGTTGGCCGCTTCATCTTAAATCCAAGGAGCAGATCATGAGCAAAGAAGGCATCGAAGGCGCGACACAAAAGGGTGTCGGCGCGGTCAAGGAAGCGGTGGGCAAGACCATCGGCAACGATAAACTCCGTGCCGAAGGCATCGCGGACAAGGTGGCCGGCACGGCCAAGGAAGCCGTCGGCAAGGCCAAGGACGCCGTTCACAAAGCGAGCGACTGACGCTGGCACTTTACCGCACCTTTCTACGCTACAAGCCACGACCGCCGGTCCATCCGGCGGTCGTTCGCGTGTGTAGGGCCATCATCGGAGCGGGGCGGCGCTCAATCGATCTCCCCGAAGTCCGACGCCCGATCGCCCAGCAGAAAGCGCGGACCGGCCCCGGCGCGCGCGGCGCGGTCTCCGGGATTGTACAGCGCACAGTTTTCCAGCGACAGGCAGCCACATCCAATGCACCCGTCCAGCAGATCGCGGGTCCGCTCGAGCATCCTGATCTTCTCTTGCAGCGCCGCCCGCACGCGCCGGCTGATCGCCTGCCAGTCGGAGCGCGTCGGCGGGCGGCCCAGCGGCAGAGTGGAGAGCTCGGCTTCGATCTCCGTGAGGGTCAGGCCCAGGCGCTGGGCGATCAGCGCGAAGGACAGGCGCCGGATATCGGAGCGCATGAACCGCCTCTGGTTGCCCCCGGTGCGGATCGCGGCGACCAGGCCACGTCCTTCATAGTAGCGGATCGCCGAAACGCTCAGTCCCGTCCGCCGGGCCAGCTCGCCGATCGATAGCAGGCCGGTCTGCGTCATCGAGCCCCGAAAAATAGCTTGATCTAAAGTTAGCTTGAGGTTGTACGCCCGTCAAAGAGCGCAATCCAGCGCTCATTTCACGGAGCTTGACCACGATGCCCGCCCTTAGAATTGAACATGTCAACGTCACCGTCACCGACCCTGAACGCGCCGCGCGGATGATGGAGGCCGTGTTCGACTGGCGCGTCCGCTGGCGCGGCCCCTCGCGCGATGGTGGACAGACCATCCACATCGGTACGGATGAGCACTATATCGCGCTCTACAAGGAGCATGCGGCCGTCGAACAGCCGGCGTCGTTCGCCAAGGGCCAGCCCCTCAACCACATCGGCATCGAGGTCGACGATCTCGACGCGACCGAGGCCCGCGCCGTCGCCGCCGGCATGACCCCGTTCAATCACGGCGATTACGAGCCCGGCCGCCGCTTCTATTTCTTTGATCCGGACGGCGTCGAGTACGAGGTGGTAAGCTATGGCTGATCCCGCCGCGGGCGCTCAGGGCGCACCTTCGGCGCGATTTTGCCGACGCCGACGCCTTCGGCGAAACCGGCCCCGCCTTTGCCTGAGGGCCGGCGACTGGTAGCAACGTGGCCGACCCCTTGGGAGAGGCCATGCCTGATCTCGCCATCCTGTACGAGCACGAGCTGTGGTTCGCGCCATTGTTCGCCGTCCTCGACAGGCGGGGCGTCGCCTATGAGGCGATCCGCGCCGCCGATCATCGGTTCGATCCGGCCGACGCGACCGCGCCCGCTCCGGTGGTCTTCAACCGCATCGCCATGTCCTCCTTCGTGCGCGACGCCGAGCACCCGATCTTCTACGCCCAGGCCCTGTTCGACCATTGGCAGGCGGCTGGCGCGCGGGTGCTGAACGGTGTCGAAGCTCTGCAGATCGACGCCTCCAAGGCCCGCCAGCTTTCCCTTATCGCCCGCCTGGGCCTCCTGGCGCCGGCCAGCCGCGTCGTCCATCGCCGGGCCGATCTGACCGCCGCCGCCGCGGAGCTGCGCTTTCCCGTGGTCGTCAAGGCCGACATCGGCGGCGCCGGGGCCGGTATCGTCAAGTATGACACGCCGGAGGATCTCGGCGCGGCGGCCCGGGCCGGCGAGACCCCGGTGGGGGTCAACGGCGTCGCGGTCGTTCAGGAATATGCGCCGCGCCGCGACGGCAGGATCACCCGCATCGAGACGCTGAACGGGCGCTTCCTCTACGCCATCGACATCGCCTCGGCCGGCGACACCTTCGATCTCTGCCCGGCCGACGCCTGCGCCATCGACCGGCCGCCGGTCGTCTTCACCCAGGCCGAGGTCCCGGCGAGCCTGATCGCCGCCGCCGAGGCCATCGCCGGGGCTGCGCGCCTGGACGTCGGCGGCATCGAATACCTGATCGACGACCGCGACGGCTCGGCGCGGTTCTACGACATCAACGCCCTTTCGAACTTCGTCGCCAACCCGCTCGACGTGCTGGGCTGGGACCCGCACGAGCGGCTGGCGGATTTCCTGCAGGACGTGATCGGACGGGCGCGGGGGCGGTCATGAGATTCGGCTACTGGATGCCGGTGTTCGGCGGCTGGCTGCGCAATGTCCCCGACGAGGGCATGGAGGCGACCTGGGACTATGTCCGTCGCCTCGCCCAGCGCTCGGAGGAGATCGGCTATGACCTCAGCCTGATCGCCGAGCTGAACCTCAACGACATCAAGGGGATCGAGGCCCCGGTCCTCGACGCCTGGTCCACGGCGGCCGCCCTGGCGGCGGTGACGCGGCGGCTGGAACTGATGGTCGCGGTGCGTCCGAACTTCCACCAGCCGGCCCTGTTCGCCAAGCAGGCCGCCAACATCGACCGCATCGCCGGCGGCCGGCTCAGCCTCAACGTCGTCTCCTCGTGGTGGGCCGATGAAGCGCGGCAGTACGGGCTGCAGTTCGACCAGCACGACGACCGCTACGCCCGCACCTCGGAATGGCTGAGCGTGGTCGAGGGCCTGTGGCGCGAGCCCCGGTTCTCGTTCGAGGGCGCCTTCTACCGCACCGCCGAGGCGATCTGTGAGCCCAAGCCACGGGCCCCGCCGCTGATCTATGCCGGCGGCGAGAGCGAGGCGGCCAAGACCATGATCGCCGCCCGATGCGGCGCCTATGTGATGCATGGCGATCCGCCCGACGTCGTCGCCGGCAAGATCGCCGACATGAAGACTCGCCGTGCGCAGGCCGGCGGCCCACCCATGCGCTTCGGGATGGCCGCCTACGCCATCGTCCGCGACAGCGAGGCCGAAGCGCGGGCGGAACTGGCCAGGATCACCGACCTGGGCGCCGCCGCCCTGCCGTCCGGCTTCGCCAACTTCGACCAGTGGCTGTCAGGGACCCAGCTCGAACGTGAACTTAAGGTTCAGGAATATTCCGTCTCCAACCGCGGCCTGCGCCCCGGCCTCGTCGGAACGCCCGCCCAGGTGCGCGAACGTATTGGCGAGTTCGAAGCCGCCGGCCTCGATCTCCTGCTGCTGCAGATGAGCCCCCAGGCCGAGGAGATGGAACGCTTCGCCGACCAGGTCATCGCGCCTTCGCGGGCTGGAAGATAGAACGGGCCGTCGGCGGTTCAGGCTGGCGCCGTCGCCAACAGGGCGCGCGTCTCGGCGACGACGCGATCCTGGAATTTCGCGTCGCGCGCGAGCGTCGAGCCGAGCATTGGATGGCCGCTCTCGTCGTAGTAGACGCCGGTCGCGCCGGACGTATCGGTCAGGATTTTCGCGATCACACGCCCGGCGCGCTTGGGCGTGCTCAGGAACTTCATGAAGGGCATTAGGACCAATACCAGCGGCGGCAGGATGTAGTTCGACACGAAGCGTGCGGTAGCAGTGGCATTGCGGCGCCCCAAACCGGTGGCGAGATTTACGCCCGGCTCCACCGCGTTGATGCGCAGCCGCGGGATTTCACGCGCGAGGACCATCACCGTGGCGAGATTGCACTGCTTGGACGTGGCGTAGGCGTCAGCGCCCGGCAATTTCGAACCGCCCGGAATCCACTCGCCGCGCGCGCTCGCCTCCGCCGATATATAGCGGGCGCCGCGAAAACCGACGGCCTTGGCGGGTCTGCGCTCGGGGTTTTCCACGGCGGAGGCGACGAAGACCACGTTGGCGCCATCGGGGAGATGCGGCGCGAGCGCCTCGGTCAGCGCGAACGGGCCGAGGTGGTTGGTCGCGAACGTCATGTCCCAGCCCAATGCGTTCTTCGTGGCGCGCATCTGCATGATGCCCGCGTTGTTGAGCAGGCCGGCGATCGGAAGATTGAGCGTGGCGATCTCCGCGGCCGCGCGTCGCACGCTCCCAAGATCGGACAGGTCGCACACGATCGACACCGCGCGCTGTCCTTTTTGCTCGATGATCTTTTGCACCTCGTCGAGCTTTGCAGGGTCCCGGCCGACCAGCACGACGGCGCCATGCCTGGCCAGCTCCAGCGCCGTGGCGCGGCCTATGCCCGAGGTCGGGCCGGTGACGATGTAGGCCTTGCGATCTGTTGTGTTCGGCATGCTCGGGCTCCTTTTATTGTCTGTCTAGTCAGTCATTGACTGGGAAAAAATCAGGCGATCATGCGCCAGAGGGCGTCGAACGCGGCCGCGCCATGGCTGTCCGCGTTCACCGGATCGTGGATCATGAAGTCGATCGTCGCGTCCGCCAGCGCGTTCATCAGGGCGACGACCAGCCCCAGGGGTGCGTCGCGCATCGGACCGTGTTCGCGGCTCCGTTCCAGAAGCCCGGCGACACCGGCCATCGTCGCGTGCCCGGCCTCACGGCTTTGCGGGGTGATATCGTCCGATACGCCGAGAAGCGCGAGCGTCCGGCGTTTTTCGGGGCACGAGGCGGCCCATCGCGACCAGTGGGACCACATGTGCAGCATCTGCTCGCGGATGTCGCTCTCGGCCGGGATCCCGCCCAGGGCGGCGGCGGCCATCTCCGTCTTGAGTTCCACATAGAGCTGATTCAGCAAGTCGGCCTTGGTCTCGAAGTAGGTGAACAGCGAGCCGTTGGAGACGCCCGCCGCTTTCGCGATCGTCGCCGTCGCCGCCCCGAGCCCCTGGGAGGCGAAGACGCGGGTCGCCGCCGACATGATCGCGCCCCGTTTCTCGTCGCTTCTCGGCCTGGCCACGCTTTAGTCCTCAAGTACGGGCCGGACATATAAGAGAGCGGCTAGTCAGTCAATTACTTCCGTCATTGATCCAGCCCGCAGCCCGCACGGCGGCGACCGCCGAGCGGGCGATCGGGGCCATCACGCCGTTGACCAGCCGCAGGCGCAGGTTGCGCCCGTCGACGACGGCCTCCGCCACCGCCTTCCTCGCCACCCACCAGGAGCGGTGCACCTGCAGGCCGTCGATCCCGTCCATGGCCGCCGCGGCCAGGCTCATCGTCGTCAGGACCAGGCGCGAGCCGCCGTGCGTGTGGACGCGCACATAGTGGTCCTCCATCTGCAGGCAGAGCACCGACGCGGGCGGGGCGCCCAGCAGGCCCTGCGACGGTGATACCGGCGCCGCCTCGCCGGCCTCGCTCGCCAGCCGTCGCTTGCGCAGCCGCGCCTGGCCCAGCAGGGTGAAGCCGATCACCACCGGCTCGGCGGTGAGCAATCCTTCCACATACCAGTCGAGCGGCCGCAGGATCTTCAGGACCGGCCACATGGCCATGCCGACCTGTGAGACGAAGATCTGGAACGGCGCGGTGATGATCGCGGCCCCGACGACGATCGCGGCCCAGGTCGCCACCGGCTTCCATCCAAGCCACAGCACCCCGCGGACCATCGAGCCGTAGATCAGCATCCCCGGCCAGAAACAGGCGAGCTGAAAGACCACGCGCTGCCAGGCCGGCCCGTTGAAGTAGCTGCCGAACGGGCCGATCAGGCCCAGGAACACCGCGCACACGGTCGCGATCGCCAGATCGACGGCCCAGTCCCGACCCCATTCACGCCAGCGCGCACCGCTCATGGCCGACCTATAGCGACGCCTCGCCCGGACGCGAACCCGTTCGCCCATTCGCGAAGCGACGGTGGCGGGTGTCCGCCGGATCGGCTGATCTCACGTCTCCGCATTCACCCCCCGGAGCATCCATGCGCAACCTGATCGCCCTTGTCTTCGCCATCCTCCTTGCCCTCGCCGTCGCGCCGCAGACGCGGGCGGCCGTCGGCTTCCAGCACTTCTTCATCCCCGATCCGAAAGGCCCGCCGATCGAGGTCGGCGTCTGGTATCCCACCGACGCCGCGCCCAAGGCGGAGGTGATCGAACTCTCCCCTCAGACCGTCGCCACGGATGCCCCGGTCAAAGGTGACCACCTGCCGCTGGTCGTCATCTCCCACGGCCACGGCGGCTCGTTCGTCGGCCATCTCGACACCGCCATTGCGCTCGCCAAGGCCGGCTTCGTCGCCGCCGCGCTGACCCACAACGGCGACAGCTGGCATGACTCCAGCCATGCGATGGAAATCTGGGAACGGCCGCGCCAGCTGAAGGTGCTGACCGACTATATGCTCGGCGCCTGGCGCGACCGGCGCCATATCGACGCCGATCGCATCGGCGCCTTCGGCTTTTCCGCCGGCGGTTTCACCGTCTTGTCCGCCGCCGGCGCCGAGCCGGACTTCCGCACGATGAAGGCCCACTGCCAGTCGCACCCCTCGTTCGAGGACTGCCAGATCGTGGCTGGTCGTTCCTTGCCGGCCGAAAGCAGCATCGTGTGGACCCACGATACGCGCATCAAGGCCGTCGTCTCCGCCGCCCCCGCCCTCGGCTTCGCCTTCGGCCGCGAAGGCCTCGCCGCGGTCCAAGCGCCGGTGCAGCTATGGTGCGCCGCCGACGACCAGGTCCTGCCCCACCCCTACTATGCGGAGGCCGTCCGTCTCAGCCTGCCCAGGCCGCCGCAGATGCACGTCGTTCCCCACGCCGGCCACTACGACTTCCTCGCCCCCTGCTCGGCGCGACTGGCCAGGGAGGTCCCGGCGATCTGCGTCAGCGAGCCCGGCTTCGACCGCGCCAAATTCCACGAACAGCTCGACCGCGATGTGGTGGCGTTCTTCACGCGCACGCTGAAGTAGGGCCCACCCTCACCCCAGCGCCCGTATCACATCCGTCGTCGGCAACACTCCCGGCGCCAGCGCCTCGCTCTTCGCCGTATGGAACACCCCGAAATCGCCCATCACCAGGTGCCAGACGAAGATGTGCGGGCGCCCGCCGATGTCCTGTTCGAACGGGCTGAAGCCGAGCGAGAGGCAGGCGAACGCCTCTTCGTCCGGCCCTGGCGGATGCGCCTCGACGAAATCCATGTAGGCGTGCGCCTGATCGGTCGGGACCAGGTCGAAACAGACCACAAAGTCGATCCCCTGCGGCTTGATCCGCTCGACCGCCTGGGTCGGGAACAACCCGCCGGTCCAGCGCACGTTGATTTCGGTGACGACGATCTCTCCGCCCGGCCCCACGAAGTAGTCGATGCCGCAGTTGTTGCCCTCCGGCGCGCCGATGCCGTGGCGCCGCGCATACTCTCCGACCCGCAGCAGGGCGGCCTCCTGCTGCGGCGTCAGGCTGTAGGTCCTGGGCACGAAGTTGCCCACCCACACACCTTCCGCGAACAGGATCTGCCGCACGTTGGCGATGCTGATCTCGTCGTGCGTGACCCGCAGGTCGGCGGTCATCTCGGTGAACTGGCTGAGGTCGAGCTTCTTCTGCAGCAGCACGGCCATGTCGTCGCCGTACTGCGCGACATAGTCCAGGGCCTCGTCCAGCGACGCCACGGAGGTGACGTTGCGCGCGCCGGCCAGGCCGTTGATCTTCAGCATGATCGCGCCGTCGCTCGCCAGATGGCGTTCGAGGAAGGCCAGCGATGGCGCCGTGGCGAGACCGGCCTTGGTGGTGAGCCAGGTCTCCGGGACCGGGATGCCGAACGCCGGCGCATGCACCGCGAAATGGAATTTCGAATTGAGGTTCCGGCTGACCGCCAGCGCCGCCGGGTTCCTGTGCAGGACAGCGTTCGTGCCGCTGACCATGTACAGGCTGACCAGTTCGACGTCGGGGAGCCTGCCCGCGATCGAGTCGTAGAAGTCCCCCGACCGCCCATGGATGACGTGATGGGGCGGGATCGAGGCATAGCCGGCGCGAACGAAATGCCGGCGATAGCGCTCCAGCAACGCCGGCCACGGGTCCGCCTGGAACTCCTCGAACATCGCCACCCAGTCGACCGGCTTGCCCAGTGCGATCAGCGCCACCTGCAACGCCGAGGTCAGGGCGATGTTGGCCCGGTGATCGAGCTGCTGCTTCTCGGTCAGCGTCTCCAGGTTGAAGAACAGCGAACAGTCGTCCCCGCCCATCGCATAGAGCGTCGGCTTAGACTGGACGGGGAAAAAGCTGTCGACCTTCATGGTTCGCTCCCGGCGATCTATCGTTGCTCAGCCGTCTAGCGGCCGGCCGCCCGTTCGCCCAGGACGGATTTGATCGAACCTGAGGACGGAGGGTAAAGTGGACGAGGGGGCCCCGCCGCCTCATACGCCGGGGCGAATGACCTCAAAGGCAATTTGCCTCGCTCCTCGGCGGTTGAGGACGTCCCCGGACGGTGTCATGACGACCGCGACCGGATCAGCGGCGACAGGGAGTGGAACATGCGCAACGACATCAACCGTCGGTGGGTCCTCAACGCGCGGCCTCAGGGCGCGCTGCAGCCGGACACCTTCAAGTGGGAAGAGGGGCCGATGCCCACGGTCTGCGACGGAGAATTCCTGGTCCGCAATCTCTGGCTCTCGTTCGACCCGGCGCAGCGCGGCTGGATCAACGACGTGCCGAGCTATGTCCCGCCCGTTCAGATCGGCGAGCCCATGCGGGCCCTCGCCGTCGCTCAGGTGATCGAGTCGCGCGCTCCCGGATTCCAGCCCGGCGACCTCGTCTCCGGCGCCTTCGGATGGCAGGAATACGCCGTGTCGAGCGGGGAAGGCATCATGGTCCCGCGCAAGCTGGTGCCGGGCGCCGACCCACAGGTCGAGCTGTCCGTCCTGGGCGGCACGGGCATGACCGCCTATTTCGGCATGGAGTCGATCGGCAAGCCGGCCGCCGGCGAAACCGTCGTCGTGTCGGGCGCGGCCGGCGCCACCGGATCGATCGCCGGCCAGGTCGCGCGCCTGATGGGGGCCGCCAACGTCATCGGCATCGCTGGCGGCCCCGACAAATGCCGCTGGCTGACGCAGGAGGCGAAGTTCGACGCGGCGATCGACTACAAGAACGAGGATGTCGGCGCGCGGCTCGATGCGCTGGCGCCGAACGGCGTCGACGTCTACTTCGACAACGTCGGCGGCGAGATCCTCGACCTCTGCCTGGCCCGCGTGGCGTTCAAGGGCCGGATCGTCCTCTGCGGCGGCATCTCGTCGGGCTACGGCGTCGACCGCGGCGCGGGACCGGCCAACTACTTCCAGCTGGTCATCAAATCGGCGCGGATGGAAGGCTTCATCGTCCTCAACTACCTGGACCGCTTCGCGGAGGCGGCGGCCAGGATGCGCGAGTGGATCGACGCGGGCCAACTCGTCTGGCGCGTCGACGTGGCCTCAGGTCTCGAAAACGCCCCCAGGACCCTCGCCGGCCTCTTCGCCGGCGCCAACTTCGGCAAGCAACTCCTCAAGCTCGCGGACCCGCAATGAAGTGAGGGGGGCGTGAAGGAAGCACGCCTTCTCCCCTTGCGGGAGAAGGTGGCCCGAAGGGCCGGATGAGGGGTCTCTCTCCGACTAGCCCAGTAAAATCAACCCCTTAGAGTCTCGCGTCGGCGCGACCCTCATCCGTCTGCTTCGCAGCCACCTTCTCCCGCAAGGGGAGAAGGAAGCAGCGTTAGCTCGCTAAATTTGCGCAGGTCTCAGTGCATCCAGGGCGGAACCTGCGGTCCTCCGCCCAGGATCGCGTAGCCGACGGCCAACAGGAGGCCGACCGCGACCACCGCCGTGGCGACGGACACCAGGGATTCCAGCCGCTTGGCCAGTTGTCCGCGCTTGTGGGGGTGGGCGTGCGGCTCGTGATGGCCGTCCTGAGATACCGGTAAGGTCATGACATATCCTCCGCGCAACTTCGGTTGCTGTCACACCTTGTGCGGCGGCGCGCGCCGCAGAAGGCGCTTTGTTTCGACTCGTGCGACGACGGTCAACGCAACCGGCGTCTCACGCGCCAAGTCCGAGTCCGCATGTGCGCGTGATTTAGCGGTTTGTCAATATTCGCGGTGTATCCCACGGCGTTGCAACCTTAGATGCGCGGCTCGAAACCCAGATGTCGGCCCGCCAACCTCAGTGAAATCCTCCGGCCCGACACCGTCGACCGGCTAGGGTCTTCCATGTCGTCTTGGCGATTAGCTGAAGCCTGAGAAGGGCGCTTATGCCGCAACACAACGTTTGGTGTTCGCCTTTCGGGTTCCCGTAGCCGCGGGTAACCGCGCTCCCAGTCGATGGCCTTGGACGGCGGCGACCTGGAAAGCGGCCGCCAGACATCAATATCCAGGAAGGGGCGATGAGACCACGACATCCAAATTCTTTAAGGCGACCGCGTCGCCGACAGCGAGGTCGCCCGGCGCCATCCCTACAAGCTGGTCTTCTAAGGCGCCGATGACCCGCCGCGTTATTTCAGCACTACATTGGTTTCGAGTAACGACTCGGTCGTCTTGCCCCCGCCGGACGGCGTGTACGAGACCACGCCGGAAAGCTTGGCTTTTCCCGGGCTGTCCGGCAGCACCGTGTAGCCTGAGCAAACATAGAAGATATCGTTCGGTCCGACCGGCTCGCCTCCGGGCGGCACGATCGTACCGCTTTGGATCACCGTGTTCTTGCGGGAGATCGTGAAGGTGACGCCCGCCGTCCCGTTCGCCTTGGCGCTGCCGGCGGAAACGCAATAGTTGTACGACTGGCCATGCGTCAGCACGACCTGCGCCACGCCGTTCGCCCAGTTCTCGATCGCCGAGCCCGGCACCTTGTCGAAGCCGGGAACCTTGCCGTTTGCGTCCGGAATGGCCGCCGTCACGCTCGTCACATAGACCTGAGCGTGGGCGCCCGCCGCCGCCAACGCGCTCGCCACAACGGCGACTAGAACGCCAGGTACGCATAGTTCGTTTCCCATCTTCCGTTTGTATCGGCGAGCACCGTCGCCGGAGCGCGGCTTAGGCTCGCCCCTCGATGACTGCAAGCCCTATGCAACCGGGACGCGCAGGGGGGACTGCCCCGCGGCTAGCCAGGCGAGCGCTTCGCTTTCGCTTTCGGCTTCGGCAATGGCAGTTCGCAAGCCGAGATACGAAACAGCTCGGTCAGCCAGTCGCCGTCGTCCCAACGATCCGGCTCGATGAGGAGGCAAGGCTTCGCGCCAGGATAGGGCGGCGCCTCCCCCACGCCGCGCGCGAATTCGCGACCCCCGGAGGTGGGCTTGATGAACAGCCGGTCGTCGCAGACCATCGCCACCATCCTGCCGTCGCAATAGAGGCCGTATTCGCCGAACATCGGCCTGGCTGACATGGCGCCCGCGCTCGCGACCTGATCGATGATGAACGCAACGGTCTTGGAGTCGGTGGACATGAGCGCATTGTGCAGGAAAACTGCCGCGCGTTCGAGCGCTGGCGTCGAGTTCGACCAGCCGCGCTTCGCTAGGGGAGAATGCCGATTGTCACGGCTGCTGTTCGGACTTTGTGTCGCCGCCACGCTCGGCGGCGTGTCGGCTCTGGCGAGCCCCGTCGATTCGCCGCGCGCCTACTGTCGGCGGGTGATGAACGATGCCGTCACCCGGCCGATCCCGCCCGCCCTGGCCGGCGCCGCGCGACGCGCCCTGAACGTGCGCCTCCCCAATGCCGACATGCAGCGAACCGGCGTCTACCGCTGCATGCGCGGGCGCGTCCTGGTATGCGTCGTCGGCGCCAATCTGAACTGCAGGAAGGAGGATCTGCAGACCCGGCTGCCCGCCGCGGATCAGTATTGCCGCGCCAACCCCGGTGCGAAGTTCATTCCCATGTATGTCACCGGCCATGAAACCGCCTACGCCTGGAGCTGCAGCGGCCCCCGCGCGGTTTCCGGCGCGCCGACCCAGCCCGCTGACAAGCAGGGTTTCGCGAGCGCCCTATGGGCCACGGTTCCGTAGAGGCCGGATACCTGATCTTCACCCGCTTGCGGGGGAGGTGGCGGCGAAGCCGACGGAGAGGGCGTCGGCCGCCGCCCCGCGCATTCCGGTCTGTCCGGAGAGGCGCCAAGTCGTCAGTCGGCGCCAGGCTGCGGGAGACGCCGGCGATACCTGTCCAAAGCTTAACTTTATGCGCCGATCCCTCCCCGCGAACATGCGCTGGAGTGGGCCGAGACACGGAAAGAGTAAGCAAGCATGCGTCTAGCAGCCTCGATCGCCGCGAGCCTGGCCGTTCTCTGGTCGGCCGGCGCGGACGCGCGCGTCGTGATGACGCCCGACGTGACCGGGCATCTGCTCGTCCCGGTGTTCGTCGACGGGCAGGGCCCGTATCCGTTCGTGCTCGACACCGGCGCGGACGAAAGCGCGGTCTACGCCTGGTTCGCATCGCAACAGCGCCTTCCCCACGGCCGGACAGCCCGGATCAGCGGCGCGACGGGAGATGCGGCGGAAACCACCACCCGCCTCGCCAGTCTCTCGCTTGACGGCCGGGCGATCCATCGCGTCGATGCGGACACAATTCCCGACCGATCCGACGGCGCGAAGATCGCCGGGATCGCCGGCGCCGATCTCCTCACGGGTCGCGTGGCGACCCTGGACACCGGCTGTGAAACCCTGTCGCTGGCCCCGCGCGGCGTGGATGCGGCGCGGCTTGCGGGCGTGGGCGCGGTCCTGGTCCGGGCCGGGGCGATCAAGGGCGGAAAACAACTCACGCTTCCCGTGACGCTCAATGGCGTCACGGGCGTGGCGACGCTGGATACCGGCGTCCGCTCGACCATGATCAACACCACCT